>OLNM01000811.1_pt1 | contig 26892 bp, 24 predicted proteins | sample 1672391 | NCBI WGS metagenome assembly OLNM01 (sample SAMEA3136680, study PRJEB25190) | human gut metagenome | reverse complement strand
CTTGGAGAAGCCGCGGAACAGCAGGCTGGTGATGACGCCGGAGTTGCCGCGCGCACCGCGCAGCATGGCGGAGGCAGCGGTCTTAGCGGCCTCACCCACGGTGCAGCCGTCGTCCAGCGCGTTCAGCTCTGCCACGGAGGCCCCCACCGTCATGCCCATGTTGGTGCCGGTGTCGCCATCGGGCACGGGGAAAACGTTCAGCTCGTCCACACGGGAGCGCTGGTTGTTGATGTTGTTCGCGCCGGAGATGATCGCGTCGCGCAGGATCTTACCAGAAATCATTGTCCTTACTCCTTAATATACAGTTCCATCAGGCGATCACGTCGTCCACCGACACGATCACGCGGGCAACCTTCAGGCCGGTGGCCTGCTCCACTTCGTCCTTGACGCGGTGCGAGATGCTGCGCGCGGCGGTGGAGATGTTCAGCCCGTAGCTGACGGCAATGTGCAGCTCGATCACGAGACGGCCCTCTTCCTGTGTGACACGGACGCCCTTGGCCGAGTCGTCCACGCCGCGCACGGCACTGCGGACACGGTCGGTCAGATCACGGGGGGCCATTGCGGCCACGCCGTAGCATTGTTTGGTTGCTTCGCCCACGAGCGTGGAAAAATACTCGGCTGAGAAGCTGACATCTCCCAGCGGAAAACGGGAAGTGATCATAGTCGCTCTGCTCCTTTTATTCATTATGATACCCCGTCCGCACGGCGGCGGGGCGGTGCGCAGGCCTGAGAAGGCGGCGTACCACTTTTATTATACAACTTTATGAGGAAGCTGTACAGCACATAATTGCTGACAGAAAGAAAAAAGTCAGGCACGGCTTACCCGTCTCGGTCTGTTTCGACACCGCAATGCCGGTATACTGAAAGACAGACAGAGCCGCAAAGGGCCGCGTTCCTGTTGTTAGTATAGCACAAAATCCTTCGCAGTGCATCCATTTCGTGAATATTTATCCGACAAAACAAAAGGTGATTGTGAATAAAATATAAAAGATGGCGCAGACATCTTTATCTTACTATGAAAAAGTGCTAAAATCTAAGGTGGCAAGAGTAAGACTGTATCCGGCGCAGGATGCAGGGGCATTCGACTGCCAAGGTGCTGAAGACAGGAATTTGCTGCGGCTGCACAGGAGCTGCGGCCCGGCGGCGGAAAAGTTCACAATAGGAGTTGTTTTCATGAATATTCTGTTTTTCCTTTCCCCCAAGCAGGACCTGATGTATGTGTACGATGACTTCACCCTTCGCCAGACGCTGGAAAAATGGGAGAACAACCGCTACGCATCCATCCCGGTGCTCAACCGCAAGGGAGAGTATGTGGGAACTCTGACGGAAGGGGACATCCTCTGGGGGCTGAAAAAGTTCCACGGCCTCGACCTTGAGGCGGCAGAGGACATCCCCATCCGGGACTTTGCCCACAAGCGGGACTACAAGGCCGTCACGGTCACCACGAGTATGGACCAGCTCATCGAGGCGGCCATGAACCAGAACTTCGTCCCCGTCGTGGATGACCGGGGAATGTTCATCGGCATCGTCCGCCGTCAGGCCATCATCCGCTACTGCTACGACCGCTCCCGCGCTGCCGCCGCAGAGCAGCGCAGAAAGCCCGAAAAGCAGGAAAAACGAGTCCCGGTTCCTGCCGGGGTGCAGTAAAACAGGAAAAGGCCCCGCCGCTCTGCATGAAATGTGCAGGGCAGAGGGGCCTTTCTATGCCTGTGGGAAGGGGAAAGTGGTGCGTCAGCCCACGGTGAGGCTGGAATCGGTGAGCCGGTGGGTCAGGACAGCCTCGGCGTCCTCGCCGCCCATGGCCAGAAGCTCGTCCACCGAGAGGGTGGTGGAGCAGAGGATGGTCTGGAAGGTGATGGTCTCGATGCCCTCAGCCCGCAGCTGACGCAGGGCGGCCAGCGAGATGCGGAAGGAGGCTGTGAACCGTCCGACGCAGACGGTGAGGGTATTGCCGCTCTGGGTGCTGGTGTAGGAGATGCGCTGGCCGTCCTTGTCGGTGACAGTCAGGCCGGGGAGAGAAGAGGCGGGTGCGGACGGGGTGGCAGAGCCGCCGCCGGAAGAGGAAGAAGACTCCTCGGGGATAACAGGTCCTTCCGGCTCCACAGGGCGGGGGGTGGAGACCTGATCGATGACCTTGCCGTCGGCATCGGTGGCGGTGACTTTTGCGCCCGGACCCAGCTTGTCCTTGATGGTGTCGAGGACAAGCTCACTGCCTTTCTGCGAGAGGGCCTTGCCGTTGGGACTGCCGGCCTTGGCGGTCAGCTCAAGGCTGCCCGACAGATCGATGACGCTGCTGTAGATGCCGCTGCCGCCGCCGGTGCTGCCGTTACCGCCAGCGGCTTCGACCGTACCGCCGGAGATGGCGACACGGTCGAAGCTGCAGATGCCGTAGCCGCCGACTTTGCCGCCGTAGCCGCCAGCGGCGTTGACCGTACCGCCGGAGATGGTGACGCCGCCGCTGCGGATGCCGTCGCCGCCGTAGCCGTCTTTGCTGTCGCCGCCAGCGGCTTTGACCGTACCGCCGGAGATGGCGACAGGGTCGAAGCTGAAGATGCCGTCGCCGGAGCCGTCTTTGCCGCTTCCGCCATTGGCAGTGACCGTACTACCGCCGGAGATGGTGACGCCGGAGCTGTAGATGCCGTAGCCGCCGGAGCTATAACTGCCCGTGCTATCGCCTCCGGTGGCAGTGACCGTACCGCCGGAGATGGTGGTGGTACTGGAGCTGTAGATGCCGTAGCCGCCGGAGCCATCACTGCCCGTGCTATCGCCTCCGGTGGCCGTGACGGTACCGCCGGAGATGGTGACGTCGCCGCCGCTGTGGATGCCGCTGCCGCCGGAGCCAACAATGCCCGTGCTATTGCCTCCGGTGGCAGTGACCGTACCACCGGAGATGGTGAGGTCTTTGCTGGAGATGCCGTCGCCGCCGTTTTCGCCGCTGCCGCCTTGGGCCGTCAGGCTGTCAGTTTCGCCGCCGGAGATGGTGAGACTGCCGGTGCTGGCGATGCCGCTGCCGCCGTAGCCGTTGCCGCTGATACCACCGGTGAGATGGTTGTCGCCCTTCAGGGTCAGCGTTACGTCGCCCTTCGAAGTGAGGGCGGAACCGGAGTCGGTCTTGGCCTTGATGTTCACGTTGTCCAGCGTGACCTCGACCTTATCGTTCCCGGCGTCGATGGTCACGGTGTTGGAAGAAGCGATGTCCGTTTTCTGATTTGTGATGATGGTGTTGGTGTCATTTTTGGTGGTCACATTGTTCTGGGTGACGTCGTTGCCGCTCTCACCCGCCGAAATCGTAATGTCACCATTTTCGATGCGCCATATATCGGCAAAGGCCGGGGCGGCAAGGGTGGTGAGCATTGCGGCAGTCAGGATAAACGCTGCTGCCCGCTGAGAGGCCGGACGGGGTGAATCGCTACCCCCCGTATGGAGAGGGCGACCCAGAACACGCATCGCAAGCTTACGATAAGAGAGCATACAAAAACCCCCTTTGGATGTTGAAAAAATATGGACATTCGATTGATGCAATTATAGCATTTCTGGGGAAATAAGCAAGCAAATCTGCGTGAAATGCTGATTTTCGTGCGTGAATGACAAAGAAACTATGAAAAACGCCGGGTTTTGCTTTTCTGCACATGGCATGGTATACTGGAAAAGAAAAATCCGCCAACCCGGCGGGAAAAAGGAGAAACGGAAACATGAAAACGAAATTTGGCATCGTGGGCTGTGGTTTCCTCGGCAATATCGTGGCCGATGCGTGGAAGAAGGGCCTGCTGGAAGACTACGAGCTGGTGGGTGTCACCAGCCGCACCTTCGCTTCGGCAGAGAAGACGGCGGCAAGCGTGGGTCGTGCGGCCTGCGCGGACGTGGATGCTCTGCTGGCGCTGGAGCCGGAGTACATCGTGGAAGCCGCTTCGGTGGAAGCGGTGCGCGCAATGGCCGTTCCGGTGCTGCGCCGGGGCGTGAACCTCGTGGTGCTGTCCATCGGTGCATTCGCCGACCTCGCGTTTTATGAAGAGGTCAAGCAGGCGGCCCGGGAGGGCGGCGCAAAGGTGCATCTGGCCAGCGGCGCCATCGGCGGCTTCGATGTGCTGCAGACCGTCACCCTCATGGCTGAGGCCCTGAAGCTGGACGAGAAGGCCGGCATCGAGACTCACACCGGTGCGAAGGGCTTCCGCAACACCCCCGTCTGGGCCGATCATCTGCTGACCGACACCGAGAAGACTACCGTCTTCACCGGCAGCGCCAAGGAAGCCATCGCAACCTTCCCGCGCCGGGTCAACGTCGCTGTGGCCACCTCGCTGGCCACCACCGGCCCCGACATCACCGGCGTGACCATGCACTCTGTACCCGGCTGGGTGGGCGACGACCACTGCATCACTGCCGAGATCGAGGGCGTGAAGGCCGTGGTGGACATCTGCTCGTCCACCAGCGCCATCGCCGGTTGGAGCGCCGTGGCGCTTCTGCGCAACCTCGCCTCGCCGGTCTGCTTCTATTAAAAAGGAGGGAGTCTCATGTTCAAGAAACTGGTAGCCATCGAGCCGGTCAGCCTCATCCCCACAGCAGAGGAAGCGCTGCATCAGTATGCCGAGCAGGTCGAGCTTTACCGCGACATTCCCGCCGACGACGAAGAGATCGTTCGCCGCATCGGAGACGCCGACGCGGCGCTGTTGAGCTATACCTCCCGCATGGGCAAAAACGTCATCGAGCGCTGCCCGAACCTGCGCTACATCGGGATGTGCTGCAGCCTCTACTCGGAGGAAAGCGCCAATGTGGACATCGCCTTTGCCCGGGAAAAGGGCATCAAGGTGCTGGGCATCCGGGACTACGGCGACCGCGGCGTGGTGGAGTACGTCCTCCACGAGCTGACCGGCCTGCTCCACGGTTTCGGGATGCCGATGCTCCACGACGAGCCCGTGGAAATTTACGGCCTCAAGGTGGGTATCGTGGGTCTGGGCGTTTCGGGCCGGATGATCGCCGATGCACTGACCTTCCTCGGCGCGGACATCTCCTACTACAGCCGCAGCCATAAGCCCGACGCCGAGGCCGCAGGCATGAAGTATAAGCCGTTGGACGCTCTGCTCCGGGAGAGCGAAGTGGTCTTTACCTGTTTGAACAAGAATGTTCTGCTCCTGGGCGAGCCGGAGTTTGAGGCGCTGGGGGAGGGGAAAGTCCTTTTCAATACCTCCATCGGCCCCGGCTTTGACTCCGCCGCGCTGGAAAAGTGGCTGGATAAGCCCGGCACCCACTTCTTCTGTGATACCTACGCCGCCGCAGGCCCCGTCAGCGAGGGCTTCTTCCAGCGGCCCAATGTCCACAGCCCGGGTGTCTCGGCAGGCCGCACCAGGCAGGCTTTCGTTCTACTGAGCAAGAAGGTGCTGGCGAACATCGAGACGGCGCTGGGAGAATAAGCTATAACTTTTGAAAAGCCGCTGCATGGGAGACTGTGCGGCGGCAGACGACAACCCCATGAAGCTCATGAGCATTGCCATGAAGCCCCTGTGCTCTCCGCCGTTCCCGCTGGACTACATCGAGGAAATGACCGCCTTGATGGGCGGCGATGGACGGATGCGATAAGCCGCAGCCAAAAACGAAAAGGTCGCTGTGTCGGAGAAGTGCTCTGCGGCACAGATGGAAAACTGGAAGAAACTGTGCCGGAGAAGGTATGAAAAAGTACAAAGATAGGGGAGAGTGCTTCGATGGACTATATCAGAGTTACCAAAGAAAACATCGACAGGGAACACATCTGTTGTGCCATGTCCGGCAAACAGAGCCTCGCCAAAAAAGAATGGCTCAAGCAGCGCTTTGAGGAGGGACTTGTTTTTTACCGCAGTGCAGAGCGCGGCAAATGCTTTATCGAGTACATCCCGGCAGAAAACGCATGGGTACCCATTGATGCAGCAGGCTGGCTTTATATCAACTGTCTGTGGGTCTCCGGTTCCTTGAAAGGTCACGGCTATTCCAGCGATCTGCTGGAAGAATGCCTTCGGGATGCCAAGGCGCAGGGCAAAAACGGCGTTTGTATTCTGTGTGCAGAGGGACGCAAACGGGAATTTCTCGCTGACCCCAAGTTTTTGACCCATAAGGGCTTTAAGGTTTCGGACATCTCTGATTGCGGCATCAACCTCATGTATCTGCCCCTTGCAGAGAATGTCCGGCCACCAAAATTCAAGGACTGTGCCAAGCATCCCAAGGTGGAGGAAAACGGCTTTGTCCTCTATTATACCGACCAGTGCCCCTACACCTATTATTGGGTGCCAAAGGTGCAGGAGGCTGCAAAGGAACATGGAATCCCGTTCAAAGCCGTTCACATCACCGAGAAAGAGACGGCCCAGAATGTGCCTGCACCGGTCACAACATACGCATTGTTCCGGGATGGGAAGTTTGTGACCCAGAGCATCCAGTCGGACAAGAAATTTTTGAAATTAGCGGCAGAATAATTGAATCAGGCCAGACGCCAGACGCTCAGACGCAGTGCAGCCCATAGAATGGGGGTGTGCTGCGTTTTTTGGAGGATTTTATATGGAAGAAATTGTTGTATATGTTCACGGAAAGGGCGGTTCGGCACAAGAGGCCGAGCATTATAAAGCCCTATTTCCTAATTGTGAAGTAATTGGTTTCGACTACCACGCACAATCTCCATGGGAAGCCACGGAGGAATTTTCCGGATTTTTTACGGCAGTGCGGAAACGCTGCGGGAAGCTCACACTGGTGGCAAATAGCATTGGTGCGTTTTTATCTTTGTCCTCGTTGAATGAGAAATTGGTGGATGCCGCTTATTTTATTTCTCCAGTAGTCGATATGGAGCAACTGATTTGCAACATGATGCAATGGGCTGACGTCTCCGAAGCAGAACTTGCAGAGAAACTAGAAATTCCCACAACATTTGGAGAAACGCTGTCGTGGAAATATCTCTGCTATGTCCGAGAGCATCCGGTTTCATGGAAAATCCCTACCCGCATCTTGTATGGGGAAAAGGATGCTCTGACCTCCATGGAAACCATAAAAGCCTTTGCGGAAAAGAACAACGCAGAGCTGACCGTTATGCCGGGCGGAGAGCATTGGTTTCATACGAAAGAGCAGATGCAATTTTTAGATTACTGGATAAAGAATAGGAGACCCTGTAATGAAACAGAAAATAAGGACGGCCTTGCTTCTCCTGCTTATAGTTCTGGGAACCGGGCTGGTGCTGATGGCTTGAGGCACCAAAAGTCTTGCTGACAGCAGCACAGGAGGCTCGGATCCTTACGGACTGAATGTTGAAAGCATGACAGGAACAGACAGCTGCCAGATGGAACTGCAGGAGAGTGAAGTGCTGCTATCCGTGCCCATCTACCTGTGGCTGCGAAAGCAAGGCGTTGCCCGTTTTTCGGCTTTGTAATGGCAGCATTATAGGAGCTCCGATGTGCGATATTGCGCCAGCTTCCCATTATGGGAGGCTGGTATTTTTGCGCTTTTGCTGTATCAACCTACGATGGTGCAGAAATTTCCACTCAAAAGGGGCATAAAAGCGATGCGCTTGCCCTGCTTGCTACAATGGTGTTGGTTCTGAGAAGTTCACAGCCAGTGAGCTATACAGATGCCCAAACCTAAGCTACAATTGAGATGTGCAGAGAGAACGAAGCATTGCTTGAGCTGAACGCTCGTACGCGCAAACTGTTCTCCGCCATCTCCATTGCAGCGTTCGATTGACGCAGGTTGAGTTATCGGCAGATAAAAATGTTGCCGTACATTCGTGTCACAAAGCAAGCGGGCTTTTTTGTTTCCGTTGTCAATGCGATGCTGATTCACAATTTGATATTGACAATATCATTTCGTAAGAGATCAGCTTACTGTTTGTGTTGTAGTTGGTTCATTGCAGTTTCAGCTTACAACAAAAAATGAGATAGACAACCCCTCTCGGGGAAGTCTATCTCATTTTTTTCGTTGGGGCTATTTTGCAATGGCCCCTTCATTTTTGCTTGTTTCCGGTGAAAGCTGCGGCGCGGGAATGTTCCATTCAGCGGGCCTTCTTGGGGCCGCTTTCGTCCGGGGCGCTGCCGCTGCCGGAGTTCAGGATCGCCACGAACTGCTGCAGCTGCTTGAGGGAGCTGACACCCAGTTTGTCGTAGATGTTCTTGTTGTGGAAGCGCAGGGTGCTGTCCTTGATGTCCAGCTGCTGCGCGATCTCCCGGGTGCGCAGCCCGGCGGCGTAGCCGTCAAAGATGCGGCGTTCGGTCTTGGTCAGGGTGGGGATGCCCGCCACAAAGGTCTGGAAGGCATCGGGCACCGACTCGTTGCGGCACACGTCCGCCAGCCGGGACAGCTCAGTCTGCATCTGCTGGCGTTCCAGCTGCAGCTCGTCCATCCGCCGCCGGGACTCCCGCCGGTCCTCCTCGAACTGCCGGAACGCCGGCGAGAGGATGCGCCGGTGGAAGTTCATGCAGCAGAACACCACGAAAAAGGCGATGAACAGGCCGATGAGCAGCATCTGCAGATTGCCGGAAAAGACCAGTCTCCGGTAGTCTGCCATGGGGATGCACACCGCCAGCCGGTAGGACAGGCTCTCGCTCAGGCGGCACAGCTGGGAGATGCCCGCATAGTCACTGTCGGGGCCGGTCAACTGGGTCAGCCCGCCGCCCATGCTGCGCAGCACCAGCGTGTTCCGGGGGGCATGGTAGTAGCCGCCGGTGGTGCCGCTGCTGAGGGCGGCATCGGCGGCAAGGCCGTCCCCCGCCGGGGCCAGCAGGCAGCTCAGCCGGTCAAAGCCGGTGGGCTGGGCAAAGTTCTGCTTGAAGTAGCTCTCGCTGATCTCAAAGCCGCACAGCCCGTACATCGTGCCGTCCCGCCCCCGCAGGGGCAGCAAAAACAGCTGCACCTCCTCCGAGGTGCCGGGCAGCTCGAACCGCTCGGTCAGCGTGTAAGACTGGTACAGCGGGGCGCTGCCGGGGGTCATCCAGCGGTCGTAGTCCGGGAACTGGCCGGTCTGGAACTCCATGCGCCACTTGCGGTGGGGCATCACGCTGTGGGCCTTGCCCACCTCCGCACTGCCCCGGTACAGCAGCAGAGGCACGGTGGGGGTGTCGGCACCGCTTTTCTGCACATACAGCCCGGCGCGGGAATGCTCTGCTCCCTCCATGCGGGTGTTGACGGTGGCATCCAGCAGCACAAAAACACCGGAACAGCCGGTCTGGCGCAGACGGCGGCACAGCGGCTCGATCATTTCCTCCTCCAGCGCGTTCAGCACCTCGGGGGAGTCGTTCAGCTGGTCAAAGGTCATCTCCCGGCTGGCAAGCTGCCGGTCCACCAGAGCGCCCATATCCTCGGAGAGGTTCACGCCCATGACCGCCAGCTGGTCAAAATAGCGCTCCATATCGTTCTGGAACACCGAAAACTGGATCTGCAGACTGCGGCTGATGTCCTTTTTGGTGTTGTGCAGGCTGGCAAACAGGAACAGTGCCGCACCAAAGGTCAACACCAGCAGCACCACCAGCAGCAGGCAGGCCCACAGCAGCCGGCTGCTCATGGGGCTTTGGCGGATCTTTTCACGGTGTCGGTCAACAAAGTGCATCAAAGTCCCTCCTTTCCGGCTGAGCGGCAGGCTCAGGCATTGTCACACAGCAGCTGCCATGTTTCCTCGGCAAGGGCTTCCAGCGTTTCGCCGTCCGCAAGGCGCTGGGGGTAGTCCTTCTAGCGCTGGCGCAGACTGTCGTACAAGGTTTTGGCCTTGGCGTGGTACCCCACGATGCCCGGTTCGGACAGGGGGGTGTTCTGGATGCGCATTTCGTTGTAGACGTCGTACAGCCGCTGATAGCTCTGCTGCTCAAAGGGATAGTCCGCAATGGCGTCAAAGGCGGCGCTGGACACCGGCATGTAGCCGGTATCGGCGGCAAATTCCAGATTGCGCTGCTGTTCGGTGAGCCAGCGCAGGAACACGGCAGCGGCTTCGGCTTTCTGGTCGGTGGTCTTGAAGGCGCACAGACCCACACCGGCCTGCGGCATCAGGGGCGTGGCGGTGCCTGCGGCGTGGGGCAGGGGAGCCAGCAGCAGGTCGGTGGGTTCGGTGGTGTTGTCCGGGTAGGTGACGAAATCATTGTAATAAAGGATGGCCGCAGAGCTGCCAAGACCCGCCAGCGTCTCGCCGGTCATCACCTGCGTGTTGGAGTACAGGTCCGAGATCAGAATATCGCCCTGCACCAGCGCCCGGGCAAACTCCATCCACGAAGCGCGGAAGGTCTCGTTGGTCAGATCGTACCAGCTGCCCTTGTACAGCTCGCCGCTGCCCTGCTCCAGCGCGTTCAGCTCCACCAGACGCAGGGGGTAATCCAGCGCGCAGAAGGGCTTGTCCTGCGACCACTGCCGGTAGGCACCCGCCATTTCAAAAAAGCCGTCCCATGTGGCAAGGGTGGAAAGCTGCGCCCCGGTGTCCGCCGCAAACCGGGCGTACTGGGAGCCGTTCAAAAAGATGAGCTGGGTGGATTTGGACACCGGGAACACCACCTGCTCCCCGTCAATGATGCCGTCCTGCACAAAGCCGGGCACATAGGCCGCCATGTCCTCGGCGGTGAACCAGTCGTTCCAGTCCACAAGGTTCTCAATGCCCAGAGCGCTGGCGTCCGCGGAATGGGCCGAGAACAGGTCCGGCAGGTCCAGCGCGCCGGGTTTGCCGGCCTTGGCGTCCTGCAGCTGGCCGCCGATGGCGGCGCTGTTGGTCATGTTGGTCACGTTGAGCAGGATGCCCTTCTCTCTGCCCACCGTGTCGTTGAACTCGGTCAGCAGGCGGTTCATGGGCGAGTCGGCCTGTTCGCCGTACACATGCCAGATGCTGAGCATGGTGGGGTCCTTGGGAGAAAGCAGGGTCTTGCTGCCGCCGCAGCCCGCAAGCGCCAGACCGGGGACGAGCGCCGCAAGCTTTAAAAATGTCCTTCGTTCCATTTTTCATGATTCCTTTCCACACATTGCAGCCAGAGGGGGAAAACCGGCACAGGTAGGGCTGCAGCTGCCTGTTTTGGTGGGAAACACCCCAAAATCCCCCCAATTTTGGGCTTTTTGGGGGGATTTTTTGAGGGGGAAGCCCCAAAACCCCAAAAATTTTTTTGGAATTGCCCCCCCAAAAACGGCTTTTCTGAGGGGGCAATTTTTTCCCGGGTATGGTACAGTACAACCAGAAAAAGTCCTGCGCCGGTGCAGAAAGCCTGTCACTGTGCACAAAACGCGTCAACAGGCATCTGCGGATTCTATTCATAAGGATAGCATAAGATGGCCCGGACTGCAAGTGCAGAGAATACCAAAACCAAAGCCCCCTAAAAAACAGGGGGACCAACAGAAAGGAGCACCCCATGAAAAAGATGAATCGACGCGAATTCCTCACCCTTACCGGCGCAGCCGTTGTGGCGCTCTCGCTGGCAGGCTGCGGCGGCGGGTCCTCCGCACCCGCAGTGCCCACCGGTAAGGAAGCCGAACTGGTGACAGCCATCAACAAGGTCTGGAAGGAAAAGTTTGTTGCAGGTCAGGTTGACCATGAGCAGCTGACCCTCAATCAGGATGCGGTGGATGCCATAAGGTGCTACGGACGTGTTTTTGAAGAGGTCAACGAGACACCGCATAAGCTGACATCCAGTGACTTTGGGATTGTTTTAAGGGAAAGCGGTGGGCTTGCGGAGAAACTGAAAAAGTATGGCGGCGAGGACAGTTTGGCAGGAGCTGCCGGCATCTCCGAACCGTCTACCGAGAAGGTGGTGGCTCTGGAAGATGAGTATTCTTGCGAGGATACTGCCGTTCGGGTTTTTGTAGATAAACTGCTGAACAATTCTAATAGCGCCAAGGCAGAGTTCATCAGCATCTACTGCCCGGTGGTTCAGGGCAAGACCTACATGACCGCTGTTGTGTTCTGGAACAAAACGGCATAAGATAACAAGACATCCCCCTGTTTGCCCCGGGCACACTCCCCCTGTGTCCGGGGCTTTATAGAAAGGAGCACCCCCATGAAACACAAATGTTTTGCTACTGTGGTTCTGGCGGCGGCTCTCTGGCTGACCGGCTGCGGCGGCGCAGCAGCCCCCGCAGCCCCCGCAGGCTCCGGCGCAGCTTCCCAAAGCGCCGCAGCCGCAGCGGTGCAGACGGCCCAGAAGGAGCGCATCACCGACCAGTACACGCTGGAAAAGAACATTTCGGGCGTGTGGGAGGAGGACACGGGGCAGTACATTTCCGTCCATGTGTCCGTCCATGTGCCGCAGCTGGAATGCGACAGCCCGGATGCCGCCTCCATCAACGATGAACTGAACGACATCTATGCGGCACATTTCCGGGAATATGAGGCCTACGAGGAGGCCGGACAGCCGGGCAGTGAGTACCCGCAGATCGGTGTGAACTGGGATGCCTACTGGTACGGCGACTGCGTCAGTCTGGTGATGTGCGACCGCTCTGGCGGCACCGCCCCGTGGTTTTACAGCGGCTGGTGCTTCGATTTTGCCACCGGCCAGCAGATCACCACAGCCGAGATGCTGCAGCGGATGGGTCTGGACCCGGACACCGTGCAGCAGCAGATGCAGCGGCAGGCCATGCAGACCTTTGACCGGGAGATGGCGCAGGGCGCATATTACGAGAGTTGGCGTCTCGACGGAGAACTGTCGCAAATGCGGATGGACACGCTGGAATACAATGAGCTGGAAAACCTTTGCCTGCTTTTGCCGGAGCAAAATCAGCTGGTGATTCGGGGCAGATACAGCTCCGCGTCCGAAGAGAGATGGCAGCAGCTGGATATGGAGATCCCGCTGCAGACCGCTGCCCAGCCGCAGGCGCAGCCGGTGCTGACTGACACCTTCGACGGCGTGCAGGTGCAGCTGAAGGGAACGCAGGCCACCATCACCGTGAGCCCTGCACCCAAGACCACCACCTGGGACACGGAACTCAACCTCCGGCTGGAGCAGGCGCGCACCTACCCGATCCTTGGCTCTTACAATGAATATGTGGACGTGTGCATCGGTCAGCAGACCGACTCGGTCTTCCACCCGGTGGTCTATCTGCTGACCAAAGATGGCGTGGTGGAGTATGTAGATGTGCTGCGCTGCCTTCTGTTCGGAAACGCCATGATCTGTCAGGACCCCATCTACATTGCCAACAACGGCGTGTCGCTGGAGCGCAGCGGCAATAGCAAGGTGAACCTGCGCCGGAAGGATGGCTCTGTGTTGGAACTGGCTGACCTGTCGTCAGAGTGGAGCGTGCAGGGAATCCCCTATTCCATCGCCGGTTCCTACAGCTGCACCAACGGAAACTGGCTGGAGCTTAGCAGCGACGGCAGCGTTCAGCTGGGCGTGCAGAACAACCGCCGCATCGATCAGGGCGACGCAGCGTATCTGGGCGTGGTGCCGGAGGGCATGGTGCTGGCCATCTTTACCGACACGGGGCTCGACTTTGTGGCGGCGTTCAAGATGGACCTGTACGACAACCTGACCCTGACCATGATCGACGGGCAGAACCCCTTTGCCGAGGGCGAGACTCAGCTGCAAATGACCCGCAGCTACGACTGAGAATACAGGAGAACGACCATGAAACACAAACGCCTTACCGCGCTGGTGCTGGCTGCCGCGCTGGTGCTGGCCGGGTGTGGCGGCACAAAAAGCAGCTCCGGCTCCGCTGCCGCCAGCCAGAGCACCGGCAGCAGCCAGAATGCCCCGGCGATTGCCGTTCAAAAGGAACGTATCACGGAGCAATTCACGCTGGAAAAAACCGTCCGGAGCGAGTGGGGCAGCGCACAGAAGCTGACCATCCATGTGCCGCAGCTTGTGTGCGACAGCCCGGATGCTGAATATATCAATGATGAACTTGCCGCCAGGTATGCGGAGGAATATCGGGATTACGAAAGCTACCCGCAGGCTGAGGTGTCGCAGGACGAATGGTGCCCGCAGACCTACATCGATTGGGACGCCTACTGGTACGGCGACTGCGTAAGCCTTGTGGTGAGAAGCTACTACGGCGGTACAGACCCCATCTATTCTCAGGGCTGGTGCTTCGATTTTGCCGCCGGGCACAAGCTTTCGGTCACCGAGCTGCTCATGCGCATGGGACTGGACCCGGACGAGACGCAACTTGCAGTGTACCGCGCCGCCATACAGACCTTTGACCGCAACATAGTGCAGTGGGAATATTACGATTCCCTGCGGGAAAGCGGCATGCTTTCCGGGATGCGCGCCGATACCCTGCGGGACAACGGGCTGGAAAACCTGACCGTGCTGCTGAAAAACGAAAATACCGTCACCCTTGTTGCCGGATACCACACTACCGCCGGCAGCGGCTGGCGGCCGCTGGAGGTGGAGCTTCCGCTGACCTCCGCCGCCCCTGCCAAAACGCCGGTGCTTACCGATACCTACGGAAGCGTTTCGGTGCTGCTGGACGGCGACATCCGCACCGTTACCATCAAACACACCCCCGAGATCATCGCATGGGCAGAGGATTATGATATCCGTCTGGACGGCGATGTCACCCTGCCCATCCGCAACGCCTATAATAATTATGTAGATGTGTGCATCGGCGAGCTGGGCGCGTCCTTCCACCCCGTGGTCTACCTGCTTACCGAGGACGGTTTTGTGGAGTACGTGGATGTGCTGCGCTGCCTGCTGTATGGGCAGAGCCTGCTCTGTGCCGACCCCATCTATATTGCCAACAACGGCACTGCGCTGGCGCTGCGGGACGCCGAGGTCAGCCTGCTGTGTGCAGACGGTACGGAAACAGAGCTTACCCCCCTGACTGCTGAGTGGAACAGCCCGCAGCAGGTAGATTCCACCGGCAGCTTCAGCCTTGGGGAAGGGGAGAACTGGTGCTGGCTGGACCTGAATTCAGGCGGCGGCTGCCAGCTGGCTACCCACAACAACCGCTATTTCTATCAGGGTGCTGTCACCTATCTGGGCGCTACCCCGGACGGCACCGCGCTGGGCTTCTCTCTTGTCCGCGACACCGAAAACGGCCCGGAATGGGTTGCGTTCAGCGCTGCATTGAAGCTTGATTATAGCATTGATTGCCTGATCCTTACCCCCCTGAGCGGGCAGAACCCCTTGACGAACGAAACGGTCCCGCTGGTGCTGACCCACAGCTACGGCTGATAAACGAGCAGGAGGTGCAAGATGAAACACCTGGCACTGTGCGGCGCGCTGGCGGCTTTGCTGGCGGCGCTGCTGGCAGGCTGCGGGGCAAAGACCGCAGCCTCTGCCCGCCCGGCTGGCAGCCGGGAACTGAAATCGACCCCGCCGGATTCCATGCACGCCACCGCGGCGATCACCGAGCAGTACACCCTTGAAAAGGTGGTGCAGGCAGAAAACGGCGGCACTGTCCGACTGAACATCCATCTGCCCCGGCTGGAAAGCGACAGCGCCGATGCTGCCCGCATCAACGCCGAGATCGCCCGGTACTACGAATACGATGTGCAGGAGTACGTAGACCGCCCGGAGGCAGCCGACCCGGCCGTGTGGGATTTCAGCATTGAAATGAACTGGGAAGCAAGCTGGTATGACGATTGTGTCAGCCTTGTGGTCAGCAGCTGCTACGGCGGTACGGATGCGCCCTTCCACAATGGCTGGTGCTTCGATTTTGCCAGCGGAAACCAGCTGACCGTCACCCAGATGCTGCAGCGCATGGGGGCAGACCCCGCTGCGCTGGAAGAGGCGCTTTACCGCGACGTGAAGCGCCGGGATGAGCTGGACCGTCAAGCCGCCTGTGAGCGGGGGCTTCTGCCCCCCGGCAGTCTGAAAGAGGGAAACACCGCATGGTGGACTTCGCTGGACGAGCTGCCCTTTTCGCTGGACGAATCGGGGAACATTTCCTTCGTGGTCCGCAGGTTCAGCGCGTCCGGGGAAGAGTATGTGAGCGATGTCCCGGTCATCCCACTGGATGCACAGCCGCTGCCACCGGACTGGGAGTGGCAGGTGCTGGCCGAGTGGATGGCAGTCACGGCGGTGACGCAGGGTGAAAGCTATGCCCCCGCCGACCGCAACGAAAGCTGCACCCTGCGGCTGGAAAAGGCCGAGATCACCGGCACGGTGACCGTCTCCTTCATCCGGGAAACATACGTCAGCCCGCAGATCCAGTCCGCTGCCGAGACCCGCACCGGAGAGCTGAATGCCGGCACTGTGACCGGCTGGGACGGGGAAAAAAGTCAGGGCTGGAACCTGACAAGCCTCAGCGAGGACGGCAGAAGCCGCTGGACCATCTCCATGATGGAGGACGGTTCGCTGCGGATGCGCTTCACCGGCCCCCAAAAGGGCAGTGAGGTCTGGTACGTTTTTCAACGCACCGAGGCATGGGACGACATCGGCTACACCGCCATTCCCCGCAGGCTGTGGGGAACATACCGCGCCGGAGACGAGTCCGCAAAGGGTATCCGCTGGATGACCTTCCTGCCGGACGGCAGCTGCTGTATGAGCGTGGAATGGGACGGGTGGAGCGGCATTCTGACCGGCACCGCAGAGGGAACGCAGGGCCGCACCGAGGACGGCACCGAGCTGCATTTTACATTGACCGATCAGAACGGCAAGCCGTGCGAGTTCTGGGCCATTCTGCTGGACGATGACGGCAGCCCCAGCGGCTGCAGCCTGAAATACCGCGCCGGAGAAGTGCTGTTTGACCGGGATACGCGTCCCATTTACTGGAAAAACGACTCCCCAGATCTAACCCTTGTACCGTGACCGAAACCGAACGCAATGCGATGACAAAGCGTTGTCGCTTACAACAAACAAATAACAGGAGGAAATTACTATGGGTCTTATCAAAGCAGGTATGGGCGCACTGGGCGGAACCCTTGCAGACCAGTGGAAGGAATTTTTCTACTGCGATTCTCTGGACAAGGATGTGCTGATGGTCAAGGGCCAGAAGCGCACCTCCCGCCGCAGCTCCAACAACGGCGAGGACAACATCATCACCAACGGCAGCGGCATCGCCGTGGCAGACGGACAGTGCATGCTCATCGTGGAGCAGGGCCGCGTGGTGGAGGTGTGCGCTGAGCCGGGCGAGTTCACCTTCGATGCTTCTACCGAGCCAAGCGTTTTTACCGGCAACTTCGGCGACAGTCTGGCGGAAACATTCCAGACCGTGGCCAAGCGCTTTACTTACGGCGGCGACACTGGAAAGGACCAGCGGGTGTACTACATCAACACCAAGGAGCTGGGCGAGATCCTGTACGGCACCGCAACTCCCATCCCCTTCCGGGTGGTGGTCAGCGAGGAGCGGGGCTACAAGCTCTCGGTGAACCTGCGGTGCAACGGCAGCTTCACCTGCCGCATCTGCGACCCGCTGCTGTTCTACACCAACGTGTGCAGCAACGTCTCCACCCAGTACGATGCCTCGGAGCTGGCTCCCCGGCTGAAGAGTGAGCTGATGAACGCTTTGCAGCCGGCGCTGGCCACCCTTTCGGCCAACAAGGTGCAGTATTACGAGATCCCCGCCCACACGCTGGAGATCTCCGAGGCGCTCAACGAGCAGCTGTCCAATGTCTGGCGCAAAAAGCGCGGCATCGAGGTGTTCTCCTTCAACATCAACTCCCTGTCCATCCCGGAGGAGCAGCAGAAGAAGATCACCGAGTGGGAAGAGAACGCCATGACCACCGATCCCACCACCGCTGCCGCCCGTCTGGTGGGTGGTCAGATCGACGCCATGAAGACCGCCGCCGGCAACACCGCCGGTGCCATGACCGGCTTTATGGGCATGGACATGGCAGCCGGTGCAGGCGGTATGGGTGGCATGAGCGCCCAGAACCTGTTCGCTATGGGCCAGCAGGCCCGTCCGGACAGCGTGGACGCGCCCCAGCAGGTCAGCCGTCCCGCACCCGCCCCGGCGGACAGCTGGCAGTGCAGCTGCGGCGCTACCGTTACCGGCAAATTCTGCCCGGAATGCGGCAGCAAAAAGCCGGAGCCGAAGCCCGCTGCTGACAGCTGGACTTGCAGCTGCGGTGCCACCGTCACCGGCAAATTCTGCCCGGAGTGCGGCAAGCCCCGCCCGGCGGCAGCAGAAGGCTGGACTTGCAGCTGCGGCGCGGTGAACAAGGGCAAGTTCTGCTCCGAGTGCGGCAAACCTAAGCCTGCTGGTACCCCCAAGTATAAGTGCGACAAGTGCGGCTGGGAACCGGCAGACCCCGCTCACCCGCCCAAGTTCTGCCCGGAGTGCGGCGACCCCTTTGACGACAGCGACCGGACCTGATAAACAGCAAACATGGAAAGGAGCATACCATGATGGGATTCTTCTCCAATTTATTCGCAAAACAGAACTGTGCGGTCTGCGGCAAGGAGTGCGGCACCCTGCACCGCTCCAAGCTCCGGGACGGACAGTTCCTCTGCGACGACTGTGGCGACAAGTGCTCCAAATATATCCGGCTCAGTGAGCTGACGCTGGACGAAGCAAAGGAGCACATGGAGTACATGGCCCGGATGAAGCGGGTATTCGACGAGGTGTTCGACAAGACCGAGTTCCGGGTCAACGCATACCCCTCCACCCCGACGCAAATGGGGCTGGTGTTCTGCGATGAGCTGGGCATGCTGTACATCGACGACCGCACCGGCGGCCGGGGCAAGATGCCGGAGCTGATCCGCTACGACCAGATCGCCAGCTACGAGGAGTATCTGGACGAGACCCCCGCCAAGGAGCCGGGTCAGAAACCCACCCTCAACGGCGGCGGCCTGAAGCTGAAGCTGGTGCAGCCCCGCAGCATCACCGAGGCCCAGACCCAGCGGGGCATGCATCCCCACCCCTACATCAAGCAGGAGCTGGTGATCTGCTTCAGCAAGCGGGACCGGCGGGAGATCGGCTATGCCCACATCGCACGGCAGCATCTGGACCACATCTTCGGGGTCCACGATAATGAGACCAGCATGTTCGGCCGCCGGATGTCCAAGGCCGAGGAACGGGAGCTGAAGGGCCAGATGGGCATGATCGGTGCCATGGGTGCCGTGGCATCTGCCGCCATGAAGGGCGGGCAGCTCTCTGAGCAGGAAAAGGCCCGGTTCGTGGAGAACATCAATCTGGCAAACGACGCCCAGACCGGAGGCATGGCATTGTACAGCCGCCGTGCTGACGAAGCCTTTGCAAAAGTGCAGTGACCCCAAAAGGAGGAACGGATATGAGAAAGATCCAGCGCAGAGATTTCCTCAAGGCCATGGGCCTTGCCACCGCCGCCCTCGGGCTGACCGCCTGCGGCGGCTCCGGTGCCGCCAGCGCATCCAGCGTTTCCAGTGCACCGGCTTCCAGCAGCAGTGCCCCGTCCGCTTCGGCACAGCCGGAAACTGCAGAGGACAAAGCCGCCCCTGCAGGGGCCCCTGTGACCCAGTTCCAGACCGGGGAACTGAAGATCGGCGACTATACCTTTAAGGCAGAATACATCCCCTTTGACGTCCGCCGGGAACTGGACGGAGCGCATCACTGCATCCACGCGGACAGCTACCGGGGCAATTACTTCTTCAGCTTCTACAACGAGGACGATGAAGAGCAGTCTGCCAAGATCTTCGAGTATGCCATCAAGGACGACCGGATGGCCCCGGTGGCAGAGTACGACATTGACGGCAGAAACGCCCTCAGCATCGACCGCAATGGCATCCTCTATGCCATGGACACCTTTGATGTCTACTGCTACGATCTGAACAGCAGCGACCCGGAGGAGCCCGGCGACGCACTGGACTACTGGGGCAGCTGCTATTCCTCCAAGGACCGGGATCTGACCGTGATCTACTGGACCAACTCCGCGCCGGTGCTGGTGCAGGACGGCGAGTACACCGAACTGATACTGGAAGGGAATAACGAGATCGGCCCCTTCTGCAGCATGCCCTCCCTGAACCTCAGCGGGGACGAGCTGCTGACGGTGGGCGAGCTGGAATCCAGCGGCGATGATTACTTTGCTGCCTTTGATCTGGACGGCAATGAGCTGGCCCGCAGCTCGCAGCCGGCGGGCAGCTTTGACGCCGTGATGATGAAGCGCCCCAACGGCTATCTGCTGGACACGGGCTATATGTGGGAGCTGTACGCGCCGGACGGCACTTTTTTAGAAAAGTCCCTTCCTGTGGGCGAGCGCGAGACCCTGTGCCAGCTGTGCGGAGAGTTCTGCACCTTTGATGTCTTCCTGCCGCTGGAGGAAAACGCTTTCCTGGCAGTGGGTCACTACGGCAAAGCCACCGAGCCGGACGAGCCGGTGGTGTTCCGCATCACCACGGACTTCTGAGCCGACCGCTTCGGCGGGAAGACCAACGCAAAAACAGCGGGGCCGGGGAAGAGCCCCCGGCTCCCTTTGAAACAACAGGAGGAAACGCTATGGCAGGAATGCTGGAATACAAGTGCCCCTGCTGCGATGGTGCGATCCAGTTCGACAGCACCACCCAGAAGATGAAATGCCCCTACTGCGACACCGAGTTCGATGTGGATACCCTCAAGGGCTATGATGAGGAACTGAAGGACGAAAAGCCCAGCGAGATGGAGTGGGCGCCCCCCGGCGGCAGCTGGGCAGAAGGAGAGACCGCCGGTCTGCATACTTACAGCTGCAAGAGCTGCGGCGGCGAGATCGTGGGCGACGACACCATGGCCGCGTCCGCCTGCCCGTTCTGCGGCAACCCCATCGTCCTCACCGGACAGTTTGCCGGGACGCTGCGGCCCGACCTCATCATCCCCTTCAAGCTGGACAAAAAGGCCGCCAAGGCAAAGCTGCAGGAACATCTCAAGGGCAAGACCCTGTTGCCCCGGGTGTTCCGCAGCCAGAACCACATCGACGAGATCAAGGGCGTGTATGTACCCTTCTGGCTCTTTGACAGCGACGCCGACGCTCAGCTGCGGTTCACCACCACCCGGACCCGCTGCTGGTCGGACAGCAAATACGACTATACCGAGACCAACTACTACTCCGTCCGGCGGGACGGTACGCTGGGATTTGATGCAGTGCCGGTGGACGGCTCCTCCAAGATCGAGGACGACCTGATGGAGTCCATCGAGCCCTTTGCCATGCAGGACGCCATCCCGTTCCAGACCGCCTATCTGGCGGGCTATGTGGCGGACAAATACGACGTGAACGCCGAGGACAGCATCGAGCGGGCCAACAAGCGCATCCGCCGCTCCACCGAGGAGACGTTCCAGCAGACCGTTACCGGCTACGATTCGGTCAAGGTGGAAAGCAGCAGCATCCAGCTGCACGGCGGCAAGGCAAAGTACGCCCTGTTCCCGGTCTGGCTGCTGAGCACCAGCTGGCGGGGCGAAAACTACCTGTTTGCCATGAACGGTCAGACCGGCAGATTCGTGGGTGACTTGCCCGTGGACAAGGGCGCTGCCCGCAAGTGGATGCTGGGCCTTACGGCTGCCCTTTCCGCCGCATCCTACGGCGTGATGTGGCTGCTGTGGCTGGCACGGATCCTGTAAAGGAGGGACGAACGATGAAAAAGACTTCCAACCGACTGCACTCCCTCTTTGCGGCGCTGGCAGCACTGATTCTTGCGGCGGCGCTGGCTGTTCCGGCCTTTGCGGTAGAGGGCGGCTTTGCCGACCTGTACTACCGCATGTTCGACGACGCTGAGGTGCTGACCGAGGACGAGGACAACGAGCTGGAGGACGCACTGGAAGAGCTGAGCCTGCGCCAGAGCTTCGATGTGACCATTGCCACCATAGAGTCGATGGAAAGCGTTGGTGCCGACAGCATGGAGCAGTTTGCCGATGATCTGTATGACTACTGCCAGTACGGCTACGGCCCCGATATGGACGGCGTGCTGCTGCTGGTGAGCGTGGGCGACCGCAAATGGCACATCTCCACCTGCGGCTACGGCATCACCGCCTTTACGGACGCCGGCATCCAGTACCTTGGCCAGCAGATGACCCCCTTCATGGCCGATGGAGATTACGCCGGTGCATTCCGCACCTTTGTCCAGTGGTCGGATACCTACATCGACGCTGCCCGGGCGGGCCACCCCTATGACGTGAATAACCTGCCCCGGGAGCCGCTGTCTCTCATGTACCTGTTCCTTGCGCTGGGCATCGGCCTTGTGCTGGCATGGGTCGTCGTCAGCGTAATGAAGAGCCAGCTGCGCAGCGTGGCGTTCCAGGAGAACGCCGCCAGCTATGTGCGGGAGGGCAGCATGAATCTGACCAACAGCCGGGAGCTGTTCCTGTACCGGGATGTGCAGCGCACGGAGCATGTGGAGGAAAAGGACTCCGACAGCTCCGGCGGCAGCTCCACCCACACCTCTTCCAGCGGCACGACCCACGGCGGCGGAGGCGGTTCGTTCTGAAAGGAGTATGTTTATGAACCCTTATCTCTCGGAAAAAGCCCGGGGCGAGATCCCCCGTTTCCTCAAATGGCTGCGGAACGCGGGGCTTGCCTTCTGCGTGTTCTGCTCTTTTGGCGGGTTGTATACCCTTTGCCTGAGTTTGCAGGATAAGGACTATTCCCACATCGGAGGCTATGTGTTCTGGATCGTGGTGGGCGCTGTGCCCCTCGCGCTGTTTGCCCGCGGGGAGGCCCGCCGCTACCATGCAAGAACCATCGCCTGCCGGGTGGAAAGCTACTCCGGGGCAGAAGTACCCCTGCGGTGGCTGTGCAACAGCGTTGGTATGGACACAAAGGACATTGCATGGTATTTTGAAAACGGCTATTTTGCAAACCTCAGTCTGGATCTGAACCAGAAGATCGTCCGCAGGCGGACCGTGCCCCGCCATGACCTGAACCGGGGCTGAACCCTTTACGGCTGAAACAGAAAGGAGTATTTTCATGGGACTTTTTGATAAGATGAAGCAGGCCACGGCTGCCACCGGCGGCAACCAGACCGTCACCTTTACCTTTCAGGCTCTGCCGGAAAGCCTTGCCCAGATGCAGGCACTGCCGGAGGCCAGTCTGGACACCCCCTTTAAGACCGCAGCCCTCACCGTCTGTGCGCTGTGCGCCTACGGTGCCGATAAAAACATCGGGCTGGAGATGCTCAACTGGCTGCGCGGCCCCCGTCCGCTGAACGGGCAGGATATCTCCTTTTTGAACGACCGCTTCCGGGACGGCAAGAGCTACATCCCCTTCTCCTACTTTGTGGGTGCATCGCCGGAAAATGGCTATACCCCCCGCCAGCCCTTCACGCTTCTGGTGGGCAGTGACCACACCTCCAACACCGAGGAGGGCTACTGCAAACTGTTCATCCCCTGCGGCGGTGCCGATGACCCCCGCCCCATCAAGCTGCGCCGCAAGGGCAACGGGCAGTGGTTTCTGTGGGAGCAGTACCTGATGACCGGCATCCGCATCCCGACATCGGCCGACCCGTGGGCGTAAGATGAAGGGCGTGACCATGAAGCTGTTTGCCGCCGCGCTGGCGTTGACACTGGGGCTTGCGGGCTGCGGGCCGGTGGACGGCGACCCCATCCGCTCCGGCGCGTCCGCCCCGGACAGCGTCCCCCGGCAGGACGCTGTGACCGTGGCGCAGCTGCGGCAGCAGGCAGAGCAGAACGGCAGCCTTGCCGTGGTGCTCTATCTGGGCAGTGTCCCGGAGCGCACCGCCGATGTGGACGCTGCGCTGGACAGCCTGCAGGAACAGCCGTGGCAGTTTGTTACGGACATCCCGGCAGATCACCGGGTCACTGCGCCGGGCGGCGGGCGGGAGTTGTACTGCCTCTTTGCCGTCAGCAGCCGGGACACCCTGTTCCTCTACGAAAAGCAGGACCCCCAGTACCCGCACCAGACGGGCCGGGAGCTCTACTGCGGGCGGGACGGCCAGCCTGTGCTGCTGCTGTGCAACGGCACCCCAGACACCCCCGACATCACGGCGGTGGTCTACTGCACCACCGGCCGCGCGCTGGACTGGTCGCCCCAGTTTTCCGCCGGGACCGGCAGCCCGGAGCCGGTGGAGGGCGTGGACGTTTTTTCCAACAACCCAACGCCCGGCGCTGCCCCCTGAGGTGCGCCCCGGTAGGGCATGAGAAAGGAGAACTTATGAAACGACTGAAACTTCTGGCAGCCCTGCTGGCGCTGACCATCGGTCTGGCGGGCTGCGGCAAAGGCAGCAGCGCGTCCAGCTCCAAGCCCGAAAAAATGCTGGACGGAGACAACATGATCGCATCGTCCTCCGCCAAACAGGAGTACACCGAGCCGGAGGACGTGACCTATATGCGCCTTCTGGCAGGGGAGGACGAATACCGCGCCTGCGTGCTGTATCTGGGCGGCTCCTACGAGATCACCACCGATGTGCAGCAGGTGCTGGACAGCCAGACCGACCTGCGGGAGCTGTGGGGCTTCGTCTACGACATCCCGCAGGATCACTGGGTCGTGGCACCGGATGGCGGGTGCGACCTGTACTGCATCTTCCCGCAGGAGGCGCAGGCCACCCTGTTCGTCTACGAGACGAGCCTGACAGACGATGCCGAAAAACCGCTCCAGCGCGGTAAACAGCTCTATTACAGTGAGGACGGTCAGCCCATCCTGCTGCTGTGCAACATCAGCGATATCGTCCCCAACACCGAGGTGGAACTGTACCCCAGCACCGGCGAAGAGCTGGTATTCAGCCCCTTCCTTTCCGGCGAGAACGGCCATGTGGTGGAAGCCGAGGGCGTGTGCGACTTTACCATCTACCCGGAAGGGGACGACTGGGAGACCGACACCAGCCCCTGGTCGTTAGAGGGCAACTGGCTGGAGATCTACCGCGACACCGACGAGGGCGTTTTTGACACTGACCCCGCAGACGCCGACCGGATGTGCTTTTTGCCCACCGACGCCGACACCGAAGGCAGCCAGCTGCCCTTTACCGCCAGCTACATCACCCCCTACCCGGAGCTGAACGTGGAAGAAGCCGACCTGTTCTATCAGGAGGGCACCCCGGAGGTACCCTTCCAGTCTAATCAGGAGTGGTACGCTACCTTTACCGGGGAGGATGGCTCCCGCTACGCCGTCACCCTGGAGGACGAGGACACCCTTGCCCTGAAGTTCTATCTGGACGGCGAAGAGAGCTACATGAGCCTTGTCAATACGGTCTACTTTGCGCGGCAGGAGGCCATGGGCTGACCGCTGCCGACCCACACCGGGAGGAATGCACCATGAAACACACCAAAAAGATCACCATCCTCCACTCCAATGATCTGCACGGAGACTTTCTGGCAGAGCAGGTGGACGAAAAACTGGTGGGCGGCGTGTCCATGCTGTCCGGCTACATCGAAAAGGTGAGGGCAGAGGAGCCCAACACCATCTACGCCATTGCAGGTGATATGTTCCGGGGCTCGGTCATTGATTCCGAATACAAGGGGCTTTCCACTATCGAGATCATGAACGCCCTTGCCCCGGACATCGTTACCATCGGCAACCACGAGGTGGATTACGGCATCGCGCATCTGCTGTTCATCGAAAAATGCGCGCGCTTTCCCATCATCAACGCCAACCTCTACATCAAAAACACCCCCACCCGGCTGTTTACTCCCTACAAGATCCTGCGGGTGGACGGCATGAACATCCTCTTCATCGGCATCATCACCCAGGACGTCATCAACCAGACCAAGTCCGAATCTCTGGTGGGGTCCTTTGTGGACACCGCCGCAGCTGCCGCCGAGGTGGGCAAGATCTGCAACGCCCACAACAGCATCGACATTGATTTTACCGTGCTGCTGACCCACATCGGCTTTGAGGAGGACAAGCACCTGGCCCGCCAGCTGGACCCGGCCTGGGGGGTGGACCTGATCATCGGCGGGCACAGCCACACCCTGCCAGAACACGCGGTGGAGGAAAACGGCGTGGTCATTGCGCAGGCGGGCACCGGCACCGACCAGATCGGGCGCTTTGACATCATTGTGGACACGGACAACAACTGCATCGATTCCTACACATGGCACACGGTGCCCATCACCGCCGAGACCTGCCCCCGCAACCCCGCCATGGAGCAGGTGCTGCACCGCTTCACCAGTCAGGTGGACGAAAAGTACAGCCACATCGTGGCGCGCTTCCGCCGGGAGCTGACCCACCCGGAGCGCATCCGGGAGACCGAGCTGGGCAACCTGTTTGCGGACATCTTCACCCGCAGCCTTGGCATCGATATTATGCTCATCGGCTCCGGCAGCATCCGGGCCGAAAAGCTGGGCCCCATTGTCACCTACGACGACCTCATCGAGGGTTTCCCCTACGACGACGGCGTGTTTATGTTCAAGGTGACAGGCCGGCAGCTGCGCCAGATGCTCCACTACATGCTGCGGGAGGAAGCCTACACCGGCCACACCGAGTTCTACCAGCTGCCCTCCACCCTGCGGCTGCGCTACGACCGCGCCAAGGGCGACTTTGATTACTTTACCTACTGCGGCAAGGAGGTGGGCAAGGAGATCGGCGACGATGCCTTGTTCACCGTGGGGCTGCAGAACTACCACTTCAAAAACATCGAGAGCTTTTTCAACATCTCCTACGACACCCTTTGCAAGCTCCAGAAGCCCCGCAGCGTGGCAACCTCCTGTCAGGATATCCTGATGGAGTATTTCCGGGAGCACGAGATGGTGGACGCCGCCGTGGACGGCAGAATGACCATTCTGCCCTCTACCGCGCAGACCGGCTGACCCCCGCAGGGTCAAAAACATGGTTTCGCCCCGCAAAATCTGAGGGGAACACTTTGCAAACAGAAATGAGCACCCCATGAAACAACGATTCTCAAAACGAACACGCCTTGTCAGTGCCCTTTTGACGCTGGCTATGGTATTCACCTTTTTGCCCTTCAGCGCCTTTGCGGCAGGGGGGTGACGGGTGGTTATAACATCACCTCAATAGTATTGTATCGTTCTTACAGAAAGAACAGTACAACATCATCGTTCGGGTGATTTTGTCCTATTGTGCTGATTTATGCCTTTTCCCGGTCGAGTTATAAAAAACGGTAACTCGTCTGGGCGATTTCATGCGCTATCCAATCACAGTTGCTGTTTGTGGAGGTAACTGTGATTTTTTATTGGGGTAACGCATCAAAAAAAGCCTGT
>OLNM01000805.1_pt1 | contig 27079 bp, 28 predicted proteins | sample 1672391 | NCBI WGS metagenome assembly OLNM01 (sample SAMEA3136680, study PRJEB25190) | human gut metagenome | reverse complement strand
AGAGCTATAACAAATGGCTGGGCGATCAGGCAAAGCCCTCTCACCGAGAGCTGCTTCGTGTGGCGATTGACAACGCATTATCACAAAGTCCTGCTGACTTTGAAGAACTGCTGAAGCTGTTGCAAGAGTATGGTTGTGAAGTCTCAAAGCGCGGAAAATCGTATCGACTGAAGCTCTCTGGTTGGGAGAAAGCCGCCCGCATGGACAGTCTGGGCGAAGGATATGGATTGGAAGATTTGCGGGCAGTTCTCTTAGGGAAGAAAGCACATACCCCGCGAAAGAAAACAGTCACACAGGCAGAGCCGCCGAAGGTCAATCTGCTGGTGGACATTCAGGCAAAATTGCAGGCTGGAAAAGGTGCTGGCTATGCTCGATGGGCTAAAGTTTTTAATCTGAAACAAATGGCGCAGACCATGAATTACCTGTCAGAGAACAATCTGCTGGAGTATGCGGTTTTGGAAGAAAAGGCTGCGGCTGCCACGGCACATCACAATGATCTTTCGGCGCAGATCAAAGCGGCTGAAAAGCGCATGGCAGAGATCGCTGTTCTGCGTACTCACATCGTAAATTATGCCAAGACCCGTGAGGTCTATGTGGCATACCGCAAGGCGGGTTACTCTAAGAAATTCCGGGAAGAACATGAGGAAGAAATTCTGCTCCACCAGGCTGCTAAGAATGCCTTTGATGAGATGGGCGTCAAGAAGCTGCCCAAGGTCAAAGAGTTGCAGACGGAGTACGCGAAATTGCTGGAAGAAAAGAAAAAGACCTATGCCGAGTACCGGCGTTCCCGTGAGGAAATGCGGGAGCTTTTAACGGCAAAGGCAAATGTAGATCGAGTGCTGAAAATGGAGGTAGAACAGGATGTTGAAAAAGAAAAAGACCACGGCCAGCGGTAAGCTGGTCCTGGTCAAAAGCGTTCGCAGAACGCGCAGCCACAGAATGAAATTCTGTGTTCAAAGGGGCTTGGGGGCGCTGCCCTCAACAAGCAAGCGGAGAGGAAAATCACGGAGGGATTTTCTTCTCTGCGGGCCTGTGTGTATTAACACAGGCATTGCTTGCCAGTTTTGTTTGAGGTGCTACCCATACGGGAAGTGTCTACCCTAAAAGTGCGTTCTTGTTAAGCCCGCCGTGAAATGCTACCCTTAACATGAATACACTGAAAGGATAACCACCATGAAAGATATAGAAATCGGGCCTATTCGTCCACCTTCTGAAAGTAACAGCCTGCTAATCCGGGTCACAAGGGGATGCCATTGGAACAAGTGCTATTTCTGCGGGCTTTATAAATCCATGCGCTTCTCCATGCGCCCCATCGATGAAACCATCGAAGATATTAGGCGGCAGGCCCAGCTTAACCGGGGGAAAAAGATTACTTCCTGCTTCTTGCAGGACGGGGATGCCCTGGTGCTGAAAACAGATTATCTGCTCCGTATCTTGGAAGCGATCAATCAGAGCTTTCCTGATATGCAGTACATCACTTCTTATGCCCGCGCTGATAGTATTACCCGGAAAAGTCCGGCAGAGCTAAAGGCGCTCCGGCAAGCGGGCCTAAACCATCTTTACAGCGGAATGGAAACCGGCTCGGATCAGATACTGAAACTTATCAACAAAGGTTTTGACGCGGATATTGTTGTCCGAAGCGGCTGCATGGCAAAAGAAGCGGACATGATCTTGTCGGAGTTCATATTGCTGGGGATCGGCGGCAAGGAGCTGTCTGAAGAAAATGCTGCTCAAACAGCAAAGGCGCTGAATATCATCCAGCCAGATTTTATCCGTGTCCATGCCACGGGTATTAAGCCGGAGTCCAAGCTGGGCGAGTTTGTCAGGAATGGCTCTTTTGCTCTGCAATCGGAGGAAGAAATCGTTGTAGAGCAAAAGCTATTCTTACAACAGCTACATGAGATGGACAGTTACTATGTGAATGAACACATCGTCAATCTGCTTCTGGAGATCAGAGGAAATCTGCGGACGGAGAAACAGGAAATGCTCTCTACGATTGACCGCTTTCTGACCCTGCCACCGGATGAAAGGCTTTTGTTTGCTGTCGGCAGGCGGCTCAATATCTTCTTCCGCTTGGACGATCTGAAAAAGCCGAAGCTGCATCAAAAGGCCGGGGAAAGCCTGCAACAGATTTTAAGTAAGAATCCCCATGTGGACTTTGCCGCGCTGTGCAATTACGTCCGGCAGTCACAAATTTAGAGCAGAAAATATACGCTGGGCATAGCCGCTTTTCGTCAGCTATGCCCAGCATTTTATTTGCGGCTTTGACAGCATGGCGGCTGCACATCCAGGCCGTCCAGATAGCTGTTTCCCCATTGGCACATCGCGTCCAGAATGGGGACGATGCTCTGTCCAAATGGGGTAAGAGAATATACCGTCTTAGGCGGCTTTTCTGGAATTACTTCACGATGAATCATGCCGTTGTTTTCCAGATCGTGAAGCTGCTGCGAAAGCATCTTCGGCGTGGCGTTTGGAATCAGCCGCTGTAACTCCATATAGTGTAATGGATGGTCAATCAGATGCCAGAGGATCAACGGCTTATACTTGCCGCCGATCAAAGAAAGGGTTGCCTCCACGGGGCAGTTAAACTGATTGGTTTGACATTTCATAGAATGGTTCTCCTTTCCCGCAAGGTGCTATCTTTTTGGGAAGTATCTTCCGAAAAAGTGCATTCTTGCGGTTTTGTGTTCAAGTGCTACAATTAGGTCAATGGTTGATTTGATATGCTCAAAATAAAAATACTGAAAGGACTATATATTATGGATTTTATCACGATTGCAAAGCAGCGTATGTCGGTACGCGATTACAAGGAAACGAAGGTAGAGCCTGAGAAGCTGGAGCAGATTCTGGAGGCTGCTCATGTGGCCCCGACCGCTGCCAACCTTCAGCCGATTCGCCTGATTGCCGTTCAGAGCGAGGAAGGTCTTGCGAAGATCAGTAAAGCGGCCAATATCTACGGTGCGCCCCTGGCTATTATTGTTTGCGCCGATCACGATAAGGCGTGGGTACGGCCTTTCGATCAGAAGCAGACCGGTGACATTGACGCCTCCATCCTGACCGACCACATGATGCTCCAGGCCACAGAGCTGGGCCTTGGAACGGTGTGGGTATGCTACTTCAAGCCCGATGTTCTGCACAAGGAATTTGACCTCCCGGCCAACCTGGAGCCGGTCAACATTCTGGTTGTCGGCTATTCCGATGAAGGAACCGGCGACCCCAATCGCTTCAATAAGCAGCGCATCCCGATGAGCCAGTTGGTTTCCTACGAAACGCTGTAATGGAATACCCGCGCAGCCCCTGCAAAACAGCACAGGGGCTGCGTTTTTATCTTTCTGAAATATGAGCGTAGGTTTCTTCAAGAATCCACCGGATATGTTCGTCCTGCAAGGAATAAATCACGTTTTTCCCGGCCTTGCGTGATTGCACTAACCGGACAATCCGAAGCGCACGAAGCTGGTGGGATATGGCCGATTCTGTGACCTCCATCTTTTGTGCCAGTTCGCTGACGCAGGAATCTTTCTGCATCAGATACCAAAGTATCCGCATCCGTGTGTAATCGCCCATCGCTTTGTGAAGCTCGGTTAATTGTTCCAATTCGCCGGGGCTTGGAACGGAAAAAGTTGTTTTCTCTGTTTCGTTCATGTATTTTTCTCCAATCTATAATGAAGCTGTTTGACAGACAAGAATTATGTCAGTATCATAGTCACAGGAAGGAGCTGATTTTTATGCCGCATTACAATCTGCCCCACAACCACGGACAGAATATTGAAAAAGTCTTAAATAAGATGCCCTCTGCGGAAGGGTTTAAGGATATATCATTTTTATTTCAGCAGCTTGGCGATCCGACCCGGCTGCGGATTCTATGGCTGCTGTGCCATTGTGAAGAATGTGTATGTAATCTCGCGGCGGCTGTGGATATGAGCGCCCCTGCTGTGTCACATCATCTGCGGATATTAAAAAAGAGCGGAATCATTTCAAGCCGCAGGGACGGAAAAGAAGTTTATTATTCGCTGTCGGACACGCCGCAGGCAAAGCTCCTGCATCATGCCATAGATGCGTTGTTTGAAATATCATGCCCGACTGAACAATAAGGAAATGCGCCGCAGCGTGTGAAAGTTGCGGCGCATTTCTATTGCGCTTAACCCTGATTTGTGCTGCCCGCAGGCATATCCGGCAGCTTGACCCGCATGGCGCGGATGGCATTGAGAATCGCAATAATGGAAACGCCTACATCCGCGAACACCGCCGCCCACATATTCGCATAGCCCAGCGCACCTAAAATCAGAACCAGGAATTTAACGCCCAGAGCAAACACAATGTTCTGATTTGCGATGCGAATCGTCTTACGGGCGATCTTCATAACAGCGGCAATTTTGGACGGTTCATCCGTCATAAGAACAACGTCAGCAGCTTCAATGGCAGCATCGGAACCCAATCCGCCCATAGCAATACCGACATCGGCCCGCGCCAGTACGGGAGCGTCATTGATACCGTCCCCAACAAAGGCCAGCATACCTTTTTCGCTTTTCTGCTTCAGCAGGCTTTCCACACGATCAACCTTATCAGCCGGGAGTAGTTCGGTATAAACCTGATCCAGATGAAGCTGTCCAGCGACTTTCTTTCCAACGGCGTCTGCGTCGCCGGTCAGCATGACCGTTTTGCGGATACCGGCAGATTTCAGCAGCTTGATTGCGGCTGGAGCATCGGCCTTGATCTCGTCCTCAATGACGATACATCCAGCGTATTTCCCGTCACAGGCCAGATAGACCACGGTGCCGACAGCGGAGGACGGCGTGTACTTAATATGCTCCTTCTCCATCAGCTTGGTGTTTCCTGCCAGAATCGTTTTCCCATCAATCACGGCCTGTACGCCGTGACCGGCAATTTCCTGAACATCGGAAACCCGGCTGTTGTCGATTTTCTCTCCATAGGCGTTCTTAATCGAAAGAGAAATCGGGTGGTTGGAGTAGTCCTCAGCGTATGCGGCCAGCTCCAAAAGCTGCGCTTCCTCCATGCCGACAGGGTGGATCTCGCTGACCGCAAAGGAGCCTTTTGTCAGTGTGCCGGTCTTATCAAAGACCACGACCTCGGTATTTGCCAGGGCCTCCAGATAGTTGCTGCCCTTTACCAGAACACCGATCTTGGATGCGCCGCCGATGCCTCCGAAGAAACTAAGCGGAATGGAAATGACCAGCGCACAGGGGCAGGAAATCACCAGGAAGGTCAAGGCCCGGTAAATCCAAGTGCTGAATGGCTGCTGGGTAATCAGCGGCGGCAGGATCGCCAGCGCCAGAGCAGCGAATACCACTACCGGGGTATAATACCTGGCAAAGCGCGTGATGAAATTCTCAATACGGCCCTTCTTATCGCTTGCGTTTTCTACAAGGTCAAGGATTTTGGCTACGGTGGATTCCCCAAATTCCTTTGTGGTCTGGATGTTCAGGATACCGGTCTGGTTGATACAACCGCTGATGACCTCCATTCCCGGCTCCACCTCGCGGGGCATGGATTCTCCGGTCAGGGCCGAAGTGTCCAAGGTGGAAAAGCCTTTGAGAATCGTACCGTCCAGCGGGATGCGCTCTCCCGGTTTCACAACAATGGTTTCTCCGATCTGAACCTCATCCGGGTCAACCTGAACCAGCTTTCCATCCCTTTCGATGTTGGCATAGTCCGGGCGAATGTCCATCAGGCTTGCGATAGATTTTCTGGACTTGGACACCGCATAGGACTGGAACCATTCGCCCACCTGATAAAACAGCATAACGGCAACGCCCTCGGAATGTTCGCCCAAAATGAGTGCGCCGATGGTGGCAATCGTCATCAGGAAATTTTCGTCAAACACCTGTCCATGCAGAATGTTCGTGATTGCCTTCCAGACAATATCCCAACCGACAACCACATAGCAGACGAGAAAGACCGCCATCTCCGCCAATTCAGGGAGGTGGAGCAAGCTGCCTGCAAGAAACAGCACCGCCGCCACGATAATGCGTGTGAGCAAGTGCCTTTGTTTTCGTGTCATAGTGTATTCTCCTTTCGTTGCAGCATAAAGCGTGTCACGCTTTTTCTGTCTATTGATGAAAAACACCGGCTACCGTGTGGCAGCCGGTGTCCAGCTTTTCATTACGCCTTAACAGTCACATCCGGCTCGATCTGCTTAATCAGCGCCTTTGTTTCGGCCAGAACAGCGTCAAACTGATCGTCCGGCGCTTCCAGAACCATCTTCTGACCCAGGAAGTTGACGGATACGCTGGTCACACCGTCGATCTTCTTCACGGCGTTCTGGATTTTGTCAGCACAATGGCCGCAGTCCAGGTCAAGCAGTTTAATGGTCTTTTTCATGGAGAAAGCCCCCTTTCATTTTGGTATTTGGTTGGTTTGATATGGATGAACAATTAAAAGGTTGTTTAATCGTTCATGCTGCCAGTATATTCACGAAGCCCCTCAAAGTCAATGGATTTGGGAGCGATTCTGCCCTTTGGATTGGAAAACATGCTGATTGGATTTCCAGCAAAAACCTCATTTCTCTTTGGATAAAAAAAGCTCCACTTTGGAGCGGACAAAGGAGAAGCAGGATAAGTATAATGAAAAACGGTCAAAGACCTTGTGCGTAAACTTTATGTTCGGGGCTTTAGCATCTTTCCCCCAAGGTGCCAAACGCCCCTTTTCATAACGGTATTTAGTTCCCTACGGGGGAGGGGTACTCGCACAAATCTTCATAAGAAAGAAGGGATAATTTTGCAAAAGGAGCAATTTGACATTACGGGTATGACTTGCTCGGCCTGCTCTACCAGAGTGGAAAAGAGCGTGGCAAAGCTACCTGGCATCAAAGAAGTATCCGTCAACCTGTTAAAAAACAGCATGGTTGCTTCTTATGATGAATCCGTTTTGGATACGGCGGGAATCGTCCAGGCCGTTGAAAAGGCCGGTTATGGCGCGATTCCCAAAGCCTCCGCACAAAACAAGAGCCGAACGACCACACCGGCAGCAAAACCGGAGGTCAGTACGGCACAGGCAGAATACAAGCAGATGAAACAGCGGCTGCTGCTTTCTGCACTTTTTACGATCCCGCTGTTTTATATTTCTATGGGTCACATGATGGGGTGGCCGCTCCCCAGCTCCTTGCTGGGGATGGAAAATGCAATCAGCTTTGCATTTACCCAATTCCTGCTGCTGATCCCGGTGGTGTTTATCAACTTCAAATATTACCGGATGGGATTCAAGACCCTGTTCCACGGCTCGCCTAACATGGATTCGCTGATTGCGATAGGCTCCAGCGCCGCAATCGTTTATGGCATTTACGCCGTTTACAAAATCGGCATCGGATTCGGTCATGGGGATATGGCTACGGTTCACAGCTTTATGATGGATTTGTATTTTGAATCCGCAGGCATGATCCTGACCCTTATCACCTTGGGCAAAACCCTGGAGGCCCGCGCAAAGGGTAAGACTTCGGACGCAATCACAAAGCTGATGAATCTGGCTCCCAAAACGGCTACCGTGGAGCGGGACGGAAAAGAGCTTCAGGTGCCGGTGGAAGAAGTGCAGTTGGGCGAAACCCTGATTGTCAAGGCCGGTGAGTCTGTGCCGGTGGATGGTATTGTCATCGAGGGCTTTTCCTCCGTTGATGAATCTGCCCTGACCGGCGAGAGCATCCCCGTGGAGAAGCATATCGGGGACAAAGTGATCGGTGCGACCACAAGTAAGTCCGGCTATTTCAAGATGCAGGCCACCAAGGTGGGCGATGATACCACGCTGGCACAGATTGTCCGGCTGGTGGATGAAGCGACCAGCTCCAAGGCCCCTATTGCGAAACTGGCTGATAAGGTCAGCGGCGTGTTTGTGCCGGTAGTTATCAGCATCGCGCTGATCGCGGTTGTTGTCTGGCTGCTGTTGGGATATGGCTTTGAATTTGCCCTGTCTATCGGCATTTCCGTTCTGGTCATTTCCTGCCCCTGTGCGCTGGGCCTTGCAACGCCTACGGCCATTATGGTCGGAACCGGAAAGGGCGCAAGCAACGGTATCCTGATTAAATCGGCGGAGGCCCTGGAAACGGCCCATAGCATTGATACGGTTGTGCTGGATAAGACCGGCACAATTACTCAGGGTACGCCCGTAGTGACAAATATGCTCTGCAAAGAGGGCGTTCCACAAAAGGAGCTGCTGCAAATCGCCGCTTCGCTAGAAAAAATGTCCGAGCATCCGCTGGCGGACGCGATTGTGGCGGAGGCCGAAAAAGCAGACCTTTCCTTCCTTCCGGTGGACGGTTTCAAGCAGATTCCCGGTCAGGGCCTTGTGGGGCAGATTGGAAACGAAACGTGCCTTGCCGGAAACCGCCGACTGATGGCAGCAAATGGCATCAATGGCGGCGCACTCCTTCAGTTGGGTGAGAAAATGGCCGTTGACGGGAAAACACCTCTGTTCTTTGCCCGTGGTGGTCAGTTTATTGGTGTTATTGCCGTGGCGGATGTAGTCAAGCCCACCAGCAAGCAGGCCATAGCGGAATTGACCGGCATGGGCATTGAGGTGGTCATGCTGACCGGCGACAATGCAAAGACCGCAGAAGCGATTCGGCGTCAGGTCGGCGTGGATCGTGTTGTGGCAGAGGTATTCCCCCAGGATAAGGAGAAGGAGATCCGCCGTTTGCAGAGCGCCGGGAAGAAAGTGGCGATGGTCGGTGACGGTATCAACGATGCTCCGGCCCTTGCCAGAGCGGATGTTGGTATCGCTATCGGGGCCGGAACGGATGTGGCGATTGAGTCAGCGGACATTGTTTTGATGAAAAGCGATCTGCTGGATGTGTCCACGGCAATCCAGCTTAGTAAGGCGGTTATCCGCAACATCAAGCAAAATCTGTTCTGGGCGTTTATCTACAACATCATCGGTATTCCGGTGGCGGCAGGCGTATTCTATCTTCCCTTTGCATGGAAGCTGAACCCCATGATCGGCGCTTTTGCTATGAGTTTCAGTTCGGTATTCGTGGTGTCCAATGCCCTGCGTCTGCGGTGGTTCAAGGCGAAGCATCAGGCCAATACAGAACGGGATTCAGTCCCTATGCATGAACAAACAACGATTAAACAAGAACGAAAAGGAGCAATTCACATGGAAAAAGTATTGAACATCGAAGGAATGGTTTGCGGAATGTGTGTAAAACACGTTGATAAGGCGCTGCGGGACATCCAGGGCATCAAGGATGTGGATGTTTCCCTGGAGAGTAAGTCGGCCCAGGTGCAGCTTGACCAGGATGTGCCGGATGCTGTGCTGAAAGCTGCTATCGAGGACGCTGGCTATCAGCTCGTCAGTATCCAGTAACGGGCCGTTTATGAAGGCCAAGAAAGGCGATATTGTTCACAAGCTAAAAATCGCCAGAGGACAGTTAGACGGTATCCTGCAAATGGTTGAGGAAAATCGCTATTGCGTGGATATTTCCAATCAGCTTCTTGCTACGCAGGCGTTATTAAAAAGCGCCAATCAGCAGATTTTGCAAGCCCATATACGAAGCTGCGTCCGGGATGCCCTGCAAACGGACGCTGTAAATCCAAAACTGGAAGAAGCCCTGAAATTACTGGAAAAAATGATACAGTAACAACGGGAGCGGGAAGGGCCTTATGTCCTTTCCGCTCCTAAATTCGTTTCAGATTGGATTGTAAATCCTGCGGTTGGGAGCGTACAAAGAAGCCCGGTTTTTATATACTTTAAGTGGTTAGTTAGATATGGTTAATCCAGTGAGGCGCGTCACTGGCGCGTTTTACTGGATACCTTGTAATTAAAATAGACCAGGAGGAATAGAGTGATGAAACAGGCACTTGACACAAGAACAAAGCTCTTAACAAAAAATCCCTGGCCGCTGATGATTGAACTTAGCATCCCTGCGGTTCTTGGCATGGTGGTCGTTGGGCTTTATAACATGATGGATTCCATCTTTGTCGGCCAGATGGTTGGTGACGTGCAGATGGGAGCCATATCGGTATCCTATCCTTTAACCCTTATCAATGCCGGTTCAGCGGCAATGCTGGGCGTGGGTTCTGCATCGGTACTGTCCCGCGCTATCGGTAAGAAGGACGAGAACACAATTAAGAAGATCATGGGCAACTTGGTTGCGATGGTTCTTCTGTTGTCCGTCATCTACACTGTTGTGGGTATGGTTTTCACCCGCCAGCTTCTGTCCCTGACCGGAGCCAGCGATAACATTCTGAATTACGCTGAGAAATATCTGCGGATCGTATTCGCCGGTTCTCTGTTCGTAAACTTCTTCCAGAGCGCCAACATGGTCATCCGTGGAGAAGGCCAGCTCAAAAGGGCAATGACCATTATTGCCAGTGGCGCTATTTTGAACATTATCCTTGACCCCATTTTTATCAGCATCCTCAACCCCTACGGCATGGGCATTGAAGCGGCTGCTTATGCAACGATTTTTTCCCAGTTTGTCCAGGCTGCGATTACCCTGTGGTATTTCAAGAAGAAAAGCCCCCATGTGAAGATCGGGCGTATCCGCATTGATGGTGAGCTGCTTCCCCAGGTTCTTTCTGTCGGCATCTCTGCTCTGTTAATGCAGATTCTGACCCTGGTGCAGCAGACAGTGATTTATCGTGTGGCATCGAACTATGGCGGTGAAACCTCCCAGCTCCTTTTAGCGGCGGCGCTCCGGTTCTGGAATTTCTCTTTTGTACCTCTATGGGGTATCAGCCAGGGATTCCAGCCTGCCGCCGGTACAAACTACGGTGCGAAAGACTATGACCGGGTAAAGACGCTGACCAGAGTTTTCATTATCGCCGCAACGCTGCTGTCGCTGGTGTTCTATATCCCCGCCGAGCTGTTCCCAGAAAAGATTTTGTCCATGTTCCTGACAACGCCGGGTATCGCCGCATCAGGTTCGACAAACTTCCGTATCATGTTCAGCACCTATATCCTGCAAGGCAGCTTTATGATCGCCGTGACCCTGTTTCAGTCTTTGGGTAAAGCGAAAAAGGCCACCTGGCTTGTGCTGTTCCGTCAGATTATTCTCTTTATCCCGCTTTGTGTGGTTCTGCCAATGATCGGCGGCATGGGTATTCGCGGCGTGTGGCTGGCGATTGCGCTGACCGATGCGATTCTGGTGGCTATTATCGCGTTCATGGTGGCTTATGAGTTCCGCAAACTGCCTGCGACTTCTTCCGTAAATCGGTGAGGAGGGAGCGTTCATGTATCTTTGCGATGGAAAAATAGGAAATGAATATAAAGTTGAGGATATTGATCTGCCTGTCAATATAGAAAAGCGTTTGGAGGCCCTTGGGATGACCCGTGGAACCTCTATCGCTGTTCTGAACAGCAAAAGTCGGGGTGTCCTGATTGTGAAAGTCAGGGGAACACGCTTTGCACTTGGGCGCAATATCACAAAGAATATTTTAGTGGGGTAAATTCCGATGAGAGAAAATTTGACTATCGGCTTCATCGGAAATCCGAACTGCGGAAAGACAACACTTTTCAATGCTTACACCGGTGCAAATCTGAAAGTGGCAAACTGGCCAGGTGTAACCGTTGAGAAAGTAGAGGGTGCCATTAAAGACCATGATCTGAATATTCGACTGGTCGATCTTCCTGGCACTTACAGCCTGACCTCCTACACAATGGAAGAACAGGTATCCAGACAGTTTATACTAAGCGATGAAGTCGATGTGATTATTGATGTTGCGGACGCTTCCGCTCTGGAGCGAAACCTATACTTAACTTTGCAGCTTTTGGAGCTGGGCAAGCCGGTTGTGCTGGCGCTGAACATGATGGACATTGTGGAAAAGCGCGGCATGGAGATTGACACACACAGACTGCCGGAAATGCTGGGCATCCCGGTCATTCCAGTTTCAGCCAGAAAACGGACAGGACTGGATGTGCTACTTCATGCAGCCGCGCACCATAAAGACTGTAAAGATCCGGAGTGTCTGATTCATCATCATAAATATACTCCAAAACACCGGCACGACCACCATTCAGAATACGCAATGGTTTACAGTGATGCTATTGAGGACAAGATTGATCTTATCATGGCAGAGCTGAAGCGGAAATATCCGAACCTGTCCAATTACCGCTGGCACGCCATTAAGCTGCTGGAGCAGGATAAGGAAATCTCTGCACGTTATCCGGTCAATATGCCGGATGTGATCGACCGGAACTATGAATCCGACATTATCAATGAGAAGTATGATTTTATCGAGGAAATCATCAGGGAGGTTCTGGTCAATAAGGATCGTCAAGACGCTTTGACGGAAAAGGCAGACCGTGTATTGACGCATAAGTTTTGGAGCATCCCGATTTTCCTCGTTGTCATGGCGGCGGTGTTCTTCCTGACCTTTACCATTGGCGATTGGCTGAAAGGATTCCTAGAATTAGGAATTGAAAGCCTGTCGGCATTGATAAGCGATGGACTGATTGCTGTCGGGGTCAATGAAGTGCTGCGCTCCCTGCTGGTAGACGGCATCATCGCCGGTGTGGGCGGTATCCTGACTTTCCTGCCGAACATTTTCATTCTGTTTCTGGCATTGGCTTTTCTGGAGGACAGCGGATATATGGCCCGTGTTGCGTATGTCATGGAAGGGATTATGAGCAAGCTGGGACTTTCCGGACGGGCATTTATCCCCATGATTTTGGGATTTGGCTGCACTGTTCCGGCAATCATGGCTTCACGGTCTTTGGAAAACCGGCGTGACCGTTTTAAGGTCATGTTGATTACGCCCTTTATGAGTTGCAGCGCCCGTCTGCCAATCTACATCTTGTTTGCCGAGATGTTCTTTCAGGAACGCGCCATGCTCGTGGCCTATTCCATGTACCTGATCGGCCTGGTGGTCGCTATCCTGGTAGCGGCGATCATCCATTTGATTGACCGGAGAAAATCGGAAAATTATCTGCTGATTGAGCTGCCGGAATATAAGGCCCCCAGCGCCAGAACTGTGGCAATCTATGTATGGGAAAAGGTAAAGGACTACCTTACCAAAGCAGGTACTACCATCTTTGTAGCATCTATCCTCATGTGGGTGATCCTGAACTTTGGGCCGCATGGCTATACTACGGAAATGGCAGACAGCTTCGGGTCTATCCTGGGCCATTGGCTTGTACCGATCTTTGCACCGATTGGACTGGGATTCTGGCAGATAGCGGTTGCTCTGATTGCTGGCATCTCTGCAAAAGAGGTTGTGGTGTCCAGTTGTGCCGTTCTGTTTGGGATTCCCAATATCAACTCCGGCGCGGGAATGGATACATTGGTCGGCATCCTGGGTGCAGCCGGTTTTGGACAGCTCAATGCGTTTTGCCTGATGATTTTCTGTCTGCTTTACGTTCCCTGTGCAGCGGCCCTAGCTACAATTCGCAAGGAATCCGGCAGTACAAGGTGGATGCTGTTCTCGGCCCTGTTCCAGTTGGTTGTGGCCTGGGCTGTTACTTTTGTGGTTTATCGTGTTGGACTTTTGCTGTGAGGTATGAATATGACGTTTGGAAAAGTGCTTCGTTCAGCGGCCATTTTATCAGTGGTCGCATTTGGACTTTGGATTTTGAAAAGAGGATCGGAGACCCAAAGCTAATAAGTTGTGAGTTTCCAGTCAGAAAGGAGTTTTAGATGCTTGTTACTGGTATAATCCTTATCGGGATTGTTTTCTATGCAATATGGGCTGTGCGAAAAATCCATAAGAACCGCAAAAATGGTTCTTGTTGTAGCGGCAGTTGTTCCGGTTGTGTAGGAAAGGAATATTGCAGCAAATAAAATCCCGCATATAGCCGATGTTTTCCGTTTTGGAGGGCATCGGCTTTTTCGTATATTTGCACATTCGGCAGGGCTGCACTATAATAGAATTTGCTTTCTGATTGGATTGCACATCCTGCCGATTGGAGCGGTATAAAATGAGAAAAAACTATATAATAAAAGACGCCAGGAGAATCCTGGCAGAACAAATACGAGATAACGGAATGAATACTATGAACAAAAACCCTATCACCAATGCTACGGGGTTATCTGCGATTATTCCAAAAGATAATGACGGATATTGCACCGTCTATAAAATGGACTGTGAGGATGGCCTGGGGCTTATGACAGTCTATCAGGTTTATCCCGGTATCCAGCTTATTTACAATGATTTTGAAGCAACGAGTTGTTATTGGGACGGAACCATTGATAAGAATGTGCTGGAGATCAATCATTGCCGGGAAGGGCGTGAAGGGAGCGTATTGCAAAGCGGTTCCTGCCTGTACCTCGGAGAAGGGGATCTTTCCATTCATACAATGGATAACTGTGCTTCTGAAATGGCCTTTCCTTTGAGACATTATCGCGGAATCTCAGTAGTGCTTGATCTGGAGCTGGTTTCTCAAAATCCGCCTGGAATCCTCGCCGAGAGCGGTATTGGTATTGCAGATTTCAAAAACAAATTTTGTGCCGATGGCGCATGCTTTGTCATGCGGGCCAAGGATGAGATTGAGCATATCTTTTCTGAACTGTATTCCGTACCGGATCGCCTGCAAAAGCCATACTTCATGCTGAAGGTGCAGGAGCTTCTCTTATTCTTGTGTATGGTGGATGTAAATAAAGAAAAGCAGCGAGAGTTATATACTTCTCCCCAGGTGGAGATTGTACGGGACATTCACAAGCGGCTTATCTCCAACTTGCAGGAACGGCCAACGATTGAGGAACTTTCCAAAGAGTATCTTATCAATACGGCAACCTTAAAGGATACGTTCAAGGGAGTTTATGGACAGCCCATTGGAACCTATATGAAAGTGTACCGCATGAAACAGGCCGCTGCTCTGCTTCGCCAGACACAGGCAACCATAGCAGAAATTGCCAGCCAGGTTGGATATGAGAATCAGAGTAAATTTGCAACAGCATTTCGAGATGTCATGAAGATTGCACCGGCTGAATACCGGAAACAAAATAGTGGCGATTGATTGGGCTAGGAAAATTTACGTCTACTGCCGGAGGCAAAATAAAACCAGCAGAAACAAATTGCATTTTGCCCTGCTGGTTTTATTCATAATTTTGCGGATCGGAGGATTTGTAACGTCGGCTGATAAACTGCTCCGCCATACAATCCAGTGTTTTCAAGATAATCTGCCGCTCATCCTCGGTACAGGCCAGAAACTTTCCCATGAAATGCTGTACTTGCTTTTCCTGTTCCGAAGCGTCAGGATAAAACAGCTCATTAGCAGAAATGCCTAATCGCTTGATAAAGGATGCCAGTACATCGTAAGACGGATTTTTCCTGCCCTTTTCAATGTCCTGGAGATGACGAAGCCCTCTGCCGGTTTGATCCGCAAGCTCCTGTTGGGTCAGTCCACATTCTTCTCTTGCATCTCTGAGGCACTGTCCCAAATACACAAATACATCTTCCGGCATGATTGTTCACCTCTATTACATTCTATCGTGCGTAAGGGGAAGTTACCATAACCCAATCACGCGTATTGATATGTGTTTATCATGCACCTTTGAAAGATAAAATATACATAAAAGCCCTGACGGGAGGCCAATAAAAAAAACGGCCTTTCACGGCAGGGCATATTTCCATTACCGCCCGTGACTGCCGTTTGAGGAGTCTACGATGGGCGGTTATTTATTTCAGCAGAATTATGGTTTTCAGGTAGGTGATTACCTAAAAAAATCAATGACCTACCAAAGAGAAATTATACACACGGACACGCGCAATCAAGCGTAAATAATCCGCACAATCGTACAACATATTATACAAAATGCGTCAGACAGCTATTAAGGCCGTCTGACGTTTTTCTTTGTCGATTTTACGGGAATTTTCCCGAACATCCCCGGTGTCGCTCTCCGCCATAGCCATTTCGGTTGCCCTTTGTCCCTAACAACTGAAATGGAGGAAATTATGACCAAGATCAATCTGCGGGAGCAGTATCCCGATTTTTATAAGACCGATTACATTATTGAGGTTCCTGATGAAGTAGCCGCTGTTATGAAAGAGCATGACCGCCTGGAGGCCGCATACCGCCGCCGTACATATTACCACAAGGCGCATTATTCTCTGGATCGCGGAGACGGAATTGAGTATGATGCCCTTTTCGTTTCCATGACCCCTTGTGAGCTGTATGAGCGCAAAGTGACGATGGAGCAGCTTCACGCTGCGATTGCCGCTCTGCCGGACAAGCAGGCCAAGCGCATCTATGCTTACTACTTCCTGGGACTGACAGAATCAGCGATTGCCAAGAGCGAAGGAGTCAGCGTTGCATCGGTCAGCGAATCTATACAGCGCGGCCTTCGGAACATGGAGACTTTCCTTAAAAATCGTCTGTAACGCCCCTGAAAGAAAGGCTCAAAGCCTCACGGTTATTAGAAGGACACGCTATCCTCGTGACCTCAAGATCTTTGAAAACTGAATAGACAGCACAACAGGTACATAACTCATGTACGAGCGAATGTGAAACGCCGCGAAGATGGAGCAGTCAGGGAGGTGATGAAAGAACTGCTTCGGAGCGATCTACGATTTCATAAAACGGATTGTGGCAGATTCGGCGCGATGACTGCATGGGGGCTTAAAGATACTTCCTCACGGCCCGCCAAAGACTTGGGGGGAACCCTGCGGCACACGATACGAACGATGCTGCGGAGTTATGACAGCCGCGCCAGCGGAGACCTGTTGTGTTCCCATCGTCAGGGAGAGTGGCAAATATGACGAGTAATCCGAACAGAATAACAGTAGCCGCACCAGGTTTTTATCCGAAGATTTCTTTCAGACTGGTGCGGCTGTTTAAGTATTAAGATATTAAGGAGGCGAGAGTGATGTTTGAAAAATTCCATCGAGGTGACATATATTCGGCTGATTTAAGCCCTGGTATCGGCTCTGAACAAAGTGGCTCTCGTCCTGTACTCATTCTTCAAAATAATGTGGGAAATTGTTTCAGTCCTACGATTATTATTGCAGCAATTACCAGTGTAAGCAAAAAAAGCAGAAAGTTCCCCACGCATTACCACTTAAATGACAGATGCGGTTTGGTGAAACCATCTGTTGTTATGCTGGAACAGATCAGAACAATCGACAAGTCGAGGTTAAAAAACTATATTGGTCATCTAAACAAGGATGACATGGAAAACATAAACAAGACGCTCTTGTGCAGTCTGGGGATTACATAAAAGTGCCGAAAGGCCGTATCATTTTCAGGCCGTGCAAGTAGAGTTATAATTTCGTTAGGAATTGCGGAGGTGATTCTGAATGGAGAATATCCAGAATAAAAGCGCATTGATTCCTTCAGATGAAATCCGGTCAGAAGAACGTCTGGCGGAACAAAAATTTGAAGCGTTTATCACTTCGCTGGCACATATAATCGAGAAATATGGTATGAGAGTGCTGGGCGAGGTTGACGGAGCTGCGTGAGAATCGCAGCTTTACATAGGATATTTTCCAAAAGTAAATTTTGGAGGTATGAATTATGAACCGATATGGAAAACGCTGTGTTTTGTATCCGAGGGTCAGCACAGAGATGCAAGTGGACGGATACAGCCTGGAAGGTCAAAAAAATATGCTGACACGATTTGCGGATCGTGAGGAAATGATCATTGTTGATACTTATGAAGATGCCGGTAAATCCGGTAAATCCATTGAGGGACGGCCTGCCTTTCAAAAAATGCTCAGAGATATTGAGGATGGCTTGGACATTGACTATATTTTAGTGTATAAGCTGTCACGGTTTGGCCGTAATGCGGCAGATATACTTAACTCTTTGGAGTTGGTTCAATCTTACGGTGTAAATCTGATTTGCATAGAAGAAGGGATTGATTCCTCTCAGACAAGCGGAAAACTTTTGATTTCTGTACTATCTGCTGTGGCTGAGATTGAGCGTGAGAATATTATCGAGCAGACGATGAACGGGCGGCGCGAAAAGGCACGGCAAGGCGGATGGAATGGTGGCTTTGCTCCCTACGGATATACACTGGAAGATAACAAGCTGATGATTGAAGAAACAGAGGCTGTGGCAATACGGAAGATTTTTGAATTATATACTTCATCGGAAATCGGTTTGGGTGGTATTGCGAATCAGTTGAACTTACAAGGTATACGGAAAATTCCGAGGCAGAATGGCACATTAGAGGATTGGACAGGACATTTTATTAAACTGATATTGGATAACCCGGTTTATTGCGGTAAAATTGCCTATGGACGGAGAACAAAGGAAAAAGTCAAAGGCACAAAAAACGATTACCAGATGAAAAGAAATGACGATTACATTCTGACAGAGGGACAGCATAAAGGAATCGTTAGTGAGGAGGTATGGGAAAAGGCTCATGCCAAGCGTCTTAGAACCGGAGTAAAGCAACCGTCAAAAATTGGGCGGGATCGAGTTCATTTGTTATCAGGTCTGCTGAAATGCCCGGTTTGTGGAAGTCCCATGTATACGAATAAACACGCATGGACAAATAAAGATGGCACTTACAAAGAAATTTACTATTATGTATGTAGTCGGAATAGGATGGTCCGGGGTAAGCATTGTGAATATAAGGCAATGCTGAAAAAGACCGATATTGAACCGATGGTCATTGAGGCAATTCGTGAGATCGTAAGGAATGAGGAATATGCCCAAGCCATTAAAAAACGGATTGGCGTTCAGATTGACACGAAAGCAGTGGATAAGGAACTGGAGGGTTATCAGGCAAAGCTGAAGGAAGTTGATCTGAATAAAACAAGATTGGAACGGGAAATTGACAGTCTCCCTGCTGATGCAAAATACCGGGAACGAAAGCTCCATGATATGACCTTGCGGTTAGATTCCCTATATGATGTCATTGTTGAGCTGGAGGAAAAAATCGAAGATGCCAAACTTCGGCGAGATGCAATTAAGCAGCAGGCAATTACTCTTGAGAATATTTACAAAATCATGGTGAATTTCGACTGCGTTTATAATATAATAAATGACGAAGAAAAGAGAAATGTGGTCACAGCCTTGATTAAGGAAATTGAAATTTACAGAAATGACGAGTCTGAATATCCGCTAAAGCGGATTGGCCTGAATTTTCCGGTGTTCAAGGATGGCGGGGAAGTTACGGAGCTTTTGTGGGACAAAGGGAATACCGTTGAGACGGTTGTCTTGCTTTCCAAGGGCGAGGTCGACTCGAAAAAGATTCGGGTTGAGTTCTCTTTGGAAGATATGGATATGTCCGAATTTCAGGATGGGGCAACCTATCCGCAGATCAAGGAGTATGTGTTGGAGCATACCGGGTTAAAGGTGTCCAACCTCTATATCTCACAGATTAAACGAAAATGTGGGATTGGGGTTGGTAAGAACTATAATCTGCCGAAGTCCGAGGATTCCAGACAGCCCCAGTGTCCGCAGGAAAAAGAGAAAGCAATCCGAGAAGCATTCAAATATTTTGGGATGATCTAACATCCCGCAGAACGGAGGTTTCTTATGGATAGATTGATTTCTTGTGAGTTCAACATGGACACCGCCTGTGTGGAGCTGAAATTTGCAAATGGTAGCATGATAGCGATTGATACTATTGCCGTTGAGAACGAAGTAGCGGATAATATGTATCAGCGGTCAGAGATGGACTGGCTAATCTACAACAAGCCGCTGGAATACGCACAGTTGGTACTCAGCGGTGATTTGGAGCAGTATGCACAAGGAATGCCAGAACATCGGTTAATAGATTGAGAATAGATATGGCACAGCCCACCGGTCGCTTCAATGATCGATGGGCTGTGTTGTTTCTAATAAGGTCTTAAATTGTAAATTGGAATTCCACACCAGTTTTCGTGTTTTGAACGGAGCATTTACCGCCGTGCAGTTCCACGATATTCTTAGCAATGGCAAGGCCAAGTCCCGTGCCTCCTCCGGAGCGGGATTCATCCACCCGGTAGAAGGTGTCCCATACTTTCGCCAAAGCTTCTGCGGACAGAGGCTTACTATCATTTTCGATGGAGAATGTAATTTTACCACGATTGTTCTGAATCCGTACTGTGACACAGCCACCGGCAGGCGTGTACTTCACAGCGTTGGTCGCAAAGTTCTCAATGACCTGTGCAATTCGATTCTCGTCAGCAACGATGATACACTGCTCGGGGAACTCATAGCTGATTTGCAATTCCTTTGCCTCCGCTGCCATTTGAAGCTTCTCGAAGATAGCTTTCGTAAGATCAGCAAGCGAAAACTCGTCCCGTGAGAGTTTCACCTTACCGGCTTCCAATCTTGACAAATCTAACATCTCCAAAACCATACCGTCTGTTCGCTCCGCTTCCGCAAGGATCACATCTACATACTTATCACGCTTATCTTCGGCAATGTGCTCCCTCAAACCCTCCGCATAACTGTGAATGACCGCCAACGGGGTTTTCAATTCGTGGGCTATATTAGAGGTCATCTGGCGGCGGTTTTCCTCAGCGGTCTTGGAATATTCCAAAGCGGCATTTAATCGAGTGATCTCGTTGTCCTTCATCCTGCGACGATCCTTCTCTGTTTCAAAGCCTGTTCTTAATTTCTCAATTTCATGCCATATGGCAGAGGCGCTATCTGTATGATAAGTATTCCGCCAACTGTCTTCCATTGCATCTGCAATATCTCGTACAGGCTGTATCAGATGCTTCTTGATGGCACTGCGTGCGGTCAAAAGAAATGACAGTGCCAACAGTCCTGTGACGATGTAGATATTTCGCAAGGCGCCCATTGCACATCTGAGAGGGTTTCCTTGAACAGCTGTAACAAGCATATACTCGGTTGCGGGTCCTGTGCCCGAGCTGTAATCAAAGCCTTCGTAGTCTGCATATTTCCAACCGCCAAACACCAAAAGGTTATTCAACTCATAGCTCCCTTCGGCACGAAAGTCATTGGAGTAGAAAAATATATCTGCCCAGGATGGAAAATCCAATTTTTTCGTCAATGCGGCGAGACTCTCATACTCTACCCCGTTGGTGTACACATAGGACGTTTTCTGATAGTCCCACATTTCCGGGTGATCAAGGTATACTGTCACAAGCTTTTTGCCTTCATACTCTGCACTGCGGTCAAACTGTAGCTGCCAGTTTAGCTTTCCTGTTCTGTCCACATCGGAAACGATCCAGGAATAGCTGCTCGGTCCGGTCTGAAACTGCTTGTCACTTTCAACGACCTCATGGATAAAACCATCGGTGACATAGTGCATCACGACAGGCACTAACTTTGTCCCTTCAAAGTATCCCGTGACACGAATGGTTGAAATATCGTACAGACTATGTGTGCCGGCAAACATGGTGCGGAAACGGAGATACGGGTCATTTGGATAGCCTTCGACTTTTCCTTCACTGATGTCGATCCAACCATAATGCTGTGGTGTTGTGGTATCTTGTCCGGCATCCCATTCTTCCTGGGTATAATAGCCGAAGTACATTACGTCGTCGTCGCTGCTGTGGAGAAGATTTCCTTCGCCGTCGTAAAACAGAACAGCGGTCTCCAGCGGATAGCGGATATCACGGATAAGCTTGTTCCGTTCTTCCCCTGTCGAATGGTCATAAGATGCGAAATGCCCTCCTGTGCGATACGATGATGTGGTACTATCTGCGGTGCTATAGGCAATGGCATCAAGCATCTGATGTTCCAGATAGTCCGGATGCTCATTGTAATATCCATAGCTGCCCTCATTGGGGTCGTAAAAGTCGCTTAGCCTTCCGTATCGGTCAACAGCATCCGGAAAGTTTATTGCCTGCTCGTACATCCCATCATAGATTTCTTGTGCGGTCACAACGGTAAGTACGATCATTGAAATGAGCCATGTTCCCATGATGGATATGATAAGCAATCCGGTTACAGCATGGAGTGATTTCAAAGGTTTCTTTTTACTTCGCCAAAATCCTATTACCGGTAGGAGCAGCGCCAGACCTGCTTTCACTCCCGCCCGTATCAGATCTCCTTTCACCATCTCCCGGACGGAGTACACATCCGAATACTCGACAAGGAGTTCTCGTCCGATGGTCAAATATGCATAGATATCTTTAGCTGCCCAAATTAGCAGGAGACCTGCGGCGATCCAATACCATTTTGAGATTTTCTTCATCGTCACCCCTCCAATCTGTACCCGGCCTTAATAACGGTCTTGATGCATTCGGCATAGTCGCCAAGCTTTTCTCTCAGGCGTTTAATATGGGTATCTACAGCTCGGGATTCACCCTCGTAGTCGTAGCCCCAGCATTTGACCAGAAGCTGCTCACGGCTCATAACAAGGTTTTTATTCTGCATCAGACAGCGCAGGAGAGCAAACTCCTTCGGCGTCAAAAAGACTTCCTTGCCGCCTGTATACGCTCTGCCTGCAGTCAGCTCCAGAGTGATCCCGCTGACCTCCATCCGGTCACCGGCAAGAACACTACGCTGATTACGCTTGATGAGTGCCATGGTTTTTGCATAGAGCACAGACATGGTAAACGGCTTCGTAACATAGTCATCTGCTCCGAGTTCATAACCCAGCAGTTTGTCCTCCTCGTCGGAAAGGGCGGTGAGGAAAATAATGGGGACATCGTTTGTTCTGCGCACGGCACGGCAGACGGAAAGTCCATCCAGCTCCGGCATCATAATGTCAAGCAAAACTGCGTCAAATTCGTTTTCATCGATCAGCTCAAGCGCCTGCATTCCGTTGCTTGCTTCAATAGGCAGTTCTCCCTTGCTGCTGAAATAGTCACACAGAATTTCCCGAATCTTGGCTTCGTCTTCTACAATCAAAATCTTACTGTTCATAATACTTTTCCTCCTTTCGCCCTAACTGTACAACACTGATTTGTATTCTCTGTGTCAAAAACATTAGTTTTTGGATATTTAATAAGATTGTTCAAACGCCACCAATGTTTCCTTTGGTAGCTTCTCATTTTCGCAGTTCAGAAGATACGATATTGCCCGATTTGCAAAGCATTTTGTTATCACCGTGTCCCAATCGGCAAGTTGGATGATCTCAGCTGTGCCATTCTCAAAATTAAATGAAATCTCGCCCCATTCGCCGTCGCAGTCTACTTGGTATTCGTAGATTGCGGCGGCGATTTTCTTTTTGCACTTGGTTTTGGACACCTGTTTCAACCGGACAGCATGGAGCGCACCTTCGGCAACCAATAATTCCGTTAGCTTGTCCACTGCTCTGCGGTAGGCTCGTTCTGCACCACTGGCGGTGCTGCCCTCAAACATGACTGCCAGTTCTTCAAAGGTGGGGCGTCCTTTCCATGAGCCGACACGCCCGCAGGTCATGCAGATCGCTAAACGCTTTTCAAGCAAGGTCTGCTCCCGGTAATTCAGCTTTTCAAATGCCCGCCGCACCTTTTCTGCCTGTATGCCGTTCCAGAGAATGTCGGTATAGTTCCAAGTATCATCAAGGGCAACATCCTCGCCTGTTTCCTCGCCGTCATCGTCTGTGACATAAAATGGCTGCTGATTGCGGATGCCACGGACAACTTTCAGATATTCTTCCGCAAGAGCGAGATCGCAGTTATACTTCTTGGAAAATTCACCGACTGCATCTTTGGTATTATGGTACAGCCAAGCCATTGACCGCACCATTTTATAATTGGTCAGAGAGGATACCGACCATTTTTCTTCGCCCATGCAGAAACGGAGCATAGCATCTCGAATGAACGGAAAAATGTATGTAGCATACTCCGCACCCTTGGTGGGATCATAGTCCATCACCTTCTGGAGCATTTGCTCCCGGCAGGAGAGCTTTATATCTATAAAACGGTCTGTGTCATACAGATCGCCGCCATCTACACCAAGAAAGCTTTTGATACGCTTGTTAAGCTGCGGCTCGTAGTGGTGGAGAAAGAATGAGAAATACATCAGGTTCTTTTCCTGCAAGGCAGACAGGATATATTCATTCAGACTGCCCACCGCTGGCGGTTCCGGTTCCAGTTGGAAGATGCGCTCTGCCACATAGGGGATGATGCCATCACCGTGCGGATTGACTTGGTGTTTCGGTATGTATCCGGTCATATTCCACGTAAAATCATTCAGCATAGCGCACCTCCCTTCCGATTTAATATAATATTTGCGAACATTCAGAAAACTGAAAGTTTCTGTTCTCTACAAATTTGAATTTACTTATGTACTGATATGCTGTGCCCGCAATTACACTGGTAAGGATAATTTATTGCAGATGTAAGTTTAATCAAGGAATATGCTCTGTTGCAATTTGGACAACGTAATACTTTGGAAGTAAAAACCTCATACCAAATGACAAACAAAATAAGAGCAATAAAAAACCAATGACTTATTGTTAATGCGAGTACAACAGATGCTGTTGCCAACAGAGCAAGCACCCACGCAATATAAATGCTTTTGGCAGAGATATTCTTATCGTTCATACAATCACACTCCTTTATCAAATTGGAATTGGTCTTTCTGTTATTCTTTTGCAAATACCATAACAAGGCCCGCAATTCCACACACCCCGCCTGCAATACACCAAATCATGTAGGTTTCTCCTGCGGAAAAAGGTTCAGTTGCAACACTCACTATTGCAAGCAGAATACCAAAAAGAATTAGTGCAATACCTCTTAACTGCTTTTTCATATAATCACTCTCCTTTGTCAATTTGGAATTTACTTATCTTTTTTTTATGAAAGTGAATGTCACAGGAGCAAACTCTAATGGTTTCATATTGCTTTTAGTTCCATCTGGTCGTTCTAAACCTAATGTATCGTAATACTCATGAGAATACTTGATTTCACATCGGCAATTATCAAATTGTTCCTGAACAGACTTAACATACTCATACGGTTCGTCCATTGGCTTTAGATTTAGCGATGCTTTGAGTACATCCAAAACCTTTTGTTGCTCTGGGTGAATCGCATTGTCCTCGCTAACAACAAAGTTCTCGAACTGCTCCTTACTCCAACCAATAATTTGTTCAACGGCAGTAGTACTGCCACAGGACAGTATCAAACGAAGAAAGTCCTTGAAATTCATTGCCAAAGGATACACATACTGGTCTACACAGGTTTCAGGATTTACGGCGAAAACCATATCCCTGTATCCACGAATAAAGCAGTAATGGATGCTGTTCTCCCAACCAATTATTCTCGCATCAACAGGAGTGCAAAAATACCCTATGTTCATATCACTCTTTTCAAGACCAATCCATCTGCCATCGATATCCAAATGACAGTATTTTTCATACATCGTCATACAATCACACTCCTTTGTCAAATTGGAATTTATTTACTTGTTCTGTTCGTTTTGTTCCAATTTGATATGTTCCACAATGGAGTCAGCAGAGTAATAGACAATAATATTTTCATTCTCTGTTATTACCCAGATATCACCATAAAAACCAGATAGCATACCGTCTGGATTACCCCAATCTTGTACAAGTTCTTCTCGTGTACATCCTTTGAATTGGCTCAAAACGAATGCTTCATCTTTTCCATCCAACTGTAACTGTAGGTAGACAAGTTCTTTGTCTGGAATATCATTTGAAAAATTGACAAAATACATTGCAACAGTAGTTGCCACAAGAACGGCAACCACAACTACTGCAATGACAATTTTCTTTTTCATACAATCACTCTCCTTTGTCAAATTCAAAGTTTTCTCTTTGCTTCTTTTTTCAAAGTCGCCTGCTCCATCTCTTTTTCATAATCACCCTTGGCATAGGCAACATTGCTGAGTGCCCGGAGCATCTTATCTTTTGCCAGTTTCTTCATAACCTCTGCAAGATCAGCGTCCAGAGTACCACGCTTCACATAGCGGTTTATGGTATTTAGCCGCTTCTCGTAAATCTGTTTCAGTGGATGATCGTCCGCAAGCTCCCGTTGTTCTCGCCCTTTCAGATTGCCGATCTGCCGACAGGTGCGGTGCAGCTTATCTCCCGGCGCATAGCCGCCGCAGTATTTGGTGTGTCTTGCGTTGGTAGTCAAAAACCATTTGCCGCAGATCCGGCATTTCTTGGGCGCATGACCCACACACAGCCCCTCAAAGAGATCAGACCGAAACATTCCTACAAAAGAAACATAGTGCATCCGCTTGACCAACTTTGCCACATCCTCGCCGGGACGGATGACAGATACATACTGAACGGAGTTGTTCAGGGTAGACATCCAGGCATTTCCCTCAGTAATAGAAAATTCCGGAGGGAAATAGCTTCCAAACATTTTTGCAAAGCCCTCTGCGGTGCGGTCAGCTTCGTTGCCGTCTGATTTTTCTGCAAAATCAAGCATCGCCTTTTGGTATTCCCCAAGGGAGTATGCCAGATGCCCGAATACAGCGGTATAGCGTTGGAGCATCATCGCATCCGTATATCTCGGAACTTCTTCAAACTGCAAGGAGTCGGTTGCGGCTTTTATGGCAAACTCCACATATTTCAGCGCATTGTCGGCAGTAAAGACCTTTTCTATCCGTTCTCGGTGCTGTGATATGTTCATATAGGAGAATGGCGGCGTTTTACTGAGAATACCCAACATTGTCAGAGCAGCTTCTTTTGCCATAGGAAAGAGTGCAGAAGCATCCTGTCCAGCGTTCAGCAGACCAAGCAGCAGATTGATTTTTTCGCATTGCTCATTCATTTTTGCAATGGTATCCGCAGGAACATTCAGCGCATCGCAGGCAAGAGTGCCGACAGGAAATGTTTTACCCTCATATATGACCGTATCCTGCCAAAAATCCAATGTCATCAGTTCTTGATTCATGCTCGCCCTCCTGTCCTGTTTTTTGATTTTTCTAATTATATCATGCAAATGTGAATAAAGAAAGACCACTGACCAATTTGTACAGATTTTGGTCAGCGGTCGGTATCATTTTGATCCTGTAAGGATTACCACTTGTCGATTTTTGATTTTACTTTACGCTTGATCTTAAACCAAACACTATTTGAGTGGTTATCATTATGCACTAAGATTTCGTAAGCCTCCATTACACCAGCAGAAAATACAACGCCAAATATTCCAACTGCCAAAGCCAGAAAGACGATAACATGATAATCTGTCCACGGAAATATTCCTCGAACAGTAACCGCAAGTACCAAAAGACCGGCGATAAACAGAACAGTGCTGACAATGGCAACAATAACATACTTTCTCTTGCGTGAAAGATATTCGGTTGTCAGCCCTTTCAAAAAATCGTAGTCAAAAAGAAGCGGCTCCCGTTTCAAAACCTTGTATTCGTCTTTCGATACAAACAT
>OLNM01000801.1_pt1 | contig 27147 bp, 17 predicted proteins | sample 1672391 | NCBI WGS metagenome assembly OLNM01 (sample SAMEA3136680, study PRJEB25190) | human gut metagenome | reverse complement strand
TGCCGCACCTCGCTCGCCGTATCGGCACTTAGAATTATGCGGTATTGCCTTAAAGTGTAACGGATGACCGCCCCTGTAGGCAAAGGAGTGTATTGTATTATGACCTACCGCGTTCTGCGCATTGATGAACAGCTGTATGGCTGTGAGGAGCTGCCTGCCGGGCAGCCGGTGCTGTGTGATGTTCTGCTGGCCGATGCCGCCGGTACCCAGCGGGTGCTTCCCTACCCCGATGAAGCCCTGACTGCCCAGAACATCCAGGAGGGCGATACCGTTGCCCTGCTGCCGGACGGCACGCTGAAAAAACTAAGGTGTATCTGACACCCTAGGGTAAGCCCGCACTTTGCAAAAGATTCACCGTAACTTTACATCGGTATGGTTGCAGCCCGCAGCCAAATGGCCTATGATTCTGCCGGAACAAACGGCAATTCAATGTTTTCCTCGTCCACAGGCGGGGTTTGGGTTGCGCTGGGGGGCGGGGTTTCTGTCGGTTCCTTCGTGCTGTCCGCCGGTTTGCCGTCAACATTTTCTGCGGGCGCGGCACTGGCGGTGGGCTGACCGGCGGCGTTCAGCACCGGTGTTTTTTTCGTTGCGGGCTTCTGGGTCGACTTGGGGGCAGTTGTCTGCTGCGGGGCAGTAGTTGCCGTGGGCTGCGGTTCAGCCGTCGCGGCGGGCTGCGGCGTGGGCTCTGCCGGGACGGCATCATTCGTTTCCGCCTGCCGGGTCGGCTCCGGGGTTGGCTGGGTACCTGCCTGCGGCCGGTGCAGTGCAAAGGCAGCGGCAAGCACCACAGCAGCCACCACAACGGCCAGGACTATTTTTTTCTTCATTGCTGTTTTCCTTTTTATATCTGGGGGCATTGCGGCATCAGCCTGCCACGCTGTAACGCTGTACGGCGGTGGTCAGGTCATCCAGCGCGCGGAGCAGGTTCAGCAGCGGCAGCTGGCTTTCATCCACCGCTGCCAGCGCCCGGACTATATCGCCATAGCTGAACACCCCATAGCGCAGGATGCACAGGTCCGCCCCGTTTTGCCGCATGGCAACCACCGGCATGGCATCCGCGCGGCGGAACGCAATGGCCGGTGTAACGACATAATATACCTTTTTGCCGTCAAAGCGGGTGTTGGTATCCACGGGCTGCAATTCGGTTTCGGGCTCACCCGCGTTCCAGGCAAAAGTAAAAGTGCATTCCGCGCCGTCCGGCACCATAAAATAGTGGCGGATCTGGATAACGGGCTCCAGCAGCAGGCTACTGCCGTAATAATCATCGGTCTGGGTGCCGCTGCTTTCAAACTGGTAGCTGCCCCAGTTGGCCGTGGAGTTTGGCTCCGCGGTGCCGGCTAACGCATCGGTCCGGTAGCCAAAGTACAGCTGCGCTTTGCCGCCATACACCAGCAGGGTGCCGGCCAGCGCCTTTGCCTGTTGGGGATAATCGTGTTCCAGCAGGTAGTTCAGGTAATCCTTTACGGTGTAAGTATAAACCGGGCCATATTTACCGTTTACCACCATCCGGGCTTCAATATCATCCGTCAGCTGTTTGGCGGCCACCTGGCAAGGGAAAGCGGTGCAGCTTTTGCCGTTTACTTCCACCTGCTTTGCATCTGCCACTGCTACCTGTGTTACGGTAGAATCCGGCAGGGTAAACTGCATGGCGGCATCCTGCGGGGTATCTTCTGGCAGGGTAACGTAAAAATAAATTGTGACTGTCTCCCCCAGGCTCAGGCTGTAGCCTTCCAGATGCTCGCCGGTCTGGGCGGTTTCCGGGGTGGCGGGATCCTGCGGCGGCGGAGTTGGCACGGCAGGGTCAGGCCGGCCGGTTTCGGGGGTGCTCTGCGGCGGATCCGCCCAGGGGATATCCTCATCCGTTTCGCTCACCTGCGTCTGGATGCTGGCCGTATTTTCCTCTGCCAGCGCGGCGGCAGGCAGCGCGGCACACAGCACCACCGCCGCCAGCAAAGCCAGCAGGCGCTGGGGCCAGCTTTTTTGTTTTGTATGGTTCAAACTCAAGGTGTTTCCTTCCTGTTTTTTGTTTTGGCAATCCCGCATAATTCTAAGTGCCGATACGGCGAGCGAGGTGCGGCAGATGCCAAGCCAAAAGCGCAGATAATACTGGATGCTGCAAAGGTGAGCGCCGCCAGTGGCGGAAACAGCGAACCGAAGCAGGGGCAGCGGTCGCAGAGTGCGAGGGGCTTTTGCCCCCGAAGCACGATGCGGGTACCGCAACCCGACATTATCGAGCATTTTGGCAACGCAGATGCCGTACCGCAGCCGCCGGAGCAGTGTTTAAGCCGTCAGGCGGGAATTGTGCGGTATTGCCGTTATCTTCTCTTTTTTATCCCGCTAAAGGCATCATCCCTGGTTTTTGGCCAGCAGCGCTGCTCCAATCACCCCGGCGCGGTAGCCGAGGGTGCAGGTGGTGATGCGGGTGTGCTTTTGGGCGTAAGCATTGCCAAAAACCATTGGTCTCACCGCGGCGCGCAGGGGAGCCAGCAGGTTCTCCCCCTGGTTGGCCACCCCGCCGGACAGACCGATCACTTCCGGGAAGAAGATGTTGATCATGTTGGCAACGCCCACCGCAAGGTAATGAATGTACTGTTCCACCACGGCTTTGCCTGCGGCATCGCCCTGGGCGGCGGCATCAAAGGCGGTGCGGCCGTTTACCCCGCCGCTTTGGGCGGCTATGCCATGCAGGGCGCTTTCGGGGTGGGCTGCCATGGCTTCTTTGGTCATGCGGATCAGGGCGGTGGCACTGGCCAGGCTTTCCAGGCAGCCGGGGCGGCCACAGGTGCAGCGCGGGGCATCCGGGGTGTCCAGAATGACCATGTGCCCCGGCTCTGCCGCTGCGCCGGTGTAACCGGTCAGCAGTTTGCCGCCTAGCACCACACCGCCGCCCACGCCGGTACCCAGCGTGATGATCACCGCGCTTTCGGCCCCTTTGGCGCAGCCCGCCAGTGCTTCGCCCAAAGCGGCGGCGTTGGCATCATTGGCAAGAGCAACCGGCAGGCCGGTTTTGACGCGCAGATAATCCCCCATGGCAAAATCATGCCAGTCCAAATTGTTGGAGTAGCGCACGATGCCGCCATCTACCGTGCCGGGGCAGCCAACGCCAATGCCCGCTACCTGCTGGCCCTGTGCCAGCTGATTGCAGAGGGCTGCAATATCATCGCACACGGCCTCGGCCGGGCGCGGCAGTTTGGTGGGGGTGCTCGCTTCCTTTATAATAGCACCGTCTGCATCCACAAGCGCAGCTTTGATATTGGTTCCCCCAAGGTCCACACCCAGATAATACATGATTGCAGCCTCCTGTACATAACATTTTTTTCAGTGTAGCAGATTGCCCGCCCCGGCGCAAGAACCTGTAGACAAAAAAGCATCCAAAAGTAAACCCGGCACTACCCACTGCTCTTTGTCAGGTCGTGCCGGTTGGATTTTATTTTTTATTAGCGGCTGCTCATCCGTTCAGTTTGGCGTACTCTTCGTCGGTAACGGGCTCGCACCATTCGTTGCTGCAATCTTTGCCGGGAACTTCCACAGCAATGTGGCTGAACCAGCTGTCGGCCTTGGCACCGTGCCAGTGATTGACGTTGGCCGGGATGGTGATCACGGTGCCGGGGGTCAGGCTGACGGCAGGTTTGCCTTCTTCCTGGTACCAGCCTTCGCCTGCGGTGCAAACCAGCAGCTGGCCGCCGCCCTTGGCCGCGTGGTGGATATGCCAGTTGTTGCGGCAGCCGGGCTCAAAGGTAACGTTGGCCAAAAACAGGCCGGTTTTAGGGTCGGTCAGCGGGTTCAGGAACGACTGGCCAATGAAAAACTTGGCATAAGCGGTGTTTGCGGCACCGGTGCCAAAAACATTCTGCTGCTCAAATTCATGTTTATCCATGCACTTCATACTTGTTGCCTCCTGTTTTTCTGTGTCCCTGCCCTGTTGTGCTTGACGCTGCGGCGCTGGGATACTATGTGACCGCTATATTTTTTCAAAACCCCTTATCGAAAAAAACTGCCCGCACAACGGCTTATCATACCGTGTACGGGCAGTTGATTTATCATTATCTACTTTTCTCTCAGGTCTGGGTCGATAAGCGCAACCCCACCTGGTACCCCAGCAGGGTGCGGGTTTCCACCGGCTGATGGCGGATGAGGGAAAGCAGCTGCTGTGCGGTACGGCGGCCCAGCTGTTCGGCATCAAAAGAGACCGCCGTGATCTGTGGCGTACACCCCTGCAGCGCTTCGTCGTCATACAGGGAGGCAAGACAGATATCCTGCGGCACGCGCAGGTTCAGCTGTCTCAGGGTGCTCAAAGCCAGCAGGGCAACCTGGTCATCCATGCACAGGATGCAGTCCGCCCCACGCTGTACCGCGAGCTCCACAGCGCTGGTGCGTAGATCGTCGCTTTCCAGCTCCAAAAACAGCAGGCTCTCATCAATCTTGCAGCAGGCGCGGTCATGCGCCTGCTTATAGCCTTCCAGGCGGGACTGGTTGACGGTGTACAGCATGGATCCGCCCAGCAAAGCAATGCGGCGCAGGCCCTTCATCAGCAGCAGGCTGACCAGCTCGCGGCAGCCGCCCACCTGATCATGGTCCACCGAGATGACATCCTGGTCAGCCGGGCGGCCAATGGCAACAAAGGGGATGCCGCTTTTTTGCAGCATGGGGATCAGCGGATCACGCTCCAGCGTGCGGGCCAGAATCACGCCATCAATCTTGCGGTTGACCAGCAGACGCTGCATCGGGCTTGTTTCCTGCTCGCCCACCATCGTCATCAGCACATCATAATCATTGCGGGTGGCAATATCGTACACGGCGCTGACGGTTTTGCGCAAAAATGGTGCGGCAAGGTTGCCGAACTGGCGCGAGAACACCAGTGAGATATTATAAGACTGCTGGGTTACCAACCCGCGTGCCAGCATATTGGGCACATAGTTTTTCTCTTTGGCGTACTGGACCACGCGGGCGCGGGTCGCTTCGCTGACACGGCCATTGCCCGAAAGGGCACGAGATACCGTGGTCTTGGACACGCCAAGGTCTTCAGCCATCTGGCTGATGTCAATTTTTTTTTCTCCTTCTGTCTGTTTACGGCGCGGCATGGGTTTACTCCTGTTAACGTTTGCTTCTATAAGATCTTCTTTCTGTCCTTGCCGGTTTTCTGCCCCACGGGCAGTTCCCAGGGTACCGTTCCAGAAACCAGTCCCCCACCCCCGGCTATTCCCTACTTGGTCAATGGGCTTAACATATTATACCACATTTTTCTGGATCATGGTAGCCCCCTGTGCAAAGAAAGCAGAGAACATGCTACCCCAGTACGGGGTCATTATATCATTCCTGGCTCTGCTTTTCAACCGATTTCTGGCTCTGTTTCCGTTTTCCAGTGTGTTTTATAACCTGGTAAAGTTTTCTCATTTTGTCCGTATCCTGCTCAGTCATCGTACCTGCGCCAAATTGGGCGGCTTGGGCCAATGCCAGCAGAGCTTCGGCATCCTGGGGTTCAAGGGCGGGGACACAACTTTGCAAAAATGCGGCAAACTCCGGCGCATCGGATGGTGTATCCGGCGGCAGGCCGCGATGCACCAAAAGGCGGTAGATGCTGCCAAACACGGCCAGCACCCGCGCGTTGCAGCTGCCCCGGCCATACCCCATGGCATGGCGGCGGGCCAGCACCAGCAGCACCGCAGCAGCCAACAGGCAACCCCCCAACAACGCCGCCAAAACCAGCCTGCTGCGGGGCACGATGGTGGCTGCGGGTTCGTTTGCGCTGCTCTCCCCTGCTGCGGGGGCGGTGTCTTGACCTTGAGTTTCGGGCAGCGGGTCGGTGCGCAGGTCGGCCTGTTGGGCACTGACCAGCACGCCGGGGGTCATCTCCATGGGGGTCCAGCCCTGGCCGGAAATGTACACCTCCGCCCAGGCGTGGGCGTTATCGTCCTGCAAAATGGCGTGCCAGCTGCCGTCCTCCTGTTGGGTAAACAGGCTTTGCGGCGCGGCATAGCCCACCACATAGCGCGCAGGCAGCCCGAACATGCGGAACATAACCACCGCCGCCGAAGCAAACTGCACACTGTACCCCTGTTTGGATTCCGTTAAAAAGTAACGGATGGGGTCGGCCCCCTCCGGCGGCTGGGGAGCGCTGGCGTTATACTGGTAGTTGGTGTTTAGGTAGGCGCGGATGTAATCGCCAATGTCCGCAGCTTCGGTCAGCTTCTGGTCCTTTTTGGCTTCATCGCACAGGGTTTGCAGCTCGTCATAGCCGTCCGGCACGGCGGTGTAGCGGCTGGCGGCGTAAGCGGCATAGGATGCTTCCATCCGGTCCAGCACGCTGGGGTCGGCATCGGCGCGGGCTTCCAACTGGGTTTGGGCGGTATCCCGCGGGTAATACAGGAACACATCGTCCTGCGCGGTCTGGCCCGCGGCGGCGCCATCGCCCTGGATGGTGTAATAATCACCCCAGTAGGCGTTGTACGGTGCATAGGTGTACTGGATATCGGCGTGGATGCGCTCCACCGTCAGCGTCTGGGGCTGGGCGGTGCCGTCATAGGCGGTGCGCAAAAACGGCAGGCTGGCAATGGTCAACCGGGCATTATCCTCGGTTTTCCAGTTCATAGCGGCGCTGTCAAAGGCATCGGCATCAGGGGCCTGCCAGGTGGTGCCGTCATAACTGCCGCCGATAAATCCCCGCAGGTATACGGTTTCTTCGGGTTTGTCGCTGGCGGTCAGGGCCAGATCCGTCACTCCGCTGACCTGGATCCCCCCGCCCTGGCTCAAGGCGCCATCCGCCACACCACCGGCAGCGGCTTCTACCTGAATGTTCAGCCTGCCGCCGCTGACCCGCGGCAGCCAGGTAATGGCGGTGCTCAGCGCGGCGGATTCCACCCGCTGGGCCGCGGGCTGCAGCCAGCCAAGGGGAACCCCCAGCGCCGGGCGCAGCAGCCACCAACAGGGCAGCGCCAGCGCAAGGCAAAGCCCGCCCGCCGCCAGCGCGGCAGACTTTTGGATGTTATAATGGCGGCAAAGGTTCTGGCGGTAGTTTTCGGTATCGCGCCTGCCCCACAAGGCCCGCCGCTGCACCGAGCAGGAAGCCGCCCACGCCCCCATCCAACCGGCCAAAAGCAGCAGGCAGGCGGGCACAGCAGGCGCGGCCCCGGCCAGCGCCAGCAGCACAACAACGGGCAGCAGCATTAGATCCAGCAGCAGGGCATCCGCACGGCGCAGGGCCGCAGCGGCCAGCGCCCCGGTAACGGGCAGGGCGGCCAACAGCAAAAATAGCCCCAGCTGCGCCGCACTGCCGCCCTGGGCCACCGGCAGCGCGCTGCCAAGGCGGGCGTTCAGGCTTTGGGCAATGTTCCCGGCGCACTGCTGCGCCCCGGCCAAAAAGTTCCGCTGGCAGATGAACAACACCACAAGATACACAATCACCCCCGCCAGCAGCCCCCAGCGGCGCAGGGCTTGCGGCGCACGCAGGAACAGCGCCCACCCGGCGCAGAAAGCGGCTGCCGCGGGCCACACCCACAACGGCACCGCAATGCCGAACCCGGTGGAAAGCACCAGCAGCAAACCAAAGGTGAGCGCCAGCAGCAGCGCGGCATCTGCCGCCAGCCACAACGCGGGGTGCGCTGCGGGGCGCTGGGTGCTCACCAGCACACGGTCCACAAACTTCAGCCCGCTGCCGGGGTCGGCAGCGCCGCGCCGGCTCAGGGCAGTACGTTCTTTTTTGCGCTTGGGCGGGTTTTTGCGGTGCTTCGCCGCCTGTTGGGGAAAATCCCCCCATTCCTCCGCTCCGTCCAGGTCCCCACCGGGGGTCAGGGCAGCGCGCAGGGCGGTCAGCGGTTCGCGCACCATCAGGCGGTCCAGCTTGGCACTCAGCTTCCAGTGTACCTGCTTGAGGGTATCCCCGTCCCGGTACTCCCGCAGCTCATAGCTGCCGCCCAGGGCGGCGCGGGTGTCGGCTTCGTCGCCGTCCTCATCGGGGGCGGTTTCCGCTTTGGCTTTGCCAGCCGCGGCAGCGGGCAGCACACAGATGCTCCGGCTTTGCGCGGCAGCCGGGCACGCCGCGGTGAACACCCCCAGGTGATCCCGCAGGGTGATGCCCCGCACCGCAATGCTCCACACGCCGCTTTTGCCTGCGTTTAGGGTAATGCGCTGTTCGGCGCTCTCCTTGCCGCCCAGCATGGCGGCGCAGCGCAGGGTGATCTGCCCGCCGCCCCATTCATCGGCGGCGTTCAGCAGCACCACAAGCGCAGGGATGGGCAACCGGCTGCGGTTGCGCAGCCGAACCGTCAGGGTAAAATCTTCGCCCTGTATCACGGGTTTGTCCGGCACCAGCAGCTCTGCCGTTACCTGCCTGCGCAGATAGGCGGCATCCAGCCGCAGCAGCACCAGAAGCACCAGCGCAAACGCTAACAGGAACACCGCCAGCGGTGCCTGGGTGATGAGCGCCGCGGCCAGCAGCACCAAAAGCACCAGCGCCCGGCCCAGCTTACCTGCCATGGCGGTCAGCCTTTTCGGGGCGGGGGCGCGGCACGGTACGCAGCAGGTCCTGCATTACGCTGTCCACCGTTTCGCCGCCTGCGCGGGCCTGGTCGTTCAGCACCAGGCGGTGGCGGGCAACCGCATCAAACACAGCGGTCACATCCTGCGGGGCAACAAAATCCCGCCCCGCCAGGTACGCCGCCGCGCGCGTCATGCTGGTCAGCGCCAGGGTGGCACGGGGGCTTAACCCCACGGCCAGGCGCGGGTCCTTGCGGCTGGCCTGGGCCAGCGCCACAATGTAGCGGTACATCAGCTCATGCACAAATACCGTGCTGACCTCCTGCTGCATGGCAAGCAGATCCGCCTGACCGGCAACGGGGCGCACACGGTCCAGCAGGCGGCCTTTGCTCTGCCCGGCCAAAATTGCCAGCTCCGCTTCCTCATCGGGGTAGCCCATTACGGCGCAGACCATGAAACGGTCCAGCTGAGACTGCGGCAGCATCTGCGTGCCGGCGGCGCCGATGGGGTTCTGGGTTGCAATTACGGTAAAGGGTGCGGGCACCGGGCGGGTGGTGCCGTCCACCGTCACCGTGCCTTCTTCCATCACTTCCAACAAAGCCGACTGCGTGCGGGAGGAGGTACGGTTGATCTCATCGCCCAAAAACAGGTTGCACATCACCGCACCGGCGTGGTACACAAACTTGCCGGTCTCTTTCTGGTAAACGGAAAATCCCACCAAATCGGACGGCAGAACATCCGGCGTAAACTGCACGCGGCTTTCTTTCAGGTCCAGCGCGCGGGCAAAGGCCAGCGCCAGCGTGGTTTTGCCCACGCCGGGAATATCCTCAATCAGCACATGGCCGCCCGCCAGCATGGCCATCCAGATGGTGTTTACCGTTTGCTGTTTGCCCTGCACGGCCTTGTTTACTTCGGCCGTAACGGCGGCGGCCTGCTGTGTGTACTGCATGGTTAATCCTCCCGGTGTTTTTTCCATATCACCATAATGCCAACGGCGGCGGCAATAACCACCAGCCCGGCCCACAGTGCGTTGTTTTCCAGCCAGATCATGGTATTGGAAATCGCGCTCCCCTCGGATTCCGCGCTGCCCTCCCCCGGCAATGGGGTCAGGGCCTGGGGGGCCACTTCGGCAATGGAGCTGCCGCCGGCATCCTCCACGGTCACCTGGCGCGGCGTTTCGTCCCAGGTAGCGGCGCTTTCCTGCAAATCCTCCTCTTTGGTGGTGTCCGCAGCGGCGGTGTCGTGCTCCGCAATTACCAGGTAGCGCTGGCTGTTGCGGGTGTAGGGGTGGCAGGTGGAAAGGGTCAGCAGGTCCCGCCCCGGCTGGATCAGCACGGCGTTGATATCGCTGGGGTCAATAATTTTCAGCTCGCTCACGCGGTAAATCAGCGTTTCCCACGGGGTGGTCAGCTGGATTTTGTCCCCCACCTGGATCTGCTGCACGTTGCGCAGCATTTCCGCGCCATAATAGCCGCGGTGGGCGGCAATCACGGTGTTGGTGTTTTCGCCGCCCAGCGGCATCGAGGTCTGGCCCAGCAGCGCCGCGCCTTTGGCCAGGTTTTCGCGGCTGGCGCCCAGGTAAACGGGCAGCTCCAGGTTCAGGCGCGGGATCCACAGCACAGCCAGCACATCATCGTCATAGCCATAGGCAGCAAGGTCCAGCGGGGCTTCCTCATAGGCGAACGGGTCAGTCAAGCCGCTTTGGCCCCCGGTGTAAATTTCCGCGTTATAGTCCTGCATCGCGGCGTACAGTTCAGGGTAGGCGCGTTCCGGCTCCGGGGGTTCGGCTGTGGTTTCCTCCGCCGCGGGGGCGGTGGGCTGGGCTTCGGCGCGGGCCGCAAACTGCGCAGCGGTTTTGGCGTTGCGGGTGCTGGTCCACCACTGGGCAGCGGTGGGCTGTATCAACAGCGCCAGCCCCAGCAAAATGGCCAGCCAGGCCAGAATTTTAGCAATCAGCCGTCCCATTTAGTCATCCTCCTCGCGCTTTTTGCAGCGGTGCAGCAGCAAAAGCAGCAGCAGCGCTTCGCCGCCGATCACAATGCTGCCCGTTACCGCGATCCACGGCCAGGCATCCACCACGCGCTTGACCACCGTTCCGGTGCGCAGCGCCTGATACTGCACGGCCTGCGGGGTGTTGGTTTCTTCCTCTCCATTATAAGGGATGCGGGTGCCGCGCACAAGCATGCGGTGGGTGTTGATGGCATACGGCGTGCAGGTAACAAGGGTGCAGTAATCCTGCCCCGCGGTGATTTCCAGATCCTCGGTGTGCTCCGGTTCCACCACTTTGATTTGATCCACCTGGTACGCCAGCGTTTCATCCAGAATATGCAGGTAGAAACAGTCGCCCTCTTCCAGCTTGTCCAGGTCAGTGAACAGCACGGCTTCGGGCAGGCCGCGGTGGCCGGTCAGCACGCTGTGGGTGCTTTCGCCGCCAAGGGGGTAGCTGGAGCCTTCCAGATGGCCAACGCCCTTTTGCAGCACATCATCGCTGGTGCCTTCGTAAATAGGCAGGTTGACGTCAATTTTCGGGATGGTGATATACCCCAGGCTTTCGCCCACATCCACAAGGTCCACATAGCTGGTGCCGGTATCCTCCGCTTCGCCTGCGGCATCGCGCTCCACGGCGTTGTCCAGCTGCTGGTTATAGCGGCGGGCGGCCTCCTTGGCGGCGTCCAGTTTTTCGGTATCCATGCTTTTTACGGTATCATCGTAATTTTGGATCGCTTCGCTGGCGTGGCGCTGCGCCACCGCGTTGCTGATAACCGGGTACGATGCCACCCCAATGCCGGACAGGATCATCAAGGCCGCAAAGCCGACTTTTAGTTTTGTTGTGGTATCCATAGCGTCACCGCGAACCTTTCCGTGAGAGGGTTGAAGTTGGGAGCTGATGCAATTAGAAATTAGAAATTAGGAATTGGAAGTAGGCAAAAGAATAAATAATAAAGAATAATGAATCATTGTGGTGGACCGCGGCGCATTGCGCCGCTCAGGAGATATTGGGTTGGGGGTGGTTTTTAGGGTAGTGAATAACAATAAAATAATCTGTAGGGCCTTACGGCGTTGCACACCACAAAATTGTAATAAACCTCGCCCTGCATGTAGGGGGCGGCGTCCCCGACGCCCCGTTTGACGGGCCTAATAATTGCCGCCCATCCACCCCGCGCCGCAAACATTGCAAATCATTTGTAGGGGCCGATGCTCGCCATCGGCCCGTTTGACGGGCCTTGCCATATTTATTTTTAGGTTCTGCACGGGGAACCACCCCTCAGGCCGCTCCGCGTCCAGCGCAAACAGCGCCCCGTCCCCTCTGTCGCTCCGCGACATCTCCCCGCCCCGCGGGGAGTCACCCCTCAAGGGGCGCCAATATCTAACCTTATGTTTGCGGTGGCTCCCCTAGAGGGGAGCTGTCTGCAACGCAGACTGAGGGGTGGTTCCTCGCCGCAAACCTAACGCCCGTGGGGTGGTTCCTCGCCACAAACCTAACGGCCGTGGGGTGGTTCCTCGCCGCAAACCTAACGCCCATGGGGTGGTTCCCCACGCAGAACCTAAAAATCAACCGAACAACGGCCATGTACACCCAAAAAAATTTATTTCCCAATAACCCACCATAGGGGGAGGGCCAAACCCGGCCCTCCCCCTGTGTATGATGGATTATCCCTCTATACCCTATTGGTGAATTGTAACATTGTTTTGCCTTGCGGCGGGCGCATCAGGCGCGGTTCTTCTTTTTCAGGCTCAGCAGCACGCCAACACCGGCCACAACCAGCAGCACGCCAATGCCGCTGAACAGCAGGGTGCCGAAACCACCGGTGGTGGGCAGGTTGAAGCCCTTGCGGTTGATGATGACGATCTCTGCATAGCTGTACGGAGTATCGCCATTCTTAACCACGGTGCTATTGTAGTCATGCTTAATCAGTTCACCCGTGTTGCTATCAAAGGTTTTCGTATCACTCCATGCGGTGGTGTAGTCCAGAGTCAGGTTTGCGTCCACCGGACCAGTCAACAGGTTATAGCCTTTGTGAGTCTTGGTTTCAACCAGCTTATACTCGCCAGTCGGCAAACCTTTTGCAACAGCCTTACCGTCGGCCTCCGTCTTCAAATCCATAACAGCAAACCACTTAGGCTCATCACTAACAGTATCGTTCAGCTTTTTTGCTGCTGCTTCCTCAGGCGTTAAAAGGGTCTTATCAGCACCCATAAACTTAACGGTGCCATTTTTGTTCATCGTATCTTTTTCTGCATCATACTTTTTATAAAGGGTAAATTCAACATCCTTCAGCGGTTCGCCATCCTCATTCTGTTTCAGGATGCCAGTCTTGAACGTATAAACAACAGCTTCGTCATGGATATCATACGGAGGATCCGCTTCAGTAGTGGTAATATTTGTCTTCTTGGAGTATTTCAGGTCGGCACTGTTTACATTGCCCACTGCACCAACCGAAGCGCCGCCCTGGAGCTTTGCGGTATAGGTAATGGTAATGGTTCCACCTGCATATGCCGCAATCTTGTCAGTAGCAAATGCAATCGTAAAGCCAGACTTACCCTCAGCATTCGTTATCGTCAGGGTATACTCAGTACCCTCTTTAAATGTCGTTTCTTCAGCTTCGCCAACTTTTCCTTTAACATCAATATCACTATTAACAACCAGCTGGTCGCTATTCATTTCATCAGATACGGTGAAAGTCTTCAGTTTTGCAACGTTTTCAGGAACATTGACAGTCAGAGTATACGGAACATCATCACCAATGCCATAGTCTGCATCCTTTTTACCTGTAATTTCCTTTTTGAAGTCCGGCTTGTAGTTCTTTACTTTAACCTGTGCTCCACTAAAAGCAGTAGTGTCAAAGCTCTTTACACTAGTTTCAGGCTTTTGCGCGCCTTCAATATCACTTTCGGTCGCTGCAACCATCTCGCCATTGTCACCGATCTTAAAAACATAGGCAATGCCGGAATCCAAAATGTAACCATCGTTTGCATTAACTTCAGTTTCCACAAAGGCATATACACCTTTGGTCAAACCAGAAACGCTGATTTTGCCATCTGCACCCGTGGTAAGGACACCCGTTTTATTAGCTGCGTCAAGCCACTCGCCTGCATTATCTACGCCATTTGCAGGCTTCTTCTCAATCCAAGTCCATGTTCCGTCTTCATTCTTCTTATAGAGCTTAAACTTGTAGCTCTGCATGGCTGTAACTTCTGTATCTGTACCGCTCTGCTTACCGACTTTCTGCAAAACAGCCTGACCATATGCAGTAGAGTTTTTCGGGAAGACATGAACATCGTACAGCCAATCAGTCAGACCGCCATTCGTATCAGTCGAGACTTTTGTCATAGGAACAGAGACAAAGAACGGCTCACATGCAGTCTTGACAGAATCCGGTGTTTCGGTTTCAAGCACAAGGTAAAGACCCAAAGGCAATTCTTCAAACTTAACAACGCCACTGGTATCTGTCGTTTTCGAACCGACTTCAGTTACAGTTGCAGTCACGCCACTCTTCAGTTTATAACCGCCGGTAGTAGTATTTTTTTCTGCATATTCTTCCCAGCTTGTAGGCCAAGTTACATTTTTACCATTATAATAGTCTTTCAGTTCATCTGCACTCTTAACCTGATAAACGGTAAAGGTTGCACCTGCCAACGGAGTAGGCGTTTCATCTTCGCCCCCCTCAACGGGTTTCGAAGGAAGACTGTCTCCTGCCTCGCCGGTTCCGGCCCCTCCATTTTCACCGTTCCACTCATACTTATGAATCGTAATGGAACCGGTATCCTGCGTCCAAACCGGATTTGCAGTGGGTGCCGGTGTTGTTCCACTGCCATCATCTGCCATTGCTGGCATAGCGCACAGGCTGAGGGCCAGGGCGGCGCTCAACAGGCCTGTGAGAAAACGTTTTGCTTTTTTCATTTCAGTACCTCTTCTCTTAAAAAAATCATCATCGGATGGGCGGCGGGGCCGCCCGGCTTAAGGGTTCTGCATCAGCACGGCGTGCAGTGCGGGGCGCTGCAGCGGGGAAACGCTGCCGCGCCGCCCGCACTGTGCCGTGAAGAAAAAAGGAGGAAAAACCGGGCCGCTTGCCCACTTGGCTTAAGGCTGCGCCCTGCCGTAAACGGGTGCGCACGGGCGGGCAGGCCCTGTACCCTGGGGGTTGCTGGGTTTCCGGGGGATGGTTAATGTCGCCGGCCCCCTTTCCTGTTGTAGCGGAATGTGAATATCAACAGCCCTGCCACCGCCAGCGGCATGCCGATCAGCAGCCACAGGCTTGGCGCGTCTGCACCCGTGTGGGGCAGCTCAGGCGTTTTACGGTTCAGAACGGTAAGGGTCATGGTGTAGGTGTTGCCGGACTGCGTAAACTTGTCTCCGACCGGAATTACCTGCCCATCAATAGAACACGTGCCGTCTTGGGTAAATTGGATCTTAATTGGCTGTGCCAACAGGTTGTACCCCGGATGTGCCTTGGTTTCCGTCAGGCGGTATGTACCGGGTTTCAGATTTGTGAACGCATTGGTGATTTCGCCGTTTTCGTTCGTTGTGGCGGTAATGGAACCTGTGTTTTCGTTATCGAATTCATAGGTAGTATCTACCTGCGGTTCTCCTTCGGTTGTTTCGGCTTTCAGCTTTTCCAGCTTGAACTCAACATCTTTCAAGAATACTTCTTTGTTATTTTCGCCTTTTTCCGCGTCCTTCTTGATGATATTCAGTACAAACTTCGGGTTCTGCAGCTTGTTGGTCAGCACAATCGTGCCGCTGTCGCCGGTGATGGTTCCATCGGTGGCTTTGGCTTGGGTGACCTTTGTGCTATCTCCATCGCTGATTTTTGCTTCCGCTTTAGCCGTTACAACATACGTATTGCCTTTAATCGTAATGGTTCCGTTTGCCTGGGTAAATTTGCTATTTTCCCCGGTACCTGTCACCGTACCTTCCACAATGCGGTATTCATAATTGATGTGCTTATTATCCGTATTGATTTGGTACTGATACAAACCGCTAAAGGTAAACTGCCAGACGTTTTCACCGCGCTTAATGGTAACATAGTCCAGCGTGTTGTCAGCCGGGTATTTTACCGGTTTCCAATCTTTATCATTTGTGCTGCCTTCCAGGCGGCGCTGGAGCTGGATGTAAATCTCGCTCGGCTGGTTCTTAAGTTCCTTATTCTCTGCATCTCTCCAGAGCTTGTCGAACTCAATGTTGATCAGTGTGCGCCGGGTGTTGGTAAAGATTGCGGTAAGTTCCGGATTGTTCGGATCTTTGCTCTTCTCAATCACGCCTTCCACCATGGTGTTGTTTTTGATCACATGGGCGGATTTGCAACTATCCGGAACGGTTACGCTTTGCAGTTTGGCACCATCGTTCCTTCCGACTTCCTCGATGATATAGCGGGTACCAACGGGGATGCCGGTGATGGTTCCGGTGCTTTCGCCCTTAATCGTAACGGTTCTTTCGATGGGCTTTTCTTCCAGACCCTCACCGCCAACATCATTAAAGGTAACTTTGAAGGTGTAGGTTCCGGTCAAGGTTTCGCCCTCTGCGGCCTTCTTTTGGATTTTCAGCCCGCCGGTTTTGACGGTGTTGACGTATTTTACCTTTAGCTTTGTCAGCGTGGAGCTATTTTCGTCCGGGTCCTTATAGGAGCGGAAGACGATGGTGTCGGCGGAGGGTTTGTTTCCGGTATAGCTATTACCCGTTTGATCATCATTCGGTCTTATTTTTTCCGTTCGGCCATCATTGGGGCTGCTTCCCTCCTGCTTGTCCAGCGACTTGTTCGTGTCGGTAACTGTCACGGATTCGCTATCGCCCTTCATCGAAGTAACCGCCTGCCCGTTCTCGCACACCGTCCATGTGGTGTCGTACAGGTTTTGGTTCAGATCCTCTTTGAGCGAAATGTAGCTGCCGCGGCGGAACTGGTCGCTGAAGGTAACGGTTTCTCCATCTTCCAGAACAAAGCGTCCGTCATCGTCCACCAACTGGGTGTCGTTGTCCTTGGTGGATGTGTACTGTGCGTTTATGGCGTTTTGCAACTGACCGGTTTTGGCGGAGCCGTAATCCGGGATTTCCTTCTGATCGGTTGTAAAGCCGGTCATCGTTTTTGGCACCGCTTTGGGAATGAAGGTAAAGTTCCTGAAATAGATGTGGCGGCTATAGTTATCGCCCACGCGGATGGTTTTGACCTTGCCGTTAAAACCGTCCTGCGCTTTCATCTTGTTCAGGTCCAGCTTTACGGTGACCCATGCGCCTGTCTTCACTTCGACCGAGCCATACGTTGCGCCGTTAATGCCTGATGTGCCAAGGCTGCCTTTTTGGACGGGGGTAGGTGTTTGATCATCCAGCAGTTCCAGATACAGGTTGTTGAGGGAAAGGTCACCTCCACCATCTTCTTTGGCAACGTAAACCTGGAACGTAAGGAAGCGCTTGTCTTTGATATTGATGGGGTCTTTCAGCGTCAGGATGCCATAACGTTTCTCACGCGCTGCACTGACGGGTTCCGTATCCGTATAGCGTGCGTACCAGTGAAGGACCTGTTCGGTATCTTGCTTGGAATCTGGATGGGGGTTTGTATCCAACTTGAAAATGTACTCATCTTCCCTTTCTTTGGTTGCGGGTTCAAACGTGTTACCACCTTCCGCAGTCAAATCCACCTTTTGGGACTGAGTTCCGCTTTCATTCGGGCCAACGGCCTTTTTTTCTCCATAATGGGTTGCCTGGTTCTTGATGGTGAAGTTGAAGATTTTCTGGTTTTTAAAGCAGTTTTTGAAGTCATCATCAGTAACGTTGGTCAGATCGACCTCTTTTTGAACCTGCAGCTCGTTATTATCCGGGAAGTTGAACGCCACCGCCATGTTGGACTCCCACATACCGCGTTCCATGTAGTACATGGTAAGGGTGTGCTTTTGGCCTTTGCCGAGGTCATTAAGAGTAGTGCCTTGCGCGGAGAAAGAGATGGTTTCGCCATTATATGTTACGGTCTTGACAGGCTCTCCATTTTTATCACTATCTGACGTTCCGCCTTTTTTGACCTTACTGACATAGGCTGTTACACTATTACTCTTTCCATCGCTTGTCTCGCCAAATTCCAGCAGGCCGGAAACCTCACCATGGGCGCCGCCAACGTCAAGCGCCAGCTGGCCATCAATGAATACCCAAACGTCATCGTCACCGGAGAAGAAGAACTTGATGCTGGTTTTTTCCGTTGTTCCATCTGCCTTTTCTGTTTCCACCATGCCGTCATCCGTCAGGGTAAAATCCATCTGCAGCTTGGTGCCAAAGCCGTAATTGTAGGTAGAAAACACACCAGGCTTTGCTGTTTCATTGAACGGGAAGTAGCCATAAGGGTCTTTCGGGGTCGATGACGCACTCACATTCTTTGAAGACTCTCTGTTATTGGCACTTTGGCTTTGGAGAAAATATTTTGAATCCGAATTTTGTTCCGAATTTTGTTTTAGATACAAGGTTGTATCCTTGCTGTCAAAGCACCAATAATCAACGCCCTGATCCTCACCAAAAATCTGTTTCTTGGTAAAGGGGAACGCAACGTTGTCGTACACTTCACCAAGCTTTGCATTTTTACTATTCTTTCCTAAGAGGAATTCTTTGTTAAAGTGCGGTTCTACTGCTCCTGTACCTTTCAGCAGCGGTTCACCTGTTGCTTTACCGGTGGATGTTGTATCCTTAACCAAGCCCTGATAGGCATAGTATGTATGATTATTGTCATTGTTTTGAGGATCTTCATTATACTGAGAGTTATTGATTGCCATGAAACGCTTAAATTTGTCGTACCCAAACAAATTTAATGTAGTAGCAATATCGCTAAAGTTAGTTCCTCCTCCAGGCTGAAAATGTCCGGTATAAATCGGGTATTCGGCCTTTGCATCCTTATAATAATCGCTCAGCGCCTGATCGAACTGGCGGAAGGGTACCCAGTTGCGGTGACTTACAGTAGGAGAACTTTGATCGTAACTGCCACGGTTATTGCCGTTCAGTTCGTAATCTGTATAATAGTCATACAGCGTACTGGTAACATATTTTGTGTTTGCTTCTTCCGTAAAAGGAGCGGATTTAATATCTACTACTTTAGTGCCAGTATCTTTCCCCTTTTCGGCATCACGCAGGGTACCTTTTGGAGCCCAGTAGCCGCCACGAGTGGTACCTTTATATACTGCATCGTCATTCGTATCCGCATAGAAGCAATTTTTGCCATCTGTGGGAATCTCCAGCCACTCTGTACTTACTCCATTTCCTTTTGTCGCATTGTCATCGTTAATTTCTTCACCGGAAAAGATGATTGAACTATTTGAACTATATTCTTGGGGAATGTCAACATAATAAAGGTTTTCGTTTGTATCATCTTTTACCAGCGTGCCTTTTTCGGAGTTTCCGTTGCCTCCTTTTATCCGATAATAAATGGTCTCTGAATTATTGGCTTTTGGGATTGAATAGTTGCCGCTAGTATCACCCGTTCCTGTTGTTGGCAGCTTTGAGAAAGTAGCATCGTAATAGATACGGAAAGAGTTTTCTCTACCCCATCTTACGTTGTCTGCGCCAGTATAGATAAAGCAGTTACTTGTTTCACTGTACATAAAGGATTCTTTATCATTACCACTAACAGATTCGTTATAGAAGTTATAGAATTTGCTGGATTTTTCTTCACCGTCCTCATCCCATGTAAACTGAACATAAGAGCATGCCTGTTCTGGGATGGTAAAACTAACGAATTCTCCCTCAGGAACATTTTGAGCCGCTGCGTCACCATTAACCAATGTTAAGTTTCCACTTTTTTCATCAGGGATATAGAAATTTGCCTTTACGTTCGTTAAATTAGCTGTACTGCGGTTTTCGAACTTGATGGGTTTGTTTGCATAGTATGTATGACTCGTCAGGATGGAATCGTCTGTCCATTCACCTTTAGTTGGATCGGCATTTTTAGTTGGATCATACATTTTGTTATTGTAGAAGTTTATAGGTTTCGGTTCCTGCTCCTTTAGCGTAATCTGTGCTGTCCAACCACCATCCCTGTATAACTGGAACTGTATTTCTAGAAAGTTATCTCCTAATATATCTTTACAATTCTTAACGGCATAAATCTTATGTCCATCTTCTGTTTTCCATCCGGTCGGCTCCATTGAAAGCTGAAGCCACCACTCATCATTCTTAGAATTGCCCGGTTTTCTATCAGTTCTTACATTAAATTTAATTTCATCGGAATCTAAAACGGTCACCGTCTCATTATTACCTGGCATCGTATCCGGAACGACAAAGTAAACCGTGAATCCATCTGTCGCTTCCGGCTCACTAACTGCCTGCACGTTATCCACGCTTGTTGCGGCGTACATCTTCTGCGGCTGTTCGGTCGGTTCTGGGGTGGCGGTGGGGGTCACGGTCGGCACAGGGGTGGCCGTTGCGGTGGCTGCCGGTTCCGGGGTCGGGGTGGGTTCTGCCGTGGGCTCCGGCGTTTCGGTCGGGGCGGGCTGCTCCGGCTCGGCGCTTTGTTCCGGTTCCGGGGTGGCGGCATCCGGCACCGGGGTGGCGGCGTTCTGCTCCGGCGGAGCGGTATTCTCCCCGGAGGCCGTTCCCGGCTCATCCTCCAGCAGCTCTACTTCGTCAGGTGCGTCGGGCAGAAGATCCTCCTCTGCGTATACAGGCAGGGCCATTGCCATAACCAGGCAAGCGGTGACAAGCAGCGCTGTCAGCCGGCGCGCCCAACCTGTTGTGTTTTTCCCTGTTCTATTCAATCTGCTCACCCGTCTTTCGCGCTGGCTTGATGGAAGCACATTGTTCCACAGGGGATCCCTGTGAAACAGTAAAAGAAGCCAGCTTCTTTTACTTGCGCAACCGTTGCCATGTTGTTTTCAAAAAAAACCGCATCGAGTCTTCTCATTGCGCATTTACTTTTTATTTTCTTAATATAGCACCTTTACACCAGAAAGACAATACAATCCACGCAAATTCCTGTTTTTCAGCACTTTTACTGATTGCGTTTTCCTCCAATTATACAATGTATTCAAAGCCTTTGTATAATTTATTCCTGATTTTCTTTTTGGCAGCGGTCCCTTTTATATACTTTGACCGCGCGTTTATGATCCTCTGCGCACACAGAGCGCAACTTTGCGGCAAAATTCGCCTTTTTTGTTGCATTTTCCTGTTTTTGCGCAATTATTTGTTTCGCATGCGCCTGTTTGCGGCGGGGCCTGGCGGCTGGGTGGGCGCCTTGTGGGAGGGATGGCAGGTTTGCGGCGCACGGTTCCCGTTTTTTTGCGGCGCGATGGGTACACCGCGCCCCTGCAAACGGTTTGCGGTGTTTGCGGCGGCGGGTGTGTGTTTGGTGGATTGCACGCCCGCCAACGGGACGCCGTTCTCCCTTTACAACGGGGTGCAGGTTTGCTGCAGATATGCCATTCGCTTTTTTGTCCCCCCTGCCCTGCCCCTGATTCCCGGTTCCCCCTTGCCGATTTCTATTCACGCCAGCTCCTGAGGTGCATCTGAGAGCAACGAAAATAGCGGATCTTTCGCAAGCACAAAATCCGGCTGCGTTTACTGAAACAGACGAGCTTTTTCTTTGTTTTCAGATACACCTCCAGCTCCCAGCTTTCAATCTATCCTGTGTAAACTGCAACCCCTCACGCGCCATTCTGTGCGGTATTTACCTTATTATAATAGGGGTGCTGCCCTGTGTGAATTTGCAACTGATCTATTTGAAGCAGCTGTGAGCTGTTGCAATTTTGCACAGGGTATTGCCCGCATTCTGTGCCGAACATTCCCGAAACGTGTTGGAAAAACGCACAGGATTGCCTTGTTTCCCTATGCCGCTTACCGTTGGAAAAACGCACAGGTTACCCCCGGAACAGTTGCATTTTACACAGGGTATTCCCGCTCCCCTGCCCCGCCGTGACCCGCGTACCTGTTGGAAAACCACACAGGATAGGCCCGTTCCCCGTGTTGCAATTTACACAGGTTTGGCTGTTTTTGGCTTATTTGCAACTTTACGCAGGTTGCTTTCCGCACAGGAAAATGGTGGTGGAATGCACAGGCTGCAGTTGGTTGAACACACAGGTTTGCGTTGTTAAATTACACAGGCTCTACCTATTACTAATATAAAACTAAACATCTAAGCCATAATAACAACCAGAGGTAAGCCGGGAGATGGGGGAGAACGGGAAAAAACTGGTGTTGCCATTCCATCAGGTTACAGAACTCTGAAACAGCAGGACAGAAAAGCACAATAAAATCCTGTGTAACCTGCACCCGGGCTGCACCCCCCACAGGATATATGGCAAACCACAACGCGGGTGTTGCATTTTGCACAGGGTAATGGCGGTGAAACCCTGTGTAAATTTGCAATTCTTGCGCTGGACAACAGGATGTGCTATAATGTTTAGCATGATGTGCGTGACCACCCGGGATACAGCAACCGATATAGGAGGCCCCTGCTTATGGCGGCAAGTAAACAGAAAAAAGATGATCCGTTTGTCGTTACGTTTGAAGAACGCGGGGACCAGACCATCGTTCGCAAATCCAATGACCTTGTACAGATGACGCGCAACAACCTGACGCTGAGCCAGCAGCGCCTGATGCTGCATATTTTTTCGATGATTAAGCCGGAGGATACGGACCTGCCCTCTTATGAGCTGAGCATTTATGATTTTATCAAGATGACCGGCATGGACCCGCACAGTGGGGCGCTGTACAAGCAGGTGCGCAAAAATATTGAGGAGCTGGCCAACGCGCCCATCCAGTGGATCAAGAATAACGGAACTTCCACGGTGGAAACATTCCGCTGGATCGATAAAGTGCGCATTGATGAGGGCCGCGCGCGCATGACCATCACGCTGGATCCGGTGCTGAAACCGCACCTGGTGCAGCTGAAAACCCTGTATACCACCATGGATGTGACCTACACCATGCTGATGCGGTCCACCTATTCCATCCGCATTTACGAGCTGTGCAAGAGCTACCAGAGCCTGTACCTGAAAAAGAAAGCGGCCGGGGAACCGCTGGTATGGAACCTGAGCATGCTGTATGAACAGCTTTCGTATACGGCCAACCGATGGTCGGATTTCCGCCGCCTGGCACTGGAAAAGGCAAAGGCGGAAATTAACGAAAAGACGGATATTATTTTTAATTACGATGTGTACGAAAAAAAAGGGCAGAAGGTTCTTTCGCTGGTGGTAACGATTGACCCGGTGGATGATGCCGCCGCACAGGCCAACCTGGACAGCATCAACAGCACAGTGCGCAAAAAGAGCAAAAAGAAGGGCCGCCCCACCGTGGCGATTGAAGATTCGCTGCTGGATGACCCCAGCGTGATCACCTTTGATTATGTTTCGGCACCGGAAACAACGATCCCCTATTCCTTTGGACGCCACCGCACCGAGCTGCGGGAGGAAATTGTTGTGAAAGCGCGCATGGATCAGCTGCGCGCGGAGATTACGCCCGAAGAGCTGCACGCGGTGGAAGTGATCATTGATGTGTTGGCAGATGCCTGCTGCACCATCCAGGCAGGCGATGGCGAGCAGGACGGCGGCAACAAAACGGTGTTTGGAAAGATGAATGCCATCATCCTGGATTGCGGCGGGCTGACCAGTTGGCTGGCCGGTGTGGCACCCCGCTATGCACAGGAGATCATTCCCCGGTCGCAGACGATGCGCAGCCCGGCGCGGTACCTGAACAAAGTGCTGCGCGAGGATATGGATAACTATCGCATTTATATTTTCCGCAAGGCAAAGCCGGCAGCAGAACCCAAAGAGGAGCTGTTGGAAGCGGAGTACCATGTGATGGACGAGCCGGTGCAGCAAACGCTGCCGGAGCCTGAGCCGCCCAAGGTAGAGCTGATTCCCGAAACGATTGTAAAACGGCAGGATATGCGAAAAGAGTTTGCAAAGTTTGTAGATGATGGATACCTGGAAAAGACGTTGACGAGCGGCCAGCGCGGCGCTTACCACGAAATTTACCGCCACCTGGCAGCGCGGTGCGTGCCTTCGCCTTCCAGCCTGCGCAATGGGCTGAAAGACGAAATGCGGCTGCATTACCTGGCCTGCATGAATGAAGTGATTGAAAAGTATGGCAGCCTGACCCCGTTGATGGAAGCTATGGCGCATGAACTGGACTTTGATGTGTTCTGGGCAAAGGCCGCCAAGGACCCCAACGTGAATAACCCGATGGGGCTGTTCTACCACATTATTGAAGAACGCGCGCTGAACCCGATCGGCACCATAATGAACGACCAGGCACAACGGCAGAAGGTTGCCGCCAAGGAAAAAGGTGAAAAAGATAAGTGGCACAACGAAAGCTGGATGGATGCTTTTGAGGAAGATATCCCGGATGACAGCGAAGAGTAATTGAGATGAAGCGGAGCGGAACATCCGGAAACGCTATTATAATAAGGTAAGCAGCGGCTGGCAGATTGCTGGCCGCTGCTTTTTTGATTTCAGATAGACCTTGGGATAATAGGTGAGAATGAAGGCAGGTGAGCGGGAATGCCTGGATGAAGTGAAGAAGGATGGGAAGGAAAAGCGGCAGAGAAAAAACGTGAACAGCAACGAAGAGATGCCTGCATAATATTCGTCAAAATATCCGTTGACACACGCGAAGCATATGATATAATAGAAGCTATAACAGCAACGAAGAGATGCCGCACGGCATGGGGTACCCGTTTTTGCAACCCGCGGTATTGCCTTAGATTAAGATGCCGGCGTGCGGTACCGCCAAAAGAACCGAACAAAAGGCAAAGATTAACCGACAGCAACGAAGAGATGCCTACACAAAGGCGCTCGCAAGGAGGAAAACAATGGGATATTGTATCTCAGTCTGCATTGAAAAAGGCGGCGTGGGAAAAACCGTTACCGTCTGCAACCTGGCGGCGCTGATGGCGCAGGACGGCAAGCGGGTGCTTGTGGTGGATATGGATGCCCAGGGCAACTGTACCTATACCCTGACGGGCGCCCGTGTAACCGATAATACTTTTGACCGCGCTGGCGTGTATGATATGTTCCGTGCCTATGGCATCAGCGGCACGCAGAACTATATTTCCCGCACGCAGTTTGATAATATTGATATAATTCCGGCAAATGGCAACACCCCAATGGCGGCCAAGCAGCTGCAAATCCTGGAACAGTCCGAAAGCACCAGTATCAATATGTTTTTGGCCATGTGCCTGGCACAGGTTGCCGGCGAATACGACTATATTTTGATCGATACCCCGCCGTCCCGCGATGTAATGGTGACCAACGCCCTGATGGCCAGTGACTTTGTGCTGATCCCCTGCGTGTGCGATGACTACAGCCGTGACAGTGTGTACCGCACTGTGGCCATGTGCCAGCAGTTGGAGCACGATGAGGGCGAAAAAATTGATGTTTTGGGCATTATCCTGACTATGGTGGAAAAAACTGCCCTGACCGAAGTGATCCGCAATGAACTGCGGGAAAGCCAGCTGGGCAGCAAGCTGTTTGCTGCCGAAATCCGTAAGGGACAGGCTGTAAAGGATAGCACCCGCCTTGGTGCGCCGGTTGTGCTATGTGCACGCAGCAGCAACCCGGCAAAGGATTATGCAAAGGTGTATGCCGAGCTGAAAACGCGCGTTGAACAGGAGGCAGAGTGATGGCAAGCAAACTGGACCGACTGCAGAAGAAAGGCTTTAAAGTAAACGAAGCAGCGTTAAGTAAGATCGCGCGCGGCGACCAGGAGCCGGGCGGTGAATACAGCGAGATCAATATCAATGATATTGAAGAAAACCCGGATAATGCCCTTTACCGTGAGCTGGATACCGAGGAAGATATTGCGCTGCTGGCCGATGATATCCGCCGCGCGGGGCTGCTGCACAACCTAGTTGTGTTCCCTAAGACCGGTGTTGGCGGAAAATATGTGCTGCTTTCCGGCGAGCGCCGCCTGCGTGCGCTGCGCCTGTTGGTGGAGCAGGATAAACGCGAGCAGGAAGAAAAGCAGCTGCCCAACCGCATGAGTGAATGGCAGAAAGTGCAGTGCAAAGTGGTGCGCAACTTGACGGAAAACGAAAAAGTTGTGTATATTGACAGCGCAAACCTGCAAGTGCGCGGCGGCATCAGCAATGAACGTGTGATGCGCCAGGCGGCGGCGCGTTTTGTGGAAAACCTGCAGAAAGCACCGTATAACCTGAGCGCAGCGGAAGCGAAAAAAGCGCTGAAAGAGGTCAGCCCGCTGAATTCCCGCACGATTGATAAGGCGCTTTCGATTCAGAATGATCTCAACCCTGATCTGCGCCGCTTGCTGGATGAGGAATTCCTGAACCGAGCCGAGTGCGAAACCTATCTCCGCTTGACCCTGGAAGAACAGGCCCGTGCAGCCGCAGTGTTTTTGAAAATTGCAGCCCTTGACCCACGCAGCCATGAGCGCCGCGCCATTAAGGACGCATTGACCACCGCCATGCTGGATGTAGCAGTGGAACGCCGCAGCATGCAGGAGCGCGAGAGCGTATTTGCAGCAGCGTTGCAAAATGCACAGGATGCAATCGGTCAGGCCAAGACGCAGGAAAACAAGGCGGCGGCAGTAGATAAAGACCACAACTTTATTTCGGCCAAGCTGCCTACCACGGCCCGCAAACTGCGTAAAATTGCAGCGGCAAAAAATATTGAAGCTAAGATCCGCAGTTATACGGCAGAGGACCGCAAAGCAATGTCGGACCAGATGCAGGAGCTGATTGCGGCAGCGCAGGAGCTGAAAACACTGATTGATGCTGTGGAATAATCCAGATCCACGAAAGCAGCAAACAACAAAAATCCATGCAAATAGGAATACAGGAATCCACAATATGAAACAGCGAATTGTCATCCGGCTGCACCTGGCTGTGCGGGCAGTGCTGCAAAGCGAAGCGGACTGGCGCGGCACGCGGCTGGGCACCCTGACATCGGAGCTGATCCATGAACAGGCTGCGAAAGCGCGCCTGTGCGGGGTGCAGAATTACGAGTTGAACCCCGTCAGCAGCCGCTATGTTCCCGTTACAAACGGGACAAAATATAAGCAGACATCTGGCCTGGAGCAGATCTCCATCTATCTGAACGATGAGGATATGCAAACCCTGAAAGAGCTGGCACTGGCCAACGATAGTGTGCGTGTGATCAACGGCAGGCAGGCAATCACCTACCGATATGTTGTTCCCGGAATGCTGCTGAACGACCCGGTGTTTACGGGGCTGACAGAGCAGAACAGCACGGCAGGGTAAGCACTTCAAAATCTTGAATAAATCAAAGGCAGCACCGCGTTTTTTGAAAGACGCGGTGCCGTTTTGTATGCAAAGCAGCCTGAAAATACTACAAAACATAAACCTGTGCGAAATTACAACAAAACGGATAGAAGATGAGAATAGGAAAAAAGGAGAAATATGTTGGAATTTTACACAGGTTTACAGAGCAAAACATGAGGAAAAGCGCGATGCAGCGTTTGCAAAATAAAGCGGATTTTGGGTGAATCAGGTGCGGGGAACCAAAAAAGAGGGGAAACCTGTGTAAATGGCAACAATCTGCAGGGTAAATTACCTTTTTATAATACGACAGGGATAGGAATACCCTGTGTAAAGATGCAACACTGTACGCTGCGAAAGGGAAGAGTTGCAATTTTACACAGGGTATTGGTTATTCTGTCAGGCGGAGTAGAAGGAAAACACTAAAGGCAATACCGCATAATTCTAAGTGCCGATACGGCGAGCGAGGTACGGCAGA
>OLNM01000780.1_pt1 | contig 27554 bp, 20 predicted proteins | sample 1672391 | NCBI WGS metagenome assembly OLNM01 (sample SAMEA3136680, study PRJEB25190) | human gut metagenome | reverse complement strand
TGGATACAGATGCAGTACGTATTGCTGTGATCGGACTTAAAGATTCACCAGGAGTGGCATTTAAGCTTTTTGATACCCTGGCTAAGAAAAATATCAATGTGGATATGATCCTTCAGTCTATCGGCCGTGCCGGAACCAAGGACATTTCCTTTACTGTTGATAAAAATGATCTGGACGATGCAATGGGTGTTCTGGAAGCTAACCAGGCACGCATCGCCTATTCTGAGCTTCATGCGGAGAAAAACATTGCCAAGCTTTCTATTGTAGGAGCAGGTATGATGAGCAATCCGGGTGTTGCTGCAAAAATGTTCGAGAGCCTTTACAATGAGGGTGTGAACATCAATATGATCGCAACATCTGAGATCCGTGTGACGGTTCTCATTAACGAGAAAGATGGCGTACGTGCCATGAATGCGGTACATGATGCGTTTAATCTTGCAGACTAAACAGATGTGAAATATGAGAATATGATATATCTGAAGTAAAAAATGACGGGGCGGAGGCTTGGATGAGTCTCCGCCTTCTATAACGAAGGGATACAGAATTATGAGAAAAAATCTGAAGGGCTGTAAGAAGCTGGCAGGGGAAACTCTGGCCGGTAATTTTACGGTCCCTGTGATCGGGAGTATTGCGGTTGCGGCGATGAGCGCAGTTTCAAGCTATATTTCCACAGCACTTTTTCCGGGAGATTCCCTGTATGCGATCATTGGAGGAGAGGTATTCAGCTTTGTCCTTTCTCTGGTGATCTGTATTTTTTCCGCAGGACTTTACCGGATCTATCTGAATATTTCCAGAAGGGAAGCCTACTCTTTCGGAGACCTTCTGTACTTTTTCAGCCATCAGCCGGATCATGTGATCGTGGCATCCTTTGTGCTGGCATTGATCAATTTGGTGACATCACTTCCACTGGCGTGGTTTTCTTTTACAAGCAATATGGGAAATACAACGGAGGAGCAGATGAACTGGGCAGTAACTTACATGCTGCTCACACTTCTCGGGTTCGCGCTGAACCTGCTGGCAGCTATGCCGTTCACCATGAGTTATTACATCCTGTCCGATAATTCGGACATAAAAGGAGTGCAGGCACTGAAAGCCAGTGCAAAGCTTATGAAGGGACATTACTGGGAATATATGAAAATGCTCTTAAGTTTTGTTCCGTGGATCATTTTTTCCATATTTACATTGTATCTGGCACTGATCTGGCTGGTGCCTTATATAGAAACCTGTATGGCAGTTTTCTATCGGAATATTTCCGGAGAGTTTGATGAACCTCCGGTGGATCCTTATCCTCCGGTAACTCCGATCCCGCAGTTCCACGATGAAACAGAAGCCTGATCGCCTTCCGGAGGATGTTTTCCCTTTCCGGGAGGATGCATGAGACGCAGGTGATGCCCTTTCCGGGGGATGCATGAGACGCAGGTACTTTCCCTTTCAGGGGGACCATTTTGGCATGGGCAGGTACGAGGGGGAAAGCACTCAAAGTTGCGAAGCCCGCTTTTCCCCCTCGAGCTCCCCCTTTCCGGGCACGCAGCTATTGTAGGCTGTAGAAATATGTGAAGATATTGGAGGGGCGATGGATTCTACTACGTTGGCTGTGGAAGGTTGAGCCGATTTATGCTGACGTAAATATATTGGCGAAGCCTGTTCCTGAATAACAGCGATACACCACAATCCAGAGAACAAGCCCGCTACGCAGTCCACTTTCCCATTCAGCCAGAAGCAATAAACAGTGAAGAAGCAATAAACAGTGCCGAAGCAACAATCGGCTCAGCCTGTCACTGCCGATACAGCAGAATACAGGACTGAGCCGATACACTTACACATTCCACAACGCATCACAGCGGCGTGGCCAGGAGGGGAAGAGCGCGAGAAGGGGAGACGGCCTTCGCAACTATGAGTGCTTCCCCTTCTCGCAAATTACCCACTTTCAAAAAGTGAAAACTATAATCCAAAAAAATCAAACCACCCCAAATTTCCCTCACTTTCAAAAAGTAAAAAAATCATAATTAAAAAAAGGCCCCCACATAATTATAGATTCAAAGGAAGTCGTCCCACAACCTCCTTTGTCAACCCACCTATGAGAATCCCCGCCAGGACACCTGCTACCAGCAGTGCCGGTGCATAAACCATCAAACTCGTATTGCTCACCACGATCATGGCAACGATCAGCTGCCCGATATTATGTGTGACACCACCGGCCACACTGATACCGATCAGACTGAAGCCGGAATGTTTTTTCAAAAGCTCCATCACAGTCAGGCTAAGCGCAGCGCCAGCCAGACTATACAAAATACTGAACAGATTTCCAAACATAAATCCGATCACCAGGATCCTGACAACGGACACGAGAGCCGCTTCTTTAAAGGAATATCGGTCCAGTATAAAAAGCACCGCCAGGTTTGCAAGCCCGAGCTTGATACCCGGAATCCCTGTAAATACAGGGACCAGAGACTCCACATATCCAAAAATGATCGCTACTGCGGCAAATAATCCGAGATAAGCTGTTTTTCGTTTCATAAATAAATCCTTTCATTTGTTACAGGAATATCGTTGCAGGAATAGCACAGACAGAATATCATCTGTCAGAGAAAAATCTACGGAGAACACGCATTGCGCATATTCTCCGGAAATTTTATGTCACCGCATCAATTTTAGGCGAACTCTCCGAATCCTCTGCAGTATTTTCCCCTTCTATCACAACCTTATTAGGAAGGCAGATGATGGAACCGCCGTGCTCGTCCACAGCCTTCTGTTTCATACAGTAATGATCCGGGCAGGTTGCTTCGATCATTGTAACTTTTCCATCTTTGATCTCGCAGACATTGGTGTCTCCGATGTGGATGATCTGGTCCTGGGAAAGCGAATAGGTTCCGAATTCTTTTCCGTCAACGGTAATACGGATCGTATTATGGGAACGTTTCCCTGCAATCTGAAAACCAAGCCAGAGAACCCCCGCCAGAATCAGGATCCCGGCAATAAAAATCAATTCTTTTTTCTTCAAAACAAATCTCCATTTCTGTTACAGATTCAGAAAAAATCATATCATAATCGAAATTAAAAGGCAAACATAAGTTAATGATATCTAACCATAATTCATACAGCTGTTCCCAACGGAAAGGGAGGAGTGGCGAAAAAATTCATATTGGAAAAAGTTATAAACTACTAACAAAAGTGTAGACAAGAAAAAAAACAGGTGATATAATACCTAACTGTAAGTTAGCATCGTCTAATTTTATAAAAAAGATTAATCAAAACTAATTTATGTATATGGATAAAAACTATATAATTTATCCAAAAGACAGTTATACGCAGGTTGAAGGAATAGATCGAGAGCATCTGACGCAGCAATATATGTTCGCACAGCTGAGCCTGATGCAGCAATTTACAGAATTGCTAAAAATACAAGGGAGAAAAGAGATGAAAAATCAGAATTTTTATATGAGAGTGATCTCCTTACTGTTGGTGATCCTGGCTGTACTTTTTTATAACAGCAGCATGAAAGCCCAGGCAAATGAAAAAGAGATCGCGGCTCTGACAGATAAGGTAGATACACTTCAGGAGCAGCAGAATGAACTTCTCAGTGCGCTGGAGACGAGTTATGTAAATCGTATGCAGAATCAGGTAGCATCTGCAGGATCAGGCAGCAGTGATGCAGATACAGCAGGCGATGACAAAACAACAGACACTTCAGATGGCAATGTATCCGATGCAGACGCAGAGGACACAGCAACCGCAGATTCCGATAATGTATATAAAGATGGAACCTATACAGGAGAAGCCGAGGGATACGGCGGGACCATTCAGGTGGAGGTGACACTTACCGGTGATGAGATCACATCCATCAACGTAGTCAGCGCCCCAGGTGAGGACAGTGCATATCTTTCACAGGCAGAGAGTGTGATCGATTCCATCCTGAGTGCTCAGAGTACAGATGTGGATACCGTATCTGGAGCAACGTTCAGCTCCACAGGAATCCTAAACGCAGTGGATGCGGCACTTGGAAAGGCGGAAAACTCATGAAAAAAAGACAGCGGGAGGTAAGGCTGATGCGTGCGGGAATACAGCTGGCATTTTTTATTGCCGCCCCGTCTCTGTTTTCTACAGCCTTTGCAGGTATCAAATCGATCTTTCTTGCCATTGCGGCCGGTCAGCCGGTGGAGTGGAATTCCTTTCTGACTGTAACGGCAGTGCTTCTGATCTTTACCTGCTTTTTCGGAAGACATTTCTGCGGATATGCGTGTGCATTCGGATCTTTCGGAGATGCCGTATATGAAGGCTTTTCCTGGATCCGGATGAAATGCTTTCACAAAAAAAAGAAACCGGCTCTTTCCGAAAAAATGGTTCACGGGCTTCAGAAAGTCAAATATATCGTACTGGCACTGATCCTGCTTTCCTGCCTTACAGGTGTATACGGAAAGCTTACGGGAACCAGCCCGTGGGATGTTTTTTCCATGCTCACGGCAGGACGGCTCCCGAACAGCAAATATCTGGTGGGAATTGTGCTCCTGGTGCTGATCATTGTGGGAATGTGTACACAGGAAAGGTTTTTCTGCCAGTTTCTCTGTCCCATGGGAGCGGTTTTTGCATTAATGCCAATCCATCCGGGTGCACTGTTTCGGAGAAACCGTGAGAAATGTCCGCCGAAATGTGGTCTCTGTAAAAAAAGATGTCCGGCTCATCTGGATATCGACGGCGATACAGGCAGATCCGGCGAATGTCTTTGCTGCCACGCATGTGCCGCAGCATGCCCGAGAAAAAATATTCACATTGGAACAATTGAGGAAAAATGATCTATGAGATATCAGGCTCTGAAAAAGAAAACTTTTCTGGCAGCAGCTACATTTACAGGAATTGCGGTGTTGTTTCCTGTGCTGTGCATGGCTGCTTCGGAAAATGATGTACAGACATATACCGATACAGATTTTGCAATGGATACTGTGGTATCAGAAATACTCTATACCACAGGTGACGATATAAACAGTAAGCTGACAGCTGTGCTGACAGATGTGGAGACGAACCTTCTTTCCTGGACCAATGAGAAGTCCCAGATCTATAAGGTGAATGCAGACAGCGGAAAAGATACGGAGATTTCCGACGAGCTTTCCGGATACCTGAAACGTCTTCTGAAGATCGCAGAGGATTCTGACGGAGCCTTTGACCCAACCATTGGGAAGCTGATCCGCCTGTGGGATATTGGAGGGGAAAACCAGAAAATTCCGGAAGAAGCAGAAATTAAGAATGTTCTGAAGGATTCCGGATATCAGAAGATTTTTCTTGACGGAAATACGGTCCATATGGAGGAGGGCTGTTCTCTGGATCTTGGAGCAGCGGGAAAGGGTATTGGCTGTGACCTGATCCTTAAAGAACTGGAAACAAAGAAGGATGTAATAGCAGCACTTATGAATCTGGGAGGAAGCAGTGTCATGACCTACGGAAGCAAGCCGGATGGTTCTTCCTGGAATGTGGCAGTGACAGATCCCAGAGCTGAAAATGAAGATGACTATCTTGGTGTGGTTGCCTTAAATGGTACAGAATTTCTTTCCACATCCGGAGATTATGAGAAATATTTTATCGAAAATGGTGTAAGGTATCACCACATTATGGACCCGTCTACCGGCTATCCGGCAGAAAGCGGAGTGACCGGGGTAACGGTAGTCTGTGACTCAGGTCTGGAGGCAGATGCGCTTTCCACAGCATGTTTTGTGCTGGGGGTGGAAAAAGGGACACAGCTGTTGAAAGCTTACGGTGCAGACGGACTTTTTGTGGATGAAGACCATCATGTGTATCTCACTGAGGGGATGAAGGAGCGGTTCAGCCTGCTTGCGGATTCCTATAGTGTGGAGGATATTGCAGAGTGAAGCTGATCTCCCGGCGATCCGGTTTATGACTGTTTGGCAGAGGGAATGCTCATATCCGCAGTACTTGCGATAGTAAACCTGGAAAGGGTTCTATAAATATATCATATTTTTAGGAGGAATAAGCAATGCAGAAGTGGAATCTATTGAAAAAAACAGCTCCATGCATTTTAAGTCTTGCAGTGGCAGCAACAACCTTTCCGACCGCTGTAATGGCATCTGATCTTGATGCAGCCGTGGTTTCCGAGGCAGAGGCAGGAGATACGGAGGATTTTAGCACAGAGGAAACGGCAGAGGACACTGAAGCTGTAGCAGAAGAAGCTATAGAGGATGCTGCAGACATAACAGAAGAAGCAGCAGAGGATGCAGCAGTGCCAGAAGCTGCTGCAGACGAGACAGAGGATATCCAGCAGGAAGATACAGCAGAGGAAGCAGACTCGTTCTCTACAGGGGAAGAGGATTTCACAGAAGGCGATGAAGTGGCGGAAGCATTTTCCGATTCTGACCAGCTGACAGGCGAGTATCAGTACGTATATGCAGGACTTACCTGGGGTGAGTACTGGGCAGCAGAAGGCGTATATGCAGCTGGAGATACAAGCTCTTCAGAAGAGAAGGATTCACATAGTGAGTTTGATACAGGAGCTTTTGATACAGTAACAAGAGCGACTGCAAATCATGGACTCCACAGAGGAAGCTATCAGACAGAAGCTACGATCATTGCTGAAGACGGAACCAGATTCGACGTATCCTACTGGGAGGATAAAGGAAGCACACTTTATCTTACAGACGGTTCCAAGGGAAAATGGAACAGAGGCAGTATAACAACAGAAGATGGAAAAACCTATACGATGGATCATTATGAGATATATGGTCTGAAATATGTTCCGGTAGCAGTTAAGACCGCAGATTTTGCAGATTTCTGCAAAAAGTATAATGTCGTACAGGATGGAGCTGTGCTCTCCGGAGGATACAGTGAAAACAATCTCCAGTATTACAAAGGCCTTGTGGCAGACGTAAATGCACAGACAAATGGTCTGAAATATGCGGAGAAAAATGGTGACGGCTTTACATTTACAGCAAGAAAATCAGACGGAACAGCTTCCGGTATCAAGGATCAGGCGTTAAAAACAGCAACAGGGATCAAGCCGGGTGTAAAAGCAGCAAGCGGAAGCTACGGCGAATTCCTCCGTGTGGATCTCAATGGAAATTATGGCGATCTTGGTGCAAATATGCAGGCTGTACGCTGGGATTATTATGGAGATGATTCCACATATACAAAATGCCTCGCTTCTTATGGAACCAAGTTTGCCGCAGATAACTGGATGCATAAAGCAATGGGAATCCAGCTTGGACTTACAAAATCTGCACGCTGCAAGCTTCCGGGAGGAACAGACGGAACAGGATACTGGAAACTGACAGTGTATGCTCTTGGATATAATGACTATACCTACAGCTTCCAGGCAACTGCAGAGAATATCGTAAATCCTACAATGGAGCCAACTGATTTTACAAGTCTTAAAACAGAAGTGGAAGCTGCAAAGGCTCTGGCAGAGGCAGATTACACAATTGCAACCTGGAAGTCCTTTGCCGGTGAGCTTCAGGAAGCAGAAGACATTCTTACAAAAACAGATGCAAGTCAGGCTGAGGTAAATGAAGCACTTGAACATCTTCAGGGAGCAGAGAAAGAGCTTCAGAAGGTAACAGTTACACTTGATAAGACAGCAGCTGTATATACAGGAAAAACAACGACTCTTAAGGCAACAACAAATGACAGCGATGCAACAGTGACATTTGAGTCCGGCAACACAAAGGTTGCAACAGTAAGCAGCAAGGGTGTTGTTAAAGGCGTAAAAGCCGGAACAGCAGTTATCACAGCAAAGGTAGGAAATACCACAGCAACCTGCAAGGTAACAGTAAAAGCTTCTACAATCAAGTTTGCAAAGGCTTCCGTAACGATCTACAAAGGAAAAACAGCAACTGTAAAAGCAACTGCAACACCATCTGCAACTGTAAAATACACAAGCAGCAACACAAAGGTTGCAACCGTAAACAGTAAAACAGGTGTTGTAAAAGGAATCAAAGCAGGAACCATTACGATTACAGCAAAGGCAGGAGCCCTGAAGACAACCTGCAAAGTAGTTGTCAAGAATCCTGCATTCAGTCTTGTAAAATCTTCTGCAACGATCAAAAAAGGTAAAACAACAACCATCAGATCCAAAGCAACACCTGCAGGCAAGGTTACATATACAAGCAGCAATAAAAAAGTTGTAGCTGTAAACAGCAAGGGTGTTGTAAAGGGAATCAAAAAAGGTAAAGCAACGATCACAGTGAAATGCAACGGAATTACAAAGAAATTTGTGGTAACAGTTAAATAATTTCACTGTTGAACCGAATGTGAGCACAGATATCCAGAAGCCTCTGCCGCAGACATAGAGCAATGTCTGCGGCAGAGGTCTGCTGATTTCTGAAGAGCAATGTCTGACAGAGGCCGCAAGAAAAGAGGAGAGAGTAAGGAAGCATGGAAAAAGATCTGAAAGATAAAAAGCAGGAGGAAAAAAATACTCCGAAGATACCCTGGACCAAGCTGGTCCCTGCAGCTGCTGTGATTGCGGCGCTTGTGTTTTCAGGCATAAAGGCGAAGGGCTCTGATGGAGAGACAGAAGCAGTCGGGCAGGCAGAGACGACCGTAATGTCCGCTTCAGAGCTGGAAAAATATTTCGGGTATGAAAAAGAAAATACTGTTTCTGACAGCACAGCTGAGAAAAACAGTACAACAAAAAAGAAAAGCTCATCGAAAAAAAGTTCAAAAAAAACAGCAGCGAAAAAAAGCTCAGGTACAAGAACGGTTTCCGAATCTGCAAAAAGCAATGCCGGCGCCGCAGGACAGGGAACCACGCAGACACCGGTAGCAAGCGTTCCGGCAGATGGATATAAGGACGGTACGTATGAAGGAAGCGGAACCGGATTTGGCGGGACGATCCGCGTGAGAGTAACAATCAGCGGTGGAAAGATTGCGGCCATAGATATTCTGGAGGCATCTGGAGAAACTGCGTCGTATTTTGCGTCAGCTCAGGGTGTGATCAGCAGGATGATCGCCGGAAATACACCGAATGTAGATGCAGTAAGTGGAGCAACCTATTCCTCCAACGGAATCATCCAGGCAGTTCAGAATGCCCTCTCCCAGGCAGCGGCAGATGGAAACAGCCAGCAGGTCACCCCTACACCTGCAGCAACTGCTTTACCAACTCCGACATCAGCTCCGTCACCTACAAAAAAACCATCCAAAAAACCATCTCCTACAAAGGAACCGGAAGATCCGGACAGTCCGAAAAAATATCTGGATGGTAAATATACAGCTTCGGCAAAGGGCTTCAATGGAGACGTGAAAGTAATTGTGACCATCAAGGATGGAGTGATCAAAGCTCTGAAACAGGAAAATACGGACACAAAGCAGTTTTTTGAAAAAGCATGGAGCGTGCTGGAAGAACAGATCATCGGTACAGATTCTGTGGATGATATTGATGCAGTCAGCGGAGCAACCTATTCCTCCAACGGAATTCTCAACGCTGTAAAAAAAGCTCTTAAAGAAGCGATCAATCCGGAGTATGGAAAGAAACCGACACCAACTCCGACAAAGAAACCGACACCAAAGCCAACAGCCACACCGAAACCTACGGCAACGCCGAAACCAACAGCCACACCGAAGCCAACAGAGACGCCGGCAGCAACCCCGACGCCGGAGCCGGACGACCCGGATGTGACGCCGGTTCCTGAAAAACCCAATGTAACTCCAACACCAGGGACAGATGAGCCGGATGCAACACCGGAGCCAACGGAAGCACCGGAACCGGTGGGAATGTACAGAGATGGAACGTATACAGGCTCGGCTTTTGGATATGGAGGAAAAACATATCTGACAATTACGATCTCAGGAGGCCAGATCGTATCCATTGAGCAGACAAATCAGGATACACCGGAATTTTTTGATCCTGCATGGAGCACGATCTATTCTCAGATCATGGCAAACCAGTCGGCGGATGGAATCGATACTGTCAGCGGAGCCACATATTCTTCCGAAGGGATCCTGGACGCTGCACAAAAAGCCCTTGCCCAGGCAAAGAATTAACCGGGTGAACGTTGGAGCAGCTATAAACATCTGAATCTAAGCCAATAATAAGAGGTGAAAGAAACCTCTGGACTTCTTGATTTTTTTTGAAGTTCAGAGGTTTTTTGCTAGGTTTCTGAAATTGCTTCTATAAATCGATAAAAAAATAACAGGAATGTATACAGAATAATAGGAAAAATATCAGAAAATATAAGCGGTTTAAATAATTTGAAATGCAAATTGGCGGGGATTAACCTGAGAAATACAATAAAATTTTTATTGCACAGGGCAATGTTTTATGTTATGTTTGAATGTGTGTAATTAAAGTTGTTATTAAAATGACAAACAACGCTGAAAGGAGAACAAATATGAGCAGTAAAATTACGATCATCGGAGCAGGAAGTGTAGGAGCAACTATCGCTTATACCTTATCACAGAGGAGTATTGCATCAGAAATCGTTCTGATCGATATTAACAAAGATAAGGCTGAAGGTGAGGTTATGGATATTGAGCAGGGAACCAGTTTCCGTGAGCCGATCTCCATCGTGGCAGGAGATTACCCGGATGCTGCAGATTCTGACATTGTGATCATCACTTCCGGTATTGCCAGAAAACCGGGACAGACTCGCATCGAGCTGACACAGACCAACGTTAACATTATGAAGAATATTACTCCGGAGATCGTAAAGGTGGCTCCCAAAGCGCTTTATATTATCGTAAGTAATCCATGTGATATTATGACTTATGCATTTGCAAAGCTTTCCGGACTGCCGGAAAATCAGATCCTTGGTTCCGGAACCGCCCTGGATACGGCCCGTCTCCGCTGCAGACTTTCTCAGCACTACGGTGTATCTGAGAAAAACATCCACGCCTATGTATTCGGAGAGCATGGAGATACTTCCTTTGTACCGTGGTCCAGAGCCTTTGTTGCAGGTGCGACCCTTGATGAGTTTGACAAGATCGTTCATGAGGATCAGAAAGATCTGCAGCCACTTGACAGAGAAGAGGTTCTGGAGTATGTTCATACTTCAGGATCAACTGTGATCGCCAAGAAGGGTGCTACATTTTATGCGGTAGCCGTATCTGTTTGCAGACTTTGCTCGCTTCTTCTTGCAGCATCTGATACAATAGTCAGTGTATCAACCATGCTTCACGGAGAGTACGGTGTTGAAGACGTATGTCTTAGTACCATGGCTTCTATCGGACCGGAAGGTGTAAAACGTATCGTTCGTGTTCCGCTGACCGAGGAGGAGACAGAGAAGCTTCACGCAAGCGCCAATGCTCTGAAGGACGTGATCGCACAGATTGATCTTTGATAAATGTCAGAAGCTGTGTAAAGAGGAAAAAGCAGCCTCAGGCAAATTTGAAACAACGGGAGAAAGATAAAAATGGATATTATTCAGGTAATTACCAGAGAATTGAACGTTGAGAAATGGCAGGTCGAGGCAGCGGTTAAGCTGATCGATGAAGGCTGCACCATTCCTTTTATTTCCAGATACCGTAAGGAAGCAACCGGTACACTGAACGACGAACAGCTTCGTAATCTTAATGAGAGACTTACTTATTTAAGAAATCTTGAGGATAAAAAGGCTCAGGTTCTGGGCAGCATCGAGGAGCAGGGCAAGCTGACTCCGGAGCTGAAGAAACAGATCGAGGCAGCGCAGACACTCGTTGTGGTAGAGGATCTTTACCGTCCGTACCGCCCGAAGCGCCGTACACGTGCCATCATCGCCAGGGAAAAAGGTCTGGGACCTCTGGCCGACATCATCCTTCTCCAGATGACGAAGAAACCTCTTGAAGAAGAGGCAAAAGTATTTCTTTCTGAGGAAAAAGAAGTCAAAACTGTGGAAGAGGCCATCAGCGGTGCCAGAGATATCATTGCAGAACACATTTCTGATGAAGCAGATTATCGTATCAGTATCCGTAAGAGAACAATGGATAAGGGAACTATATGTTCCACCGCAAGAGATGAGAAGGAGCAGTCTGTATACGAGATGTATTATGACTTTGAGGAGCCGGTGAAAAAGCTTGCAGGTCATCGTGTCCTTGCTCTGAACCGTGGTGAGAAAGAGAAATTCCTTACTGTGAAGATCCTTGCACCTGAGGAAGAGATCATCCGTTATCTTGAAAAACAGGTGATCGTCCGCGATAATCCATACACTACACCTGTTCTGAAAGAAGCCATTGAGGACAGCTATAAACGTCTCATCGGACCGGCTATTGAGCGTGAGATCCGAAGCGCCCTTACAGAGGCAGCAGAGGACGGTGCCATCCATGTCTTTGGCAAAAATCTGGAGCAGCTTCTCATGCAGCCTCCAATTGCAGGACAGGTAGTTCTTGGCTGGGACCCTGCCTTCCGTACCGGATGCAAGCTGGCAGTGGTAGATCCTACCGGAAAGGTTCTGGATACCACAGTTATTTATCCCACAGCACCAACCAATGAGACCAAGATCCGTGCCGCAAAGGAAACCCTGAAAAAGCTTATCAGCAAATATCATGTGACACTGATCTCTGTAGGAAACGGAACGGCATCCAGAGAATCCGAGCAGATCATCGTGGAGCTTCTTAGGGAAATCCCTGAAAAGGTCCAGTATGTTATCACCAACGAGGCAGGTGCTTCTGTATATTCCGCAAGCAAGCTTGCCACGGAAGAATTCCCGAATTTCGATGTTGGACAGAGAAGCGCCGCATCCATCGCAAGACGTGTACAGGATCCGCTTGCAGAGCTTGTAAAGATCGATCCGAAATCCATCGGTGTCGGTCAGTATCAGCATGATATGAACCAGAAAAAGCTGGGAGAAGCCCTTAACGGCGTTGTGGAAGATTGTGTAAACAAGGTCGGAGTGGATCTGAATACTGCGTCTGCATCCCTTCTGGAGTATATTTCCGGAATCAGCAAGGCCATCGCAAAGAATATCGTAGCCTACCGTGAGGAAAACGGCCGTTTCCAGACAAGAAGAGAGCTTCTTAAGGTTGCCAAGCTTGGTCCGAAAGCCTTTGAGCAGTGTGCAGGTTTCACACGGATCACAGGAGGCAAAAATCCTCTGGATGCAACCAGTGTCCATCCGGAAAGCTATGACGCAGCAAAAAAACTCCTGGAAAAGCTGGGCTACACACCGGAAGATGTGGCAGAGCGTAAGCTTACCGGTATTTCCGGGCAGATCCGCGATTACGGAAAACTGGCAAAGGAGCTGGAGATCGGAGAGCCAACCTTACGTGATATCGTAAAGGAACTGGAAAAACCTGCCAGAGATCCACGTGACGAGATGCCGAAACCGATCCTCCGTACCGATGTCCTAGATATGAAGGACCTGAAAGAAGGCATGGTCCTCAAGGGAACTGTCCGCAATGTTATTGACTTCGGTGCTTTTGTGGATATCGGTGTGCATCAGGATGGCCTGGTCCATATTTCCGAGATGAGCGAGAAATTCATCAAACATCCGCTGGAAGCAGTCAGTGTGGGAGATATCGTGGATGTCCGTGTTCTTGGTGTTGATATGAAGAAAAAACGGATCAGCCTTTCCATGAAGGGAATCAGTAAATAAAGAGAAAAGCTGAGTAAAGAGAAGCAGGCAAGTATATTCTGCAGCATTCTGCGGCGGATTACCGGACCGATATACAATAAAGCTATAACAGAAATACAGCAGTGGTTTATACCCTATACTTTATAGAACCGGAGAAATCAGGTTTACAGGGAAAAACCACTGCTGTATTATTATATTACCAGATGCGGATTATAGGAAATGCTTATATCAGAAATAAGCTTTGAAGCTCATAGATCGATCCGCATATGTATATCGAATGATCGATCAGACAGGAGGGATTATATTTGGATAGTACTGTACAGACCGTGCAGGAGGTCGGAAATCAGGTAAGCCAGTACAGGCAGATGTTTGAAAATTATCTGCCGGACATCACGAAATTCGGAATCAAGGTTGTTCTGGCTATTGTTGCTTTCTGGGTAGGAAGCACGGTAATTAAATGGATCGTAAAGTTTGTGAGGAAATCACTGACAAAATCCAGGCTGGATACAGGAGTGGCACAGTTTATGTCCTCACTGGTCAAGATCGTACTTTACATACTCCTGATCTTTAACATATCCATAAGCTTTGGAGTAAAGGAATCATCTCTGGCAGCACTTCTCGGAACTGCAGGTGTTACTATGGGTCTTGCCCTCCAGGGCGGACTTGCCAACCTGGCAGGAGGTATGATGCTTCTTCTGTTCAAGCCTTTCCAGGTAGGGGATTACATCATCGTTAACGGACAGGACGGAAGCGAGGGAACGGTAGCCAAGGTCGAGATTTGTTATACAACGCTGTTATCCATTGATAACAAGCACATCGTGATCCCGAATGGTACTCTTTCCAATGTGACCATCACCAACGTAACAGCAAGGGATCAGCGAAGGCTGGAGATCAAAGTGGGGATCTCTTACAATGCAGATATCCAGAAGGCCAAGGATATCCTGGAAGATATCCTCACCGAGGATCCGGATACAAGAGAAGACGAAGAGATGGTGGTATTCGTAGACGAGCTGGCAGAAAGCTCTGTGATCATGGGCTTTCGTGTCTGGGTAGATACCGACCGCTACTGGGCAGCCAGATGGAGATTGAACCAGAGGATCAAGGAAGATTTTGATTATTATGGAATTGAGATTCCTTATAATCAGCTAGATGTGCATATCCATAAATAATGTGCATAAAGGAAGAAAGCTAAAGCCCTTTCACATGGCAGAGAAATTGCTGTGTGGGAGGGTTTTTTGATGAAAGTAACTGGTTTTGGGACTATTACTGCCATTCACGATAATGGAGAATATGAAAATTATTGACAAACCAGTGTCGGGGTGCAATAATACCCCACAGAGATAGTATTTGGACTCAAAACTATACTCTGGCTGAAATCACTGGAATCTTATATAAAAATAGCCAGCCGAAACCCGGGATCGGGAACGGACGGATATATGAAAATTATAAAAGATACGAGCCTGTATCGATGATAACGAAGGCGTTACAACAGTTATGGGAATTTTGAGCAACTGTTGAAGAGCATGCTTTTCGTGTATAAAAAACAGGACTCAATATACAGGGAATCAATCAGAAGCGTTTCAGGGTCGAAGTGTACCCCGAGACGTTTTTTTATTAAATACGGAAGCGGATGTTTTTATCCACTTGAAAGTTATTCCCTGCAGGAAAGGACTTATATAAGATGACAATAGAGATGTTAAAAGGAAAGATCCACAGAGCAACCGTTGTCCAGGCGGAACTGGATTATGTAGGAAGTATCACTGTGGATGAGGAACTGCTGGAAGCTGCCGGGATACTGGAATATGAGAAGGTCCAGATCGTAGATGTGAACAACGGCAGCCGTTTCGAGACATACACCATTTGCGGAGAACGCGGAAGCGGTATGATCTGCCTGAACGGAGCAGCAGCAAGATGTGTAAGCACCGGTGACAAGATCATCATCATGGCTTACGCACAGTACGAGCAGGAAGAAGCCCGTACTCACAAGCCTGCAGTTGTATTTGTAGATGAAGAGAACAGGATCAGCAGAGTGACCAATTATGAGAAACACGGACTGCTGAAGGATATGGCCTGACGCAGATCAGGAAGATAATAAGACGAAGGTGAATTCAGAAAAGAGGCTATCTCGAATCTATTAAGAAAACCGGTTCTAGAACCGGAAAAGAGGAGAGCACAATGCAGGTAACAAAAACAGTAGAAGAAACAAGAAAACAGATCAAAGCGTGGAAAAAAGAAGGAAAAACAGTAGGCCTTGTGCCAACCATGGGATTTCTCCATGAGGGACACGCAAGCCTGATCAAAAAATGCAGAGAGCAGAATGATATCGTAGTGGTATCCGATTTCGTCAATCCTACACAGTTCGGTCCTACCGAGGACCTGGAAGCCTACCCGAGAGACTTTGAGCGTGACAGCAAACTCTGCGAAAGCCTGGGAGCAGACCTGATCTTCTGCCCGGAGCCTTCCGAGATGTATCATGATCCCCACGCATTTGTAAGTATAGATACTCTGTCAGAGACACTTTGCGGAAAAACGCGTCCGATCCATTTCAAAGGTGTGTGTACCGTTGTGACCAAACTGTTCCATATTGTGGCACCGGACAGAGCATATTTCGGACAGAAAGACGCACAGCAGCTGGCCATCATCCGCAAGATGGTGAGTGATCTGAACTTCGATATTGAGATCGTAGGCTGTCCGATCATCCGTGAGGAGGACGGACTTGCAAAATCCTCCAGAAATACATACTTAAGCCCTGAAGAGAGAAAAGCAGCTCTTTGCCTGTCAAAGGCAGTAAAAGCCGGACAGGAAGCCATTCACGCAGGAATCCCGGCAGAAGAGCTTCTCGGAAAAATGCGAGCAGTGATCGAAGCAGAGCCTCTGGCAAAGATTGATTATGTATCCATGGTAGATGCACTTACCATGCAGCCGGTGGAAAAAGCTGACCGCAGCGTTCTTGTAGCAATGGCTGTTTACATCGGAAAAACAAGACTGATCGACAACTTCAGCTACGAGGTATAATGTATGGGAAAAGTTTTAAAGAAAATCGGAATTATCAGCAGCCTTGCATCCAGATATATCGGGATCATTATCATTGCTTTTTCCTGCCTGGCTTTTTTCTGGCGTGACGGATTTTCTTGGATGACGAACTATACGTCTGTATTTCTGGGAGTGATCATGTTTGGTATGGGCCTGACCATAAAGCTGGATGACTTCCGGGCAATTTTTTCCAGACCCAAAGAAGTGGTGATCGGTGCAGTGGCTCAGTATACCATTATGCCGGTGATCGCCTGGCTTCTGTGTAAAGTGATGAACCTTCCGGCAGATCTGGCACTGGGAGTGATCCTGGTGGGATGCTGTCCGGGCGGAACAGCCAGCAATGTGATCACCTATATCGCAGGAGGTGATGTGGCGCTTTCTGTGGGAATGACTATAGTTTCCACACTGGCAGCACCGTTGATGACACCGTTTCTTGTATATGTTCTGGCAGGAACCTGGGTGGAAGTATCCTTCTGGGCTATGGTGATCTCTGTGGTAAAGGTAATTCTGATCCCGGTTCTCCTGGGAGTTTTTCTTCGGAGTCTTGCGGGAGAGCATGTGGATAAGGTATCCGATGTTATGCCGCTGGTGTCGGTTGTAGCTATTGTTATGATCATCGGAGGAATTGTGGCTGTAAATGCAGAGAAGATCGTAAGCTGTGGAGTTCTGGTGCTTGGAGTAGTGGCGATCCACAATTTCTGTGGTATGATGCTGGGATTTCTGGCTGCAAAAATTTTCCATGTGGAGTATTCCAGAACAACTGCTATAGCTATAGAGGTAGGCATGCAGAACAGTGGCCTTGCTGTCTCACTGGCAGCAGCTAATTTTGCAGCCAATCCGCTTGCAACACTTCCGGGCGCGATCTTCAGTGTATGGCACAATATTGCGGGTTCCATTTTTGCGGGGATCCGCCGTGCAGGTGCAGAAAACCTTGCAGAGCTTGACCGGATCAGGGAAATCGACTGCTGTAATTGCGAAAAGCAATAAGCAGTGAATGCGGATCGCGGATATCCTCCTGACGGGGAACAGCAAAGCTGTGGAAGAATGTCTGTAAAGAAAGATCCGGGGGAGTTTGAGAGATAAAATGACAGATTATGTCGAAAGAAAAAGTCATAAAATGCAGAATTGTGGTTTACAAATTTTAGCCGGTATACTATAATAACCACATGGACGAACAAACGTCCCCAACATATGAAAACAGGGGGGCCCGCTGAAGCGAGCTGAGAGTAGACTGTAAATGTCTTGACCCATAACCTGATTTGGATAATGCCAACGTAGGGACATATGCACGAAGGATTCTTAAAGACACAGAAGATCAGAGAGTACAGAAGAGATCAGAAGTACAGAAGATTTTCATTAAGTACGTAAGATTAAGAGCCGGTTGCCGTGATGCGTATGCGTTGTAGCAGCCGGTTTTTTGTTGTATAAACACAAAGAATTTATGGAAGGAGATTTTTTTTACATGAGAAATTACAGTACACAGATGGAGGCAGCCCGTAAAGGCATCATCACACCTGAGCTTGAGATCGTAGCTAAGAAGGAACGCATGACAACAGAGGAACTGCTTCCGCTGGTAGCCTCCGGTAAGGTGGCGATCTGTGCAAATAAAAATCACAAATGTATCGATCCGGAGGGCGTAGGCTCCATGCTCCGCACCAAGATCAATGTAAACCTTGGTGTATCCAGAGACTGCAAGGACTACGATGTAGAGATGCAGAAAGTAATGGAAGCTGTAAACATGGGCGCCCATGCTATCATGGATCTTTCTTCCCACGGAAATACCATTCCGTTCCGACGTAAGCTTACATCCGAGTGTCCGGCAATGATCGGAACCGTTCCGGTTTATGATTCCGTTATCCACTATCAGAGAGATCTTGATACGCTGACAGCTAAAGATTTTATCGATGTAGTCAGACTCCATGCACAGGATGGTGTTGACTTTGTAACTCTTCACTGTGGAATCACAAGAAAGACCATCGATCAGATCCGTAATCACAAGAGAAAAATGAATATCGTTTCCAGAGGAGGATCTCTTGTATTTGCATGGATGTGTATGACCGGTGAGGAGAATCCGTTCTATGAATACTACGACGAGATCCTGGATATCTGCCGCGAGTATGATGTGACCATCTCTCTTGGTGATGCCTGCCGTCCGGGATGCCTGGCTGATGCAACAGATGTATGCCAGATCGAGGAGCTTGTACGTCTTGGCGAGCTGACCAAACGTGCATGGGAAAAGGACGTTCAGGTTATGGTCGAGGGACCGGGACATGTGCCGCTTGATCAGGTTGAGGCAAATATGAAAGTACAGCAGTCCATCTGTCAGGGTGCACCGTTCTATGTATTAGGACCTATCGTAACTGACGTTGCACCGGGATATGACCACATCACATCCGCGATCGGCGGCGCAGTAGCAGCTATGTCCGGAGCAGCATTCCTCTGCTATGTAACACCGGCCGAGCACCTTGCACTTCCGAATCTTGAGGACGTAAAACAGGGAATCATGGCATCTAAGATCGCAGCTCATGCAGCAGACATTGCTAAAGGTGTCCGCGGTGCCCGTGAGATCGATGACAAGATGGCAGATGCCAGAAGAAAGCTTGACTGGGAGGCACAGTGGGAATGCGCCATGGATCCGGAAACAGCAAAACGTATCTGGAACGAGCGCAAACCGGAGCATGATGATACCTGCTCCATGTGCGGTAAATTCTGCGCAGTACGAAGCATGAACAAGGCACTTGCAGGAGAACATATCGATATTCTGTAAGAATACAGAATGCATATGAGCATGCAGCATCACAGTAGAACGTGGTGTTGGCAGTATCCAGCCAGAAAACTGGTTGATCGAATGCGGATATGGAAAGAACAGTAATGCTGAAATTGTGGAAAGTCTGATGTTCCGATAATAAAACATAAACCGCTGTGATCTAAAATGAAGATCACAGCGGTTTTTTGCAGAGTAGGGGACATTATTGCAGCTTGCGAAAAGACAGGGCCGCGTTATAATAAAAACAGAACTTACATATAAACGGTTTACATAAAAAGGAAGGAAAGGTACGAAATGAAATTTCCGAAAAAATTGATAGCATTTGGTCTGTCATTATGTATGTCTATTGTTCCATGTGGACCGGTGGCGGCCGAAGATTTTACAGATGCACAGACGGATATGACAGACACCATTGATACTTTTACAGATGACGGGAATTCTGAGGAATCAGAAAATACCGTAAACACAGATCAGATCACGGAAGAAGATACTGCCGTGAGCACAGATCAGATTACAGAAGAAGAGTTTCCGGGATCAGATATCGGAACGGAAACGGATGAAGCTGAAAGCTCAGAGAGTGAGGAAATACAACAGGATTCTGATGAAGGATTAATTCTGGAAGAACCTTCGGCGGTCATCAGAAAAGCAGAAGGAACAGAGGATACAGAGGAGGCTGCGGCACCGGAAGAAATTTTTGGTGACGGAGAAAACCAGGAGCAGCAGGAAGATATATTCACAGATGATATTCCGGCAGCAGGCACTTCCGAAAAAGAAACAGATGTAGAGAGCACAGAAATATATCTGTATGCGATGAATGATACTTACAGCAGTGTGATCTCCATGCCGGATACCATGCAGACATCTTATCAGATCCAGACATCCGGCAAAAATCCGGTATATACGGTTGTTTCCGGTTATACTGCGAAAGTCAGCGAAACCGGTCTTGTTACTCCTAAAATGCAGTATGTAACCTATGTAGACAAAAACGGAAATGACGTAAAGAGCCAGTGGGAATACATGTTTGGAGAGACCCTGATCTCTGTACAGGATGGAAACAGTACCGTTTATTATAAATTCATACTCAAAGATTATGCGGAGTATTACGCAGAACAAAAAATGGATACATTTCTCAAAGAAAATATTACTGCGGAAATGTCCGATTATAAAAAGGTTGAGACGATCGCCAGATGGCTTGCCAACAACTTTAATTACAGTCAGTATCATTCTGGTTATACAGGCCTGATGCTGGATGGCGGCGGAGACTGCTGGGCCAATACCAGCGCAGTGAACTATATGTGCGAAAAACTGGGACTGACCGTGTATGCAAGGTATGCGGCCAATGATCCGGGGGCAGGAAGCGGTCACAGGAACTCCGTAGTCATTATTGACGGCGAAAGATATCTGGTTGACTGCGGATATACGGGAAATGCCCCCAGACATTATGAATTGTCCAAAATGGACTATGACTATTCTTATGAGATCCTGAATGATGGAACACTCAGGCTGTATCAGTATGAAGGGACAGATACAAATATCGTAGTTCCGGATACTATTGACGGAAGAAAAGTAACGGTTCTTGGAAACAGTACCTTCCAGTATTGCACCCAGGCTTCTGATATAGAGTCTGTTACTTTGCCGGATTCGCTTACAACCATCGAAAAGAATGCTTTTTACAACTGTGAGAAATTGAAATCTGTTACGATTCCCCCAAATGTGTCATCTATAGGGCTGGCTGCTTTTGTGGAGGGCTTGTCTGAGTCCAGTCTGACAGAAATTAAAGTAGATCCGGAAAATCCGTATTTTTCTGAAAAAGACGGAGTGGTATTCAGCAAAGATGGCACAAAATTGATCGTGTTTCCGTCCGGACGTTCCGGAGATTACCAGATCCCGGATGGAACTGTAAGCGTGGGAGACTATGCTTTTTATTACTGTGTAAATGTTTCTTCCATAACAGTCCCGGGAAGTGTCAGAAGCCTTGGAGAAGGTGCATTCGGAAACTGTTCGTCGCTTACGAAAGCTGTCCTAAACGAAGGCTTGGAAGAAATCGGTGAATATGCATTCCAGAGCAGTTCAGGGATCCGTGATATTATAATTCCCGCATCTGTAAAATCAGTTGGGAAAAATGGACTTTGTCTGTCTTCCGGGTGCAGGATAAGAGTACTGAGCACAGATACTGTCTGGGCGGATGATGCGTTCAGGGATTCAGCACTGATCGCGGGAAAAAAGGATTCCACACTTCAGAAATACGCAGAGGACCATGGCCGCACGTTTGTGGAGCTGTCAGCAGACAACCGGATACCGCTTCAGAATGAATGGTTTGAACAGATCACTCCAGAATATGAATATAATGGAAAAAGCCATGAACCTGAAATAGAATCCAGTGAATCCGCACCGGAACTTGAGCAGGGCTCCGATTATGAAGTAACTTATGAAAATAACATCAATGCAGGAACTGCGACTATAAAGATCACGGGAAAAGATATTTTCTGCGGTACAGTAGAGCGGAGTTTCAAGATTACGCCAGATGAAAATGGAATGTATGTGTGCTATTTTGCGGAAAATAATGAAACCTACCTGGAAACCACCTTTAAAGGAAAAAAAGTGGAACCGGAAGTGGTAATTGACGGACTGGTACGGGGGAAAGATTATACGGTAACCTATGTTAATAATGAAAAGCCTGGTGAAGCTCGTGCAGAGCTCACGGGAATCGGCAATTATAAAGGATCGGAAACATTATATTTTACTATTTACGGAAAACTACCGGCTGCGGATCCAATAGCTGATCAGACATATACAGGAAAAGAACTCACACCTGCCATCGTAATCCCCGGATTGAAAGCCGGCGAAGATTATTATATGTACTACGAGGATAATCAGTATCCGGGTGTTGCAACGGTAACCATTTATGGTACCGGTTATTATAAAGGTACCGCAACCATTCATTTCAAAATTATAAAAAAGACAGAAAGGTTTGTCAGCAATGTCAAGCTAAACAGAACCTCTTACACTTATACGGGAAAATCCATCCGGCCATCAGTAACCGTAACTGTAAATGGAAAGAAGATCGGTGCGAGTGCTTATAAGCTGTATTACAAAAATAATAAAAATTCCGGAATTGGAACTGTGCAGGTCAGAGGGACCGGAAAATACAGTCGTATCAACAAAACGCTTACCTTTAAGATCCTGCCTCCAAAAACTCTGCTGACAGGACTGAAAAAAGCAAACAGATCCTTTACCGCAAGCTGGAAAAAAAATATACAGGCAACCGGCTATCAGATCCAGTATGCAGCAGACAGCAGATTTACAAAAGAAAGAAAAACGGTCACAGTTGGAAAACAGTCTGCGACCAGATATAAGATATCAGGACTGAAAAACAAAAAGACCTATTATGTCCGCATCCGGTCATATAAAAGAGTCGGAAAAAAGGTTCTTTACAGTAGCTGGAGTACGGTAAAGAAAATCCGGGTTTGATCATAAAGGAGTGGATCTTAGATTTATATAAATGGAGCAGAATGCTTCTGTGACAGAATTAAGCCTTGTAATTATAAAAAGAGCGCGTTATAATGAACTCATAAAAAAGAAAATTTCTTCGGGGCAGGGTGTGATTCCCTACCGGCGGTATAGTCCGCGACCCGCTTTGGCGGCTGATCTGGTGAAATTCCGGAACCGACAGTAAAGTCTGGATGAGAGAAGAACGCGCAGTATTTAAAGAACGTGCTCAGTGCCCCGGGGAGAAGCTCCCGGGGCTTTTTATGTGAAGAAATAGAAATTTTTTTCGCATAAAGATTTCTTGTGGAAATTTTCTTTGAATATTTCTGAAGAAGGAGAGAGAGTTATGAGTGAACAGATATTACAGAGAGGAAATGCCGTGGAAAGAAGCAGAACAAGGACCATCGCGCAGGTAGCCATGCTTGGTGCTGTGGCAGGAGTATTAATGAATCTTGAGTTTCCGATCCCGTTTCTTGCACCGTCTTTTTATCAGCTTGATTTTTCCGAGGTACCGGTTATGGTAGGAACCTTCGCTATGGGACCTGTGGCAGGTATCCTGATCGAGCTTGTGAAGATTCTCGTACATCTTGTGACTAAGGGAACCATGACTGCCGGTGTTGGTGATGTTGCCAATTTCCTGTTTGGATGTGCCTATGTGGTGCCGGCCGGCCTGATCTACCGTTTCCGTCACAAAAAGAGCAGAGTACATGCAGTTGCAGGTATGGCAGCAGGAACAGTCCTGACAGCGATCCTTGCATGCTTTGTCAATGCCTTTGTATTGCTTCCGGCTTACGGTAAGGCGTTTGGAATGCCAATCGAGACCTTTATCCAGATGGGAAGCGCAGTACACAGCTCCGTAAACGGACTGCTTACCTTTGCACTGCTGATCATTGCTCCGTTTAATATCTTTAAATATGCACTGACATCTCTGATCGTATTTGTAATTTATAAGAAGATCCGTGTTGTACTGAAGGGTGACTGATCATAAGCAGCTGCCGGAGGATGAAGAAAAGATCAGAAATTGGTGGTTTCAGATAAATATCTGAGAATGTGAGAAATGCCATGTAATATATTGCCGATGGGCAGTAAATTACATGGCATTTTTTATGTCAGGCGTTTTGTTCTGTAGCTTTCATGACTCCAAGCTCACGTCTGGCAAAAACAACGGCCAGCACAAATGCAGAGGTATCTGCAATTGGTCCTGCGTACATGACGCCATCGATTCCGAAGAAGACCGGGAAGATGACAATCAGCGGCAGCAGGAAGAGCACCTGCCTTGTGAGGGACATAATCACACCAAGCCTGGCTTTTCCAATGGAGGTAAAAAAGCAGGCGGACATAGGCTGGATCCCGTTGGCAAAGGTCATCAGCATGAAGAGGCGGAGATATTTTTCTGCAAAATGAAAGTACAGGTCGCTGCCGTTTCCGAAGATGCCTACGATCTGATGCGGGAAGAACTGGAAGCAGATAAAAAATATGGTTGCGATCACAGTACATAAGGTTACGGAATAGCGGTATGTCTGGCGTACACGGCTGTATTTTTCGGCACCGTAGTTAAATCCCAAGATGGGCTGGGAGCCCTGGGAGATTCCGATGCAGATGGCCATAAATACCTGATTGACTTTGGAAATGATCCCTGCACAGGCGATTGGAATATCACTCCCGTAGGCGGAGAGTGCTCCGTAATGGCGAAGTGTATTGTTCATGACGATCTGCACTGCAGCAATGGCAACCTGATTGATACAGGATGCCATTCCCAGAGAAAAAATGGCAGACAGATTGCGTGCTTTAGGAATCAGCATGGAGTGGTCCAGGTACATTTTCCGGAGTCTGGAAAAATAAAAAATGATCAGAAGTCCGGATACGATCTGGCCGATCACGGTTGCCCAGGCTGCACCTTTGATGCCCCAGCCGAATCCAAAGATGAAAAGCGGGTCCAGGATGGTGTTGATGGCGGCACCGGCCAGGATGCAGGCCATGGAATAGGTAGGACTCCTGTCTGCTCGGATCAGGTGGTTGCCGCCTGTGCTTAAAACATAAAAGGGAAGCCCAATGGCGGTGATCCCTATGTAATCAATGGCATAGGGCATGACGTCCGGTGTTCCGCCGAAAAAATGAAGAAGTGGCTTCAGGAACAGAAGGACAATGACAGAGAGTATCGTACCGGAGATTATCAGCGTGGAGAGTCCGGTTCCTGCAATGGAGCTGGCTTTTTTTTCGTTTCCTGCGCCCATTTCCAGGTTGTAATTGGAGGCGCTGCCGATTCCCAGGAGCAATGCAGCAGCAGTAGAGATAATGGTTACGGGAAATGCGATGTTTGTGGCGGCGTTTCCAAGCATTCCTACGCCCTGTCCGATAAAGATCTGGTCAACGATATTGTACAGAGCGCTGACTAGCATGCTGATGATGGCGGGAATGGCGAATTTGGTGATCAGGCTGCCTACAGGGGCGGTTCCCAGAGGGTTTTCGGCCTGGGCAGCATTGGTCTGGTTTTTCAATGTTTTTTCCTTCTTTCTTGTCTACAGTAGCTGTTTGGTAATGTAATAAGTAAATTTAAATTTTATAGCAGGGTATTTATTATAGCACTATTGTGAAGTGAGTGTAAGTATAAAAAATTGACCTTTGGTTTTGGATGGGATAAAATGTTTTTAGAAAAAATTTTCGGGAAGGAGTTTTTCAGATGGGTAAGATCAACAGTGTGAAAAAACTTACAGATAATAAGTTCGTGAATCTTTATGGAGTGGATGCGACCAGTGTACATGATACGCCGGTTTCTTATTTTGTGGCCTCCAGGGCGAAGAGTGTGGAGGATATGAAGCTTTCTACAGGGGAGAATCATCCGGATGGGGTGATCATTTACAGTGTTTATGGAGAGAAGCGGGATAAGGTTGTGCTGATCCGTCAGTATCGGTATACGATCGGCGGGTATATTTATGAGTTTCCGGCGGGGCTTGTGGAGCCTGGGGAGGATTTTCATGAGGGTGCTGTGCGGGAGATGTTTGAGGAGACCGGGTTGAAGCTGGAGCCGATCAAGGTTGCGGAGGCTTTTGAGAAGCCTTATTTTACGACGATTGGGATGACAGATGAATCCTGTGCTACGGTTTATGGGTATGCCAGTGGTGAGGTTAGTAAGGCTGCTCAGGAGGATAGTGAGGAGATCGAGGTTGTGATCGCGGACCGGGATGAGGTCAGGAGGATCCTGAAGGAGGAGAGGGTTGCGATCATGTGTGCTTATATGCTGATGCATTTTCTTGAGGATGAGGAGGTGTTTGGATTTCTTGGGGAGATTTAAACGGAGGTAGTTATATGGCGGAAGGGGACGCCAGTGAGGGGCTTCTTTCCAGGCTGGGGCTTCGTCGGGGGCTGGCTTCTAAGGTGCCGGAATTCTGCTAAAAGCGCTTCAAAAAATCTCGAACTCGCGTCAGAAGCCGCTCAAACAGCGAGATTTTTTGAAGCAACGCAGATTTCCGCCACCTTAGAAGCAGCTCCCCTCCTGCAGAGTCAGCCTGGAAAGAAGCCCCTCACTGGCTGTGCGTTGGCCGTGAGACGTGTTAAATCTCGTGGGGAGTGTTGCTAGTGGGGTGGTATGACGGGAGTTGGATGAGCCGTCAGCGCTACGCTGGACGGCTGGGAGGAAAGGCTGAGATTCCTTGTGGTATGACGGGAGTTGAATGAGCCATCGGCGCTGCGCTGGATGGCTGGGAGGAAAGGCTGAGATTCCCTGTGGCTTGAAGAGGGGAATGGGTCATCGGCGCTGCGCTGGATGGATGAGAAAAACGGGGAATCTGCGGTTGCGGATTCCCCGTTTTGGTCAGAGCTCTGTGAGTTTTCCCAGGTCTTTGTTGTATTTGCAGTATTTGCCGTTTTCGGAGATAAATGGCTGGTAGGTGTCGGTACGGTTGTCTTTGACGTAGACGATTCCGGTGGCGATCATTTCTACCAGGGAGAAGCGTTTGCTTAAGCTGGAGATCCAGCGGTAGGTTTTTTCGTTGCCGGAGTCTGCCATGAGAAGGTTGTAGCCGCCTGGGCAGGCTTCCAGGGTGAAGTAGATTTTCTGGGATCGGATGGAGGTGTTGAAGACCTGGCCGGTGATGTAGGTGGAGAAGTTGGTTTCTACAAATTGGCGGAAGGTGTAGAGATCGTAGATCACGCCGGTGGTCTCATCTTTGATCTTGTCGCCGCGTTCGATGCGGGCTTTCAGGAGCTTGAGGACTTCGATGGTCCAATTGATGAAGGAGATGCTGCTGTAGGTCATGCTTTCCTGAAGTTGATCGACCAGCTGTTTTGACAGGATGTTGGATTTTGATGCTTCATTAAAAAGTTCTTCGTTCATAAGGTTCCCTCCAGTGTTGGATTTTTATATGGTTTTCGCTCTTTTTTTGTATCTTTTATTATAAGTCTGAATTATATATAAAGCAATAAAAAATGCGTAAAATACAAAGATGATTATCGGGAAATGATATATAATTGACGATTATGTTTTGAAAATGTCAGTGCTTTTGAGGGCTGGGTTAAATGTGGACTTTAAATATCGAGTTAATTTGGATAACTATAAATAATTATAAGGAAGAGTTTTACCAAATATTCTCATTTTATTGATAAAATTTTGTTGTATATCTCCCTTGACATAAAGCCTTCCTCCGGGTGTATCATAGTGCTGTGTTAAAGGAGGTAGACTATTATGTTTGAGACATTACAGGAGAAGACGGAAGAGAAAGCAATGGTACAGTTCCTTGAACGCTTTACAGATTATCCATTTCTGGTAAAGTTCAAGAATTCCG
>OLNM01000775.1_pt1 | contig 27660 bp, 19 predicted proteins | sample 1672391 | NCBI WGS metagenome assembly OLNM01 (sample SAMEA3136680, study PRJEB25190) | human gut metagenome | reverse complement strand
AGCGCGCTACCAAACTGCGCTACACCCGGTCAACCGGGCTGTCTCGAATCAGCTTGATTATTATAACTGACTGCACCGAGAATGTCAATAGAAATGTACGAATTTTATAAATATATTTTGCTTTATGACTGATAAAGGAAGGAAAGAAGGGATAAATCATGCCGAATAGCCTGGAATTGAACGTTTCCCCTGCGCTGCTGCACACCTTCGCCAACCATCCGTTCCATGTCCGCAAGGATATGGAGATGAACGAGCTGGTGGACAGCATCCGGGAGAGCGGTGTTATTGTTCCGCTGATCGTGCGCAGCAGGCCCGAGGGCGGCTATGAGATTATCAGCGGACACCGCCGCTGTGAGGCCTGCCGGGAGCTGGGCATTGAGAAAGTGCCGGTTCGCGTGCAGGAGCTGACGGATGATGAAGCTACCATTTTAATGGTGAACAGCAATATTCAGCGCGAGCATGTGCTGCCGAGTGAGAAGGCGTTTGCGTATAGGATGAAGCTTGAAGCCGTAAAAAGAACTGCTGGACGGCCAAGTAAAAATTCGTGCCAAGTTGGCACGAATTTTCGCGCAGACAAAAACGTCGCTGAAACGTCATCTGAAAGTGCACGAACTATTCAGCGTTACATCCGCCTGACCTACCTCATCTCCCCCATTCTGCAAATGGTCGATGAATCTCGGATGGCATTCAACCCCGCGGTAGAGATTTCCTACATGACGCCCGAGCACCAGCGGTGGCTGCAAGCCGAGATGGAGCTTTGCGAGGCCACGCCTTCTCTGGTGCAGTCCCGCCGCCTTAAAGAGATGAGCCAGAGCGGCACGCTGACGGAGCACTACCTGCATACCCTGCTCACCGAACAGAAACCCAATCAACGGCAGAAGTTTTTCTTGAATCAATCTGACGTACAGAGGTTCTTCCCTCCCGGCTATACGCCCGAGCAGATGCAGAATACGATTTTTTCTCTGCTGAAAACCTGGGGCCATGCCCACGAGCATACCCAGAGCCAGCAGGAGCTGGAACGGTAAAATGCCACACACAACCTTATTTATAAGGCCCGGTTAGGATGCCAAAAGCACGGTATTCTGTCAGGCTTATTCGAGTGCGCGCTTTTTGGAGAAGCAACCATGCAATTTGACTACTTTTACGGCAGTCAGGCCGAGCAGTTCTCATTCTATCGCATCCCCAAGGTGCTGTTCACCGACCCGCAGTTCAAACCGCTGTCCACCGATGCCAAGGTCCTGTACGGTATCCTGCTGGACCGCATGAGCCTGTCTGTCAAGAATCACTGGTTGGATGAGCAGAGCCGGGTCTACATCATCTTCACCACCGAGGAAATCATGGAGGCCCTGAGCTGTGCCAACCAGAAGGCTTGCCGCCTGATGCTCGAGCTGGAAAAGTATGCAGGTCTGATTGAGCGCAAGCGCCAGGGACTGGGAAAGCCCAGCTTGATTTATGTGAAAAACTTTGCTGTTTCGTCATAAATCAAGAAATGTGAAAATCACATTTCTTGAAGTGTGATTTTCACACTTCTGGAGATGTGATTATCACACGCAAATAAGACTGATAGTAATTAGACTGATTAGAACGATACTGAAAACAGATTGAAAAACAGAATACGGGGTGTAGAGTATGGCCGGGGTGACGAAGGAAGAAATCGCGCGGGCGAAGGAACTGGACCTGCTGAGCTACTTCAAACTCGTTGAGCCAGGCAACCTGAAGCTCGTGGGCAAGGAATACCGCCACAAGGTACACAGCTCGCTGACCATCAGCAAAGACAGCCTTTGGTGCTGGCACTGCATCGGCCTGCGCGGACGCACGGCGCTGAAGTATCTGATCGACATCGAGAAGGTACCCTATGTCGAGGCAGTGCGGGAGATCAACCGCATCCAAGGCGGCGTGGTTCATTCTTCCCAACCAGTAAGCCTGCCGCAGCCACGCGCCGAACCGGAAGCACCGCGAGATTTCAAGCTGCCCAAGCCAGACGCAAACAGCTATGCAGCTATGGCGTATCTGCGCGGGCGCTGTATCCACCCCAATGTACTGGCGTTCTGCCGCAGGGAGGGCATTTTGTACCAGACCAGCTTCAAAAATCACCCGAACTGCGTATTTGTCGGGCGCGACGGTGAGGGTGTTGCGAAAGGCGGCAGCTTACGTGGCTGTACGCAGCTGCAATTCCGGCGCGATATTCCCGGAAGCAAGAAGATTTACCCGTTCTACATACAGGCCAGCACTAAGGCCGACACGGTGAAGGTCTACGAAGCGCCCATTGATGCCATGTCCGGTGCGTCACTCAAGCTCATGCAGCATACCGGGCCGTGGCGAAGCGTCCACTATCTGGCGCTGGGCGGTACGGACTATGCCGCACTGGATGCGTTTTTGAAATATTTCCCGGCAGTCCGCAGCGTTGTCCTCTGTCTGGATAACGACAACGCAGGGCGAACCCGAACGCAGGATATTATTGCGCACCTTGCAGGCAGCGGCAAAGCTGTAGAGGACCGCCCGCCGCCGGTGGGCAAGGATTACAACGACACGCTGGTGCAATACATGCAGGAATACCGCGCACACTGCATCAGCATGGATGATATTTTGGAGGAAACAAGATGAAAACAATCGCAATCGCAAACCAGAAGGGCGGCACGGGGAAAACGACCACAACGTATAACCTCGGCATTGCACTGACCCAGCAGGGCTACCGCGTCCTGATGGTGGACTTTGACCCACAGGGCAATCTTTCCTGCTACTGCGGTATCCCACCGGAAAAGGACCTTGACCAGACCATTACGGAGCTGCTGATGAAGACCTCCTGCGAAAAGCCGATAGGAAATCGGGAGTGTGTCTACCAGACCGGACGCAAGGAGGCTGCCGCACGGGTGGATTTTATCCCGTCCAATCTGCGGCTGGCGGGCTTTGAGTTGGCCATGGGTACGATGATGTGCCGCGAGGTGCTGCTGAAAGCCTGCCTGGAGCAGTACAACAATCAGTACGACTACTGTCTGATCGACTGTTCCCCCTCTGTTGGCCTGCTGCTGACCAATGCGCTGGCCGCCGCCAATGAAATTATTATCCCGATGCAGGCGCAGCCTTTCTCCGTTGTGGGCATGTCGCAGCTGACGTCCTCTATTGCGAATGTGCAGCGTAAAATCAACCCCGGACTGCGGGTGAAGGGCATCCTGCTGACGATGACCGAGCACACGAACGTTTCCGACCATTACTGCGGGCAGGTCCGCAGCACCTACGGCAATAAGATTCACGTTTTCACAACTGAGATTCCCAGAAACGTGAAGGTACAGGAGAGCCAGGCCAACGCAGAGCCGACGATTCTGTACGACCCGAAAAGCAACAGTGCAAAGGCTTATATTGAATTTGCGAAGGAGGTATCCGGCTATGGCCGCGAAGAACAAGTTTTTGAACGCGATGAAGATGCCCTCAATCGATGATATGTTTTCCTCGGAGGCTGACAGGCAGCGGGAAAGCGGCGATTTGGTCACAGAGGTGCCGCTTTCCGAGCTGCACCCGTTCGTCGGGCATCCATTTGAGGTGCGCGACGATGAGGATATGCAGAAGCTGGTGGACAGCATCCGGGAGAACGGTGTGCTCACCAACCTGACCGTGCGACGCCGCGCCGAGGGTGGGTATGAGATCATCAGTGGACACAGGCGGTTTCATGCCGCGCAGCGGGCAGGGCTGGATAGGGTCAAGGTTCAGGTGCGGGATATTGATGATGACCAGGCGATTATTGATATGGTCGATTCCAATATTCAGAGAGAGCATATCAGCCCGATGGAGAAGGCCAGGGCGTATGCGATGAAGCTGGAAGCTATCAGTCGCCAAGGAGCACGACGAGATTTAACTTCCCGACAACTTGTCGGGAAGTTGGAGGCAGCAGACGAAGTAGGGCTGAAAACAGGAGAAAGCGGCAGACAGGTGCAACGTTTTGTTCGATTGAACAGCCTCGTCCCCGACCTGCAAAAGAAAGTCGACGACGGCAGTTTGAAATTCAACCCCGCCGTAGAGCTATCTTACCTTACCTCCACCGAGCAGAATGATTTCCTCGATTACATTGAATCCCAATCCTGCTCGCCTTCGCTGTCGCAGGCACAGAAACTAAAAGCCGCCAGCAAGGAAGGTGCGCTGGATCATGGCAAGCTGTTGGAAATCATGGACACAAAAAAGCCCAGTGTACCACCCCGCGACCCTACGCTGACCATCAGCGTCAGCAAAATTGCCCGCTACTTTCCCACCGGCTACACACAAGAACAGATGGTAGGAATCATCATGCAGCTTCTGGAACGAAACTCCCGCCATCTTATGCCGGAAAAACAACCCAGTCTGGAGCGTTGAAATGGCAGAGTACAGATATTACCTGATTCCCGATTTTATGTCGCATGTCTTTCCGCAACAGTTTGAAGAACAAGCTCCAACGGAGTTCTTTTCAAATACTGCTGATTTGATGAAGCGCTACAAGCAGTTGAGAGAAATGCCCTACAACAACGAGTACACCTGGAACGAGCGCACCAATCTTCCCTACCCGCGCCTGACTGTTGGAATTGACCGCCGTGACCCGGATGGTGCAGTAACCATCATGCAGGTTCGGAACGGTGTCAACTACCTGTGTGATGACTACCGCGGCCCCTTTGCAGATCGCAATGACAAGCAGCTCATTGAAATGGCAAAGCAGCTTGTGACGGCAGTTGGCGTAGATCGTATCCGGCCTCACTACTACACGGAAGAAAATGGTCACACAAAGGTACATGTTGGTAAAGACATCCATATAACCGAGTGGACCAATGCCCCGAAGCTTTGCAGAGCACTTCGCTTCTCACGGCTTCTGAACCGTGATGGGCAGCAGCTGTTTCAGGTGCGCAATGGCCAGCGTATCATTGAGAATTACGCGGATGGTTCACAGCTGGTGAAAGATGTGCAGACAGTTGACGATACGCACTTTTATGTAGGTAGTCGTTTCTGCCACATCCAGCAGTATGCAAATCAGTGCTTCAAAAGAGGCTGTTATGTTGAGCCAGAGCATCCGCAGCCGGGTGATAAGTTAGACAGACTGCTGATATATCAAATCCCACATTATACCTGCGAATATCGCTTTACGGATTATGACTATGCCCAGAATAAGCTGAAGGCCACCGATTACCGCTGTGCCTATGTGGCCAACATGCCCCGGGACTACACACCGGACAAGTGCTTCCGGGATTTTAATTATGATGACCGCCCCTGCGCCAGCAGCATGCCATCCCTGTCCGTCAGTGATCTGATCGTCATGGATCGTGGCGACAAGGCCGAAGCCCTGTATGTGGATGCAGTTGGCTTTAAAGATGTAAGCCGACTGCTGCCCGAGCTTCATGATATGGAAGTTGAGCGACAGGAGCACAATTTAGATGAATTAGAAAGGTAGGTGTCAAGATGCCGAAACCGCAGGATATATTTCAGCTGGCCCAGCAGGAGGCCGTGCGGGTCACAGCATCGCCGCAGGCGTGGCAGAGCTTTTTGTACACTGCCGCCCACAACTATCACACCACCTATCTGAACCAACTGCTGATTCACGCCCAGCGGCCCGACGCCGCAGCCTGTGCCAGCATGGAATACTGGAATACGAAGGCAAACCGGCTGGTCATGCGCGGCAGCAGAAGCATCACCGTGCTACAGCGCCGACAGGGCGTGGCGGTGACAAAGCCTGTTTTTGCCATCGGTGATACCACACTATTGAGCCAGATGCGCACCGGCGGGCCGTGGGAAGTCACGGACACAACGCGCCCGCTGCTTCTGCAAGATAAATCTGATGACTGGCTGACAGCGCTGGCACAGGATGGCGTCTCCAACGATGCAGATCGTGCCCGCCGTATGCTGGAACGCAATGTGGCGGACAGTACACTGCAGTGGGCGCAGCCTGACGAGCAGATGCAGCTCTTGCAGGCACTGGTCACGCAGAGTGCTGTCTACATAGCACGTTTGCGAATCGGGCTGCCGGTGCAGGACGAGGATTTCCCTGCATTCAAAAGCGTCAGCCAGTTCGACACCTATCAGATTTCACTCTGCTTGGGTGGCTATCTGCAGGCCGCCGCAGAACCGATGCTGAACGCCATTGGGCGCGAGGCGCTGCGGCTAAACCGTGACAGCATTGCAATACCGCACGAACCAGTTCATAATGAAAGCACACCAACACAATTGGACAGCCGAGAGGAGGCCGTTACTCATGACGTACACGAAGAACCGCGAAGGCTACCTGATTCCGAGCCTTTCCCTGCCGAACCAGCCGAACCCTTACCTGAACCGCTACGCGAGGCTGCGTCTGGAATATCTGGAGCAGAACGAGCCGACGCTCTGCGACCAGCTGATGCTGGAGGGCACGCTGCTGACGAGCTGCAGCCGAATCGGACGGACAGCACAGCGGATGGTGGACAAGACCCTGCACGCGCTGATGCAGACCACCCAGATGCCGGACCGCAGGACGAACCCGCTGGGCTGGACGCAGATAGCCAACAGCCTGAAAAAGCAGGCGGAGGAGACAATCTTTCCGATGCTGTACGAAGTTTAACCGAAGCACCCGCACAGGCGGAGAGCGAGCCATCGCCCTCCGCTTTTACTTTGCCTGAATTTTCGCCCACGCTCCTGCCGCAGTTGCTGGCTGCGGAGACTTCTTCCCGAGCATCCAACGCCGAATATCTTACCTTTTATAATAATAATTCCCTGCTCATTGACCGGCTGCGCTTTGTGCGGGAAAGCTACAAGGATATTTTTACAGAGCTTTTGCTTGCCGATGATACCCGCGTGGGCTTTCACAGGCAGGACAACGGCCTGCTTGTCTGGCAAGGCGCGTATCTGACACGCAACGCGGAAACGCTGCTGCCATGGCGTGCCGTGGCCAATGCACTGAACGACTTGATTGAACAGCATGAGCTTATTGCGGCCATCGACCCGAAGAAACTGCCGCAGGTAGAGGAACAGCTTTCCTTTGAACTGCCTGACGGTTCGCCGCCGAGTGCGGAAGATAACAGGTTGGAAAAGGATGATTTTCTCACCCCGGAAAAGCAGGAAACCGTCATTCGCTCTGCCCTGCCTGTTGCCGAGTACAATGCGCCGCAGATGGATGACGGCAGCGTTATCACAGACGAGGAAATCAACCTGGCTCTGACAGCGGGCAGCAATTTTGAGAACAGCAAATTCCGTATTTATCAGCAGTTCACAACCACGCAGGGCGACCACGCTGCTTTTTTGAAGAAGGAATACGGCAGTGGTGGTCGGTCATGGGATTACCAATGCGGTGCCCACGGCTGGGTGGACCATGGCCCTGCCGGATTGAAGCTCATCTTGACAAATGAGGAAGGACGCTTTGAGCGCAGGCTGCTATGGCGGGCTGCAGCCAAGCGCATTGCTTATCTGATCGAGATGCAGCGCTTTCTGACACCGCAGGAGCTGGAACAGTATCCCGCATGGGCTGCCGAACAGCGAGAGACCGCCAGTGCGGTGCGCGATGAACCCAGTACCATACCGGAAAGCAGGCCCATTTGCGCCGAGGGCAGCGTTGTCTATCTTGAGGATGACCACCGATTCACCGTGGAGCGCATCGGGCAGTTTGACGTGCATCTGCGGGACGAGGAAGTACCCTTGTTTGGGCGCGCCATCAGCCGGGAGGAGTTTCAGCGGCAGCTGGACGCCAACCCTCGCAACGGCGGCATGATGCTCTCCGAGCAGCAGCACGAAGCCCTTGTGCAAACGCAGACGGAACAGGCGCTCTCCTACATTGAGGATTATCTCAAGGACGAATTTGAGATCACCGAGCCGGACTTTTCGGACCTGACACGAATCGATTTGGGCTATACCACCACGGAGGATGAGAAGCACGTCATTCAGGTGTACGCCGATTTGGAGCACTGCACCGTCACTAAGCTGGTGGACGATACTCTCTACGCGCAGGAACGGTATGGCTCACTCGATGATCTGAACCAAGCGGTGCTCTCCAATCTTGATTTTGACAGCCTCATGGAAATAGACCTCGACGAGGCGGAAGAACACGAGCCTCAGGAAAATGTCCTTCCTACCGACGAGTCCGCCGCGCAAGCCCCAACCAACTACCTTGCACCCTATGAGCCGGAGGTTCCCACAGGGGCAAAGGCCAAGTTTGTTGCCAATCTGAATGCAATTCGGACACTCAAGCAAATCGAGCAGCGCGGCACACCGGCCACGGAAGCCGAGCAGGATGTTCTGGCCGGTTATCTCGGCTGGGGCGGTCTGGCCGATGCCTTTGACCCCAACAAGGACAGCTGGCACAGCGAATATGAGCAGCTAAAGGCTCTGCTGACGCCGGAGGAATACGCCGCCGCGCAGGAATCCACGCTGACAGCGTTTTATACCCTGCCTGCCGTCATCCATGCCATGTACCGCGCGCTGACCCGCATGGGCTGCGTGGGCGGCAATGTGCTGGAGCCCAGCATGGGTGTGGGTGCATTCTTTGGGCACCGCAGCGGCAGTTTTGATACGAACAATGCAAAGCTCTACGGCATCGAGCTGGACAGTCTGTCGGGCCGCATCGCGCAGCAGTTATACCAGAAAGCCAAAATTCAAATCTGCGGCTACGAAAAAGCAGAGCTGCCGGACAGCTTCTTTGATTTGGCTATCGGCAATGTGCCATTTGGGCAGTATCAGGTTACGGACCGCCAATACGACAAGCTGCATTTTCAAATTCACGATTACTTTCTAGCCAAGACCGTAGACAAGCTCCGCGTCGGCGGCATAATGGCGTTTATAACAACCTCCGGCACGATGGATAAGAAATCCGAAAGCGTGCGCAGGTATCTGGCTGCCCGCTGTGATTTGATTGGCGCGGTGCGGCTGCCAAACAATACCTTTACCGCGCAGGCCGGTACAACCGTTACCTCGGACATTCTGTTTCTGCAAAAGCGCGGGCGGGTCTTGGAGCAGGATGCGCCGTGGATTCATATGGGCGAGACTGCCGATGGCATTCCGCTGAACCGGTATTTCATCGATCATCCCGAGATGATCTGCGGCGAGATGCAGATGGTCAGCGGGCCCTACGGGCAGCGCCCCACCTGCGCACCGCTGGACAATGGCACATCTCTGGAAGGCCAACTTGACACAGCCCTTGCCAATTTGCAGGCCGAGTACACGCTGGCGGATAACAGGAAGGACGCGCAGGAGGAAAGCGACACGCTCGACGCTGACCCAGACACGCGAAATTTCAGTTATGTTGTTAAAGACGACACAGTTTATTACCGCGAAAATTCCAAAATGCGTGCTGTGAAGGCCAGCACCACCGCGCTTACCCGCATCAAGGCGCTGGTTCCTCTGCGGGATACCTGCCGGGAGCTGATTCGGGCACAACTGGACAATCTGCCCGATGAAACGATTGCCGCTTTGCAAGCGAAGCTGACCGCCCAGTATGATTCCTACCACGATACGTATGGGCTAATCAACAGCCGCGGCACGGCTTCGGCGTTCCGTGAGGATTCTGGGTATTTCCTGCTCTGCTCGCTGGAGGACATCGACAGCGAGGGCCATTACCAGGGCAAGACGGATATGTTCACGAAGCGGACCATCCGCCCGGCACAGGTGGTGGACCATGTGGATACCGCCGATGAAGCGCTGGTGCTGAGCCTAACCGAGAAGGCCCATGTGGACCTTCTCTACATGGCACAGGTCACGGGAAAAGCGCAGGACGAAATCATCCGCGATTTGACCGGCGTTATCTTCCGTGACCCGGAGCAGGACGAACCGGTTTACCTGCCGGCAGATGAATACCTTTCCGGCAATGTGCGGCAAAAGCTGGCTGTTGCCCGGCTGGCCGCTACGTCAGACCCAAACTATCAGGTCAATGTGAAGGCGCTGGAGCAGGTACAGCCGAAGGACCTCGACGCCAGCGAAATTGCTGTGCGGCTGGGTGCTACCTGGATACCGCCTGAATATATTCAGGATTTTCTCATGGAGCTGTTGGAGCCGCCGTTATCCACGCGCCTTTCCGTGAAGGTGCTGTTTGCGTCGTTCACCGGTGAGTGGAATATCACGAACAAGCGCTACGGAAATGGCAGCATCAAGGCAACCGTCACCTACGGCACAAACCGCAAGAATGCCTATGAAATCACAGAGGCGGCGCTGAACCTGCGGCCTGTGCAGGTGTTTGACACGATCACCGACGCAGAAGGAAACAAAAAAAGCGTGCTGAACCACGCCGCCACCGAGGCTGCCTACGCCAAGCAGTGTTTGATCAAGGACAAGTTTGAGGAATGGATTTTCAAGGATCCGCAGCGTCGGCAGGCGCTGGTAAGCCTGTACAACAGCAAATTCAACTGCATCCGCCCGCGGGAATATGACGGCAGCAATCTGCGCTTTCCCGGCATGAACCCGGAAATTACGCTGCGGCCACACCAGCGCAACGCCATTGCCCATGTGCTGTACGGCAACAACGTACTTCTGGCACATGAGGTGGGGGCTGGGAAAACGTTCGAGATGGTCGCCAGCGCCATGGAGAAAAAGCGTTTGGGTCTTTGCAACAAGACCTTGATCGTAGTGCCCAACCATTTGACCGAGCAGATGGCGTCCGAGGCGCTGCTGCTTTACCCCAACGCGGAAATTCTGGTAGCGCGCAAAACAGATTTTGAAAAAGCCAATCGCAAAAAGTTCTGTGCCCGTATTGCTACCGGCAATTTTGACATTATTGTGATCGGGCACAGTCAGTTTGAAAAGATACCGCTTTCCGATGAACGGCAGAAAATGTACCTGCAAAAGCAGATCGACGATGTAGTGGCACAGACCGCTGCACTGAAGGCCCAGCGCGCCGAGAATTTTACCATCAAGCAGATGGAGCGCATGAAAAAGCAGCTGCAACGGAAGTTGGACAAGCTCAACGACCAGAGCCGCAAGGATGACGTCATCACCTTTGAGGAGCTGGGCGTGGACAGCCTGATGGTTGATGAGGCGCACTACTTCAAAAACGCAATGGTCACTACCAAGATGACCCGCGTGGCCGGTATCTCCCAGACCGAAAGCCAAAAGGCCAGCGACATGTACATGAAGTGCATGTACATGGACGAGCTGACCGGCGGGCACGGCATTGTCTTTGCTACCGGCACACCGATTTCCAACTCGATGACCGAGATGTACATCATGATGAGGTATCTGCAATACGGGCTTTTGGAGCAGGAAGGCCTGCTGAACTTTGATGCGTGGGCGTCTACGTTTGGCGAGAGCGTTACCGCGATTGAGCTAGCCCCCGAGGGAAACGGCTACCGTTCCAAAACACGGTTTGCAAAGTTCTACAATCTGCCGGAGCTTATGAATATGTTCAAGCAATGCGCCGACATTCAGACCGCCGATATGCTGAAGCTGCCGGTCCCGGAAATCACAGGCGGCAAGCCCACGATTGTGAAGCTGCCGCCCAGTGAGCTGCAGCGGCAGATGGTGGCGGCGCTGGGTGAGCGGGCCGAGGCGGTGCGCAATCGGCTGGTTGCCCCTAATGAGGACAACATGCTGCGCATCACGAACGATGGCCGCAAGCTGGCGTTGGATCAGCGGTTGATGAATTCCCTGCTACCCGACGACCCCGACAGCAAGGCGAATGCCTGCGTGGAGCGGGTCTTTACCATTTGGGAAAAGACAAAGGCGCAGCGCTCCACGCAGATGATCTTCTGCGATTTGAGCACGCCCCGCGCGGACGGCTTTGATGTGTACAACGATATTCGGGACAAACTGGTGGCGCGCGGCATCCCCAAGGATGAGGTACAGTTCATCCATGATGCCGATACGGAAGCTAAGAAGGCTGAGCTGTTCGGCAAAGTCCGCAGCGGTGCGGTTCGCGTGCTGATGGGTAGCACCCAGAAGATGGGCGCTGGCACCAACGTACAGACGCGGCTGTGTGCACTCCATCACCTTGATTGCCCATGGCGGCCAGCCGATATTGCCCAGCGCAATGGACGCATGGTGCGGCAGGGTAACATGAACAAAGAGGTTTCTATCTTTATTTATATAACCGAAGCCACATTTGACGCCTACAGCTATCAGTTGGTCGAAAACAAACAGAAGTTTATTTCGCAAATCATGACGTCGAAATCCCCTGCCCGAAGCTGTGAGGATTTAGACGAGGCTGCGCTCTCCTACGCTGAGGTAAAGGCGCTGGCTGCCGGAAACCCGATGATCAAAGAAAAGATGGACCTTGATATTCAGGTTGCGCGGCTTCGCACGCTGAAGGCCGCCTACAACAGCCAGCACTACCGACTGGAGGACGCCGTGACCGGCATCTTTCTGCGAGAGATCCGCGGCACCGAATGCCGGATTCAGGCGTTTGAGAAGGATATGCAGACCGCCAAGGACAGTCAGAGCTATGACAAGGACGGCAAGCTGGTTTTCAGCATTGAGCTGGACGGCACGTCCTACGACAAGCGCGAGGATGCCGGTAAGGCACTGCTCGGGCTGGTGGGTGCTGCCGTGCGGGCCGACCATCATGTTTTGGTGGGGCACTATGCGGGCTTTGAAGTCACGGTTGCCTATGTGCCGCTTTCCAAGGTGTTTGTGGCACATCTGGTCGGGCAGGCCACCCATACCACAGAGCTGGGCAGCGACGCTGCCGGCAATATGGTCCGCCTGCAAAACGTTGTTGCTGCCCTGCCGCAGGAGGTCAGCGGTCTGCGCAACAATCTACAGCAGCTGCGCGTCCAGTTGGACAGCGCCAAAGAGGAACTGCAGCAGCCTTTTCTGCAGGAACAGGAGCTGAACGACAAGAGCGCGCGCCTGGCCGAGCTGGATGCCCTGCTGAATGTGGGCAATGATGCACCGGTTTTGGAGGGTGAGGCCGAGGTCGTAAACGAGGACGATTCTGTGCGAACGCCTAGAGAGGAAAACGAACTGGAACGCTGAAATCGACAGCCTTGCATTATTTCGCAGACCATGTATCATAGATGTAGGAGGTGGCCATTATGCCCATTCAACGTAAAAATCTGTTCCTTGCCTGGGGTATCCGCATTAGTCTCGTGCCCGTCATTCTGGTACTTCTTGCACTGGGCCTGATTGCAATCGTGTTGTTTGCTATCTGCGGAGTTTGCGGCAGGTTTTTGGCGGCACTGGGCGGTCTGGCTGCTCTGTTGGCGCTGTTTGACAAATGCTATCAGGAGGCAGCAGTGTCTGCCGTTATGGCGTTCCTGCTCAGCCCTTACGGCGCGCCGCAGGTGCTGTTCTGGTTGGGCAGAAAGCTGCTCGAGTTTGCTGGTAGTCTGTATGATTTATACTACTGATTGGAGAAATTTATAATATGAAAAAATGTCTGTTATCCATTCTTTTAGCTACGGTGTTACTCTGCGCCTGCGCACAGCAGACCGATAACACCTTGCAAACGCCGGAAAGCAGTACGCTGGTAGAACTTACCGTTGCTACTGAAGAGACTGCCATTGAGACACCTGCGCCGCTTGCCACGGAAAGCCCGGCACCAACGTCCACACAGACTCCAGAACCAACTGCCACACCGGCACCGACTGAAATTTCCATACCGGAGCCTACTGCAGCGCCTACCGAAGCGCCGGCAACAGAATCAGCTGTAACAGCAAGTCAGCCTGCACAGGTCAGTATGAGCTATGGTGCAGTCCCCTTTGACCTGGCGGCAGGCTCTTAGGAATGGTGGAGCATCGACAGCTCGGACAGTGCCTACTGGGCTGTGCAGGAAAACATCAATGCTATGCGCGCAGCAGCTGGTCTGTCCCCTTTGACGATGGACAGTGGTTTGAGTGCTTCCGCCGATGCACGCTGCGAAAGCTTTGTGGCGGGCGGGCCGTTCGACCACAGCGGCATGACGACCCGCAGCGAGATCTGCGCTGCCGGTCCGATTGGCTCTGCCAGCAGCGTTTGTACCTACTGGCAGGGCAGCTCTGCCCACTATGCCAATATTATGGAGCCCAGCTTTACCAGCATGGGCGTGGGCTGCTGGTTCTGCAGCACAGCCGAAGGCCAGTACACTTACTGGACCGTAACCTTTCAGTGATTGGAGAACGGATATGAAAAAGCAAAACTCCCTGTATCGGATGACGACCTCCGAAATGCAGATCATGACCTACCTTTGGAATTCCAAGGAGCCAGCCATCGCCAGTCAGATCGTTTCCGATTTGATCCCGACCCAGAACTGTACCTGGAAACCGCGTTCGGTCTTTACCATCCTGAAAAGCCTTTCGGAAAAGGACCTGATCCACGATGTTGGGTACGTGAGAACCGGCAAGACCTACTCCCGCAAATTTGCTCCCAAGGTGAGCCGCGCAGAGTACCTGGCTATGCAGGTCATGAACGAGCTGCCGGACCAGGAGCTGCCGGAATTTTTGGAGTTCTTTCAGGGAAAGGTCGGTTGAGCGTTACAGGTAAATCAAACTCTCAAGTGTCTGCTGTTTGTTCGGCAGGCACTTTTTTATATAGATAAAATTTAACAGCGGAAGGAAGTATGTTCAATGAATTTCAAATTTAAGCTCAAGCAGCGCGTAGCGGCCTTATGTATAGCGGCTATGATGTGCTGCTCCCTGTTCCCGGTTAGGGCGTTTGCGGAGACTCCGAGGGCTGATGCAGACGGCACGTTCATCATGGAGCAGGACAAAGAGGCCGTCACAGATGACATCCATCAGACCGAGGCAAGCGACCCGGACCCGGGTGAAGAAAGCACGCCCAAAAGCAGCGAAGCTGCCGCAACATCCCAAAGCGCCGACGAGGATGCGCCGGTGGAGACATCCACCGACTATACCTTCGACGGCGCTGTTTTGTACACAGACTTACCGGATATGCCGACTGGTTCCTATATGGGCAGCCAGGGCTTGCCGGTTGCCACGGGTGAAACAAAAATCGGCATTTTCGCCTGGCCGAATGACCAGTTGGAAGAAAGTGCGGACAGTTACCTGAGTGCGGACACCCTGAACAGCGACGACCTGACGATGACGGCTCCGTTGCTGGAGGGTACCGACTATGCCGTTGTGCCCATTCTGGCACAGGTGGAATACCCTGCAGACGGCAGTAGTCTGGATGTGGTGCTTCCCAACGAGGTGACGGTGCTGGACTTCTACGGTGTTACTGCCGATGAGGCTACACGCAGCAGACTTGTGCACAGCGAGTATACGGAAACATCCGCTGCTGTTATGGGACTGTATGTACAGGCGGATGCGGATTTTTCCGCAAAGCTTGTCTACACCGCCCCGGACGGCAGCACGCTGACAAAAGCACTGCACGTTGTAATTGACCGCAGCCGCACCATGGCTGCACCATTCGCAGAAACTACAGACGTCGCCGCCTACGCCGAGCGCCCCACGCCTGCCGTTACCAGCGGCAAAATCACCAAGGTCGAGAAGGTCAACGGCACATGGCTGATCTGGTTCAATGGCGAGGAAGCCTACTGCTGCACCCACGGTGCCAACGGCCAGCCCAAAGGCTGTCCGCCGTACACTTATACGAACACTTCTCTGGTCAGTGGGGATCAGTGCATTCCCGGTGACCACTACGGCAACCAGTACCGCATCTGGGGCGGTCTGGACCAGCTTTCTATGGAATTGCTGCCCGATACGCCCGTCGCTTTTTCTGCAGAAGATACTGAAAGAATCTCTCTTTTGGATTTTTGCCGCACGTTTTATGATGATACCCAGATGTGGCTGATTGAAAAATATCCCGAGAGCACTGCTGCAAAAATCTATCTGGAATCCGCGCAAGCCCTGCTGGACGGCGCTGTTGCCTATGCAAAGCCCCGCGGCTACTACACCTACATTTATACCCCTGCGCGCAGCGGCTGGCAGACCGTTGCTCTGATTGGCCCTGAAATCAGTGAGGAGGAAACGGAAGAGCCGAAGCCTGTCGTACAGGAGTATTATGCCAGTTGGGAAGCCCCTGCACAGTCCGCCAGCGGCACCGTGGATCTGACCTATGGTGTCACCACAGATAAGATCCAGCTGAAAACGCTGGAAAAGGTGGACGGTGCGACCATTGAAATCGAGCCAATCACCAAGTCTGGAACAATTGACGGCGGCAGCTGGAGCATCTCCCCTGCCGGTGTGCAGACTGTCACCACAAGCGGCCACACCAACGACGAAAATTACCAGAATAACGGCGGTGCAGCATCTGCCAGCTGGTCTGTGCATTACACTGTATCCAAGACCGTAGATGGCCGCAGTGGCAGCGTCGGCCCCTATACTACGAAAGAAGCCGCGGACGCAGCCGCCAACAGCGAGCGAGATTCTGCGGTTGCCGCCATTCAGGCAGAAGCACAGAGCGCTGTAAATAATGCTATTGCCAGCGCGCAGGCACAGCTTGCATCTTTGCAGTTCCGTTATGACGAAGTCACCGTCCCCTACGGTTTTGAATCCTACTGGGGCAGCAACGGCAGCCACCAGACCATTACAGTACCGGCCAACTCCAACAATGTCTACGAGATGCGCAATGCTGAGTGGTCACTGCAGATCAACGTCAAAAAGACGGACAGTGAGACCTGCAACCAGATTGCAGGCAATGCCCGGTATGAAATCTACCAGTGGGACGTCGTGACCGGCAAATACCAGCCCACGGGCGGCTACAATACCTACAGCGTTCAGCGCCAGGGTGACGGCACCTATGCCGTCATCAACAACGCCGCCTACGCCACAAACGACACGATGCGCCACACGCTATACTACACGCAGCGCAATGAGGGCAGGTTCATCCTTGTGGAGACGAAGGCCCCCACGGGGTATTTCGGCGACTGGACAGACGTTGACCATCCCGGCTCGGCGGGCACACCGCTGGGCAAGCGCGCCTACTATGTGGAAATTACCGCTGACAACAACAATTCTGTCCTGTGGCTGGGCAATGGAGACTACAATGCCGACATTGCCACTGGCGATAAGGGCGGCACAAAGCTGGTGACCAGCGGCGGCGTAGAAACCACAGTCACCATCTATGACTCCCCCAAGGATGCCTCCCGGAGCTATATCACAGATGCCAGCGGCAAGGCTGCCGATGAGGACGGCTACACCACCACTGCGGCGGACGGCATCATGAAGAATGACCGCACACTGGGCGAAATCAGCATCTCTAAGGTTGATTTGGATGCACAGCGGTATGTGACAGGCGACGCTGCTCACGGCAATGCCGTGCTGGACGGCGCAGTGTACGACCTGTACGCCGCCGAGGATATTACCCACCCTGATGGTGTGACCGGCGTTGTGGATTATTCCAAAATCGTAGATGCCAATGGCAATCCCATCTGGCACACTACGATTCGTGACAACAGCGGGCAGTGGATCGGCGATTATCTGCCTGTGCTGAAAAAGGACAATCTCGTAGCCAGTGCCAAAATCGAGGACGGCTGGCTGACCTTCGCAAACCTGTACCTCGGTAAATATTATGTAGTAGAGCGCTCCACCGGCACGGTCATTCCGCTGCGTGTGGGCGCTCTTGCTGTTTCCGGCACCTATCCTACGGTGGACAGCCGCACCAAGGCTGCTACCGGGCAGGTTGCCGCGCTGGCAGCCAGTAACGGGCAGTATACAGATTGGGTATACAAGAACCAGTTCAGCACCATCTCCAAGAGCAAGGCGCTGGACGGAACCTGGACCTACGATGCCTATTACCTGTCCTATGCGCCCGGGTATCTCTGCGACGAGCACAACTACTACATCACGCCCAGCTATGCAGACGAGGGCTGGTATGTGGAGAAAACCACCTTTGCCAGTGATACCGCGGCCTACAACGGCAACTACCACATACACAAGGACAGCGGCCCGACCGAAAGTCAGGATCAGGTCGCGAAGGGCAATGTGGAGATCAGCAAGGTCGTATCCTCCAGTGGGCAGTCCAATGGGCTGGAGCTGGAGGGCGCTGGGTTCACCTTCTATCTTGTGTCCGACCTGTCCAAGGTCGAGCAGTTTGACCAGACCCGCACCGGAAACTACACACTGCAAAGCATTCTGGATGCCTATATCAATAAGGAATACGACAACAAGCACCCCAAGTGGGATTTCTCTGGTGAGACACAGGCCATTGCCAAGACCTACGAGGTCAACACCGATGAAATTTCCGCCTATAACAGGACGCTGACTGCGGCGGGTGACAACAAGAACGGCAAGGGTGATGGCTGGCAGACCACGGGGCGTGCCAATGAGTATCAGCTGGCCGAAATCTTCAGCAATGATTCCGGCAACATTCGTGTGCAAGGGCTGCCCTACGGCACCTATCTGGTCGTGGAGACCACGACGCCGCATGATTTGTTCCAGGCAGAGCCCTTCCTGGTCAGCATCGACCCGGAGCAGGACAACAATCCCTGGGGCGCGATGGCCACGCCGAAGGACAGTGTGATAAAAGCATCGGATTCCTATCAGAAATTTACGGTACTGGATGAGGAGATTGAAGTGTATTTAAAAATCACGAAACTCGATACGGAAACCGGTAAACCGGTCCTGCTTCCGAATACTGCTTTCCAGATCTACTGGCTGGATGACAGCGGCAATTATCGGATGGAAAATGGCAAGCCCAAGCTGGTCACGATGACGGACACGGTAAACGGGCATCTGACCAAGAACGTGGATACCTTCTACACCAACGAGGAAGGTATCCTGACCCTGCCTGAAAAGCTGCCGCTGGGCAAATACCGCATTGTGGAGACTGTCGGTCCGAACGGCTTCTACAACGAATGGGCTGACAGCGCCAACTACTATGTCAATTTCGATATTTCCACGGACCGCATCTATAAGGCCACCGGCGATGACAATGAAAACGGCATGGACACGCTGGTCATTGGCGAGGACTACTGGAATGAGGAAACGCTGGGCAAGCTGACCATCCGTAAGACCGGCAATGCCTTGACAGGAAAGATTGAAATCAACGATTTGATTGACCCCTGGATGACCGGCGAGGCCGATTTCGACTTTGCCTATACACTGCGCCCGCTGGCCGGTGCGGAATACACCATTACGGCTGCCGAGGACATTTACACGCAGGACCGCCAGCTGGATGCCAACGGCAGCCGCACGCTCTGGTATGCCAATGGCGACGTTGTAGCAGTTGTTACCACCGGTGATGGCAGTGCAGACACTGCTGTGTTTGCACCGTCCCGTACCAAGGCAACCTATGATTTTCTGTCGGTCATCCACGACGGTACGCTCGGCGAGGTCAGTATTACCCTGCCGCTGGGCAGCTACCATGTGGAGGAAACCAAGCCGCCCTATGGCTATGTTGGTACTACGGACAGCTATGATGTAACTTTTTCTTGGGATAATCAGCTGAACGATGTAGTCATGGCAAAGAGCATCGTCAAAAATGGAGACAGTGAACAGCATTTTGATGTTGTACGCGCATCGGAAGCCTCTGCGGAACTGGCCGGGCAGCAGACGCTTGGTTTCTACAATGACCGTGAGCATGCCCGCGTGGGTGTGTACAAGATCAATCAGGAAACCGGCAAATATCTGGCCGGTGCCGTGTTCAACCTGTACACGCGTGATGACATCTATGACATGGACGGCAACAAACTGTTTTCTTCCGGTGATTTAATCTGTACCAGTCCTGAGACTGTTGCGGATGGCTACACCTATTTCAACTGCGATGTTCCCATCCGCGGCGAGTGGTACGGCCAGAGTGACCGACTGGATGCCTCGACCAACAGCGGCAATTACTTTATCCGAGAGCTGCGCACCCCGCTGGGCTATTATCTCAACGATGCAGAGATGGATGTCACCTTCACCTATGACGGCGAGGTCCTGCAGGTGCTGGACAGCACCTGCGCCAACAAGCCTACTGAAATGTGGGTGAGTAAGCGAGATTTGACCAACGATGAAGAACTGCCCGGTGCTACGCTGATCATCAAGGATACGAAGGACAACGTTGTTGACACCTGGGTATCCACCGACACGCCGCACCGTGTGACGGGGCTGCATTTTGACGAAGAATACACTTTGACAGAAAAGCGGCCTGCTGATGGGTATGCCGTTGCGGATGACATTGTTTTCCGACTGGAACGCAAAACGGACGCCGACGGCCACGAGCTGGACGAGGCAGACGTCTACTATCTGAAGGATAAAAAGAAGCTCTGGATCATTCCCTGGGAGGAATGGGAGCTGCTGGACGATGCCACGGTAATCATGAAAGATGACATTACCAGGGTACAAATCTCCAAGGTTGACATTGCCACGGATAAAGAGCTGCCCGGCGCTGAGCTGGTCATCAAGGATAAGGACGGCAACATGGTTGCACAGTGGGTTTCCGAGGACAAGCCCCACTATATTGAAAAGCTGCCTGCCGGTGACTATACGCTGACGGAGATTACCGCCCCCAATGGCTATCAGCTTGCGGAAAGCATTGCCTTTACCGTGCTGCCCACCGGTGAACTTCAGACTGTCGTTATGAAGGATGCACGCATCCCCGAGGAAACACCGCATGAGGACACCCCAAGCCATACGCCGCAGCCGACGCCGGGCAGCACGCCCGCGCCTTCTCCTGCACCGGCAAGCACACCCACGGCAACACCTACGCCGATGCCAGTTATTCCCCAAACGGGCGATGTATTCCCGTTTGCGCTGCTTTCGGCGGCGGTTTTTGGGTCTATCGTCGGTTTCGGAATTCTTGCATACAAGCGCCGCAAATCCAAAATGGATGAGAGTGAGCACTAAAAACCTATGAAACACGTACATGGTATGGGCGACTCTCGCGGGCCGCCCTATTTTTATTGGTGAGTAATATGAAGCATATCATCTGTTCAAGCTTCGGCAAAGACAGCAATGCAACAGCGCTGCTGGCCCTACAGCATGGCGAACCGCTGGACGAAATCATATACACTGAGGTCATGTTCAGCAAGGAGATTTCCGGCGAACTGCCCGAGCATACGCGGTTTATCTATGAGACAGCAATTCCGTACTTTGAAAAGCGCGGCATCCCCACAAGGGTTTTGCACGCTGAAAAGACGTATCTGGATTGCTTTTACCATGTGGTGAGCCGCGGCAATGCACAGGGAAAGCTTGCCGCTTTTCCGCTGGCTGGGCGCTGTGTAATTCAACGAGATTGCAAGGTCCCGCCACTAGAAGCCTATAAAAAGAGCTTACCGCCGGGTACAGTTTCCTATTTAGGGATTGCCGCGGATGAGCCTATCAGACTGGAGCGGCTAAAGCCTGACCAGGTTTCCCCTTATGGCAAAGTACGGCGTGACAGAGCAGGATGCATTTGCCATGGGCAGGCAGGAGGGGCTGCTGTCGCCGCTGTATGAGTACAGCCACCGCGGCGGGTGCTGGTTCTGTCCCAACGCATCCATGACCGAGCTGCGTCATCTGTACCGGGCGCATCCTGATTTGTGGCAGCTGATGCTGGAATTGCAGGACACACCAAATAAAGCGACAGAGCGTTTCAATCGGAATTTCACATTTGCCGAGCTGGACCTGCGGTTCCGCTTAGAGGGCGAGCAATTGAGCTTTTATGACCAAGAGCTGGAGGTAGAGAGATAATGCCAAATCAAGAAAAATTGCCCCGTGCATGGGTATATGCGCGCATTCCCGGTGACTGCGCAGCGACCCGCGCGAGCTACGATGCCTACTGCAGGCAGGTCGGTGACAACGGCTGCACGGTAGTCGGCGGCAGCATCGATTATAAAGGGCACGGCCCGCTGCGCGACGTGTATCAGAGTATGCTGCGCAGTATCAGAGACGGCAAGGTCAACTGCGTGTATGTCTGCCGTATGCGGCAGATCAGCGGCAAGGAGCGGTACCTGTACGCCTTTTTCAAGTGCGCAACGAAGCACCATGTAAAAGTCCGCACACTGGAATACAGCCTGCCGGACCGCTTGCAGCAATACAGGTTGGGAAAAAGAATCGAAGCATATGCCCGACGCACCGGCTCTCCGCTGCCGTGGTGAGGTTGAAATATTTTGCAGAGAAAGCGAAGGTGATACCGTATGGTAGAAGAAACGGCCATCCGGGTGCAAATCAACGCAGCCAAGCTTGCCGGGCAGGGCATCTTTGGGATATTGCAGGCGGTTGCCAATATGCTGCAAGCGCGGCAGTACGGGCAGCAATCAATTCAATCACTGAACCGGCAGTCGCAGGCTCTCGCTTCGGTGGAGCTGAACGACAAAACGCTGCCCTATGTCAGGCGGCAGCTCAAGGAATACTCGGTGGACTTTGCCATTACCAAGGATAAGGACACCGGGCAGTTGAACCTGTGGTTCAAGGGACAGGACGTGGACCGCATCCAGACCGCTATTGAAAACTGCATTGCTGCGCGCGGCAAGGAACGTCCCACCAGTCTGCTGCAGGAGTTGTCCGAACGGGCTATGCAGCGCACGAAGGAGCTGAACCAGCACCGCCCGCCGCCGGCGCAGGAGCGAGGTGAGCGGCTATGAAGGAACAGCGCACAAAGCAAATTCTGATCTGTCTTGCTGCAAGTCTGGGCTGCTTTTGGCTGGGCAACCGGGTGGGACTTCTCTATGTATCAGCTGTTGGAACGCTCACGCAAAGGCTGGCCGCCGCGGTAAATCTTAGCAAAATTGTACTTCATCCCTTGCAGCTATCCCCTGCGCCGATTCCTGTGGGCTGTGGTGCTGGGGCTATCCTGCTGGCGGGTCTTGTTTATCTCTGCATAAAGTACAGCGGTCATCGGCTGGTGCCGCAGAAGGAGTACGGCAGTGCCCGCTGGGGCACAGCGGCGGACATTGCGCCGTTTCTCCATGAAAAGGCAAGCGAGAATATCCCCCTGACGGCCACAGAATCCCTAAGCCTTGCCATGAAGATGCCGGTAACAGCGGAGAACAACTACAACCGCAACAAGAACGTCATTGTGTTCGGCCCGTCCGGCTCCGGCAAGAGCTACAGCGTAGCCGGCCCGCAGCTGCTGCAGTTTAACAGCAATTATGTACTCAGTGATCCGAAGGGCGAGCTACTTGACACCTACGGAAATGTTCTGGTATCGCAGGGTTATGATGTGAAAGTGTTCAACCTGAATGACCGTGACAAGTCTGACCACTACAATCCGTTTGCGTATATCCATGACACGGATGACATTGTGGTTGTTGCCAAGAATCTTATCAAAAATATGAAAGAGGACCCGCGCCAGAAAAACACAGCCGACCCGATATGGGAAGAAGGCTCTACATCACTGCTGGAAGCGCTGCTTGCCTATGTATATTTTGAGCAGCCACCTGAGATGCACAATATGAACAGTGTAATGGAGCTTTTTGTGCTGATGCAGCATCGTTACGGACCACAGGGACGCAGCCAGTTGGACGATATATTCGAAGACCTGGCTATGGAAAAGCCTGCGTCATTCGCAGCGCGCCAATATGGACTGTACCACATGGCACCGGACAAAACCGCACAGAGTATTGATGTATCTCTCGGTATGCGTATGAGTGCGTTCAATATTCCTTCCATCATGAAGATCTGCGAAGATGATACCATTCATCTGGAAGAGCTGGCCAGCGACAAAAAGGTAGCGCTGTTCGTTGTCACACCAGACACCACCACAGCCTATAACTTTCTGGCAGCGGTCATGTTCCAGCAATGCTTTCAGATTCTTGTGCATACCGCAGACAATCGTGAGGATCACTGCCTGCCTCGCCATGTGCGGTTTCTCTTAGATGAGTTTCCGAACATCGGCATGATTCCGGACTTCCAGATTCTGATCAGCACCATCCGCAGCCGAAATATCGGATGTACCCTGATTTACCAGTCAATCGCACAGCTGAAATCTCAGTACGGTGATGACTGGGGCACGATTCTGGAAAACTGTGATTCAGAGCTTGTGCTGGGTGGCGGCAATAACCCGGAGTCACTGGAGTTCTTCGGTAAACAGCTGGGCAAACGGACCATCGAGGTGCTGAACACCACAGAGAACCTCGGCGCACAGGGCTCCTTTTCTAAGAATTATCAGGTGGCCAGCCGTGATCTGATGACACCGGAAGAAATACGCACCATGCCGCGAAATCGCTGCTTATTGATGATTTCCGGTGTTGTGCCATTTTACTCTTACAAGTTTGATCTTAAAAAGCACCCTAATTACGCATTGGTAGAAAAAGAGGGGCATCGTCCCTTCGACTACGAGAGGCGCGCAGAAAATAACTTTGCAGCCTTTTTGAAAAATGTGCAGGGAATCAACAACATCGAACTCGACGATGACGAGTCTGACACATAAACAGAAAGAAGGAAAATCACATGGAAATGGTATCTACAATCACTTCTCTTATCACGAATGTTGTCAATTTTGCAGGTGGCCTGTTGCTGCTGTTTGGCGCAGTGACGCTGGGCACGAACCTCAAGGACCATAACGGCCCCGGCATCAGCAGCGGTGCATGGTCGATTGCAGGCGGTGTTCTGATTATTGCCGTTGCCACCTACTTTGGCACACTGACGGTCAGCTGATGGGAGGTATGCGTTATTTTTGAGGATACGATACGAAGCCAGCTGGCGGGCATTTCAGCCACCGTAAACGCTATGGGGCAGAACTCCGGTCTTTTGAGCAGTCTGACCGATTGGAACAACACACTGGCCGGCTATGCAGATTCTATCAGCTCCGGCGTAGTCATGCCGATTGCACTCACCGTTCTGGCACTTTTTATGGTTTTGGAGCTGTACAATTTCACCCAGACCATAGCCATGAACGGCGGCAGCACAGCTTTTACGATTCAGCAGGTGGCGCTGGTCATGCTGAAAATCACGCTTTGCCGCTGGACTGTTCTACACTCCACGGAAATTCTAAATGCGATGTTTGAGGTAGCGGCCACGGTGACAAACGGCATAGCCGGTTATGTGGGCAGCGGACAGGTCAACACCGAGGTCGACATCGAAAACGCAATCAGCGCACTGCCGGGCGGCATCGGTAATATGCCTGTGGCCATGGAGCTTATGGTCGTAAGCTGGATGCTGCGTCTTGTCAACATTGTGATCAATACCATCGTTGCGGCACGCTTCATTGAACTGTACGTTTATAATGCCCTGGCTTCCCTGCCAATTGCCACGCTCTGCTATCGGGAACTGCATGGTATTGCTGTCAACTTCCTGAAAAACTACATGGCGGTGGCGCTGCAAGGAGCCGTTCTCTACCTTGTCATTGGCTTCTACCCTGCCCTGACAGCTTCATTGGGCAGTGGCGGTGACATTACCGAGCAGGCCTGGGCCATGCTGGGCAAATCCGTTATTCTGCTGGTGGCCGTGTTTATGAGCGGACGATTCACCAAAGCCATCACTAGCGCCATTTAATGGAGGAGTTCACCTATGCTCTCAACAAAAACCAATCTCGAAATCACGGAATATCACGAGAAATTCTTTCTCGGGCTTTCACTGCGTCAGCTGGCCTGCTTTGGTGTCGCTACCGTGCTGGCCATAGCAAGCTGCTTCGTTTGTCTGCAATGGCTTCAGCTGGATATTCAGATGGTTTCCTACATCGTAATGGTAGAAGTCCTCCCCTTTCTTGGGCTGGGCTTTATCAGCCATAACGGGTATCCGTTTGAAAAGCTTGTAAAAATCTACTGGGCATGGTATTGCGGCCCCGCCGAGGTCGCAGTCTGCCCCCGTCAGGAGAAAAATTATGTTTTTACCAAAAAAGCACGCCGACTTGCCCATCGAACCGAGTGTGTTGGAGTCTTTGCGCGCACAGGAGAAATCGTTAAAACGAGAAAAAAGGAAAGTCGCCAAAGAACGGCGGCAGCACGCAAGGCAGTTAAAGAAAGCCGAAAAGCATGCAAAAAAACGCATTGCCGCACGCAAAGTGCCACAGAAAGCCAGTGATTGCCTGCAATACCTGAGTATGTCGCAGGATGGCATCTGCGAGGTGGAGCCGGGACTTTTCTCGATGACGATGGCGTTCACCGATGTGAACTTCCAGATTGCTATGTTGGAAGAGCAAAAGAACATTTTTACGAAATACAGCGAGTTTTTGAACTACTTCGACCCTTCGCTGCATCTGGAAATCAACCTTGTCACCCGCAGCATGGACGAGGAGCAGTTTCGCCGCGACACCTTCCTGCCGCTGCGCGGGGATGACCGTGACCGCTATGCCGAGGAGATGAACCAAGTCGTGGCGGAAAAAGCACTGCGCGGTCAAAATGGCCTGCTTCGTGAGAAGTACGTCACCTTCAGCCTGAACGCCGAAAATTACCAGCAGGCGAAAGAGCAGCTGGAAAACCGTGCTGCCGATATTGCCGATCACTTCAAGCGTATGGGCAGCAGTACACGCATCTTGTCCGGCATTGAGCGTCTGAGCCTGTTACAAGGCATCATGCGGCCCAATGAGGAAATGAGCTTTTCCTATGACTGGTTGCTGGCTGAGGATGACCTTACTACGAAGGATTTTATTTCACCCAGCTCTTACAACTGGCACCCGGAGCACGACGACTCGCGCGCCGTTTACCGTGACCGCTATCAGTTTGGCGATAAAATCGGCAAGACAATGTATCTGCGGGGCATAGCGCCGGAAATGAAGAACGGTTTGTTCTCTATGCTGTCCGAACTTCCTTTTGACCACGTCATCACAATGCATGTTGACGCTATGGACCAGGCAGAAGCTGTCCAGGAAATCGAGAAAAAGCTTGCCTATATGCACAAGGAAGAATACGATGCCATTGCCAAAGCACGCGAGCGAAATATGCCTGCCAGCATAGCTGTGAGCTATGATCTGAAATCCAAAATGCACCACACAGAGCAGATGATGGATGACATTACAACCAAAAACCAAAAAATCTTCAAAGTCTGCATCCTCATTCACACCTATGGCGATTCCAATGCGCAGTTGGATGAGCGCGTGCGGCGCATTTGCAGTACCGTACAGCAACAGACCTGCCGCTTTGACGGCATTTTGTATGAGCAGCGCAACGCCATGAACAGTATGCTGCCGCTTGGCAAGAAATGGCTCGGGTTGGAGCGCACGCTGGAAACCGTCAGCACGGCCATCTATGTGCCGTTCACCACACAGGAACTGTTCCAGCCGGGCGGACTGTACGAGGGCATCAACGCCCGCAGTAAGAATCTGATACTGTGTAACCGCAAGCTGCTGCCCGCCCCTGCCGGTATGGTGCTGGGTATGACGGGCTACGGCAAGTCTTTCTCCGTAATGCAGATGGTCACCAATATCATGCTTCGCTGGCCAGATGATGATATTGTTCTCATCGACCCAGAACAGGAGTACACGCATCTCGTTACAGCCATGGGTGGCGTAGTGATTGACATTTCCGCGTCCAGCCCCTCCCATATCAATCCCATGGACATTACCGAGGACTATGGCGACGATGAGGACCCCATCCGACTGAAAAGTCAGTTCTTGCAGAATTTCTGCCAGCTCATTCTACACAGCTCCGAATTGTCGCCCCAGGAGCGAACCTTTATTGATGTAGCTGCCGGCCTGACCTATCAGCGCTATATGGCAAATCCCAAGCGCGAGGAAATGCCAACGCTGCACGACTTTTATAGAAATCTTGCGCTGCAGGGAGAGGAAGTCAAGCCACTGCTTACGGCGTTGAAGCTATATGTAAGTGGCTCCATGGACCTGTTTGCCCACCAGACAAACGTGGATTTGCAGAACCACTGCATCTGTTTTAATACCGTGAAACTGGGCAAAAGTATGCAGTCCATCGGCATGATGACGGTACTGGACCAGATTTGGAACCGCATCACCCGAAACCGCGTGCTGGGACGCCGCACTTGGATTTTCACCGATGAGTTCCAGCTACTGCTGGGCAACAGCGCCTGCACG
>OLNM01000740.1_pt1 | contig 28936 bp, 24 predicted proteins | sample 1672391 | NCBI WGS metagenome assembly OLNM01 (sample SAMEA3136680, study PRJEB25190) | human gut metagenome | reverse complement strand
ATCAGGCTGGAAACGAAAACGAGGCAGATTACGAAGTGACGGTTACATACACTGGTTTGGATGCAGAGGCATTGTTGGAAAAGACAGGGCTGATTATGCAGATAGCGGACACCTCAACAAATAATAATTCTACAAGTAGCAATAATAATATGACAAAGAGTGATGGCAAATCAAACAAAAATCAAAATGGAGAGTATAAGGGTAATGATACTGTAAATGATTTAGGAATGACAGATGCGGAATTTGCAGCCATGTTTGATTCGATGACTCCGGAAGAAAGAGAAGCATTTTTAAATTCTATGGCTAGTGGAAGTACAGATGAAAGTTATAATATTGCCACAGAGCAGGGAACAATTTCATATTATTATGATAGTAGTGCAGCTCAACAGGTTTTTAGTCTTGTAAATCAGGAAAGAGTAAATAATGGACTTCCAGAATTAACTTGGGATAGTGATATGGCATCATATTCTGACAGGCGTGCAATGGAAATAGTTACAGATTTTAGCCACAATTCTGCAGGTGGAAAATGGAGTGTAGGTGAAAATATTGGTCAATGATATGAAAATGCCAGCGCAGTTGTAAGTGGATGGATGAACTCAGAAGGACATAAAGCTAATATATTGAGCACAGTATCGACAAGAGCATCTGTTTCTTGTTATGTTGAAAAAGAAACTTTCAGCAATGGCTCAAGAATTAATAATCATTATTGGGTTATTAATTTTACACATTAAAAGCATTCCTTTAAAAATTAAATAAATTGCACTGATTTTATTGGTTTGGTATAATGAATAAGGTGCTACGAGAAAACGGTAGGCGGTTAGCCCTCAACAGAGGGACTGAACCCTCTGATTACATAGAAATCTTCGTAAGAAGAAATTCGTAAATGGAGGGGATGCTAATGATAACACTGACGGAACTTATTCAGTTCACGAGTTTATTGATAAGCGTTGCCGGATTATTTTACCTGATGGGGAAAGATAATCATGGCAGAAAAAAATAACCGCCCCGGCCAGGTTGCGGTTATCTTTTTTAACTAACACACCGGACTAACCGTCTATCGGTAGCACCTTTTTATAAATTGATTATACTATATTTATACTAAAATGTAAAGATAGCATAGTTCTAATTTCAGAAACTACGAGGGAAGAAATATGTACATAGAGTTTGAAAAATGGTTGAATAATATTTTAGAGGAAAATATGCCGATACCAGGAGCTGCTATAAATTTTAATCTTTATGAAGAAGCAGATTTATATTGGTCTATACAACTGATTTGTGCTTCGTATTTTGATGAAGAAGATGAAGACTGGTGTTGTGAAGAAGAATTTAGCTCTGGAGAAAATGTATTCTGCTGGAAAGCAGAGATGGGATGGGAAGAGATATTCGATATTTCCTGTCAAATGATAAAACAGTATATTTCTGAGGGGAAATATGCAGAAGAATTGAAAAAATATGAAGCAATTTCGGCTGGATTTGTAGATGGAGATTTGAAAATTTTTTATCAAAAGTGAATAATTTAAAATCCGGTTTGTTCCCCATAATATTGGTGCATATTTGCGTAAAAGAATCACAGCTTGTAGGGATGAATACTTATGAAAAGTAAAAGGAATAGTCAAGTTTCAATAATATATAGTACAGATGATTTAATAAGTGTTTATATACTGGCAAAATCAGAGAAGTAGCCATTAAAGATTAGAATACGAAATACTATATATGAATCTGAGCGTAAAAAAGAGGAGAAGACATTATAGTTAACTGTTTGGAAAATTTAATGATAAATAGAATAATAGAAAAAGATAAAAAACAGTTGGAAGTGAGAATGCAGGAAAAGCAAATTAAAAATGATAAATTGGGTAATATTTATAAAGAGTTAATAAATATAGTTAATGGTTATCCAGATAGATCACCAAATGATGTCCTTCGTAATATTGAATTTGCACCTAGTTATTCGATGGAAAAATTTGAGAGTGTTATAGAGATTTTGAATATTCAAATTGAGGACTATAAGAGACAATTAAATTTTGAACATTTAAAAAGAGAACGACGATATGATATAGGAAATCAAATTAGCAATAGAGAGTGCGCAATAAAAAAATAAATAAAATCAGAGATGATTATTTTTTGGCTGAAGAAAAATACCGGAAATTTAATAAAGAGGATAAGACAAGCTTTGATTTATATGCAGGACAAGAAGTAAAGAATAAACTAAGAGAATTTAATGTCGTTAAGAAAAATACATTTATATCAGGATTGTACGTGGGAGAGGATCCAGATTCATTAAATAATAGCATTAATAAAGCGAAAGAGCAGTTAATTGAGAGTATGCGAAATGATTTGAAAATTGAAAAAAGTTAAAGTGCTTTGTTAAATAAATTGTTAAGGAAACAATCGGAGTTGGTGTAAACGAAAAAAGCAGTTGCGGACGGAATAAAAATGATATTTTTTGTTACTGTTCACTCAGCACCTGAACACCATGCTGTTCAGGTGCGTATGAACGTGATGTGGGTGTGAGCAGCCCCCTTTTGCGAAGCAAAACTTTATATGGGGCTGCGAAGTTACAGTTCGCAGGGTAACCTGTGAACTGTAACTATTTTTTGTCGGAAAAGAATATTTTTTATCAAATAGTTTTTACATTTGCCGGAAAAAGCGTTATAATACGACACGATAAAAAATGTGAGGTGATGAAAGTGTTTTTTGAAAAAACAAAAGCGAAAAATGCAAGAGTCCAGATGTCGGAGGCTTTTATCACGAGTGTATTTTTGGCACTTTCCGGCGGATTTCAGGATGCATATACTTATTTTACAAGGGATGAAGTATTTTCGAATGCACAGACAGGAAACGTGGTACTGATGAGCCAGCATTTTATGCTGGGTGAATGGCAGAGAGGACTGCATTATCTGATACCGCTGCTCGCATTTGCCGGAGGCGTTTTCTTTGCAGACTGTGTACAGGGAAAGTTTAAATATGCCAACCGTCTTCATTGGAGGCAGGGGATATTATTGTTGGAGATCCTGATTTTATTTGGTGTCGGATTTATTCCGCAGGATTATAATATGCTTGCGACAACATTAGTGTCGTTCTCCTGTGCGATGCAGGTGCAGTCATTCCGCAAAGTTGGCGGATATTCTTATGCGAGTACGATGTGTATCGGAAACTTAAGAAGCGGCACGGCAGCGTTGTCAGCATACATGAGGGACAGACGCCCGGAGCAGATCCGGCAGGCGATGTATTATTTTGGGATTATCCTGTTTTTTGCAGTGGGAGCAGGAATCGGTGGAAATCTGTCTATGCGGCTTGGATTTAAGGCAATCTGGTTTTCAAGTGCTGTTCTGGCAGTCAGCTTTTTGTTAATGTTTATAGAAGAAAAGGAAAAATCATTATGTTAAACCAGTTTTCAAGAACGGAGTTATTATTGGGAAAAGAGGCGATGGAGAAACTCGGACATTCCAGAGTGGCTGTCTTTGGTGTCGGCGGCGTCGGAGGCTATGTCTGCGAAGCACTTGTGCGGAGTGGTGTGGGAGCGTTTGATCTGATCGATGATGACAAAGTATGTCTGACAAACTTAAACCGTCAGATCATTGCAACAAGAAAGACAGTGGGAAAGTATAAGGCAGAGGTGATGCGTGAACGCATCTTGGAAATCAATCCGGAAGCGGATGTACGGATCCACAAGTGCTTTTTCCTGCCGGAAAATGCGGATGATTTTCCATTTGACGAATATGATTATATTGTGGATGCGGTGGATACCGTAACTGCAAAAATCGAACTTGTCATGAAAGCGAAGGAAAAGGATATTCCAATCATCAGCAGTATGGGTGCGGGAAATAAGCTTGACGGAAGCCAGTTTAAGGTGGCAGATATTTATAAGACAAAAGTCTGCCCGCTTGCAAAAGTAATGCGCCGCGAACTGAAAAAGCGCGGAGTGAAGAAGTTGAAAGTTGTGTATTCCGAAGAAATCCCCACCAGACCAATCGAGGATATGTCCATCAGCTGCAGGACAAACTGTATCTGCCCGCCGGGAGCAGAGCATAAGTGTACAGAGCGACGTGATATTCCGGGAAGCGTGGCATTTGTTCCTTCAGTGGCAGGATTGATCATTGCCGGGGAAGTGGTAAAAGATCTGATACGGAAATAAGGTGTATCACACCAGCTGGATAAATATATAGACAAATAGAACCTATATAAGTTATAATGTTATGCAGTGCTGTAAAACAATATAATGAAAAACGAGGGAATGATATGTTTATAATTCAGTTTATCAGAGGTTTCTGTATGGCATTAGCAGACAGTGTTCCGGGTGTATCCGGAGGCACTATTGCATTTTTACTTGGATTTTATGATAAGTTTATCGATTCAATTGATGATCTGCTGACCGGAACAAAAGAGGAGAGAAAAGACGCATTTGTTTTCCTGATCAAACTTGGAATAGGATGGATCAGTGGATTTGTGATCGCAGTACTGATCCTGACAAGTGTATTTGAATCACATATTTATTATATAAGCTCCCTGTTTATCGGATTTATTATTTTTGCGATCCCAATCGTGATAAAAGAGGAGAAAAAATGTCTTGGAACCAATAAAAAGGCGATACCGTTTGTGCTGCTTGGTATTGCGGTTGTATGTGCCATCACATATTTTAATCCGGTTTCCGGTGGAAATGACGGAGTGAATCTGGATCATCTGACACCGGGGCTTGCGGTGTTTGTGTTTTTTGCAGGAGTGATCGCTATTTCAGCCATGGTGCTTCCCGGAATTTCCGGATCCACCCTGCTTTTGATCTTTGGATTATATCTTCCGATCATCACTGCGATCAAGGATATGCTGCATTTGGATTTCTCGAGCTTCTGGACGGTATTTCTTTTTGGCTGCGGTGTTTTAGTCGGCATTTTCAGTGTAGTAAAGCTGATCCGCAGGGCATTGGAAAAGTACAGGGCACAGACGATTTATCTGATCATTGGACTGATGCTTGGCTCCATCTTCGCTGTTGTTATGGGACCGACTACTCTGGATACTCCGCAGCCGGCTATGGGAATCCATGATTTTAGTATTCTTTTCTTTTTGATTGGCGGCGCAGTTATTTTCGGTCTGCAGAAGATGAAGGATATTAAAAAATAATCAAAGTAGAAGATGATGGTTTGAAAAAGGCGCGCAGGATAGCGCGAATAAGTTTTGGATAAAACAGCATAATAGAGACAGAATGAAACCGGCGCGAGTATTTGTGCCGGTTTCCGTATTGTCTTAAGGACTAAAGGAATTTTAATGGGAGAACAGGAAATGGGAAAGTTATTGGTGTACCTGAAAGATTATAAAAAAGAAAGCGTGTTAGGACCGCTTTTTAAATTGCTCGAGGCGTCTTTTGAGCTGATCGTGCCTCTTGTTATGGCGGCGATCATCGATCATGGAGTAGCAGACGGAGATAAACCATACATTATGAAAATGTGTCTGGTACTTGTGCTGCTTGCAGTGATCGGATTGACGTGTTCTATCACAGCACAGTATTTTGCAGCAAAGGCGGCGGTTGGTTTTTCCACAGGACTTCGCCACGCACTTTTTGAGCATATCCAGAAACTATCATTTTCGGAGATGGATACTGTGGGAACATCCACACTGATCACGAGAATGACAAGTGATATCAACCAGACACAGAATGGTGTAAACCTTGTATTACGTTTGTTTCTGCGTTCGCCGTTTATTGTGTTCGGTGCAATGATCATGGCATTTACGATCGATGTGAAAGCTGCGCTTGTTTTTGTTGTAACGATTCCGCTGTTATCGGTTGTGGTATTCGGAATTATGCTTGTGAGTATTCCATTGTATAAAAAAGTACAGTCTGCACTGGACAAGGTGCTTGGGATCACAAGAGAGAACCTGACCGGAAGCAGGGTGATCCGTGCTTTTAATAAAGAAGATGATGAGATCACAGACTTTAATAATAGCAATGATGCACTGACAAAGATCCAGCTTTATGTAGGAAAAATTTCAGCACTGATGAATCCGCTTACTTATGTGATTATAAATGGTGCAGTCGTTGTTTTAGTCTGGACAGGAGCAATCCGTGTTAACAGCGGATATATCACACAGGGTGAAGTGGTAGCACTGGTAAATTATATGTCCCAGATTTTAGTGGAACTTATAAAACTTGCAAATCTTATTATCAACATTAATAAATCTATTGCATGCGGAAACCGCATTCAGGCGATTTTTGAATTACAGCCATCCATCACAGATTATGCGGTGACGCCTGTGGCAGAGGAAAAAACAGAACACAGTGGAGAGGTGCCGGAAGTGGTATTTTCCCATGTGGGCTTAACTTATGCCGGAGCTGGAGAGGAATCCCTGACAGACATCGATTTCACTGTGAAAAAGGGAGAGACGGTCGGTATCATTGGTGGTACAGGTTCCGGAAAATCATCGGTCGTCAACCTGATCCCGCGTTTTTATGATGCGACAAAGGGAAGCGTGCAGATCGGGGGAAAAGATGTGCGTGAGTATTCTCTGGAAGAACTTCGTGGAAAAATCGGTATGGTACTCCAGAAAGCGGTTTTATTCAAGGGAACGATCCGCGAAAATATGTTATGGGGAAATGAGAACGCAACAGATGATGCCATCATGCAGGCGTTAGAGGTTGCCCAGGCAAAAGAGTTTGTAGATAAAAAAGAAGGCGGACTTGATTTTGAGATCGAGCAGGGCGGTAAGAATCTTTCCGGAGGACAGCGGCAGCGAATGACGATTGCCCGTGCGGTTGTGAAGAAGCCGGATATCCTGATCTTAGATGACAGTGCTTCTGCACTGGATTTTGCGACAGATGCAAAACTTCGTATGGCAATCCGTGATATGGAGAACAAAGCAACCGTATTTATCGTATCGCAGAGAGCAGCATCCATTATGTATGCAGACAAGATTATTGTGTTAGATGATGGGCAGATCGTTGGAATGGGAACCCATGAGGAACTCTTAAAACAGTGTGAAGTATATCAGGAAATTTATTATTCCCAGTTTAAAAAGACCGAAGATGAGAAGGAGGGAAGATAAATGAAAAAGAGGATCAATAACCATCAGAGATCAACGATCAAAAAAGTGATGAATTATATCAGAAGATACTGGGGGTATCTTGGAATGTCCATTGTCCTTGCGGCAGTGACAGTTGCATTGACTTTATATCTGCCGGTATTGACCGGACGCGCAGTCGATCTGATCATTGAAAAAGGAGTGGTGGATTTTGCAGGAATCCTTGCAATCCTGAAAAGGATGGCAGTTATCATTCTTCTGACTGCAGCTGCACAGTGGATCATGAATGCATGCAACAATAAGATCACTTATCATATTATCCGGGATATCCGGAAGGAAGCATTCGAAAAAATTGAAAGACTCCCATTAAAATATATTGACGGACATTCCTACGGCGAGATCGTCAGCCGTGTCATTGCGGATGTGGATCAGTTTGCGGATGGCCTGCTGATGGGATTTACCCAGTTTTTCACCGGCATTGTAACCATTTTAGGTACGTTGATCTTCATGCTTACGATCAGTGTGAAAATTACGGTGGCAGTCGTTGTGATCACACCGGTTTCGCTGCTTGTGGCAAGTTTTATCGCAAAGAAAACTTTTTCCATGTTTAAATTACAGTCCGAGACGAGAGGAGAACAGACCGCATTTATCGAGGAAATGATCGGTAACCAGAAGGTTGTTCAGGCGTTTTCCCATGAGGATGAAGCACTGGAAAAGTTTGATGAGATCAATGGCAGATTACAGAAATGTTCTTTGAGAGCCATTTTCTTTTCCAGTATCACAAATCCTGCAACCCGGTTTGTCAACAGTCTGGTGTATGCAGTCGTTGGCGTGGTAGGAGCATTTACCGCAATTGCAGGAGGTATTTCAGTCGGACAGCTTTCTGCGTTACTCAGTTACGCAAACCAGTATACAAAACCTTTCAATGAGATTTCCGGTGTTGTGACAGAGTTACAGAATGCGCTGGCATGTGCAGCGAGGGTGTTTGAATTGATGGAGGAGCCTTCGGAAGTTCCGGATGCGCCGGATGCAGTGAATTTGGAGGAGGCAGACGGTCATGTGGCGTTAGAGCATGTATCTTTCTCTTATGTGCCGGAACAGAAACTGATCGAGGACTTTAATCTTTCTGTAAAACCGGGACAGAGGGTGGCAATCGTCGGTCCGACCGGATGCGGAAAAACGACACTGATCAATCTTTTGATGCGTTTTTATGATACAAACAGCGGAACGATCCGTGTGAGCGGAGTGCCAGTCAATGATATGACAAGAAAGAGCCTTCGAAATAATTATGGTATGGTATTGCAGGAAACATGGCTGCGCAGTGGAACCATCCGTGATAATATCGTGATGGGAAAACCGGACGCGACCGATGAGGAAGTGATCGCAGCGGCAAAAGCTTCCCATGCACACAGTTTTATCAAGCGTCTGCCGCAGGGTTATGACACCGTGATGGCAGAGGACGGCGGTAATCTTTCCCAGGGACAGAAACAGTTGTTATGCATTACCCGCGTCATGCTCTGCCTGCCGCCAATGCTGATCCTGGATGAGGCAACTTCTTCCATTGATACGCGGACCGAGATCAGGATCCAGAAAGCGTTTGCGAAAATGATGAAAGGACGTACCAGTTTTATTGTGGCTCATCGTCTGTCGACCATTCAGGAAGCGGACATTATCCTTGTGATGAAAGATGGGCATATTATTGAGCAGGGACGCCATGAAGAACTGCTCGCCCAAAAGGGATTTTATGCAAATCTCTATGAGAGCCAGTTTGTAAATACATCCTCACAGGCATAAGGATTTTGGAAAAATAAAAGTGATACTAATCCACATAATAAATGGTGCGTGAGCCGTCAATGCTCTCCATTGTGGAGGTTGTGATGAAATCTTTGACTGCTTCTTTATCTCTTGCGAGAAGGAAGTCAAAGATTTTTTTTGCACTGTAATATAATTCTTTGGTGCCATATTTTTGTCCGTAGCGGATCCAGAGACTGCATACAAGATCGCGGAACGAGATAAAAAAGAGAGGGAGCAGAGTGTTGCCACTGATGTAGGCAATCTCGTGGCTGAACTCAAAAATGAGAGAAGCCGTCTTTTCCGGGTCAGTACAGTTTTCCATCTGGTAGACATATTCCTGAAGTCCCAACAGTTCTTCATCTGATGCACGGTCAATCGCAAACCGGGTGGCTTCCACCATAAACATGATTCTTGCTTCCAGTACGGATTTTACTTCACGGTTTTTTAAAACGCCGCCATTGTAATTCATGATGGCAACGAGTGTGTCTAAAGAACCGTCTCTGTGATAGTCTGCTACAAAGGTTCCGATTCTTGGACGAACCACGAGGAAACCTTTCTTTTCCAGTTCCGCGATACCGGAGTTGATAACTGCACGGGACACTTTCATGGATTCCGCCAGTTCGCGTTCCGGTGGCAGTTTGGAGCCAATCTCAAGTTTGCCGGATAATATCATATTTTGCAGTTCATTTACAAAAAGTTCCTTCAGGGAAGGTGCATTCAATTTTTTAAATTCCATAAAATCTCCTGTTCTTTCATGAATAAGTGTCTGTGAAACTCTCTTAGTAAGATTGATTTTTTGTCAAGTATTCTATGTTTTAGGGAATTTCACAATTATTATTGAAGTTTGATATCTGAAATATTAAGTTTGTCTCTGGATAGACCAGATACCACGAAACTATTTTATAAAAGATACAAATAAAAATCAATGATTCGACTTATTAAATTTTTGTGAAATTGACGATTCATTATCTGGCAGAGACAGAACCGGAAACTTGTATTTTAAGACAGATTCAGATATAATCAAAGGAAGCATGAAAAGAGTGGAGTGAATCATGAAGAAAAAGACCGTGACTTCTGAGACAGAAGAAATTACAATAGACAATAAAAAACAGAAAAGAAAGAGAGAAAAGAAAGCCTACCGGGAGATCCGGTGGGACAGGCTGGATAACACGGCACATCTTTTTCCTGTGATCGCAGGCGAGAATATGAGCAATGTCTACCGCATCAGTGTGACACTGACGGAGCTTGTACAGCCTGATATTTTGCAGCAGGCGTTAAACATCGTTCTTCCGAAGATGGATGGATTTAATTTAAGACTTCGCATGGGGGTGTTCTGGTATTATTTTGAGGAGAATGGAAAGCCTGCACCGAAAGTACGTGAGGAGAGCAATTTTCCATGCCGCTATATCCAGCAGAATCAAAACCACAGTTATATGTTCCGCGTGACTTATTATAAATACAGGATTAATCTGGAAGTGTTCCACGTGCTGACGGATGGAATGGGCGGCATTAATTTTTTGAAAGAGTTGACGTACCAGTATCTGCGCCTTGCGCACCCGGAACTGAAAGAGAAGGTGGGGGATTCCTTAAACAGCGGCACATCCTTAAACAGAGAGGACAGTTTCTTAAAAAATTATAAGAAGAGTTCTGCAAAAGGCTATCAGACAAAAAAGGCATATCTGTTAAAGGGAGAACATCTCGGACCGGGAGAATTTGGCGTTATGCATGGGTATATGCAGATTCCGCAGTTGAAAGAGGTGTGTCACAGATACGGCTGCAGTATCAATGAATATCTGGTTTCCGTTTATATCTGGAGTGTGTATACGGAGTGTATGAAGGGAATGCCGTCCACGAGTCCGATCCGCGTGGCAGTTCCGGTAAATCTGCGCCCATATTTTAATTCGATCACAACAAAGAATTTCTTTGTCATGGTGTCGGCAGAATTTCATCCGACAAAGGAAGTCTACACGTTTGCGGAAGTGCTGGAGATCGTGCGTGATAATCTGAGAAGCCAGATCAACAGGGAGCATCTGGAGAAATTGTTTTCCTATAATGTATCCAATGAGAAACTGCTTGCTGCGCGCGCAGTACCGCTTTTCTTAAAAAATATTGCAATGAAGCTTGTGTATACAAAGTCTGCACTCGCCAATACAACGACGATCACAAATATCGGAAATATCGGTGTGGATGAGGAATACCGCCCATATGTGGAGATGTTCCATGCATTTCTTGCAATGTCGAAGGGACAGCATTTGAAGGGAACGATCTGTTCTTATGGAAGTACGCTGGTGTTCTCATTCAGCTTTGATCTGAAAGATGTTTCCGTGCAGCGGGGATTTTTCCGCAAAATCGCAGCAGACGGAATTGAGGTCGAGTTAGATACAAATGGTGTGACTGCCGATTAAGAAGAATGGATCAGGATAGAAAAAACAGGAAAGTAATGGTGTGAGATGAGCAGATGTAAACAATGTAATATAGAAGTTTTGGATGAGACGGAGCGCTGCCCGCTCTGTCACTCCGTATTAGAGCCTACGATAGAGGTGGAAAATATGTATCCCGATGTCAAGATCAAAACAAGACGGATGATGCTTTTGTCGCGAATTTATCTTTTCGTGGCGATCGTGGCAGAGGCGGTTTTAGTTGCAGTGAATCATTACGGTGATTTTGAGACGGCGTGGAGCCTTGTTACCGGTCTGATCTTTTTTTACGGATATCTGGTTGTCCGGTTTGCAATCCTTGGAAAAACCGGCTATATTGCCAAAACAATTGTTTTGACTTTAATTGCCATATTGATATTGATTGCAATCGATTTTGTGAATGGTTACCGGGGATGGTCGGTACGGTATGTGTTCCCGGCGGCGATCATTTTAGTCGATATAGGAATTTTGATCTTGATGTGTGTGAACCGGAGGAACTGGCAGAGTTATATTATGTGGCAGATTTTTATGATTTTGTGCAGTTTTGTTCCGATTATTCTGTATCTGACCGGAATTATTTATGTGCCGTATCTGGCGCTCGCGGCACTCGGAACGTCTGTATTTTTGTTCCTTGGAACGCTGATCATCGGTGACAGAAGAGCCAGGGTGGAACTGAAGAGAAGATTCCATATCAGATAAGGAAACGACAGAAGTTTGAATAAGAGGGTTTATGATCAGAAAATTGACTTTGAAAAAAGAAAGAGAACATGAGACAAACGAAGCGAGCATCGCAGGAAATGTCATGCGTGACCTGATCGCGCATGTGACAAACGATAACCTGATCGGCAGGAAAATCAAAAGCGGTGAACTGCGGAAAAAAATGGTCGAACCGCCGTGGAAATGCCCGGATATGTTCACCATGACCACTATCGAGATGGAGCACTTCACAATGGAGTGGCTTGAATTAAAGGAAAATCCAAATGAGCAGAAGGTGATCTTACAGCTTCATGGCGGCGGGTATATCGGAGCGATGCGGAATGCATACCGCATGTTTGCGGGACTTTACAATGAAGTCAGCAAAGGGATGAGTGTACTCACCATTGATTACCGTGTAGCACCTGAAAATCCATATCCGGCGGCATTGGAAGATGCAGTGAGCGCATATCAGTGGCTGCTCGGTCAGGGCTGGTTTGCAGAGGATATCATTGTGGCAGGAGATTCCGCAGGAGGAGGGCTTGCGATGGCACTGTGCCATTATCTGAAAGATCATGGAATGCAGCTTCCATGTGGGATCGTTGCAATGTCTCCGTGGACGGATCTTATGGCAAGCGGTGAATCGTATGATACCAATTATGAGAGGGATCCGTTGTTCGGAAATACGAGGGACAGCCTGATCTATAACAAAGACTATGTGGGTGACCATGATCCGATGGATGCTTATATTTCACCTTTGTATGGGGATTTCAGAGGATTTCCGCCAATGCTCATTCAGGTAGGTTCTTATGAGATGCTGTTAAGTGATTCGGTGAGCGTTGCCTCGAAAGCGAGACATCAGGGTGTGAAAGTAAGACTCAGTATTTATGATGGAATGTTCCACATTTTCCAGATGGCAGCAAAAATGCTGCCAGAATCCAGAAAAGCGTGGGCTGAGATTGGAAAATTTATTGATGTTTTGTCAAATGACTGACATCCATATAAACAGGAAGACCATTTTCATAGGTGACATTGGATTCCCCCTGAATCAATGGAGTGAGGTAATCAATTAATTCCTGTGTAACATCATTGCCAGCGGCGTTGATCCATTCAGTAGGAACGGATTTGGCTTCGTTGGCAATATTTTTTATCTCGGCATATCCATATTCAATCGTATATGGATCGTCAGATACACGGTTCATGGTGACCATAGAAGCTGTTACGCCTTCCTCGGAGAGCGCAACGGCTTTTTTTCCTAATTCGACAGATTCCATAAGGTCTGTTTTGGATGCTAAATGGGCTGCACACCGCTGTAATACATTCACTTCGATGGAGCGGACTTTTACGCCTAATTTTTCTTTCACAAGGAATTCCAGTGTTTTTCCGGCGCCGCTCAGTTGGCTGTGGCCAAATGTATCGACAGACTGCTCAGAAGCACTGATGTAGTTGCCGGAAGCATCGCGGATACCCTCTGAGACTGCAATGATAACGTTATTGCGTTCAAACAGCATACGTTTTACGTCTAACAGGAAGTCGTCCGTGTCAAATGGAACTTCCGGAAGATAAATTAAATGTGGGGCTGTGTTGTAGCCGTTTCTTGCAAGGGCGGCAGCAGCGGTCAGCCATCCTGCGTCACGTCCCATGATCTCAATGATTGTGACACTCTTGACTGCGTAAATAAAAGTGTCATGGGCAATCTCTAAAACTGAGGAAGCAATGTATTTTGCAGCGGAACCAAAACCAGGAGTGTGGTCTGTCTCACACAGATCGTTGTCGATTGTTTTTGGAATACCGATGATGCGGACATTGCTGCCGATTTTTTTGCCGTATTCGGATAATTTTAAAACGGTGTCCATAGAGTCGTTTCCGCCAATGTAGAAGAAGGCGCCGACATTGTATAATTCAAACTGTTTGAAGATGAAAACATATGAGGAATCATCATCCAGATAATCCGGCAGTTTATGACGGCAGGAACCTAAATACATTGCAGGTGTTGTTTCCAGACGATCCAGATATGCCGGATTTTCATTCATAATCTCTGTCAGATTTAATAAATGATTGTTTAAGATACCAAGGATTCCATTTACAGATCCATAGACAGTCTCATACTGCTCAGATGCCATGACTCCACGGATCACACCTGCAAGGCTGGCGTTAATTGCAACTGTCGGTCCACCGGACTGTGCGACCATTACATTTTTTAAACTCATAGTTTACTCCTTAATAATTCATTAACTTTTGTTAAAAATAGTATCCATTTCTTTTTCTTTTGTTATAATGAAAAAGATAGATTTTTTTGTGAAAATCTTTTTGACTGCTATATAATAGCGGAAAATAACGTGTTTAGCAAGAGGTAGCAGGTGTGAAATGTGATTTATGTCCAAGAAAATGCCTTGTAGACCGGAAAAAGGGTGAAAAAGGAATCTGTGGGCAGACAGAAAATTTAAAAGTTGCGAGGGCAGCACTTCATTTCTGGGAGGAACCGTGCATTTCGGGAGATGCGGGATCGGGAGCTGTATTTTTTTCGGGGTGTTCGCTGCATTGTGTATTCTGTCAGAATGAGAATATCGCAAACGGAACGGTTGGAAAAGAAATCTCTCTGGAGCGGCTCGTGGATATTTTTCTTGAATTGCAGGAAAAAAGAGCCAATAATATCAATCTTGTAACACCGGGACATTTTGTGCCGCAGATCGTGAAGGCTCTGGATCAGGCACGAAAGGAAGGGCTTACGCTTCCGGTTGTATACAATACAAGCAGTTATGAGACGGTTGACACGATCAAAATGCTAGAGGGTTACGTTGATATTTATCTGCCGGATTTTAAATATATGAGCCCGGTTTTGAGTAAAAAGTATTCCCATGCTCCGGATTATGCAGAGGTTGCAAAGGCAGCGATCGCAGAGATGGTGCGGCAGACAGGAAAGGCTGTGTTTGTAAATGGAGATGAAGATAACCTTATTTTAAGTGGAACGATCGTAAGACATCTGACACTGCCCGGTTGTATGGCGGATTCCATGCAGATTGTAAAATATCTGCATGATACATACGGAGATAAGATTTATATCAGTATCATGAACCAGTTCACCCCACTTTCCAATCTGGAAAAGTATCCGGAATTAAATCGCAGGATTACCGATGAGGAATATGAGACACTGGTGGATTATGCGATCGATATCGGAATAGAAAATGGTTTTATCCAGGAGGGGGACACAGCGGAAGAGAGTTTTATCCCGGCATTTGACTGTGAGGGCGTGTAACCTTGAAAATGAGAACCATATTTTCTGGTGGAAAAAATTTCCAAAAAAATAAGGAAAATTATATTTACATAATATGGGAAAATGCTATAATTAGCTTCGTATGATTACAAAGAAGGAATAGCAGCGAAATTACTGCAGACAGATTCTTTATCATAATAGAGTGAACTACGAAAATTTACTATAAGTAATTGGAAATGCAGACGAGGAGGAGACGAGAATGAATTTTCTAAATTTAGTTCAGGGCGCAGCCGGAAAGGTAAAAGGGGTTGCGACTTTGCTTAGCGGGCTGACAAAGACACAGGCAATCATAGCAGGTGTAGCCACTGTGACAGCAGTTGGCGGTGTCGGAACAGGAGGATATTTTTTATATGACCATTTTCATCAGCCGGAACCAATTGTGGCGGATGTTGTGATAAGTACAGAGGTGGCAGAAGAACCGACGGAAGAAGTTGTGGCAGTCGAAGAGGTTGTCACGGAAGAAACAGAGGCGGCAGAACCGGAAACCGTCACATTGGTCGGAAGTTCTATTGAGAAGGATCTGAAGATCAAGATTCAGGACGAGTCCTCGAAAAATGTAAAGGGACAGCCTTTTGAGATCACGATCAAGGCAGACAAGAAGAAGGCAAAATCAACTACATATTCAGATGATGATAAAGATGGTATTATTTACATTAAAAGTATTGATGCCGGAAAATATGATGTCTCTTTGAATGAGATTGACGGATATATCTCAAAGGAGAATTCTTACAAAGTAACGGTTAAGGATAAGATTGAATACACCAAGGTAGATGTCAAAGACGAGATCAAATCCGCAGCAGAAGTAGCACCGGCAGAGGATGCAGAGGTAGACAATGTTGAGGTGGAGGCTGTTATTCAGGATACAGTGGAAACAGTTGACAGCACCTGCACGCCATCCAAAGTCGAAGCAGGAGATGTGGATACTTCCAATTTCCCGAAAGCTTCTGTTGGTGGATCAACAAAAGTGGACATTGCACAGGCAGCAGTGACGGCTTCCGCAAAGAGTGTGGGATACAGAGCTACTGGAAATGAGGGAGAAACTGTTCCGTCAACTGCAACAAAGGAACCAAAGTCATCTGAAACGCAACAACCGTCAGAAGGTGGAGCTGATAAGGGTGACAATACAGGAAATCAGGGTGGAAACAGCCAAGGTGGAACAACAGGCGGAACTACTGGAAGCGGAGACAGTCAGGGTGGATCGTCTACAGGAGGTACAGAAGAACCAAAGCCAAAGCCAAATCCAGAACCGAGTACATATGAAATTACCATTGTCCATATGTTTTATAAAAACGATGGAAAAACAAAAGCAGACAAAGCAGATGAAAAAGAGACAGTAACTGTTGCAAAGGATGCGAAAACGGTGTCATCTGCAAAAACATATGACGGATATAAAGCTTCCAACGGTACAACCTTTACCATTCAGAATGGTGCAAAAGAATATAACATCATGTGGGTTGCAACAGCAGCAGATAAGGCTACTTATAAGGTAATACATAATTTCTTTCAGGTTGATGGAAAGACCAAAGCAGAAGAATCCAAAAGTGAAGATATCACAGTAGATGCTACTGCTACTGAGATACAGGCATCTTCTTATGAAGCACAGGGATATAAACTGGCAGAAGGTTCCACGAAGATCAAAGTGGCAGCAGGCACAACAGCATACACATTAAACTGGGTAAAAGCTGCAACCGCAGCTAGTGCATCCGTCACAGTACCACAGACGGCAGCTTTATATAACAGCACTATTAATAATGCAAATGCAATTGGTCTTACAGCAACATTGACAGACGCAGGCAATATTATCACAAATATTACATGGGCTAGCAGCAACGAAAAAGTTGTAAAGGTATCCAATGGAGCGAAAACAGGATGTACACTGACAGCAGTTGGAAAAGGAAGTGCAACTGTAACAGGTACGATCACATACTTATCCAAACCGGGCGATACCAAGACAACCGCAAGTGACAAGAAAATCACATGTACAGTTACAGTCAATGATTTTACTGGAAATACAACAACCCAGTTAAAAGATAAATCCGGTAGATTACTTTACAAAGATTCCGAGTGTAAAAAACCAGCAACCGTGGCAGATTACAATGCAAACGGAACTTACTACACCGAGCCGGTTTACACCGGATGGCAGACCATTGATGGAAAAGTATATTACTATACCAGCAACCATCAGCGTGTAACAGGAAGTCAGGTGATCAGCGGTATCTCTTACAACTTCGGAAGTGATGGAGCATTACAGCAGGGTTCCGGAAAGAACGGTATTGATGTATCCAGCCATCAAGGAAATATCGACTGGGCATCTGTAAAGGCAGCAGGTATCAATTTTGCAATTATCCGTGTCGGTTACCGCGGATCACAGACAGGAGCATTGGTAGAGGATTCCTGCTTCAAGAAAAATATTCAGGGTGCAACTGCAAACGGCATTAACGTTGGTGTTTACTTCTTCACACAGGCTACAACTGAGGCAGAGGCTGTTGAGGAGGCAAGTATGGCATTGACCTTATGCTCCGGATACAATCTTTCTTACCCGATTTTTGTTGATACAGAGAACGGAAGCGGAGCAGCCCGTGCCAACGGATTAGATAAAGGCAGCAGAACAGCATGCGTGGCTGCGTTCTGTAAGACCATTGCAAACGGTGGAAGAAAAGCAGGTGTTTACGCAAGCAAGAGCTGGTACAACAATAAAATTGATGCATCTGCATTCAGTAACTACTTTATCTGGGTTGCACAGTACAACACAACCTGCAATTACAAAGGAAAATATAACATGTGGCAGTACTCTTCCAAGGGAAGTGTTCCTGGAATCAAGGGAAATGTCGATGTAAATATTGCATATTAATTTATGGGTTTTAAAAGGATGACCGGTATCTGTTCAGATACCGGTTGTTTTGCGCATAACAATCAATAAGGAGAACAGGTTTGCCATATTATAATAGGAAAGAGTATCCAAAACAGATATGGGTGTCGGAGATACCGGAGCGTGAAGTTTCTTTGTTAAGAGAAAATCTTGCAGGAATAAAACAAACTACATTTGTGTTAATAAAAAAAGAGGAAGCCTTTCATCAGCTGTCAGAGAAGCGGAGCAGAGATATCATTTTTCTATCTTCGGATCAGTCTCTTTTAGACCTTGCCAGAGATGTGGACGTCCCGGCGATTGCCTATCAGAAACCGGAAATGGATACATTTCTTCATGCCGATATGGTCGTCGAGGGGTTCGAGGAAGTCGATATGACGTTTTTACAGCGTGTGTATGAGAGACATTTCAACATTCCATGGACGATTCTGGAGACGGAACGCTGTATTGTGAGAGAACTGGAACTTTCTGATCTGGATGACCTTTTTTCCATGTATGCAGAACCCGGAATGACCGATTATATGGAGGGACTATATGAATATGAGGAAGAGCTGGAATATCAGAAAGCCTATATCGAAAATATGTATCGTTTTTACGGATATGGAATGTGGCTCGTTTTTGAGAAAAAAACGGGCACGCTGATCGGCAGGGCTGGTGTGGAACACCGGGAAGAGTTAAATGGAGATATGGAATTGGGTTATGCGATCCGGACATCCTTTCAACATCAGGGTTATGCCTATGAAGTCTGTCAGGCGATCATGCAATATGCAGGAGAGGAGCTGCAGGTACATCTCTTGCACTGTCTGATTCAAAAAGAAAATACTCTTTCTGAAAAACTTGCCATAAAATTAGGCTTTTCATATTGCGGTGACCGGGAAATAGACGGCGTCCTGATGTCAGATTATCAGATAGAATGGTGATGGAAGCCGGATGCAAAGTTTAAGCGTTGATTTTTGATAGAAAATAAAATATAATCATATATTATACACAAAAGCATAGATAAAGTGGGTGATCTACATGGCAGAACTTTCATCAGAAGAATTAGAGAAAATCGTAAAAGAAGAGGATAATAGTATCAAACCAATGAAGGAGTTTGAGAGTCCCGAAAAATTATATCAGGAATTGATCGCCAGTGTCCGTAAGTATCATCCATCTACGGATATCAGTCTGATAGAGAAGGCATACAACATTGCATACGAGGCACATAAGGGGCAGGTAAGAAAATCGGGAGAACCGTATATCATCCATCCATTGTGCGTTGCGATTATTTTAGCAGAGTTAGAGCTTGATAAGGAGACGATTGTAGCGGGACTTTTGCATGATGTGGTGGAAGATACCGTTATGACCGACGAGGAGATCAAACAGGAGTTTGGTGCAGAGGTTGCACTGTTGGTGGATGGTGTCACAAAATTAGGACAGTTGTCCTATGATGCGGATAAAGTGGAAGTTCAGGCAGAGAACTTAAGAAAAATGTTCCTTGCCATGGCAAAGGATATCCGTGTGATTCTGATCAAACTGGCAGACCGCCTGCATAATATGCGGACACTGAAATACATGACGCCGGAGAAACAGAAGGAAAAAGCGCGCGAGACAATGGATATCTATGCGCCGATCGCCCAGCGCCTTGGTATTTCCAAAATTAAGATCGAATTAGACGATCTGTCTTTAAAATATTTAGAGCCGGAAGCATACTATGATCTGGTTCATCAGATTGCTCAGAGAAAAAGTGTCAGGGATGATTATGTCCAGAGCCTTGTGGAAGAGGTAAAAAAACATATCCACGAAGCCGGAATTCCGGCGCAGATTGATGGACGCGCAAAGCATTTTTTCAGTATTTATAAGAAAATGAAGAACCAGGATAAAACGCTGGATCAGATTTATGATCTGTTTGCGATCCGTATTATCGTGGATTCCGTAAAAGACTGTTATGCGGCACTTGGGGTTATTCACGAGATGTATAAACCGATTCCCGGTCGATTCAAAGATTACATTGCCATGCCAAAACCGAATATGTATCAGTCACTTCACACGACACTGATCGGACCGACCGGACAGCCGTTCGAGATCCAGATCCGTACCTATGAGATGCACCGCACTGCTGAGTATGGTATCGCCGCTCACTGGAAATACAAAGAGGCAAGCAATAATGGCGGTGCTGCAGCACCAATGACCGTTACCGAGGAAGAGAAGTTAAGCTGGCTGAGACAGATTTTAGAGTGGCAGAGGGATATGTCCGATAACAAAGAGTTTATGAGTCTGTTAAAAAGTGATCTCGACCTGTTTTCGGATACGGTTTTCTGCTTCACACCGACAGGAGATGTGAAAAACCTGCCAAACGGTTCTACGCCAATTGATTTTGCGTACAGCATCCATTCGGCGGTCGGAAACAAAATGATCGGAGCCAAAGTCAACGGAAAGCTTGTTCCGATTGATTATGTGATCCAGAATGGTGACCGGATCGAGGTATTGACTTCCCAGAATTCCAAGGGACCAAGCCGCGACTGGCTGAATATTGTAAAGAGCACGCAGGCAAAGAATAAGATCAATCAGTGGTTCCGAAGCGAGTTGAAGGAAGAAAATATTATAAGAGGAAAAGAGCTGCTTGCATCCTGTTGTAAATCAAAGGGAATCAACCTTTCCGATATCAACAGACCAGAGTATCAGGATAAAATCATGCGCAAGTATGGTTTTCATGACTGGAATTCCTGCCTTGCAACCGTTGGACATGGCGGTTTAAAAGAAGGTCAGATCGTAAACCGCATGTATGAGGAATACAAGAAAGATCACCTTGCACGTATTACAGATGAGGAAGTTCTTGAGACAATTTCCGAAAATAAAGAAAAAGTTCCGGAGAAAAAATCAAAGAGTGGTATTATTGTAAAAGGACTTTATGATGTGGCAGTCCATTTTTCAAAATGCTGCAGTCCGGTCCCGGGGGACGAGATCGTGGGATTTGTGACAAGAGGACGTGGTGTTTCCATTCACCGGACGGATTGCATCAACATCATCAATCTTTCGGATATGGAGAGAGAACGTCTCATCGATGCAGAGTGGCAGCATGATGAAGAATCCGGCAATTCCGGTCTTTATCTGGCAGAAATCAAAGTATTCTGCAATAACCGTACCGGGCTTCTCGTTGATATCACAAGAGCCTTTACAGAGCGTGAGATTGATATCAATGCGATCCATTCCAAGACGAGTAAGCAGGGAATCGCAACCATTGATATTTCATTTAATACAAAAGGAAAAGCAGAGCTGACGAGCGTGATCGACAAGCTTCGTCAGATAGACAGTATTATTGATATTGAGAGAACCACCGGCTGATCTGGCTCAGGTGGTTTCTTTCATCTTTTTATGGAGGAAGAAAAAGATGGCACCATTAAGTATACAGACATATGTAGTGGGTCCGGTACAGACCAATTGCTATTTTGCGATCAATGATGACACAAAAGAAGTACTGATCATTGATCCGGGTGCAAGTGCAAAACAGCTTGCAGAGAAAGTGAAAGAGCAGGGATTGAAACCTGTGGCAATTCTTCTGACACATGGACATTTTGATCATGCGACAGGGGCAGGGGAGCTGGCGCAGCTTTTGCATATAAAAATCTATGCGCAGGAAAAAGAAAAAGAGACACTGGAAAATCCGCAGTTGAATCTGAGCGGATGGCAGGGAAGCGAGCTTGTGTTCTATGCCGATGAATATTTAAAAGATGAGCAGGAAATAGATCTTGCAGGATTTCATATACGGGTATTTTTAACACCGGGACATACGGTAGGAGGCTGCTGCTATTATTTCCCATATCAGAACACTTTATTCAGCGGAGACAGTCTCTTCCAGACTTCTATTGGAAGGACTGATTTCCCGAAGGGAAGTGCATCCCAGCTGATTCATGCGATCCGGGAAAAACTTATGCCGCTTCCTGATGAGACCGCCGTGTATACAGGGCATGGAGATATGACAACGATCGGAACAGAGCGGATGTACAATCCCTATTTGTAGGAGGAAAGCATGATATTAGCAAAATTAAACCAGCCGGAATTTGAGTATGACATACATTCGCTCATCAAAGCATTTTTCCCGGAGGAAAATGTGAGTGCAACGGCAGAAGATAAAAAATATGAGGAAGAGATCACCTTTCAGTTTCAGGTGGAGTATGAGCCACAGCAGATAAAAATTGAGTGGAAGGGAAAAAATCAGGAAAGTCATGACCGAAGTTTTCCGGTAGATTTTTCAGACCGCACGGAAACGAAAAACGAATTGAAACAGAATTTTTATCAGATATTATCAGAGATCACGGGCAAAAAGCTTCCGTGGGGAACGCTGACAGGAATCCGGCCAACGAAAATCCCGATGAAATTTTTAGAGGAAGGAAAAACGGAGGAAGAGATCAGAACCTACATGCAAAAAACGTACTTTGCATCCGATGAGAAAATCGATCTTTCCATTGATATTGCAGAGCGTGAGCTCGAAATCTTAAAAAAGATCGATTACGAGAACGGCTACAGTCTTTATATCGGAATCCCATTCTGTCCGACAACCTGCCTGTATTGTTCATTTACATCCTACCCATTAGTGAGCTGGAGACAGAAAGTGGACAGCTATCTGGATGCTTTGGAAAAAGAACTGGATTATGTTGCAGTAAAATTTGGAAAAAAACATCTGAATTCCATCTACATTGGAGGGGGCACACCGACAACACTGGAGCCATATCAGCTTGACCGGCTGATCCGTAAAATCCGATGCAGCTTTGATCTGTCACACTGTCTGGAGTTTACAGTGGAAGCCGGACGTCCGGACAGCATCACAAGAGAAAAATTAGAAACGTTGAAAAAATGGGACATCACAAGAATTTCCATCAATCCGCAGACGATGAAAGATGAGACATTAAAAATCATCGGGCGCAGACATACCGTGGCACAGACCGTGGAGAGTTTTCATCTTGCGAGAGAACTTGGATTCGATGATATTAACATGGATCTTATCATGGGACTGCCGGAGGAAAGCCTTGAGGATGTCAGGGATACCTTAGAGCAGGTAAAAGCGTTAAAACCGGATAATCTTACCGTGCATTCACTTGCATTAAAGAGGGCGGCACGGCTTAACATGTTTAAGGAAGATTATAAAGATTACAAGATGGTCAACACCACAGAGCATATGAACCTCACCGCAGAATATGCAAAAGAGATGGGATTAGAACCATATTATCTGTATCGGCAGAAGAGCATGGCTGGCAATCTGGAAAATGTCGGTTACGCAAGTCCGGGGAAAGCAGGAATTTATAACATTCTGATCATGGAGGAGAAACAGACCATCGTGGCGTGCGGAGCGGGAGCTTCGACAAAACGTGTCTGGAATGAGCCAAATCCGGACGGCACTCATCGGATCGAAAGATGCGAGAATGTCAAGGATGTAGCGCAGTACATCGAGAGAATTGATGAGATGATTGAGCGGAAGCAGAAACTTTTTGCAGAAGAATAAAAGGTTTTTTTTCCTGAAATAGTACATCAAATGAGGGTTAGTACATCAAAAAATTACCCAATAATACTGAATAACCTATGAGATGTATTGAAACAACCTAATAACTGTGCCTTAAAGGACGAATTCATTTTAGAAGATGAGTTCGTCCTTTTCTCATATATTCCAAAATGACGGTAGAACTGTTCACAAGTTTTATGGTAAAATTTGAATACAAATTGAGCAACAAATCTGGGAAAACATAATCATCAATGTGTAAAATGTGATAGTCATGAGGAAAAAACGAGAGTCACAGAAAGGATGTGGGAGGCATTGTGTGGGAAGAGAATCAAACAACCAGCAGCCTTGGCTGTATTATTTGTTCTAATGTTTATTGGTGGATGTTTTTTTGTGAAAGCCAATCAGGCAAAGGAATTTGAGAAAAACGATTATGGGGTGTTTTTAAATGCGGACGCCTCATCTTTGGAACGATTTAAAATGTATGAAACGATTGTAATTGATGCACAGTATTTTACAAAAAGGGATATTGAATTGCTCCATCAAAATGGAACAGTCGTATATACATATCTAAATATTGGGTCGATTGAAAACTTCAGGGAGTACTATACAACCTATGCGGAACTGGCAATCGGTGAGTATGAGCACTGGAAGGAAGAAGAATGGGTAGATGTAGCAAACCCAGACTGGCAGAAGTTTATAGGACAGCTTTCTCAGGAACTATATGAAAAAGGTGTTGACGGATTCTTTATAGATAATTGTGATGTATATTATTACGATCCGCACGAGAGTATTTTTGAAGGCATTACAGCGATTCTACAAAATATAATGACGTTTGGAAAAGCGGTCATCATCAACGGTGGAGATACTTATGTGGCGGAATATAGGGAACGCTATGGGGCGATTGATCAGATTATGACAGGTGTAAATCAGGAATCAGTATGGAGCAGTATTGATTTTGATAGCGGAACTTTTCGTGAACAAACGAGCGAGACGAGAGATTATTTCTGCAAATATTTGGAAACGTGCAAGGCGGATGGGGTGGAAGTGTATCTGTTGGAATATACAACTAATCAAAAACTGATTCAAAAAATAAAAGAATACTGCAAGGAGCAAGATTTCCATTTTTATATTTCCAATTCCCTTGAACTTAAATAATGAGTGTTGAGAAATACGAAAAAGATGAGCAAATTAAGTTTCGTCACTTCGTTCCGCCAAGGTGGCTACACCCCCTTGCGCCGCTAAAGCGGCTATCCCCTGTGGACTTGCCGTCCGCAAACAGCATAAAATGCTGTTCGCCGCCAGCAAGTTTGAAAAAGAAACATAAAGCTTTGGAGGTGCTTATTTGAATGAAAAAGTTGATAGCATTGCGAGCCGTCCGTCACATGGCGAAATCTGGCATGAATCCTAAGACATTGCAGTACCTCATGGGGCATTCGGATATTGCCGTGACACTTAATGTTTACACCCATGTTGGACTTGAGGATGCGGAGAAAGAACTTCAGAAGATGCAGGGGTTGGAAAATGCAAGAAAAGAGATGGGGATTTCGGACAAGGATGATAAGCCTTTGAAACAGAATATGTTCAAGGTGATTTGATAATAGAATATTGGTGGAAACTGGTGGCACTCAGGCATATAGCTTGGGTGCCTTTTTGACTGGTAAAAATATGCCTTGGTCGATATAATGTAAATTGAAAACAAAAAATATTTTGTTAAGGAGAGATTTGATGGGAACATGGGGAGTAGGCATTTATCAAAATGACATAAGTGCAGATGTGAAAGAAGATTATATTGCAAAACTTAAGTCGGGGAAAAGTGATGAAGTTGCTCTGAAGGAAATATTATCAGAATATCAGGAGGACATGGAGGATATCGACTGCAAATATGATTTTTATTTTGGTCTGGCAGATACGTTGTGGAAAAAGGGAAGATTGACAGAGAAAATAAAAACAATAGCACTTCAGTTGATAGAAGAAGATAGAGTATCGCAACGTTGGCAAACAGAAAGAATTAGGTATGAGAGAAGTAAGGTATTGGACAAGTTGAAAGTGCAGTTAGAAGAGACGATGCCGGAATATAAAAAAATTCCTGTTCATAAACCATATGTCTTGGGATGGGAAGAGGGAGATGTATATTTTTTTCAAATTAAAGAGAAAATAGAGAGTTATGAAAAATATCTTGGTTGGTATGCTTTGTTTTATGTGAATAAAATATATTTGAGGGATTGGAATGTAAATGGAGTGGCTGATGAAGTAGCAGATGTATACTTTTTCTTAACTAAAGATAAACCCGAAAGTATAGATGCTCTTCGTACATCGAAAAGAGTATGCTTTCATATAGGAAAAACAGGTAATAGATACCAAATGCATATTTATGAGAGCTCGAGGAGAAATCGTCCAAAGGATTTAACTTTGCTTGGGAAGTGTGACGGAATTCATTATCCTTTAAATAATAGTAGTAAGGGAGGCCATTTTTGTTGGAGTAGAGTAGATATAAGGGAGATATTATATGGTTACGAAAATCAGTTGAAATTAGACAACGAGGATTAACATTAAAATTATAAATAATGCACACCTCCATCCGTAGTCTGCCCCCCTTAGCTGACTGCGATTTGACTACTACACAAGGCATCCGTTTGCTCCGTTTTGCATTATTTTGCAAAAAGTGTAGTTTTAGAAAATAAAAATACGATGCCAGGAAAAGTCGATAAATCAACGCAAAACACGGCAATACAGGGCATTTCAGAACAGGAGAAATTTATGATTAGGGTTTTATTCATCTGCCACGGCAACATATGCCGTTCCCCCATCTCCGAGTTCGTCCTCAAGGACATGGTAGAAAAGCTCGGCATAGCAGATAAATTTGAGATAGCCTCTGCGGCCACCAGCACTGAGGAGATCTGGGGCGGAAAAGGCAATCCGATATATCCACCGGCGAAGAAAGTGCTGAGGGCTCATGGCATAGGTAAGACGGCCTATACAGACTTTAGTGGTAAGCGGGCAAGACAGGTCACAAAGCAGGATTATGAATATTATGATTATCTGCTCTGCGCAGATACAGCAAATGTGAGGAATGTGCTGCGCATAACCGGTCCGGACTACCAGGACAAGATACATTTGCTGCTCGATTATGCGGGAAGATATGGACAATCTATAGCGGATCCGTGGTATACGGGACGATTTGATGAGACATACAGGGATGTGTGCCAGGGATGTGAGGGCTTTCTTGATTATCTCAGGCAAGGCAATAGGTTGTAGATAATATTATCAAAATGGGAACAATGGGATATTATTGAGTGCACCAGCTGAACGCAGGTGCATTTGATATTGTCAGATTGTTCCTTTTTATTCTGACAAGGTATTGCCGGTATGTGTTTACACTCTCGAAGGCATGGTTTTATATATGATTTTATATTGCTTGTTTTATATGGCAACACCACAAGAAACGTGATATGATTTACGCGTAAATGCATGAGAGAAAATATATAAACCACCAACGGAGGGCACACAAATGGAATTATATAAAGGCAGACCGGATACAAATGAAGGACGACTTGAGAGGGAGATCAGAGTTTATGATTTCCTTGATGATCACGGCATAGAGTATTGGCGCACAGATCATGCTCCAGCAGACACAATGGAAGTTTGCAGCGAGATAGATGCGGTGCTTGGGGCAACCATTTGTAAGAATCTGTTTCTGTGCAACAGGCAGAAGACACAGTTCTATCTGCTCATGATGCCGGGCGACAAGCCGTTCAAGACAAAGGAGATCACATCGCAGATAGGCAGCGCGAGACTTTCATTTGCATCGCCGGAGGATATGGAGAAGTATCTGGATATCAGGCCGGGGGCGGTCAGTGTCATGGGTCTCATGAATGACCATGAGAATAATGTGCAGCTGCTTGTTGACGAGGATGTTATGAAGGGCGAGTATCTTGGATGCCATCCGTGTGTGAACACATCAAGTATGAAGGTCAGGACGGAGGATATATTTGGGAAGTTTCTTGAGGCGGTTCACCACGATATGATCAAGGTGACGCTCACTGGAGAATAGGAGTGATAGAGTGTCATATAGACGCAGATTGATTGAACATTTCATAATGAGGTAAAAATGATGGCAGAGCGAAGAAACGGGGGCAAACCTCGCAGAGAAGAAAACAATAAAACGAGTGGCAGCGTAAACAAGAGAAAAGGACAGTCACATAGCAGAAAGTACGATGTAACAGGTGGAGAGAAACAAATAAAAATAGGAAGCAAAGGTAAAGCTGTACAGGGAAAACCGCGACAGGCACATTCATCACAATATAAGCTCAACCCGAACAGCAAATGTCCTATATCCCACCTGTGCGGTGGCTGTCAGTATGTGGATATGCCATATGAGCAGCAGCTTGCTGAGAAACAGAAGTATATAGATGACCTGCTCAGTGTATTTGGTCCTGTGGACAAGATAATAGGCATGGAGAATCCGTATCACTACAGGAATAAGGTCACTGCGGCATTCAGGAGAATGAAGAGCGGAGAAATAATTTCCGGGGTGTACGAGGAGGGAACACACAATATACTTCCAGTCGAGAACTGTTATGTGGAGGATGAGAAGGCGGCGGCCATCATCAGAACATTTGCCGGACTGATAAAGTCGTTCAAGCTGCAGATATACAACGAGGATACAGGAACCGGACTTATCAGGCATTTGCAGATAAGAGTCGGAAGAAAGACCGGACAGATCATGGTGATCATAGTCACCGCATCGCCGGTATTTCCGTCCAAGAAGAACCTTGCAAATGCACTTGTGACAGCTCATCCGGAGATCACAACGGTTGTCCAGAATATCAACGACCGGACGGACAGCCTTGTGCTGGGCAGCAAGTATCAGGTGCTCTGGGGCAAAGGCTACATTGTGGACAGGCTCTGCGGTTGTAGCTTTAAGATTTCGCCCGGCTCCTTTTATCAGGTCAATCCCATTCAGGCTCAGAAGCTTTATGAAAAAGCGATCGAGCTGGCGGATCTGACCGGAAAGGAGACGGTTGTGGACGCATACTGCGGAACCGGAACGATCGGCATGATTGCAGCAAAAAAAGCGGGAAAGGTATTCGGTGTGGAATCCAACCCGGACGCAGTGCGGGACGCGGTCGGCAATGCGAAAGCAAACGATGTGAAAAACATCCGGTTTTACAGAGAGGATGCAGGGCATTTTTTGCAGAGCTGTGCAGCTGACAACATGCCGGTCGATGTTGTTTTGATGGACCCGCCGCGCGCCGGAAGCAGTGAAGAATTTCTGGATGCGGTTGCAAAAATCGGTCCAAAGCGCGTCGTATATGTATCCTGCAATCCGACGACGCTGGAGCGCGACTGTACCTATCTGGAAAAACAGGGCTACCGTGCAAAAGAAGTATGGCCGGTGGACATGTTCC
>OLNM01000719.1_pt1 | contig 29291 bp, 22 predicted proteins | sample 1672391 | NCBI WGS metagenome assembly OLNM01 (sample SAMEA3136680, study PRJEB25190) | human gut metagenome | reverse complement strand
AGCACAAACACTACAGGCATCACAGCCTGTGCTAGCATGGACTTTCCTCATGAGAAGCAATTCTCCTCACGCGATTATCCAAAAATTGCATGTAACAAGACCTGAATTACAAATCAGTATTGTCTAAAATTTGTTTACCGAATACTTCTTTTTCAAGACGATTCAAGCGTTTTAAAATATCAAAATTCGTCATAGAAGATGAAGCTGCCACATCAATTGGATCTGGGTGACTAGGACTTGGAGCCGAGCTCACTTGCGGTTTACGAGTTAATTCTTCCTTCAAATCCGCAATTTCCTGACGAAGTGACTTGACCAAGGCAGCATAGGTTTCATAGTCCTTAATGACATCGTCTAAAAACTCATCAACTTCTACCTTGCTATACCCACGGACTTCACGTCCAAACTCTTGTTCAAAAATATCTTTCGCTGAAAAAATAATACTTGCCATGTCTCTCTCCATTCTCGCTTGCTAGTATTATTATATAAAAAAAGGCAAACAAAAATCAAGGTCAAAGCTTCAATTTTCGGAAAAATTTTCAGCAAGTTCATTTAATTGATCAAATGTTAATCTCTTTATAAAATAGTCCTCTTGATTTTTCATCTTTTGGTAAAAATAAGCTAATTTCGTTTCATTTTCTTCATCATAAAAAAGATAGGAACTAGTCGTATTTTCCAGTAAAAACTGCTGGTAATCTCTTAACTGCCACTTGTGTTCATAGCGAGGATAGGCATATTTGACAAAGTCTACCTGCTTAAAACGACTCAGTTTCATCTGATTGCCTTCATTCCAATTTTCCCCATGGGTTTCAAAAGCAAAAATGGTGGCCAACTGGAAACCGTACTCTGTCTTCATTTCCTGAGCAACCTCTAAAACCCAATATTCAAAGCCCAAAGTCCCTGTAAATACAAGCCAAGTCACCCCATCTGCTGCCATAGCTTCTAAATCTTTACGTATCGCTTTTTTAATCAATTTAAGACGAGGATCCTTGTCAGAAAACAAACCCAAATCAAAAGCAGAATAGCCTAAAACCAAAGCTGTAGTCATTTTTAACCCTTCCTGTGCAAATTTATGATATAATAGAGTGATGTTATTGTACCAATAAGGAGAATTATGGTCAACTATCCTCATAAAATTTCATCACAAAAAAGACAAACATCTCTTTCTCAACCAAAAAATTTCGCAAATCGAGGAATGTCTTTTGAAAAGATGATCAATGCTACCAACGACTACTATTTGTCTCAGGGATTGGCAGTTATACACAAGAAACCAACTCCTATTCAAATCGTACGAGTGGACTATCCACAACGAAGTCGTGCCAAGATTGTTGAAGCCTATTTTCGACAAGCTTCAACGACAGACTATTCTGGCGTTTATAATGGGTATTACATCGACTTTGAAGCTAAGGAAACAAAACAAAAACGTGCGATTCCGATGAAAAATTTCCATCCACATCAGATTCAGCATATGGAACAAGTCCTTGCCCAACAAGGAATCTGCTTTGTCCTTCTTCACTTTTCTTCCCAGCAAGAAACCTACTTATTGCCGGCATTCGATTTGATTCGCTTCTATCATCAAGATAAGGGACAAAAATCAATGCCACTTGGATACATACGAGAATACGGTTACCAGATAAAACTAGGGGCATTCCCACAAATTCCCTATCTCGATGTTATCAAAGAACATTTACTAGGTGGTAAACAAGATGAATAAATACATTCTTATGCGAATATTAAAGTATATTGGAATCTTTTTCCTAACTCTCTTTATCGCATTATTTCTATTGGGCGGGGGTGTTTTCCTCTATTTTGTGAGCAAAGCTCCAGCCCTATCAGATAGTAAATTAGTTGCAACAACTTCTAGCAAGATTTATGACAATAATAACGAACTCATTGCCGATCTGGGCTCTGAACGCCGAGTAAACGCTCAGGCCAACGAAATTCCTACTGATTTAGTCAAAGCTATCGTGTCTATCGAAGATCATCGTTTCTTTGACCACAGAGGGATCGATACGATTCGGATTATGGGAGCCTTCTTACGTAACTTACAAAGTAATTCTTTACAGGGGGGATCAACCCTAACCCAACAGTTGATTAAGTTGACCTATTTCTCAACATCAACTTCGGATCAAAACATCTCCCGAAAAGCACAAGAGGCTTGGCTCGCTATCCAATTGGAACAAAAAGCTACCAAACAAGAAATCCTTACCTACTACATCAATAAGGTCTATATGTCAAATGGTAATTATGGAATGCAGACAGCAGCCCAAAATTACTATGGTAAAGATCTAAAGGATCTATCTTTACCACAATTAGCTTTGTTAGCAGGTATGCCTCAGGCTCCGAATCAATACGATCCCTATTCTCATCCAGAAGCTGCCCTTGACCGCCGTAACTTGGTACTTTCAGAAATGAGAGGGCAAGATTACATTAGTGCTGAGCAATATGAAAAAGCCGTCAACACACCTATCACTGATGGTTTACAAAGTCTTAAGTCGGCTGCTACTTATCCAGCATATATGGATAACTATCTAAAAGAGGTTATTGAACAAGTAGAGCACGAAACTGGATATAATCTTCTGACTACTGGAATGGAAGTCTACACAAATGTGGACAAGGGAATTCAACAGCGACTTTGGGATATTTACAATACAGATGAGTATGTCTCTTATCCAGATAACGACCTTCAAGTAGCCTCAACTATCGTTGATACTTCCAATGGTAAAGTCATCGCTCAACTTGGAGCACGTCACCAAGCAAGTAACGTTTCATTTGGTACCAACCAAGCTGTGGAAACCAACCGTGACTGGGGATCAACCATGAAACCAATCACTGATTATGCCCCAGCCTTAGAATACGGTGTATACGATTCAACTGCAACTACTGTCCACGATATTCCTTATAACTATCCTGGAACAAGTACCCCTGTCTACAACTGGGATCGAGCATATTTTGGTAATATTACTCTGCAATATGCCCTTCAACAATCTCGTAACGTACCTGCCGTTGAAACACTAAACAAGGTTGGTTTAGACAGAGCCAAAAACTTCCTAAATGGTTTAGGAATCGACTATCCTGTAATACACTATTCAAATGCTATTTCAAGTAATACAACTGAATCTAGTAAACAATACGGGGCAAGCAGTGAAAAAATGGCTGCGGCTTACGCTGCATTCGCAAATGGCGGTATCTACCACAAACCAATGTACATCAATAAGATTGTCTTTAGTGATGGTAGTGAAAAAGAATTTTCTGACGCTGGTACAAGAGCTATGAAAGAGTCTACTGCCTACATGATGACAGAAATGATGAAAACAGTCTTGACATCTGGAACAGGTTACAACGCCTATCTGCCTGGAATTCCTCAAGCAGGTAAAACAGGTACTTCTAACTATACAGATGAAGAAATTGAAAATCATATTAAGTCAAATCAACTTGTAGCTCCGGATGAACTGTTTGTCGGTTATACTCGTAAGTATTCAATGGCCGTTTGGACAGGTTATAGCAACCGTCTCACTCCTATTCTAGGCGACGGTCTCACAGTTGCTGCTAGAGTCTATCGCGCTATGATGAGCTACCTTGCTCAAAATAACCATCCTGGAGATTGGACAATGCCTGAAGGACTATACCGAAGTGGCCAGTTCGTATTCCAAAATGGAGCCAGAAATACATTAAATACTCCTGACACACAGCAAACACAATCAGAAGTAGAGAGTCCCTCTACAACATCTGAAAGTTCAAGCACTCAAGTAACACCTACTCCTGGTCAACCAGCAAATAATCCTACACCAACGAATCCTAATCAGGGACAGCCTGGCCAACAAATCCAACAACAACCACAGGCCCCTCAATTTCAACAACCACAACAGTAAATACGAAAAATCCTGAGAGTTAGAAATTCTCAGGATTTTTTTACTACAAGATAGCTAATACTCAACGAAAATCAAAGAGCAAACTAGGAAACTAGCCGCAGGTTGCTCAAAACAGTGTTTTGAGGTTGCAGATGGAAGCTGATGTGGTTTGAAGAGATTTTCGAAGAGTATAAAAGAGTCGGCTACAAACCAACTCCCTTACCTTTATTTAACATGTTTTGCAAGTTCTTCTTGCGCTTTTTTATTGGATTCTTCTTTTTCTTTCATCCATTTTTCTTGAGCTTTTTGATACTCATCAACTCTCACTGGTTTATCTTGTACATCAAGGTATTTATACAAAGTGGCTTCGGTCGTACCCTTGTTACCAGAGTATGCAAACGGAAGTGTAAATGGTACCATCTTAGACAACATTGGACGACCAGTTTTAGAAGTTGTTGGGATGATCAAAGCACTATCTGTCAACCAAGCTTGGGCAGCTGCATATTTTTCATAACGTTTTGAAATGTCTTTCACTTCTGCACCAGCTTCAACAACCATTTTTTCGTAGTCTTCCAAACCAACTTGTTTAGCTGCTGCATTATTTGTACCAGCATCAAATCCTAGATAAGTCTTTGTACTTTCCCCTACAGATGGTTTGAGAATATCAAGGTAGGTAGATGGGTCAATGTAGTCTGGTCCCCATCCAACGTTATCTGAGACATCCCAATCTTGTCCTGCAGCCGTTTCAGCAAAGTAGGTAACATTGAGAACTTCATCTTTTTGAAGTTGTTGGATATCAATGACGACATTGTCAGTTCCTAATGTTTCTTCAAGTGATTGTTTAAAAGATTGGACACGTTGAACTTTTGTTGTATTGGTTTGGTCAACTGGCATATCCAAGTGGATTGGGAATCGAACACCTTCCGCTTGTAAGGCTGATTTAGCTTTAGCAAACTCTGCTTTCGCTTTTTCAGGATTGTAGAGTCCATCCTGAGCATCATCCAAGTTCACGTTGCTCCATTCGTCACCATAAGTCACCAATTTGTCTTTGACCATATCGCCAAAGTTTTTCCCATCTGCCTGTACAAATGTAGGAGGAACAAACAAGTTACGAAGCAGTTTAGTTGCCCCATTCGCACCATTCACTTGAGAAGCATAGGCTTTTCTATCAAAACCAAAGGCAAGGGCTTGACGGAAATCTTTGTTTAGAAGAGCTTTCTTGGTTGATGTTTTTTCTTCATCCGTTGTCTTAGAAGTGTACTTATAAGACTGGCGATCAATATTAGTACCTACTAAATAAGTAGTAGAATCTTGTGGTGTATAAACGATGTTGTCTTTAAACTCTTTTTCAAGTTCAGGATAACTTGCGCTTGTCGGGAAGAGACGAGCCATTGTAAAGCTTCCATCTTTGAAGTTTTCTGCAAGTTTTCCTGTATCTTGACCATCCCAGAATGAAAGTTTTACCTTATCAATGTGAACATTGTCCTTATCCCAGTAGTTAGGATTTTTCGCAAATTCAACGGAAGATTTAGCCACAAGAGATTTTAACAAATAAGGACCATTATAAAGGATACTGCTTGGATCTGTTGCTTTCCCAAAATCATCTCCCTTAGAGTTTAAAAACTCTTCATTAACTGGTGCTAAGACACCCATTGTTGTTTTAGAATTCCAAAAACTTTCAGGTTTGTTCAAAGTGTATTGGACTGTTTGATCGTCAAGAGCTTTAATCCCAACTTGAGAGAAATCTTTATTTTCCCCTTTAGCATAGGCGTCCAAACCTTTAATTGAATCCTGTACCAAGTAAAGGGCTTCTGATTTCTTATCTGTCGCATACTTAAGTCCTGTTACAAAGTCTTGAGCTTTCACAGGCGCATACTCTTCTCCTTCAGATGTGTACCACTTGGCATCTTTACGGATTGTATAAGTGTAAGTCAAGCCGTCCTTAGATACAGACCAATCCTCAGCTATAGATGGCACAAAGTTACCATAGCGGTCATTTTCAAGCAATCCATCAATCACATTACTAGTAATGTCAGTAGTTGCTGCCTTACCAGTTGTCAAGTAGTTGAGGTTATCTGGATCTGTTTCGTAAACATAAGAAAAAGTTTTCTCACCTTTTGCACTAGACCCTGAGCCAGAGCAAGCAGCTAAAACACCAGTTGCTAATAAAGTTACTCCCGCAAGGGCCAATACTTTCCTTGTTTTCATAGTATTCTCCTTTGTTTTTTTATTCATTATAGACCCTTTTTAACGTCCTGTCAATAGAATTTTCTGAATTTTTTGATTTATACTATATATTCTTACAATTCAGTCTCTTTTCTTCTAAAATATAACTCTACTTTTACTCTAGGAAAGCAAAATGGAGAAAATCAACTTGATTTTCTCCATTTCATTTCTATTATCGTCACGTAAGAGTCACTTAAATAAATTATTTATCTTCCTTTTTTCTTGCTACTAGTCCCAAAGAAGTAGTTGCGGCAATAATGGCAAGTACGATTGATGCTTTTGAATCTTTCATACCTGTCGTAGGAAGTTTTTTAGCATTCTCTACATATACGACTGATTGAGTTGCTTTTGGTGCCATATATGTTACTTGAGAATTTGAAACTGCTTGTTCAGCAAGTTTCTTGGCATCATCTGAAACAACTGGTTTAGAATCTTGCTTTTCATCCTTCACTTCTTCACGTGGAAGATTTTTCTCTTGATCAGGTTTAACTTCAGATTTTTTATCTTCAGGTTTGTTAACTTCAGGTTTTTTATCTTCTTTACGTGGAGGAAGTTGCTCTGGAAGAATCGGTGAGACTTCTTTCTTAGTACCGACTAAAACAACCTCATCAATAGCTTTCGTTAATACTTCTTCACTATCAACTACACGACCAACTTCTTTTCCATCAGCTTTAAAGATTGTAGCTTTGATCTTCTTACGACCAACTACACCTGGAGTTTTAACAACACGTTCTCCTTCTTTAAGAGATGGATCTAGTTCCTCTACAACGTTGAATTTGATTTCTTCTTCTTTAACTTCTTCAGTGAATGTTAATTCAGGTTTTTCAGGATTTTCATTAACCAAATTAGAGATACGTCGTTTTAGAAGATCTTTATATTCTTCTTCTAATGTAACAAGTTCAGTTTGTTTATCTGCTATACATTTGTGAAGTTCTGTAACTTTAGCATCTGCAGCTGCTTTATCAGCCTTAGCTTTAGCATAATTTTCTTTAGCGTTTTCTAGAGAAGCTACTAATTCTTCTGCTTTAGCTTTTTCAGCCTCTTTAGTTTTAACGTTCGCTTCAGAGTCTTTAACATCCTTCTCAGCTTGAGCTAATTTACCTTTAGCAGCAGTAAGATCAGTTTTAGCTTTACCAGCTGCTTTTTTAGCTGTTTGTAGTGCATCTTTAGCTTTATTAAGTTCGTCAGTTTTATTAGTAAGACCTTGACGTAAGTTGTTTAAGTTAGTTTCAGCTTTTTGAAGAGCTTCTTCAGCGGTTGTAAGTTTGCTAGTTGCGTCAGCAAGAGCTTTTGCAGCAGCTGGTAATTGTTTTGTATACTTCTTAGCAGCATCTAAGTTGCTTTGAGCTGTTTTGACAGCTTCGCTTGCATCTTTAATAGCTTTTTCAGCAGCTTGTTTTTTAGCACTATATTCTTTTGCGGCTGTTGGATCATTTTTGATTTCAGTTGCATCGAATTTAGAAGGATCAGTTACGATACTGTTTGTATCTTGTCCTGGTTCTTTATTTTCTCCAGCTGTTTGGAAGTTGTGGACAAAGATTTCAAGGTTAGTAAAGTATCTGTAGTCTCCCCATTTATTTACATATGGTTTTGGATTAAATTTAACAGATGCAGTAACGCTTGTAGCATTGTATTCAGAAGCTTTACGTCCTAATTTGTTTCCTTCTCCATCTTTACGGTATGCAATGCTTCCACCAATAGATAAAGCATTTTCCCATGCACGGTGAGAATTTGCCCCGGTATAGTCTTCGTTGTTAGTGAACATTTTACTGTTGTATGCTTCGAAAATATACTGTTTTAATTGTCCCATTGTCATAGTAGGTTTACGTGGGCTATTTTGCATTAGAGTATTTAGATTTTGTTCAGATTTAAATACTTCACTTTCTTCAGTTTTTTGGAAAGTTTTAGCATTAGCAAAAATTATATCACTTTGGTTTTGGTTGTCACCAGTTTTGTATGATAAACCATTTGCTTTTGCTGCAGCGTTAATTCCATCGTAATCAGGTTTAGCATAAGTTTCAGTCACTTTTCCGTATTTTTTGTTACGTGTATCAGCAGCTTCGTTTGCAAATTTTTCCATACCTACAGTTGTTTTAACTTTAGGGTTTCCTAGTTGTTCACGGATTTGGTTAACAATGTGAAGGCCAAATAGGTTGATTTCTCTCTTTTGATCAGCTGTTAAGTTCCAAATATCAACTTCACGTGTGTCAGTTGTATTAGTGTATGTATTTTCAGCCATATTAGCTTTGGCTAATTGTTTTAATTTTTGAGCATTAAGATTTACTTCATCTTGGTTTCTTGTGCTAAGTTCATTGGCACGTCCATCACCAGTGTTGTTTGGGTCATTTTCACCCATTAATTTAGCACGTTCGTTTAATGCAGCTGCAAAGTCAGCACCTAAATTAAATTTAACATCAGAGAAATCGTATGCTTGTGGTTTTTCACCAAGATCTTTAAGTGCTTTTTCTTTATCTGCTAAAGTTTGTTTTTTAGCGTTTAAGTCGTTTTCTTTAGCAGTCACATTTGCAGTAGCAGCTGCATCAGCTTTTGCAGCATCAGCTTTTGCGTTTTCAGCAGCAGTTTTAGCTTGTTCAGCGTCAGTTTTAGCTTTTGCAGCATCAGCTTTTGCTTTTTCAGCTGCAGTTAGAGATGGAGTACCATTTTCTAAGTCTTGTACTTTTTTAGCAGCAACATCGATAGCAGCAGTTGCTTTATCAGCATCAGCTTGTTTTGTTGCTACATCTTTCGCAAGAGCGTCTTGAGCACCTTTTTTAGTTTTTACATCAGCTTCAGCAGTTTTAACAGCTGCCGCAGCTTTAGTTGCGTCGTCTTTAGCTTTTTGGATAGCTTCCGGTGTAGCTTCCTTTGCCTTTTCAGCTGCTGCTTTTTCCTTTTCTGACGCTACTTCAGCATCTGTTTCTGCCTGCGTTAGATTAGCTTCTTTTTGTTTAATTGCTTCTTTAGTGTCTAAAACTTTTTTCTCAGCATCTGCGATTTGTTGATCCGAAACTGTCTTAGGTGTTTCTACCTCTGTAGTTTCCTTTTTGCTAGTTTTATCACTTGCCTCATCTGCCCTTACTTGGTGAACTGAAAATGCAGTAAAGGCTGCTGCAGTTGCTACCAAGGCTGTTTTTATTTTTTTATCCATCTGGTTTAAATCTCCTAAATGTTTTATACGTATTTGAAGCTGATTATATCATTTTTTTAGCTTTTTTTCAAGTTTTTAGTTCGTTTTTTATTAGATTTTATATATCAAAAAATCGAAGATATCTATCCTCGATTTCATTTACTATTTTACTTTTCTTAGATACTTCATTGGATAAAATACGAAATCTCCATAAGGTATTTTCTTAGAGAGATAAAGTATTACGATTGAGCCAAACCATCCTAGAAGGAGCCCCATCACTATATGGATAAAGATATTGCTAACACCTAGCTTCAATAAAGCAATTCTAGTTACAGAAACGATTGGCGCATGCAGAAGATAAATTACCAAACTATCTTTTCCTATCTTTCTGAAATAATCAGCAACTCGATTCAATTTATCACTTAAAATAGGATAGGAAGCCATAGCTAAAATTACAGAAACTGGGAAGATAAACCCATTTAGTCCCGGTCTATCATATGAAATATAAAAAGTAGGTGCAGATAATTGCCAATAAATTAAAAATACTGTAATGGCAACAAGTGTCACACAACTAATCAATTTCCATCTTTTTGTTAAAAAAGTTCCAACACCTGAGTGTCTGATCCATGATCCTAACAAAAAGAAGAAAGTCCATAGAAAAATTTTCTGAACAATATAGATATTAGTTGGTGCAAATATAGAAAGAAGGTAAGCAACTACACTGATGATGAATAACTTATGATAGGATTTGATCCAAATAGAAAGGAAGGCAACAACCAGGTAAATCCACCAAAGAACATAGAGATACCACGATACTCCAAGAGGGGTTTGATATATATTCAACAAATCCCAAAAAGAAGCTGCATTTCTCACTGTTGCTCCGCCTAATTTTTGAAGTCCAAACTGTATGATAGAATAGAACAAATAAGGAATTCCTAAAATAATTGTTTTTTGTTTTACAAAGGTTGCAAAAGTCTTTAAATTGTCTACTGGTTTAAAGAAAAAACCTGACAAAGCATAGAATACTGGAATATGAAACAGATAAAAAATCTGAGTCACAAATAATAACCATTGATTGTTAGCTTCAAATCTTTTGGATTCAAATAGTCCTAAAACAACATGACCAAAAACAACCATTAAAACTGTCAAGCCCTTCCCAAAATCAATCCATTCGATTCGGGCAGGCTTTTGTTTACTAAAACTATTCATTTCTTTTGATATCTCCTATTAAGATGAATAAAATGAGGAAAAGAAGTATTCCCTCATTATAACATCAAATCTCTAGTTCCCCAACTCTTCCTCTACAACATTTAGGGCACGTTCAATGACCACATGCATGTCGTAGTATTTATAATCGGCCAAACGTCCGCAGAAAATGACCTTATCATTCTGTGCTGCTTCTTCTTGATATTTAGCAAACATGGCATTGTTTCTCTCATCATTGATTGGATAATAAGGTTCATCTCCACGTTTCCAATCAGCTGGGTATTCACGAGTAATGACCGTTTTATCTTGCGTACCATACTCAAAATGTTTATGCTCAATAATGCGAGTATAAGGAATTTCACGTTCTGTATAGTTTACAACTGCATTTCCTTGATAGTTCTCTTCATCAAGAACTTCATGCTCAAAACGAAGACTACGGTATTCTAACTCACCATGTTTATAATCGAAATATTGGTCAATCATCCCTGTAAAGACAACTTTTTCAGCAGAAGCTTCTAATTCCTGACGATTGGCAAAAAAGTCAACTCCAAGTTCTACTTCCACATCCTTCAACATATTTTCGATAATGACATTATAGCCACCGATTGGAATTCCTTGGTAACGGTCATTGAAGTAGTTATTATCAAAAGTCAAACGAACTGGTAGACGTTTGATGATAAACGGTGGAAGGTCAGTCGCAGAACGTCCCCATTGCTTTTCAGTGTATCCCTTGATCAACTTTTCATAAATATCTGGACCGATCAACTTGATAGCTTGCTCTTCCAAGTTTTTAGGTTCAACGTCCTTCATGTGAGCCGTTTGCTCAGCAATCTTATCTTTGACCTCTTGAGGAGTTTTTGTCCCCCACATAGCATAGAAAGTATTCATATTGAAAGGTAGATTATAAAGGCTACCCTTGTAATTAGCTACAGGCGAGTTGATATAGTTGTTAAATTCAGCAAATTGATTAACATAATCCCAGACTTTCTTATTAGAAGTATGGAAGATATGGGCACCATATTTATGAACATTAACCCCTTCTACATTCTCACAATAGATATTCCCACCAATGTGGTCACGTTTATCAATAACTTTTACTTTTTTTCCACGCTTGGTTGCTTCATAAGCAAAAATTGCTCCAGACAAACCAGCGCCAACGATTAGATAATCGTACATAATACACTCCTTTATTTTTTTAATAATTGTTGCTTTAACTCACTTAGATTTATTACTTTAAAAATCAAAATCATACTAGCATAAATTATTGCTCCCAGAACAGCATATAATCCCACATTAATCATCGGTGATACATTTAGGAATTGTTTTATAAATAGTAAGATACCATACATAACTCCAGATGAGAGTATAATTTTGATCAATGAGCCTAGAATGGGCACTTCTCTCAAATAAGAACGAGTATAGAATAACTGTATCAGCCATACTAGTACCTCTGTTAAAACAGATACAATTGCTGCACCTATATAACCCAGCTTTGGAAGCAAGAGAAGATTTAAGCCCACACTAACAATAGCAGGAATTGTTGTTGACAGCATAAATTCTTTATTTTTATTATGAGGTATCAAAATTTGAATCCCCATAATATTGGTCCAACCAATAAAGAACATTCTAAAAATCATAATTGCTATCGCATAACGTGCCTCTTGAAAATCTTGCCCGAGGAAAAAGGTAACAAAGTCATTATTTACAATTAGCATTCCTGCCATAATAGGGAAAATTACCAAATTATAAATCAGAAATGACATCTCATGCATTTTGTTAACTGCTTTATGATCTCCTGTAGATAAAAGATTTGAAACTCGGGGCAACATGACACTTCCTAATGAAGTTACCAATGTTAGTAGAATCTTTACTAATTTCAGTGATTGGTCGTAAATACCAACATCCCTTTTGGATGCTAGCACTCCAAGCATTGTACTATCTAAGGTAATATAGAGCGATATCGCAATCTGAGGTAAGAATAATAAGATTACTGGTTTCAAATGCTGTCTAGCATATTTCCAATCAAAGTGCGGTTTCCCAATAAACTCTCTTGCTGGTAACCACATACTTAATTGCCCTAACAATTCAAAAATCGTAATCAGCGATATATATAAATAGAGATTTTCAGGTGTTTTTATGAACGAAAAGATAGAAATAACACCAACTAACCTAACTGTGATATTTCTGATTGTAATTTTTCTAAAATCCTCTAAACCTTGAAATAACCAAGAAATATCTAAACCTTTTGAAATTAAACTTATACCTAAAATATAAGCTACAGGATTTTGCATAGCTGGTAAAGTAAGACAGAGAAGGATATAAAGTGCAGAAGAGAACAAAGTCGCTCCTAGTTGCAGTGTATAAATCCCCCAAAAATTCTTTCTAGTATCTTTTCTACTACCTGAAATCGCCTTAGTACCATAGTTGTTTACTCCCAGAGTAGCTAGCATAAGAAAATAGGTAACAATTGAGTTAAAATAACTATAGGTTCCCAAATCATCGGAACTGAAGACCCTAGTGACATAAGGTGTCGTAATAATCGGTAAAATGATGATTAATAATTGATAAGAGAGATTATAGGCGTAATTTTTTAGAACTTTCATTATTTTTTACTTCTAAACATATTTTTATTATCCGTCTGTAAATTTACAATTCAAAACTTGATTTTTCTGGGAATTTAGACTGAAATGCTTGATGGATTTTTTGATCGTATTCAAAGAATTTTCCATCTTCATCCGTATCGTTGATACAAATAATCTTATATTTCTCATTTTGAATAGCACCTTGAATTTCTTCAACTTCCCAAATATCAAAATACTTTCCAAAATGAATAGATTGGGGCATAAACTTACCAGACTCTACATTCCAATGAGACATTACATAGTGACTAATATCTGATAACTGTCTAAATCTATGAGAGCTAACTTCTTCCAATAATTTCGATTCTTTTTCCCAGATTAAATCAAAAGTCGATTTTAAATGCGACAAACCAATATGATAATTTTTATATCCTAAAATACCTGAATAAAAAATACTAAAAATATTCCCAACTAGGTACTTCCCTAATTTCAAACTATAAAATTTACGCCATTCCGAAAAAGGTTTTCTTTTTTTCTTAAAATGTTTATTCATCAGAATAGTATTATTTAGTTCAATATGATTAAAACTTTCTCTAGGAGTTATTGGTAAGTAAATCCCAAAATCCTTTGGAAGATTTTCTTTAAAGAAATCATCTGCTGTAGTCGGTGCAGCAAAATACATATCATCATTTAAAAGAATAAAATGCTCACTTAACTCTTCAATTCTATGTAAATTCAACTCAATTACATTAGAGTTATAAGTTGGAAGGTATTCCTGAGGTATATAATCGGTATGTTTTACAATTTTTAATTTTGGATTCTTTGTATTTAACCATTCTGGAACATGACCATACGTTATAAAGAAAATACGGTTAATCCAAACTGCATAGCGTTCTACCGCACGGAACCAATACTTAAAATTTTCTGATGGTCTGTATCGATTGACATTGTTTGATTCTGACCATTCAACATCAGATTCATATAACCTCTTTTCTTGTAACCAATCAGGATCTGTACCATCAACCCAAGTAATTACAAGATCTATTTTATTATTCATATACTTCTCCAAAGAGTCTATTTAATTATCTTATTCACTGCGGTCTTTAGATAATAACCTTCTTTAAGATTTTTCATAATATTTTTAGCATTTGTTGCCATTTGCAGATATTCATCCTGACTAATTTCACCCAGCATTTCAGATAATTCAAACAGACTATTAACTGCCAAGCCTACTCCATTCTTCTCTACAAAGTTCGCCTCAGCTGAATCTTTCCAAACAATAACGGGTAGACCTGAAGAAAGATAAAGAGACAACTTGTGGGGATTATTATATCTTAAATAATTTCCTGTTACCCCATCGCAAGTATCTAGACTTTCTCCATCCCATACTAATCCGAATCCACTATTTAAATGGTTAGGAACATCTTCTGGAGCAAAGGCACCTAAATAGGAAACATTAGAAATCTCTGTTACCGGTTGAAAACCAATTCCCATCAATTGAAATTGAATGTCAGGAACTTTATCTAACTGATACAAATAAGGACTTTTATCAGGAGAAAGATTTCCTGCTATTGTCACTGATTTTGAATATTCAATAGATGAAGACACGTCCTTATCATTCAAATAATCAAATATTTCTAAAACAACTAGTCTCTTTTCATCTACACCATATTCCACAAACCAATCTTTCATTTTTTCATTATGAACAATAATTGAATCAGCAAAAGATAGCATTTCATCAAATTCTTTCTGATAGAATGGATCATCATAAATCCCTCTAATTAATTCCACATCATGAACCAATGAAATAATTTTTACTTGTTTTTTCTTTAATTTCAGAAGACTTGATGTTCTACCAAAATGATTTCTGCGATAGGGATGTTGTAACAACAAAACATCCCCTTTAGACAATCTATTCAAAACATTATTCCACTGTTTATAAAAAGAAAGTTGTCTTATAATTTTCGATACAGGGGATTTATCCTCAGGCTTGTGGCGTACAATTTCTATTTTTTCGAAGTCTAATTCTTCCAAAATATTGACACAATCGTTGGTCGCTTTACTCCCCGCATGCATGTGTGTCCCATACGATTCAACAATCTGATATTTTTTCATTCAGTTCTCCCAACAGTATATTCTGTAAAGTCAATGCTTGAGTTTCAATTTCAAATCCTTTTAGCTTAAACATTTCTTTTATTTCACTCTCGCTTGATCTAGGTGTTTCTACTAACTCAAGAATATTTTTTGCCCAAACATCAATAGAATCGTTTAGAGATAAGTAACGAATGGAATCTAATATTTTCAATTCTTTCGTAACTGCATCACTCACCAAAACAGGTAGTCCATTTGCTTGAGCTTCGACAGCTGATAGAGGTAAGCCCTCAAATATCGAAGGCAAAACGAATAGATCTAGAGAACTTAACCATTTCTTCATATCATTCTGACTTCCTGCCAACAAAACTTTATCTTCAATTCCATAAGATTTTATTTTTTCTTTGATTAAATCTACAGTTGAATTTGCACCCGCAACCTTGCCGATTATCACTAAGCGAAGATTAGGATTTTTCTTACAAGCTTCATTAAAAACATCTATTAAAAAGGGTTGATTTTTTTGGATATCTAGTCGACCGACATTGCCAATAACTTTACAATCATTCCACCCTAACTCTGTTCTTAGATTCAGTCTATCTTTTTCTGAAAAAGAAAAGTTTTCTACATCAATAGCATTTTGTATAATTTTTGCACTTGATCGAATTTCATCAGGAAACATATAGTCTGCAGCTATCCCAGAGCAGGCAAAAAAATGTGTTGCTGTTTTTGGCAACTTAGATCTGTTCACATTATGTAAAATCTGTCTTATTGTATTTCCCTTGAACATCGAACTATGACTATGGATAATTCGTGTTTTTATCCCATATTTTTTAGCATATTTTAAAAGGTCAAGATTTGGAATTGCCATTGCATTATACCAAATAGCATCATATTTTTTCCCTTCTGTAGCAAAAAACTCTCTTAATTCCCTCATATACTTAAGAGGATTTTTTCCTTTACGAGGTAAATAATAAACTTTTGAACCTTTTGAAACAATTTCATCTTCAAATACAATAGGTTCTCTAGTTCTTTTAATAAAGTCAACTTGAAAAATAGATGAATCAAGATGACGATAATAATTCATGATAAAGGTTTCTGTACCAGCAAGAACAGGTGACATTCCTGTCATTAAAATTTTATAGACCATTATATTTCCTTAGTTAGTTCTACGATTAGCTCTTTAATTTTGGGATAGGTTTCTATATCAAACTTTCTTGAAAACAGATATCCATTTTTGGCAGCTAATCTTAATTCTTTTAAATCTTTCTCACTGTCAGTCCAAGTATAAGGTCTACCATCCCACCAATTAACATAGCGTAAGTTTCCTTGAAATTCTTTTTTATAACCGTGATTAATTGATGCATCATACACTTTATAGTTTCTTAACTCTTTATTTAAAATCATTGGTATAAAAATTTCGTCACTAAGAAAAGATTTTCTAAACATTTTCTCAGTATCTGCTTCTTTATCGATTAATATTTCCACAATATTATTTGGTAGTGAAACCCACTGACTAGCTTTTGCCGGATTGACATTAAATATTGTATAACGATTTATTCTAAATAGTTTTTGAATCCCTACTTCTAAATTACGATAAATCTTGAATGCAAGTTTGCCAACTGCACCTGGTAAAGTCCGATATGTAAAACTTTCAAAAAGATGATAATATTTAAATCTATTTATATCTTCACCATTATCCTCTATATTCATAAAAGTAAGAAATGAATAGTCTTTATAATCGTCAAAAAAATTATGAATTCTCTGCTGAGAAAGTAACGGTAAATCTACCCCACTTATTAAATGATAAAAATAGTAAGATTCTCTTTTAGATGCTGCTTTAAATAAAATCATTTCAGCTTCAATTTGGGAATATCCTCCCCAACTCACTGAAACTCTTTCTGTAAAATAAACTTGAGAGTGCTTTGCACTGGATTTAATTATATCCAAAAAATAATCATCAATATTTGATTTCTTATCAATATGGATAAAAATATCATTATCTTGATGATCTAATAAAGAAACCAAAAATGCTAGCTGATTAAATTGGCTGTGAGCTAAAATTAAATATGCATGCTTATGCACCATAATTTTTTATCCTTATCATAGTATTTATCACTTTCGCGAATAAGTTATAGGAAGTTGTAAAGAGTATAATCAGTATCTTTCGACTAAGAGGAATTGCCTGTTTTAGTAATTCTTTCTTATTTGCTTTCAATCTGGATACCATAGATTTTATTTGAGGTTCATTTAACATACGAATGTTTTTATAATCTACGGAAAGGGCTATTTCTGTCAAAAGTGCCAAATCTGCTCTGTAGCGATTAATTTGAGCCCACTCTTTGTATTTATCATTATTACTTTCAGTCGCATACTGACATACTAAATCCCAGCCTTTTAACACATCAAAATGTTTAGATGTAAATTTAGCTGTCAAACCAGAATTATTAATAAAATAGTTATAAACAATCTTATCAGTTACAACTATCTTTTCTGAGTTAAGAATGTAGCGGAACATGGTTGGGACGTCTTCTGCAAAGAAACCAGGCGGAAATTCAATACCTTCTACAACTTTTTTTTTATACAGTTTATTCCAAACATAATACTCAATTGTCTGACTTTCAATCTTAAAGTAACGTTTAGCATACTCCTCCTGCGTCAATACTTGCGAAACAGGGGTATTTTGTTGATGGTCTACAATCTTTGAGGTCCTATAAACACCTCCTACAACCATATCTGCATTGTAAATTTTAGCTTGTTCCAATAAAAATTCGACTGTATCAAGTTCCAACCAATCATCTGAGTCAAGAAACATGACAAAATCTCCTGTCATGTATTTTAACCCAGTATTACGTGCTTCAGATAATCCTCTGTTTTCCTGATGATATACCTTAGCTCTTTTATCTATTTGAACAAACTCTTCACAAATAGTCCCTGATTTATCCGTAGAACCATCATTAACTAAAATCATTTCTAAATCTTTATATGTTTGATTGAGTACAGAGGACAGGCATCTATCCAAGTATTGTTCTACATTATATACAGGAATAATAATACTTACTTTCGTCATTTTTCTCCATTATCCAATTGTAAATTCTCTTCAAAAGCAGACTGATTTTGATTCATTAAAGTACCAATCAAAATCAAAAAAATGTTATAGTGAAGATTTATAATTAAATCGTCTATCATGGCATGAAAACTTAATATAATTAGAATCAATGATAATACATATTGTTTTTGCTTCAAAAGATAATGTAAAGTTAATGTAAAAATTAACAATAGTATAACCAAAACAAACAATCCATATCGTTGTAATATTTGGATATAAAGATTATCAACGTACAAATATTCACTCAATCCCCTTTGTCCATTGATATCCAAACCATTCCCAATCCAATTAATCTTTTGTCCAAATAGATTATATCCATAAATGTTCAATGAACGATTGGCGTAGTAGATTCTTCCACCTAGAAATTGGTTGATATTCTTACTCAATTCATTCAAAAAAGGACTTGAAAAACTCAGATACATTTTTGCAATTAAATAACTTAAGCATGCATTTACTATATACGTTAATTTAAACGTTTTTAATAAAAGACGAGAAGATTTTAAAATTGATGGATACCATTTCACTACAAGGTTAATTCCTAGTAGTAATAAAGAACTAATAAAAGTTAATCGTGAATCTGTTTGAAAGAAAATCCAAGTAGTTGAAAGAAATAAAAAAAACAATCGTTTATAGCTTACCTTGTCTTGAGCTAAGAAAAATGAACTTGCTATAATATTCAGCATCACTGTAGATGGGAACAATGAATATCGAAAGCCAAGATATTGACGTATTCTTCCTCCTGAAAACTCAATATAGTTAGAAATTAAACCAATTTGACTACTCAAAACAGCAAAAATTAAGATAAATAAACTAATATAAAAAGAAGTTCTCGCTACATACTTAAAAGAAATGTCTCTTAGACTAAAGATAAAAATAATACTTATGGCTAATGTTGATAGAAAGCCTGTTACACTACCAACCAAAGCATAAACAATTATAACTCCTAATAACGATATTGCTTTTTGAAAATTAAATTTATTATTAATTAATTCTTTAATTATTAAAAGGATAACTGAAGTAAGAATCCCTACATTATAAATTGCACCTGATATATATCTAGCATAAAAGGTCGTATTTAAGAGTGAAATAAGTAAAAAAAGTATCAGTGAAAATAAACTCAGTGTTTCTGCTAATGTTAATTTTTTAAATTTTATACTCATATCTAAGACCTAAAAACTTTTTCCATATTTTTTTCCTAAAAATTTTGCTTGTAGGAATGATAAACCTTTTTTTAATAGATTTACTTTCTCCATATACATGAAATGTGCTTCTGTAGGAGTCAAATTATTCTTTACCAACCATACATTAAACAACAACTCACTTACTCTACCAAATAGACGTGCTTCAAAAGGGGTTGAATCTGATAAATCCATACATTCATACATACTACCTAAAATTGGAAATAACCAAGTAAAATAATCATCGGCTAGTTCTTTTTTCATAATAAACATATTGAACATATAGCCACTTCTTTGCTTCATCACCTTATCAAAACTTGCTAGATATTCAGGATTTTTCTCTTCAATCATTTTCCTAGCTAGATCTAAATGGCTACCATCCAAGGTGTGAGCATAATGAGAATAGAGAGTTTCTATATAGTACTTTCTTTTTTTAGGGACTATAACATTTGAAACTTCTAACATTTTCTCGATATCATCTTTATCTAAAATAACCGCATCTATATTTATTGAATCGTTATAGGATCCAGCCTTCTTAGTAAAATAACGACGATAGTGTACCAAACCTAAATAGTCGCACTCTAAATTTTTCCATGCCCAATAGAGACCGGTAAGCTCACAATAATACGGATTTAAAACGGAAATATTGTCTCCAGTATTATCTCCTTGAAAACCTAAATCTTTTTTACCCTCACATCCCACATGGATTGGGAGATAAAGTTCTTTATCCTGAGGCATGACAAATTGTTTATGCGTGGCTACGATTATTTTTATCACTGACATTTTCTATTTATTTTGCTCCATCTTTCATTACTACAACTTTTATTGTCTTCAATAAAATCTCAATATCTTTCCATATTGTCCAGCCATCTAAATAAGCAACATCTAATTTTACTACATCATCGAAGTTTGTAATATTACTTCTACCACTAATCTGCCAAAGACCTGTGATTCCTGGTTTAAAACTTAGACGACGTTTTTGTTCCGGTGTATACGTCATATACTCATCTAAGGTTGGTGGTCTAGTACCAACTAAACTCATATCACCTTTTAGAACATTCCAAAATTGTGGCAATTCATCTAGACTCGTCTTTCTAATAAAGTGACCAATCTTTGTCACACGTGGATCATTTTCAATCTTAAACATTCCACCCTGCATCTGGTTCTGGCTCATCAAATCCTTCTTAATTTCCTCCGCATCTACTCTCATAGAACGGAATTTGTAAAATTTAAATACACGTCCATTCCTACCTACCCTATCTTGGGCAAAAATAGCAGGTCCTCCATCTTTTTTTATAATAGGAACAAGAAAAATAGACACTATACCACAAAAGACTAGCCCAATCAATGAGCCAATAATATCCATCATTCGTTTTAAAGCAACATCGCTTGAGCGATAAAAAGTTGTTGAAAAATTGACAACACTAGAATCCCCAAAACGTTGGATGGCTTTTTCACTATTAGTTACAAATTCTAAAGCCGCTATATTAACAGCTACTGGTAAGCCCATTGTTTCAAATTTAGATACAAAATCTGCAATTAAAAAATTTTCACTTGGGAGATTAATCACCACTTGATCTACTACTGATCTCGTAGCATAGGTTACTAGGTTATCCAACGTAACAATTGTAAAATTAGACGATTCAAAACGCTCATCATCTACAATACAAACAGCTGAAACATAGCCATACTCATAAGTAGAAACTTGCTTTAGTACTCTCTCAACTCGTGCACGTGTCGTCACTAGTAAGATTCGCTGAGTATATTTTTTTTTGCGAGATAAGAACTTCCAAATCTTACGAATCCAAATATTAACAACCATTAGCATAATTGAATTTACAGCCACAATGCATAATAGATTGATTAACGATAAATAAGGTATATTGGGTTCTAAAATCGGAAAAACTATACAGGATAAGAAAAGATAAACCAGTATATATTTTAATGTTTGTATACATTCCTCTGCAAGGCTCCGATATTTGAAATTTTTACTATATGCACTGATGTAGTAAGAAATAGTGTGAACCACCATCAAAAATACCAGAAGTTCATGACTAGCTAATACAAACGATAACAGATAAATTGGAAACAGTTGTATTATGAGAATCTCTAATTTTCGAATATTTGATACTTCTCCCAAAACTACCTCCTAGCTAACTCTACCTACTTCTTTTTTCCATAATTTCCATAAGAACCATAGGCTCCATAGCCACCATAAGCTCCGTATTTTTCAACTTCTGTGTTAAATTTATTTAGAACCACACCTAAAAATGAAGTTCCTGTTTGTTCTAACTGTTCTTTGGCCTTTAAGATATCACGACGTTTTGTCTCACCTGCTGCAGTTACTAAGATAGAAGCATCACATTTTTGCGCAATGATGGCAGCATCAATGACCATTCCAATCGGTGCCGTATCGACAATGACATAGTCAAAATACTTACGCAAGGTATCAATCATAGTGGCAAAGTTTTCACTCTGTAAAAGTGCTGTTGGGTTAGGTGACACAGGTCCTGCTTGAATAACAAATAAATTTTCAACATTGGTATCACAAAGTCCATGAGAAAGGTCAGTAGTACCTGCCAGAAAATCCGTTAGACCAGTAATTTTTTCTCTTGATTTAAAGACTCCTGACATGATAGAATTCCGAATATCTGCATCCACCAATAAAGTTTTATAGCCTGCACGCGCAAAGGCCCAAGCAATATTTGTTGACGTTGTTGATTTTCCTTCGCCAGGTTTAACAGATGAAATGGCAAGAACTTTCAAATTATCACCACTCAATTGAATATTTGTTCGTAAAGCATTGTAATGTTCTTCTGCTTTTTTCGCAAAATCTAAACGTTTTTGTGCTATTACTAATGTTGGCATATTTTCTCCCTTATTTTAACTTATTCAAATCTGGAACAATTCCTAAAAGTGCAACATGCATTACTTCTTCCACGTCTTCTGGTCGTTTAACACGATCATCTAATAATTCAAGCAATAAGATAGAAACAACCATCACTGCACCACCTACTAGGAAAGCAAGCGCGGTATTTCGACGAATATTAGGTGAAGATGGTGTTAGTGCAGGTCTAGCTTCCTCCAATGTTGTCACATCAGATACACGAGTTACAGAAATGATTTTTTCAGCAGCCACTTCACGAAGAGCATTTGCGATACGGCTAGCTTCTTCTGGTTGTGCATTTTTTACAGTAATTGATACGATACGAGTATCCACAGGTACTGTTACCTGAATCTTCTTACTTAATTCCCTAACTGTTTTCTCTAGTTTAAGATTTGAAATGACTTTCTCGAGTACATCTTGAGAGAGGATGATTTCCTTATAGTCTTTTACCAGATAGGTACCTGCCTGCAAATCCTGGTTCGTCAACCCTGCTTTTTCCGATTGATTTCGATTGACCACATAAATACGTGTCGTACTAGAATACTCAGGTGTCAGTACAAAACTACTTACACCAAAAGCTAGGACAGCTGCTACAATCGCAGTTAGTATAATAGCGATTTTCTTCTTCCAAAGGACTTTAAACAATTGAAAAACATCAATCGTAATTTCTTTATTTTCTTTCATGTCAACTCCTAAATAATTTGATCAGATAAGATTAAACGAGGATTTTCAATAAATAATTCTCTCGCTTTTCTTTCACCGTATTGTTTTGAGATAAGCTCATAGGCTTCTTTCATATAAGGCGGTCTTTGGTCTAAATTGTGCATATCACTAGCAACAAAATGAACCAAATCACGTTCAAGAAAATACCTAGCTCTTTTCTTCATAAATTTGTATTTATCCCCAAACAACTTTGGTTTTAAAACACTTGAACTGTTGATTTGTGTATAACAGCCCATATCAATCAACTCTTTTACCCGTTTTTCGTTATTTTCTAATTCATGATAACGTTCAATATGAGCAACTACAGGCGTTATACCCAGCATGAGAACATTGCTCAAAGCAGTATGGATTTCCCTGTAAGGGGTAGCCATACTAAACTCAATAAGAGCATAGCGTGTCCCATTAAGACTTGGAATCACCTGTTTTTCTAACTTCTCAAGCACATCATGGGTATAATAAATCTCTGCTCCATAGAGAATGGTCAAATCTGGAGCCACTTCCTTGGCTATCTCCTTAACTTCTTGGAAATTTGTTGCTATTGTCTCCTCAGGAGTTTCAAACATTCCTTTTCGTCTATGTGATGTCGATACAATAGTCCTTACCCCTTGCCTATAGGCTTCTGTCAAAAGCATCTTGCTTTCTTGCTTCGTTTTAGGACCATCATCCACACCAAATACAATATGCGAATGAATATCAATCATTTTGTCTTATTTTCCTTCCATCACATCATTGATTGCAGCTTTTACTGACTCTAAACTGCTATCACTTATCTCCATCATGTAGAGGTTACTGTCAGGCATGGCATAGGATGGCAAATCCATACGCCCTGTTCCTTTAAGATCTTGCGAATTGATCTTATAAGTTCCACCACTCTCAAGTTGGGCATTGACCAAGTTTATCATGGTTTCAAGCGGCATATTGGTTTGCACGGAATCTTGTAGCCCCTTAATAATACTGTCATAATTTTTCAAAGCTTCTGTAGAGGTTAACTTTTGCAAAATAGCCACAATGACCTTTTGCTGGTTACGACCACGATCCCGGTCTCCATCTGCCAGAGAATAGCGCTCACGCACAAAACCAAGAGCTTGCTCCGAATCAAGATGGACATTCCCTACTGGATAGTGCTTCCCATTTGTATGAGCCGTAAATTCTTGGTCATTATAGACATCAACTCCACCAAGTAAATCAATCAGTTTCAAGAAAGAGGTGAAATTCAAACGAGCGTAATAGTTCAAGTCAATACCGTAGAGATTTTCCAGTGTATGAATGGAAGCATCTACTCCATAAATCCCCGCATGGGTCAACTTATCTTTTTGGTTGTTGCCCCCATCTGCAATTGGAACATAGGAATCACGAGGTGTTGTTGTCAAGAGAATCTTTTTAGTTTCGCGATTCACTGTCATAATAATATTGACATCCGAACGAGAAACTGAACTGATTGGACCGTAAGTATCAATTCCACTGATATAAACGTTGAAACTGTCACCTTTGACATCTTTTGGAGTTTCAACCGTCTTCGTTAATTCTTTGGTATAAATTTTCTTAATTTTTGAAGCATAGTCAGGATATTCCGATTCGATAATATTTTCAAAGACACTGTTTAGAATGATTGCCTTTGTATCCCCAGCTAGCAGGCTCTTATAGGCCGCAAGATAGGAGCTACTTTCTTCGACTGTCAGTTCTTTATTTTGACTCGTCTTAATATCAGCGATTAGCTTTTGAATATTCTCATTATCCGTACCTGTTGGCCCCATAACACTAGATAATTGGGCAACATTATTGATATCGCTATCCTTTAAAACGACGACGCTGAGAGAATACTCTGAATAATTTGAAGTTGCATTAATATGACTTGTAAATCCTACAAATTGCTGCAGAGTAAATAGAGAAACTGAACTCACTAAAACAGCTAGTGTCAAAAAGAAAATCGTGAACTTTTCTGCTTTTTTATAAATTATTAATATTGCGGCAGTCACAGCAACCATCACGGCAAAAACTGCGACCACTATATTAACGTGCCTGAAAGCAAGTATATTGTACTTAAAGATTAAGAACAATAAAAAACCAACTAACAATAAATAAATAGTCAACAAAACTATATTAACACTTCGCTTCACTTTCTGTGAACGTGATTTTTTAAAACGTCTACTCATGATTAACACCTATACATTTAATGTTACTATTATATCACTTTTTTACGATAAATTCTACATTTAGCGAGTTTATAAACATTCTTAGATATAGGTTATTTGGACATCATAAGCACTTATACTCTTCGAAAATCTCTTCAAAGTACGTCAGCGTCCATCTACAACCTCAAAACAGAATTTTGAGCTGACTTCGTCAGTTCTATCTACCACCTCAAAGCTGTACTTTGAGCTAGCTTCCTAGTTGCTCTTTGATTTTCATTGAGTATTAAACCATCAAAATTAATACAGTATTTCATTTACAATTCAACATAACTAGACAACTACTAGCCCGTACAGCAAAAAACAGCCCTATTAGGACGACTTTATAAAAATCATCCAATAGAACTGCTCATCATTATTTCACATGTTTTTCTGCTTCTTTTTGGGCTTTTTCGATTGCTTTTTTGCTTTCTTGCTCCCATTTGGCCTTGGCTTCTTCATACTGTTTGGTTGTCACAGTATCTTTTTGCAGTTTCATGTACTTGTAGTTATTGCCGTCACCCTTGATGCCGACCAGTGAATAGCCTCTTGTAAATGGCGTCACTTTGGTTACAGATGCTGTACCACCACTTGACATGGCTGACATAATCAGAGAATTGTCAATCATCCAAGCCTGTGCTTCAGCATATTTTTCATAGCGTTTGGCTACATCTTTATTTTCACTATCTGCATCTTTGAGCATCTTGGTGTAAGTATCAAGCCTCAGGCTAGCAATCTTAGCTTTATCTTCCTGAGCATCTAGACCAAAGATCTTGAGATAGAATCCATCCTCTGCATTGAAAGGATTGAGATAAGTTGATGGATCCTGGTAGTCACCTACCCAACCATCAAAGTTCAAATCATAGTCACGATCAGCTGGTGTCGGTGCCAAGAAGGCTACGTTATTAAAATCATCTGTTGAAAGTTGTTGAACATCAATGACAATGTTATCGGCACCTAAAACTGACTCAAGGGTCTGCTTAACTGAGTTCATGCCTGTCACAGCATTTTTACTTGTCTGATCAACTGCAACATCCAAGTGAATAGGGAAAGTCACACCTTGACTTGCCAATTCTTTTTTAGCTTCCGCAAATTTTGCTTGGGCTTTTTCTTTGTTGAAATAGGCATCTTGAGCATCTGCCAAGTTAATACCTGACCATTCTGTACCATAGTTGACCAATTTAGAAGCAACTACTTCTCCAAAGGTCTTGTCTCCCACTTGAACAAATGTAGGAGGTACTAGGGTGTTACGAAGGGTCTTGCTAGCCGCTTCTTCCCCATTTGACTGAGCAGAATAGGCTGTGCGGTCCAAGGCAAAGTTCACCGCTTGGCGGAAGTTTTTGTTCAAGACAGCTGTCTCAGTTGACTTCTTCTGCTCGTCTGTCGTTTTAGACGTATGGTTGTAAGCCTTACGGTTGACGTTGAAATTAAAATACCAAGAAGTCTTGTCCTGCAAGCTATAGACGATATTATCCTTATATTTTTCCTTGGTCTTAGCAAAGTTTGAACTATTTGGATAAACCCCAGCGATAGAATAAGCTCCACTTTCAAAGTTACGGATGGTCAATTCTTGGTCTGAACCATCAAAATAGGCCAATTTCACGTGTTCAATCGATACTTTATCATGATCATAGTAATGCGGATTTTTCACATACTCGATCGATGATTTTGATGTGAAATCTTTTAACAAATAAGGTCCGCTGTAGAGAATGCTATCTGGAGATAGTGTTCCAAAATCTTTCCCTTTTGAATTTAAAAACTCTTCATTTACCGGGAAAAGAATACTGTTGGTTGTTTTTGAATTCCAGTATGGCTCTGGACGTGTCAAAGTATACTCAACAGTCTGGTCATCAATGGCCTTTACCCCAACCTTAGAAAAGTCAGAATCTGCTCCTGTAATATAATCATTCAAGCCCTTGATTGAATTTTGAATCAGGTCAATGGCCTGTGATTTATTGTCCACTGCGTACTTAATCCCTGTCACAAAATCTTGTGCTTTGACTGGGGCGTACTCTTCACCGTCAGCCGTGAACCATTTGGCATCTTTTCTCAGTTTATAGGTATAAGTCAGACCATCGCTTGAAACAGACCAGTCTTCTGCCAAAGATGGAACTAGGTTTCCGTGGTTGTCATTTTCAAGCAAACCATCAACTAGGTTAGTAATAATAGCTGTATTATCAGCGTAGTAGTCTAACAAATAGTTAAATGTAGTTGGATTTCCACTAAAGGTTGATGAGTAAGTCTTTGTATCTGAACCCGATTGTCCGCAAGCGGCTAAAAGCAAAGCAGCCGCAAAAGTCAGGCCTGCACTAAGGACACGCTTTTTTGTATTCATCTTCTTTCTCCTTTATGTTAGTTTTTATAACATAGATTTATTTTACCAAAATAGTGGAAATTTGTAAAGTTAATTGAATTTTGAGAATGAAAGTTTATAAATCTTAGCCATAAAAAAACAAAGGATTTCTGCCTTTCATACAGTCCTTCCTTGTTTTTATACGATTTCAATTTTAAATTTTTCTGTAAAAAATATTTATAGTATTTCCACACAGAAAGCATCCCATGGAGCTAAGATTTGTTTTTCAAAGGCTTCCTGAGCCGTGGTGTTTTCAATCAAGACAGATTTGACTGTTCCTTCTACTGTCATGTCTTGTTTTTCATTGGACAAGTTAGCCACAACTAGGAATCGACGGTTACCATCTTTACGGATATAGGCAAAGACCTTGTCAGCTGTTTCCAATAGTTCAAAGTCAGCTCGAATCAGCCAGCTATTTTCCTTACGGATTTGAAGCAGCTTCTGATAGGTATAGAAAATCGAATCTGGATTTGCCAGCGCTTCTTGAACGTTGATTCTTTGGTAGTTTGGATTCACTGCTAACCAAGGTTGACCTGTTGAGAAACCAGCGTTTTTGCTCTCATCCCATTGCATGGGGGTACGGGCGTTGTCACGTCCAATGACACGGATACTGTCCATGATTTCTTGCATCGGAACGCCTTTTTCAAGAGCCTCACGCGCATAGTTGAGGGATTCAATATCTTCTACTTGGTCCAGCGTTTCAAACGGATAGTTGGTCATCCCAATTTCCTCACCTTGGTAGATATAAGGAGTTCCTCTCATGAGATGAAGCAAAATGGCAAAGGCTTTGGCAGATTTTTCGCGGTATTCTTGGTCATTTCCCCAGATTGAGACGATACGAGGGAGGTCATGATTGTTCCAGAAGAGGGAATTCCAACCGTCCTCAACTCCTAACTCTGTCTGCCATTTGTTGAAGATTTCTTTTAACTTAGCAATATTCAGTTCTTTTTGATAGTGCCATTTAGGCTGACCTTCCTGATGCTGAAGACCGATATGTTCAAACTGGAAGACCATAGACAATTCTTGCCCTTTTGGATCCGAGTAGAGCTTAGCAATTTCTGGCGTTGCTCCCCATGTTTCCCCTACTGTTAAGAGATTCTTATCTCCAAAGGTCGCCTGATTCATCTCCTTGAGATAGGGATGGAGCATAGGTCCATTATTGACTACTTTCTCGTCAGGAATTTTCCCAATCATGTCAATGACATCCATGCGGAAACCACCAATGCCTTTATCAATCCAGAAGTTCATCATCTCATAAATTTTCTGACGAAGTTTTTCATTTTCCCAGTTGAGATCCGGCTGTTTCTTACTGAAAAAGTGAAGATAGTATTGACCTGACTTTTCATCGTATTCCCAAGCAGAACCACTAAAGATAGAATCCAAATCATTGGGTTCATCGCGCCAGATATAGTAGTCTCGTTCAGGGCTGTCGGGATTTTCACAGGCCTCGACAAACCAAGCATGCTCATCTGAGGTATGATTGACCACCAAGTCCATGATGATACGAATATCACGTTTCTTAGCTTCCGCGATCAGTTTGTCCATATCCTCCATGGTTCCGAAAATAGCTGCAATCGCTTGATAATCAGCAATATCATAGCCATTATCATCCATAGGACTGTCATAAACAGGAGAAAGCCAAATCGCTGTGATTCCTAACTTAGCTAGATAGTCTAACTTACTGGTAATACCTGGCAAATCACCAATTCCATCTCCGTTGCTATCCATAAAGCTCTTAGGATAAACTTGATAGACTACGGCATTGTGCCACCATTTTTCTTGCATCTTCTTACCTCATT
>OLNM01000718.1_pt1 | contig 29317 bp, 25 predicted proteins | sample 1672391 | NCBI WGS metagenome assembly OLNM01 (sample SAMEA3136680, study PRJEB25190) | human gut metagenome | reverse complement strand
TAGTCGTGACTGGCTTCTTAGTACCGTTACCAGCGACACGTAGCGAAAGCGTGTTTTCAAAAATTCTGTTAATTTTGAACAATTTTAATAAACCAAAAAATGAGTTTCGCACCCCAAAATCAAATGAAAGAAAAGGAGAATTTATGAAAAGAAAATGGTGGCATGATAAAGTAGCTTATCAGATTTACCCAAAAAGTTTTTTGGATACAAACGGAGATGGGATTGGCGACTTAAAGGGAATCATCTCAAAGCTGGACTATTTAAAAGAACTCGGAATCGACATCATCTGGCTCTCCCCGGTTTACGAATCCCCTTTTGTCGATCAGGGATATGACATTTCCGATTACTATAAAATTGCAGAACAGTTTGGCACAATGGATGATTTTGACACCCTTGTCGCCGAAATGAAAAAACGCGGTATGCATCTGATCATGGATCTCGTCGTCAATCACTGTTCCGACAAACACGAATGGTTTCAGAAAGCACTCGCCGACCCGGACGGTCCTTACACCGGCTACTTCTATTTCCGCGAAGGAAAAGACGGCAAGGCACCAAGCAATTACCGCTCCTATTTTGGTGGATCTGCATGGACAAAAGTTCCCGGCACAAATAAATATTATCTCCACACCTTCGCTAAGGAACAGCCCGATTTAAACTGGGAGAACCCGGTCGTCCGCAAAAAAATCTATGAGATGATCAACTGGTGGTTTGAAAAAGGCATTTCCGGTTTCCGTATCGATGCCATCATCAATATCAAGAAAAATCTTGATTTTCCATCCTTCCCGGCGGACGGCGATGACGGACTTGTCTCCTGCGATAAAATGTTAGCTTCCGCGCATGGGATCGGCACATTTTTAGAGGAAATGAAACATGAAACATTTGACAAATACGACGCTTTTACGGTCGGCGAAGTATTTCATTTAAAAGAGGATGAACTGCGTGAATTTATCGGTGAGGACGGTCATTTTTCCACAAAATTTGACTTTTCCGCCCATGTGCTCTCCTATGGGGAACACGGCTGGTATGATGCTCCTGCCCTTGATTTCAACCGGTGGCGCACTGCGCTTTTTGACACCCAGAAAGCTGACCTTACCGTTGGCTTTGAGGCAAATATTATCGAAAACCATGATGAGCCACGAGGTGCTACACATTATCTGCCTGCACACGCCAGAAATGAAGCCGGTGTGAAAATGCTTGCAGCTACTTACTTTTTACTGCGCGGAATTCCTTTTATCTATCAGGGACAGGAAATCGGCATGACAAACTGTGTCCGAAACGATATTTCCGAATACGATGACATCAGCACCAAGGATCAGTATCAGGCTGCTTTAAATGCCGGATGTTCGAAAGAGGCAGCACTTCACGCCTGCTATGAAAACAGCCGTGACAATGCAAGAACCCCTATGCAGTGGGACAATTCCCTGCACGGCGGTTTCACCACCGGAACCCCCTGGCTTGCGGAGAATCCAAACTATACAAAGATCAATGTAACAGACCAGCTGAAGCGGTCAGATTCCGTTCTCTCTTTTTACAAAGAACTGATTGCACTCCGCAAAGCACCGGAATACGTGGAAACCTTCACTTACGGAACATTTGCCGCTGCTTATGAAGATGTGGACCATATGTTTGCATACTACCGCACCAACGAAGAAACCGGACAACGCATTCTGATTGCCGGAAATTTCGGCACAGACACCGTGACACTGCCGCTTGAAAAACAGGCTGACCGTGTACTTCTGACCAACGGAAAAACTGTGGATGAAATTTTAAATGGAAACAGAGAAAGTACTTCTCTTGTATTGGGAAGCTGCGACTGTGTTGTTTTATTATCAGGTCAATAAAATTTTCTTTTTCCTTGACAAATCATTTTTTTCATGCTTATAATAGCGTTAATTGAAGCAGAACACAGGCTTTGACGGGAAGAAGTACAGTTAAGCGGAAGATACAGAAAGTTGCCGGCTGATGAGAGGCGCATCGGAATCTTAATTCGAATACATCCCCGAGCTTCACACCGAATTTGTTTTTGATATTTGATAATCTTGCAATAGTAGGCTGTGACGTAGTGGCGCACGTTAACCGCGCCGGAGTGTTGTCGGACACTCACGAAGGTAAGCAGTGTGAGCTGCTTATGAATTAAGGTGGTAACACGAGTTTAACCCTCGTCCTTTTATTAGGACGGGGGTTTTTGCGCGTATTAAATGAGCAGTGCCGTCTGAGGAAAGAACAAAATGCTGTGCTTGCACAATGCATTTTGTGATTTTCTTAGACGATAGGGCGAAGCCCGCGAACGAGAGAGCTTCGCTCTCGAGTGGGCACTGCGGATTTTAATCGTTCACTCAAAAAAAGAAAGGAACCCAGCAAAATGACATTATACGACGAATTAGTTGCCCGCGGACTGATTGCGCAGGTAACAGACGAAGAAGAAATCAAAGATTTGATCAACAACGGAAAAGCAACTTTTTATATCGGATTTGATCCGACAGCAGACAGCCTTCACGTAGGACATTTCATGGCACTCTGCCTGATGAAACGTCTCCAGATGGCAGGAAACAAACCAATCGCTTTAATCGGTGGCGGTACCGCAATGATCGGTGACCCGTCCGGACGTACCGACATGCGTCAGATGATGACACCGGAAACGATCCAGCACAACTGTGACTGCTTCAAGAAACAGATGAGCCGTTTTATCGATTTTTCTGAAGGAAAAGCATTGATGGTAAATAACGCTGACTGGCTGATGGACTTAAATTACATTGATGTTCTCCGTGAAGTAGGCGCTCATTTCTCTGTAAACCGTATGCTCACTGCTGAGTGCTACAAACAGCGTATGGAGAAAGGCTTAAGTTTCCTGGAGTTCAACTACATGATCATGCAGAGCTACGATTTCTACACCTTATACCAGAAATACGGCTGCAACATGGAGTTCGGCGGCGATGACCAGTGGAGCAACATGTTAGGAGGTACTGAGCTGATCCGCCGTAAACTCGGAAAAGACGCTTACGCTATGACTATCAACCTTCTTTTAAATTCTGAAGGCAAAAAGATGGGAAAAACACAGTCCGGCGCAGTATGGCTTGATCCTGAGAAAACTTCTCCATTCGACTTCTTCCAGTACTGGAGAAACGTTGCAGACTCTGACGTATTAAAATGTATCCGTATGCTGACTTTCCTTCCATTAGAGGAGATCGATGCAATGGAAAGCTGGGAAGGTGCACAGCTCAATCAGGCAAAAGAAATCCTTGCATTCGAGCTGACCAAATTAGTTCACGGGGAAGAGGAGGCAAACAAAGCAAGAGAAGCTTCCCACGCACTTTTTGCCGGTGGCGGAGATTCCGCACATATGCCAACGGTAGAGTTATCCTCTGCTGATTTTGCAGACGGAGATATGGATATCCTGTCTCTTCTCGTAAAAACAGAGCTCGCTCCATCCCGTTCCGACGCAAGACGTGCCGTAGAACAGGGCGGTGTCTCAGTTGCAGACGAGAAAGTAACCGATATCAGGACCGCTTACAATGCAGATTCCTTCGGCGCAGATGGACTTGTTGTAAAACGTGGTAAAAAGAAATTCGTGAAAGTAATCGTAAAATAATGAACTGTATCATAAGAAATGCACAAATGAGCGACTATGACTCCGTCGTCCGCATCTTAAATCAGGGGCAGGCGCTTCATATAAACTGGCGTCCCGATATTTACAAACCCAATGATGCGCTTCTGCCAAAGGCAGTATTTGAGGAAATCGTAAAAGGCGATACTTTCTATATTGCAGAAAATGAAGGAAATGTGATCGGAATTTTAGAACTTATCTTCCGGCATATTGAATCTCCTGCACAGGTGACACGGGACATTGTTTTTATCGACACAATGGCGGTTGACGAACCTTACCGCGGCATGGGTGTCGGACATCTTTTCTTTGAAAAAGTAAAAGAGATAAAAGCAAAAAAAAATCTTGACGGCATTGAACTTCAGGTGAATGCAAAAAATAAAGCTGCCTACGAGATGTACTGTAATTACGGATTTACGGAAAAATCCATTAATATGGAATTACTGTAAAAACTATATTTACCTAAAAAAAGGACACATATCACAATGTTATATGCATTAGAGGATATGTGTCCTGATCTAATATATTTCTATGCGTTTTATTGGTTGACATAATTTTCTATCCACTTAATTGCATAAAGAGGAATATTCGTCATCCAATCCTGCTCTCTATAATCCGACATTGATGTCCGGACTGCATAAGATGGTTGATACTTTTCACAAAAAGCTTTCAAACTCTTTGCTTTCAGATTTTCTTCCGCTTTCACTTCAATTGGAATAACAGATGTTTTTCCCTGAACTAAAAAATCAATCTCTCCCTTGGAATTTTGCGTTGAATAATAGTAAGGTATCACTCCGACATCTGATATTAACTGCTGCAATATATACTGCTCTGTCAATGATCCCTTAAATTCTGTAAAAATCTTATTTCCTTCTATAATCACTTTTGCATCCAGATCTGTCATCGCTATGAGCAATCCAATATCCACTAAAAAAAGCTTAAAAGCATCAAAATCAATATATGCTTTCAATGGAAGATCCGGTTTTTGAATCCGCTGTACTTTATGAATCAATCCGCAATCCAATAACCATTGAATTGCCAGTTCAAAATCCTTTGCCCGGCTCCCCTCACGTACCTGTCCGTAAATATATTTTTTATTCTCTTTTGCAAGCTGCATCGGAATCGAGTTCCACACAAGATTCAGTCTTGGAACAAGCTTTATTTCTGCATGCTTTGAAAAGTCCTGCTGATAATAATTAATAAGATTCTTCTGAATCGCACGAACACGATTATAATCCTTTTTTTCCGAAAAATCTTTTACCACCTCTGGCATCCCACCTACAAAATAGTATTCCCTTAAACGTTCTATATATTTTGTTTTGAACACTGTTACCATCTGCGTATCACAACTGTCTAACATGGAAACAAATTGTTTCTCTCCCATTGCGCACAAAAATTCCCTGAAATTAAGCGGATACAAATCAAGAAAATCTACCTTCCCGACTGGAAATGACGTACCTTGGTGTAATGCAACTCCAAGAAGTGATCCTGCTGCAACAATTGCATACTGAGGTGCATTTTCATGAAAATACTTTAATGATGTAAGTGCTTTTGGTACTTCCTGAATTTCGTCAAAAATAATCAGCGTATTCTCTGCCTCAATAGAAACTCCTGTCTCAGCACTGATCGCCAAAACCAGTCTTTCAATGTCTAAATCTCCTTCGAATACCTGTTTCATACGGGCGTTATTATCAAAATTAACATAGGCTGTCTTCTCAAAATACTGTTGACCAAATGTCTTCATGATCCATGTTTTTCCGACCTGTCTTGCCCCGCGAATAATCAATGGTTTTCTATTTTCATTCTCTTTCCATTCTTTCATTCGTGATAATGCAAATCGTTCCATGAGCCTTCCTCCAACTCCTATAATCTATAAGAAACCATTAAATTATTTCCATATATCTGCATTATAAAATTCTACCCCACAGGTGTCAACATTATTAAGGATGTAAATATGCGTTTAATCAACACTTTTAAGGACGAAAAATGTATAAACATATCATTTCTTTCGGCGAATCGATGAGATTTCCTCTCGCAGCTACCAGTTCCACATGGCAGAGTGCCCTTATTTCTTCTCTCCGCCAACCTTGCGGAAGTTATTGAAATCATTCACGACTTCCCGAACGCACCAGACCAGTGTATCGAATGCGCCCGCCTCGTACAGATTGATCAGGATCATACCGATCGGGATAGCAAGGATCATCCCCACAACACTGCCCACCCTGTAACCGATGAACATGAATAATAGCGATGCAAACGGATCAAGTCCTACGGAATCGCCGATCAGCTTCGGCTGTACGATTTGATGCACGACAAGAGAGACCACATATAAAACGATCATACCGACCGCCATCTTGTAATCTCCGGTAAAAAGTTTGATAACCGCCCACGGACAGAGCACTGTTCCCGTACCAAACACCGGAAGCATATCCAGAAACGCAATGCCAAAGGCGATCAGCCATGCAAAATCTACCCGGAGGATCAAAAGACCGATCAGAAGAATGACATAAATAACACCCATGATCTTAAACTGTGCTTTAAAGTAGCCTCCTACCGCATGCACAAGCTGTTTATAGATGCGTTCTGTTTTTGCAAGGAATCCGGCAGATAAATGTTTCTCCACCCCGGTGATCAGTTTGTCTTTATCTGCAATAAAAAAATATGCTGCAAGCAGTCCTACGACTATGCCAACAATCATATCCGGCAGGCTTTTGGCAAATTCTCCGATTGCCCCAAGCGTTGCAGAATCTGAGCTGGACACAAAATTTGTCAAAAAATCCTGAATCGCAGTTCCTATGGCGCTTAAATCCACATTCTGCGTAAATGGCAGTTTTTCCAGCAGCTGCTGCAGCTGATTGATTGCCTCGGAAAATTCGGTTCCGGCATTGGCAGACATCGTTGGCAGATATGCCATAAATGCTCCGATTCCTTTCGCAAGGACTGCCCCTGCGCCATAGCAGGCCAGCACTACCAGTCCGATGACCAGCACGATCATGATGACCGAACCATATTTCCGATTAATTTTGATCCGTTTCTCCAGAAACTTCACCATCGGATTTGCAATCATCGCAAAAATCATTCCCACCACAAACGGCATAAAATAGATCAGCAATTTTGGAAGAAATGCGAACACAAAAATCAACAAAAACACTGCCCAAAGCAGATTGCATGCAATTTTTAAATATTTTGTCCTGAAATTGCTCATAACTTCTCTTTTTCCTCTCGATCAAAAATCTTTTCCATAGATTATTTTCCATAAATTGCTTTCTATTTTAACACATTCTTTTTTTGAAAAAAATATATTCCCGAATCTTTTATACTTTCTTTACCAAATCTTTATTTTTCCGCCATAAGAGCTGCTCCGTGTCCTACAAATAGAGTTTAAATCTTCTCTTTTACAAGAAAATGGTTTGCAGCCGTAACCCCGGCTCCTGCCAACAAAAGAAAATAGAAGTTCAGTCCCCTGCTGATCAGCATGGATGGGATCAGACTGCCCTTAGAAAATACCGGTGCAAAGACTGACCGATACATCAGTTCGGTGATTCCCTGCGCTCCCGGCAGCGGAAGCATATCCACCGCAATGTAGACCGATGCCTGTAATAGAACTACCTCCTGTATGGAAGTCCCCGCCTGTCCAAGTCCGAGATATACCATATAAGTAAGCAGAAATACACTACACCTCTGCAAAAACGTCACGGCGATGACCACTATTAATTTTCCCGGATGCTGCTTCAGCCAATCCACGGCATTTCTATAGTTTCCCGTAAATGTCTGCACCTTATCCATGCGCTGTGGATTGGCTTTCCAGATGTCGAGCCGGATAAACTGCTTTTCCACCCACGCCCAAACGACAATCATCCACTGTGGAAAAAGCATTGCGGCAAGTACAACTGCAACGGCAACCGTGTTCAGCGCAAGCCCCAGCAAATATAATGGAAAAAAGGACTGCAGCTCTGTTTTCAATGCGCCGCCGCAAAAAAGTAACATTCCGACACCTAAAACTACCAACACAATTTTATAAATTACTGCCACCGTCATAAGCACTATGGTACTGTCAGAACCTTTGTTTCCATCTTTGTTCATATAATAAAGCTGCACCGGCTGCCCACCTGTTGCGGATGGTGTGATGCCCGAATAAAAAAATCCAATAAACGAATATTGGATACAACGCCACAGAGAACATACCTTTTCTTTTCCAACAACACAGAGAACTGTTGTCTGGCTGTCTGTTTTTTTCCGCATGGATGTGAGCAGATACCAGATCATGCTGCCCTCTGCGCAGACAAAAAATAACGCCAGTCCTGCCGCTGCAATCAGGTACGGAACTGACATATTTTTTACTGCCTGATAAATTTCTGACAGATTCTGTCCATGGAGTAACGTATAAAAAGTCAAAAACATAATCCCAAGAAATAAGACTGTCTGCAAGATTTTCTTTTTCATATCCACGTAGCCACCTTTCCTCTTTTTTGGACAGAACTGTTACGCAATTTTTTCAACAGCACAAACCGTTTCTTCCTGCACAGACATTTCCACTAATTCTCTCAAACTTCCTTCAAAAATCCGTTTCCGTCCAAATTTTTCCATGAAATCCTTTGGTGTCACAAGGGAAAAATGTTTTTCCCAATGACAGACGCCGTACTCCTCTAATACCCGTGCCACGTAGGAAGAACAGGTGTAATGGTTTTCCTGGTAAAATGGAATGTTCCACAAAATAAATGGTAATCCTGCAACTGCATAATGATAATGAAATCTTTCCTGCATAGCCAGACGCAGTTCCTGACGGATTGCCTCCTTTTGTACAAGCGAACACTCAATACTACACACCATATAATCAGCCGTTGGAAACACCGTTAAGATTTTTCTTTTATCCTCTTTTTCAAATCCGGCAAACAGCGGAACCGCAGGATTTCTGCGTCCCACACTGTATGCCTCCTCAAGTTCCGCATCCATCGAAAGAACCACATGAATATACTTCTGTTTGATGACCTGCCGTATCATTCCGGCAAAAAATCCCGGTGTATCTACAAATGCAATATAAATCTGTGCCATATCTTTATTCCTCTGTACTTTTTTCTTATCACTGGAACTGATAAATTTTTCTTGCCATGCGGTAGCCGCCGACTGTGATTTTTCCACCTAATCTTCCCGGCAGATAAGTAAGACCGCTTAAGGTAGAACATCTTAACCGGTAATAAAGTATCCTGTCATAATCCTTCACCTGCTCCCACATCCTTTTACGTTTCTGGAACGCCTCCTCTGTTTTGATCAGAAGAAGATGGATTGAAGAAATGGACAACATGATTGAAATATTGCGCATCATGTAAACGGCCAGTTTTGGATACATTTTTTTCACTTCTCTTAAATCCACACTTTTTGCAACAAGCTCTGTCACGCGGATCTGCTGGTCGATACGCTTCATCAGGACTTTCTCGTTGACCGACTGATCTTCCCTTCCAAGGTAGTAATGATACAGGTCAATATCCATGTAGTAGAGATTCTTCGCATACGGAAGCGGCTGATAGGAAAACAGGTTATCCACATAAAACGTGTGCTCCGGCAGTTTTACCCCCGACTGTCTCAATACTTTCGTCTGAAACATAAGTGCATGCATAATCAAATACTGCGATGGATGAAAATGTCCGATTGTGTTCCAGTTGCACATTTTTTCAGTTGGAAATACATTTCTGTAATTCATCGGTTTCTGGATTCCCTCATCCAGATGATCGTACACATAATTACAGATGATCAGATCCGGGAACTGTGCGACTTCAAAACTTTTTATTTTATCTAACATTTTCAGATAAGCATCACGGTCGAACCAGTCGTCGGAATCCACGACTTTATAATAAAGTCCATGCGCCAGCTCCAGCCCTTTGTTCACACCGGAACCATGACCGCCGTTTGGCTTATGCACCGCTTTTACAATGTTTGGATAAAGCATTTCGTATTCATCTGCGATCGCACCTGTCCGGTCGGAAGAACCATCGTCAATAATGAGGATCTCGACATCCTCGCCGCCCACCAAAAGTGAATCCACACATCTTCGCATATAATTTTCTGAATTGTAACATGGGATTGTAAATGTGATATATTTCATTTGGAATGACCTCCGCTATACTCTGTAACATTTTTACTGTTACCGAGTATAACGGTTCATTCTTAAAATACACATGGATTATTCTAAAGAAAAGGTAAAGATTACCTATACAAAATGTTAAATCTTCAATAATTCGATCATAAACAGCCAGACCAGTCCATAATAAGTAACCACTGCTACCAGATCATTCACGGTTGTGATAAGTGGTCCTGACGCGACCGCCGGATCGACTTTGATCTTATGGAAAAGCAATGGGATCGTTGTTCCGACAAGGCTCGAGATCACCATCGCAAGCATTAAGGAAACTCCCACACAGCCTGAGATCAAAAACGAATAGGAAAGCGCATTTCCTTTTATGAAACACACATAGAGTCCGATAAATACAAATGCCATAATTCCAAGAAACAGTCCATTTGCAAAACCAATGCGCATCTCTTTCAAAATCAGTCCAAATTTATCTTTCCGGTTTAAATTCTCATCCATCAGCACACGGATCGTCACCGCCAGCGACTGGGTTCCGACATTTCCTGCCATATCTAAAATCAATGACTGGAAACACATCACAATCGGGATCACTGCAACGACCGTCTCAAAAATTCCGACAACCGAAGATACCACCATTCCCAAAAACAGCAGGATGATCAGCCACGGGAGACGTTTTTTCATACTCTGAAACGTTGTCTCCTCCAAATCTTCTTCCGCGGTAAGACCTGCCAACTTCGCATAGTCCTCTCCCATCTCTTCATCCACGGCTTCCACGATGTCGTAAGCTGTGATGACTCCTAAGATTTTTCCTTCCTCTGACAATACCGGAATGGAATCCTCTGCGTAGTCTTTTAACCGTTCGATACACTCACTGATTTTCTCATGTGCTCCCACATACGGATAGGAAGTCGAGATCAGATCGTCCAGATTCTGATAATCTCTTGCCACGATCAGGTCTTTTAAATCGATTGCTCCATAATACTGCTCATTTTCATCTACTACATAGATCGTTGAGATATTATCGTTCTCTCCCGCCTGACGGATCAGCTCATGCGTTGCCTGACGGATGTTCAGATTCTTTCCTATGACGATAAAATTCGTTGTCATTTTGCTACCGATCTCATCATCTTCATAAGATAAAATCAGTTTTACATCTTTTTCCGCATCATCATCCAACAGATCGACAATCCTAGTCTTGGTATCCGCATCCAGATTCTCCAGAACATCGACCGCATCATCGGAATCCATCTCCGAAATGACTCTGGCAGCATTTTCCAGGTTGATCTCCTGCAAATACTCTGCCGCATCCTCGGTATAGGAAAGGATTTCCGCAATATACTCCTCTCCAAGCAACGGATAGAGTTTTTTTCTTTCCTCCGGTGTCATCTGCTCCATTGCATCCGCAATGTCGCTCTCATGATAATCGGAGATTTTTTCGAGCAATTCTTCTTTTCCAAGATTGCTTCGGAATAATGTTAATAATTCTTCTACATAAGTCGGTTCTTTTAATACTTCTTTTTGCATTTCTGCCTCCTGTTCTCCCTGAAAAAAGGGCATAAAAAACCACCGCTTTACTTCCAAGCAGCATGTGTAAGTTCCTGCTGTTATAGTTCATGACAATAGATTGTCCGCGAAGCGTGCACTCTATTGTATAGGCATGTAAACCGGTGGTTTCAGAAGGCATATTCTATTATCACACAGGTCAGACGCCCACAGACATCTGCCCTGTGCCAAAGCATTCAGAAAATCCATCGGTTTTGTTCTTTCGCCCCGCACTATCACAACTGTCCATGAATGTCACCTCCTAAAAAATTTCCATTGCTATTATATAATCGTGACCGGAAATGGTCAACTCATTTCTATCTGTCTTTCATAAATGCCTCAATCTCGTCCGGATCACGGATAATTGCCTCTGAGAGACACTCACAGCCGTTCTCTGTGATCAGAAGATCATCCTCGATACGGATTCCGATTTCCCATTCGTCAATGTAAAGTCCCGGTTCATCAGTAATGATGGCACCCGGTTGTAATGTTTCATTGCAAGCCGCTGTGACATCATGCACATCGATTCCAAGATGATGGGATACGCCATGCATATAATAAGTATCAATCTCGTCCTCTTTTTCGATCAGACCGAGTTTCATGCAGCCTGCTGCAAGCACTTTCTTTGCAATCTCATTTAACTCTTTTAACGTCATGCCCGGTTTTGCAGTCTTTGCAACCTCACGGTTTGCAGCTAAAACAATGTCGTAAACCTGTCTCTGGCGCTCTGTGTATGTTCCGTTTACCGGATAAGTTCTTGTGATATCTGCGCAGTATCCGCGGTATTTTGCCCCGAGATCCATCAGCAGTAAAGAACCATCCTCACAAATGTCAAGGTTTGTGTCGTAGTGAAGCATGGTTCCGTTCGCACCGCTTCCTGCGATGGTAGGGAATGCAGTTCCCTCCGCTCCGTTATAGCGGATCATGTATTCAAAATCAGCCTGTGCCTGATATTCTGCCATTCCCGGCTCTAAATGTTTCATCACATACTGCAATGCTTTATCGGTAATGCCGATCGCCTCCCGCACAAGTGCTACTTCATCCCCGTCTTTCTGCATACGCAGTTCTGCGATCACCTGCGAAATATTTTTCACTGCATGTCCCGGATATTTTTCTGCAAATTCTTTTGCTTTGATCATATTGTAATCCGGCATGTCCTCAAACTGATATCTGTAACAGTCAAAATACAGGCTGTCGATATCTTCCCTTGCCATCATGCGGTCAACAGCGCCCTCAAAAGAATCTAAAAACATCACATTATCGATACCGGAAATCTCTTTTGCCTCATCCACTGTCACTTTTCTTCCGTACCAGCGCTCCTGTGTCGGGTCTGCTTCTTCGATAAATAGAATCACCTGCTCCTCTTTCAATGTCTTTTTCATCAAAAGAATCATATGGTCTCTTCTTAATCCTGTCAGATAAAAAAAGTTTCTGTCTGCCTCAAATGGTGCATATTCATCTGCACTCACATGGCTCTCAATCCCGGAAAATAAGATCAACGCTGACTGTCTCTCCATTTTCTCAAAAACCTGTTTTCTTCTCTCTGCAAAATTCATGGTTGTTCTCCTCTTTTTTCAATCATCTATTGACAGAAACTCAAATCGTATTTTCTGTCATAATAAAGGCAGGTTCTTTCATCTCTGAAAAAGCCTGCCCGAAAAACTTATTGGTTGTCACCTATGCCTCTGCGCTCATCTGGATTCTCGTTGTGATCTCTTTTACTTCAGCCATCAAAGCAGAATACATCTCCATCTCAATTCCAACCGGCGACATATGCGGATGCTCCTGTTTCATACGGTATGCCTGTACCAGTAAACTTCTCTTCACATCTTCAAGTTCTAAAAGCTGCTCTCTGCTCATAACCAATCTCCCACATAACATATTTTCATTTGCAGTGCACTATATCTCGTACGTGCGCCTCAACTATAATAGCATATATGGTAGATTTTAGCGCATGAAATTCATCGGCAAAAGTAACAATATTTTTTCTGACATTTGGCACATTTGTCTATTGCCTGAAAAATTTTCATCACTTTTTACAATTGCATCAGCGTTTGCAGTGCCTCATTTTCTACAATACATTTTCCGTGTTCTTTTATAAATGCAATTTGTCCGACCTCAGCATAACGGCAATTGTTATATTCTACAATTGTAAACGCAAATGGCCGTAATTCTTCCCTTGAAAAATGGATCAGATCCATCACAAGATAGTATTTTTGCTGGAATTTATAAAGACTGCTTGTAGGCATTTTTTCTGTAAATGGTGCCAGACGGATCAATCGCAGCATTTCATCCAGACTGGAAAACTCCAGACTAAACGGAACCGATGTCTCAAAAATTTCATTGTCCTCTTTCTGCTCAGTACCATTTGCATCTTCTGTCTCTGTCTTTTTTGCATCCTGGCTGTGCTTTTCCTTATATTTTTCGAGGAAATCATCGATAGCACTCTGTTTTTCCTCTTTATTCATCTGCCGAAATTCTGATAATTTTTCCGGTGCGAGCTGGTTCATCAGCTGTCCGACCGTATCCACAAGATTCTTAAAACTCATCTCGGAATCTCCGCCAAACGTGATCGCCATGCTGTGATCCTGCAAAAGTTCTGCCTTCACTACCGGTGAAATATTCTGCATACTGATATTGCCCTGCTCCTCTACCAGTTCCACCACCGCACGCATAAACTCCTGCGTCACCTCGGTATTTCCAATAATCTCATCAATATTGTATCCCATTTCACGGATTTCTTCTTCAGACAGTGCACATCTGATCTTATTTTCACCTAATCTCTCAATTTCCATATGTATTACCTTCTAAAACATCTTTCCGATGCTTTGCAATCCAAAAATACTTTATACCTTTCGAATGGCTTTGCATTCTTGGAATGCTGTTTCTTCTTATAAAGAATATGTTGTTATTTTCACAGCTATTATCCTATTTTTTTATGCATTTGTAAATAGGGTTTCGATTCCACATATCTGCCACAAAATAGGTCAATGCTGTCCATGTATACACGGAATAGAAAATGCCGTACTCATCAACGCCGTCCTTTAAAATTTTCTGTGCCTGCTCTTTTGTCAGAAAAGAAAAGCCGTCAAAACACTCGCTTCCCTCTGCACCGTCCTGTGACATACCTGTCAGAGTATCCCGGTTCAACACGATTTTCACAAGTGCGTTGCTCTCATCCGTCATTCCCGGTGTGCTGAAAAGACATGGATTGATCACTTCCAGTTCATCTGTATCCAAAACCTCAATTCCGGTTTCTTCTTTCAGTTCTCTTTTCGCAGTCACAAGCAATGGTTCGTCTTCCACCTTATCTGCCGGATCAATCAGTCCCGCCGGGACACTCAGCAAAAATTGTCCTGCCGGATACCGGAATTCACGATTCAGCAGGAGCTTGGGCTCACCGTTGGATGGATTCCAGATCGTGATGCAGCTCACCGCATCTGGAAGCATATTTTGAAATTCTTCCGTAGACTTCACTGCCACAAGATCATCTGCGCTCCGTCTTGTTGCATTATAGTAATGTCTGCCCTCGGCATACTGAAGATCAAATACTTTGATAAACTTTGTTTCCAACAGCGTTTTTATATTCTGTTTTGTGATTTTGGGACGCATAATAAACTTCCTTCCTTAACCGATGATTGCGAAACTCCTTTACACAATACTTTACATTGTTCTATATTCAGGACTTTTATAAAAATATACTCTGTTTCATTTTTACAATAATTTACACCCGATAGCGATTCAGGCAGGAATAAATCTCCTGAATTCTTGGGATTGCGTATCCACCGGAGATAACGCCATGCTCTGCGGCAAATACCATTCCTTCCTGCTCTAACTTATGTTCTAACCACTGTGCCGTTTCTGAAATGGTACGCTTTCCATCCACCAGATGTTCCACAGTATATTTCAAAAGCAGTCCCAGTGCCGCCGTCTGCTCGCTGTCGATCAACTGCTCGATATAGCGCAGGTCGACATTCTGTTTTCCAAGCATAAAGCCATCCACACCAAGCGTCTTTACCTTCAAGCGCTCCGGCTCGCCTTTTTTCACTTCTCCGCTCCGGTAGTCCCTGCGTTTTACCGCTCCATTCCTGTCTTTTTCCATGACACGGTGGCTATCCGGTAAAACAAATGGTTTTGCTGTCTCCTGCATGATTGGAAATTGTCCACACAGGTTCTTTGCTTTCTCTGTGATATCCACAGGTTCATACTGATCCATCTGGATCACAGTGTCTGCAATGTGGAAAAATGCTCCCGAACTTCCCGCAACCAAAATGGTAGAAATTCCTGCTTTTTCATACAGATCCACTGCTCTGGATAAAAACGGTGTGATCGGCTCTTTGTCCGGGCTTACCACTTTCTGCATAAAGGCATCCCGCACCATAAAATTGGTTGCAGAAGTATCCTCATCCAGCAAAAGCAGTCTGCTGCCAGCCTCAACCGCTTCCACGATGCCAGCCGCCTGGGACGTGCTTCCACTCGCATCAGCAGTCGAAAAATCCTTCGTATCCCTGCCGTTTGGAAGATCATTGATAAACATGGAAATATCTACATTTTTGATAAATCTTCCATCCTCGGAGCGAAGTTTCTGAGCCGTTTCATCTGCGATCACATATTCCCTGCCATCCCCGGCAATATGATTGTATACGCCTAATTCCAACGCATTTAAAAGCGTAGATTTTCCATGATAACCGCCGCCTACGATCAGGGTGATTCCTTTGGGAACTCCCATTCCTGTAATCTTACCCCGGTGCGGCAGTTCTAATGTCACGCGCATTGTTTCCGGAGAAACAAATTTTACAGACTGCTTCATTGGCTTGGAAGAGATACCGCTCTCCCTTGGCAGCACAGAGTCATCCGCCACAAACGCAGCCAGCCCAAGTTCTGGCAGCTTCTCACGGATTGCCTGCTGATCTTCTGCCAGTTCCACAACCTCTTTTACTTTTTGCGCATTCAGATTTTTATAATAAAAAGACTGCTCCACGCACTGTGGCAGATATTCAAATAAGATTTTTTCGAGTTCTTTTGCATTGATCGTTCTTCCATTTGCAGGAAACCCGACTGCAAATCTGGCGGTGATCTCTTTTTCACTGATTTCACATGCTGTCCTCTGCAGCACTTCCTGTCCGCAGTGTGTCACTGAGATCAGCCCGCTTTTCCCGGATCCCTTCGCTTTAAAGTTGAACTGATTCACTTTTGCCGCAAAATTGCGAAGCAGTTCATCCGCCAACGCGGTTCTTGTCAGCTTATCTTTCATTGCAAATGCCGGGAATCCGGCTGCCTTCGCATCCACTGTCACCCTCACATCCGATGGCGCCGCAAACGGATCGCCCTGCACATGGTCAATCGACAATATGTATTTGGGAAACTGGTAACTTCCGCGCAGGGATTTGTATAATGGGTAACTTTTATGGTCTATTGTTTTTAATTGTGATTGTAGGTCGTTGTATGATTGCATGGAGGGACTCCTTTTTGTATTGTGTTTTTATGAAATTTTTGTGCTATTTGCTCGTCTTTGTTATTTGCAAATATGTACCACCTCTAATTAATTACTTCATTTAACTGAAAACTATGAAAAAGTATCAAATAGGTTTTCTTTATAGTATCCATGATATCATATAAATAACTTTATTGGGCAGATATTTTTTATAGATATTACAGAAAGTAAGTTATTTTCATTCAGCAGTAAAACACTTGCTGCTTTGCTGCTGAATGAAGTGATTCACGAATGAACAGGCTCCTTTTACGATGCAAAAACTTAAAATGAGTTTTTTTCATCTATTAGAATCACTTTTTACTTGTTTTTTAAAGATAAACTCCCTTGCCCCTCATGAATAAGGGGCAAGGGAGTTAAAAATCTGAATTTTATGTAGGGTTACTTTTGACATCTACATAAAATTTAATATAAATGTTTCCTTTTTCGATAGTATGTAACACCGGCAAAACCGGATCCTAATAAAAACAACCATGCTGCCAATACCAAAAGATTATCGTCTTCGCCTGTCTTAGGAGATTCATTTTTTATTGAATCTGTCTGTTCCGTATTATTTTGAGGCACGGACTGCGGATTTTGATTTGCTGGATTTTGATTTGCAGGATTTTGATTTGTATTCAATTCCTTAACATCATTATCCGGCTTCTGGCTTTCACTCTGCTGAATTGCAAACGCAGTACTTGCCGAACCATCTGTCCACAGAATTTCCAGACTGTGTGTTCCTGCTGTCAGAGTGTCCAGATAAGAGGACTTCAACGTAACAATTGTGGATCCGGACTTAGCTTCATAATTCTCTGCTCCAATCTGCACACCATCTACCTTAATTCCGGTAAATTTAGAAAAATCGCCATTTCCCCGGACTGTGAGGCTGCTGCCGCTCTGCAGGGCATAGCTGCTTCCAGTTCCTTCCGTGATCGCATAAGGAGTTTTGATTTCTCCCTCCGGAGTCTCTGCTGCTTTTTTTGGTATCACAACATCCGCCGCTTTAATCGCAGTCGTTCCACCTGCATCACTGAAATAACTGCCACACTTTGTACAAATCCAATACTCTATATTTCCATCTGTCGTCTGAGTTGCCTCTTTCGCATCAACCTTAGACAGTGTATGACCACCGTAAATATTCTTACACAGATTTCCAGAAACTTCAATCGTTGTTCCTGCTACTACCGGAACAGCAGCTTCGTCACCCTCACCATATGCTGCCAGGCCAGGATTTTTCTCGCTGTCAAAGGAACAGTCTGTATAAGTGCCTTCTGTATGTGTTCCAACAAATCCTCCGGCTTTATAGTCAGGACTGGCTGCTGTCACTTTTCCGGCAGCATAGCATTTCTCCAGTATCGCACCACCTGTCACATTTTTGTCTCCGATTTCTCCTGCAAATCCTCCCACTTTCGGATTGAATCCGGTTACTGAACTTGTCACATCACCGAGTGCGGCACAGGAAGAAGACTTTCCCTTCTGCATGTATCCCGCAAATCCTCCGGCGCGCCATTCATTTGCGACAACATCAACTTTTGCAATGCAATTGTCGTAAGTACTCATTGTAGCTGATTCAGCTTCCCATGCATATCCCACAAAGCCTCCGATTGCCCATAATCCTGTGACTTTTCCGGTTACTTTGCAATTCGTATAAGTGGAACTGCCATCCAGTCCCACAAAGCCACCTGTATTATCACCGCCTTCGATCGTAACGTCTGCCCTGCAGTGATCTGCCGTTACACGATTTGCCTCTCCGAACAGTCCGCCTGACATCATTGAATTATCTCCTACTTTTGTATTTACAATTGTTCCGGATACGGAAATATCATCAAAACGGATCGTATGACCAGAATTTGCCATTACAAATCCGGCTAAAATGGCAGAACTATTTTTTTCCATTCCTTCATTCGTTGCATAAATTCTGGCATCCACAATGTTGAGATCTTTCACTCCAACATTCGTTGCAGCTCCAGTATATGCTATTTGCCCAAAAAGGCCCGCTCTGTTTTTTTCTGTACGTTCATCTACAATAAGACCTGTGATCGTCTTTCCGTTTCCATCCAGAAAACCGGCAAACATTCTATCCTCGGTTGCTCCGCCCTCATACCACTTATATACGCCGATTGGATTCCATCTGTGTGCAGACAGATCGATATCATTTTCCAATCTGAAATACGCATCTTTATATACTGTTACATTATCTTCCACATCTTTTGCAATTTTAGCAAGCTGTGCTCCGTCTTCGATCCGATATGGATCTGCTTCCGTACCGCTTCCTCCTGCAAAATCTGTTGCCGCATTGTCCCGCCATGCTGTCTCCGGAACTCCGTCATCTGCCATAACCGGCATCCGTATGAATAACACTGCGATAAAACAGATGAGCATTGCTCCAGCATACTTAATTTTCTCTTTCATACCCAATACTTTCCTTTACTGTAATTTATTTGAATATATTCGTAAAAATACATATAACCCTATTTTATCTGCAAAAACAGCTTTCTTCAATCTGTCCGGCTCAAGCGGTTAATTTCCGGCTCAAGCGGTTTTTTTGCTGCTGTTTCTTGTTTTTTATCCGGAATTCATCTATTATGAAGTCAGATTATTTTTACGAAAGAGGAATTTGCCATGAGGATTGCACTGGTTGACGACTGTCCTAATGATTTAAGTATTATGCATCAGTTTCTTGCAGAGGCATTAGATACGGACTCTGTCATTACAGAATTTCATAATGGAGAAGATTTTTTACAGCACTGGAGTGCAGATACTTTCGATCTGATCGTTCTTGATATTTATATGGAACAGTTAACAGGGATCGAGATCGCACGGGTCATACGGGAAACGGATCCGAATGTCTGCCTTGTATTTGCCACTACAAGCAATGAATTCGCAAGTGAAAGTTATGAGGTGAATGCCTGTTATTATCTTTGCAAACCTTTTTTGAAGCAACAGGTTCTTGCAATGCTTGACCGGATCGGTCAGCAAAATCTTGAAGTTTCACGTACCGTCCTTCTTCCGAATGGGGAAAAAGTACTTTTACGCAGCATTATTTACGCAGATTACGCCTCTCACCGGGTAACTTTGCATTGTAAAAAGGATGAAACGATCACTCTGCGTGTACCCTTTCAGGAGATTGAACAGCTTCTGTGCCACTATTCCTATTTCTATAGTCCATGCAAAGGGATCATCGTTAATTTTTATGAAGTGTGCGGTCAGTCCGGTACGGTATTTTCCATGTCTGATGGCTCACTGATCCCGATCAGCCGCCGGAAGTCCGCTGATGTACTGTGTGCTTACTCATCGTTTTGCTTTGATAAGATCAGAAAGGAGATGTCATAATGCTTCCACCGCTTTCCCGCGTTTTTGAAATCTGCCTGTATTCCCTGCTGAACTTTTTTCCATTTTTGATATTTGCATTATATCCGTTCCGGGATGATCTCCGTTTTTCACGCACGAAAACCGGACTGTTGATTGTAGTCCTCACGTTTCTTCAGATTCTGTTCGGACTTCTCGCCTGTTTTTCAACCGGGAATATCTCTGCCGTATTGTCTTTGATCAGTACGCTTTCTTATGCATTTTTTTACTTTACTGTCATCAGGAAATCCCCAGGCCAGCTTTTATTCGTACTGCTTATGATTTCTAATATTGCCAATCTGGTCGTCATTACCGCAAAGTGTCTGGAAGGGCAGTTCTTCCCGGATTTTGCTCTTTTGCCTTACCGTTATTCAATGTCTTTGTTTATGGTGATCGTTGAAATTTTTATTTTAATACCGGTCTTTATTTTTCTGAAAAAAGTGATCACTCCTGCGATTTCCTGCTCACAGTCTTTTCATGAGTGGCGTTATCTCTGGCTGATCCCTGCAACCTTTTATCTGATCTGGTATTATATGGTCTATGGCAATTCGACTTTATCCGGGCTTGAGATCGCACTGAACCCCCAAAACATCATTGTATCTGTCTTTGTCAATGCCGGAGCACTTCTTATCTACTCCATCGTTGCCAGATTGATCGTAAATCAGGAACAGATCTTAAAGCTGCAGCAGCAAAATCATCAACTGGAATTACAGACTGTCCAGTATGAAAAGCTTCAGGAAAGAATTGAGGATGCCCGCCGTGCAAAACATGATCTGCATCATCATCTGTCTGTTATGCAGGCTTATCTGGAGAAAAAAGATTATGAATCCTTAGCTTCCTATCTGGAACAGTATTGTAAGCAGTTACCGGATCATTCCCTGATCATGTTCTGTGAAAATATCGATGCAAATATCGTTCTGTCCCATTATGCACAGGAAGCAGAGCGTTTTGGCATTGCTTATTCTGTGGTCGCAAATATTCCGGCATCCTGTCCGGTTGAGGACCATGATCTTTCTGTTCTTTTTGGAAATCTGCTTGAAAATGCAGTGGATGCCTGTGTGGCTTCTAAGACAACTGCCCGAAGCATCTTTGTCCGGGCAGTTTATGAAAAAGGTTCTCTTTGTATTGCGATCGACAATACTTTTGATGGTAAAATTATACAGGATCCGGATGGAACTTTCTTATCCTCCAAGCATGCCGGCAAGGGATTAGGTACTGTTTCCGTCCGGACAATTGCTTCAAAATATCATGGTACCTGCCGCTTTGACTGGAAGGATCAGACGTTTTTTGCATCCGTGATCTGCTTTGGAAAATAAAGGTTTTTGATTGTTCAAGTAATCGTTGGCAACTTCTTTTGTTGTTTTCCTTAATGTAACTATTATTTTTGAAGTATGCTTTGATCCATTGTCCTGCTTCACTTAAATCTTCTTCTGTCCGATCAGAATTTTTTATGCTATTTGCTCATCTTTCTTATGTGCAAATATATACCACCTGTATTAATTACTTCATTTGACTGAAAACTATGAATATGCATCAAATAGGATTTATTTATAGTATCCATGATATGATATAAATAACTTTATTGGGCAGATATTTTTATAGATATTACGTAAAGTAAGTTATTGTTCATTCGGCAGTAAAACACTTGCTGCTTTGCAGCGTAAAGAAGTGATTCACGAATGAGCAGGCTTCTTTTACGATGCAAAAACTTAAAATGATTTTTTTCATCTATTATAATCACTTTTTACTTGTTTTTTGAAAGATAAAACCCTGCATAATCACTGGGATTATGCAGGGTTTACCGTTCCCTATTATAACATACCAAGTAATAACCGGGAACTACAGCTGTGGGCGTTCGCCTTGTCCGTCCTCGATAATTATAACATACCAAGTAATAACCGGGAACTACAGCCAAGAATTAGGTCATATTACCCGGCTTGATATTATAACATACCAAGTAATAACCGGGAACTACAGCGACAATATGTTTCCTCTGTTTTCTCTGCTAATTATAACATACCAAGTAATAACCGGGAACTACAGCGCTATTTGTCTTGGTAAATATGCACTTAATATTATAACATACCAAGTAATAACCGGGAACTACAGCGTCCGCAGAAATGCGGACGCATTGCGGACGATTATAACATACCAAGTAATAACCGGGAACTACAGCGTAATTCTTTTGCAATTCTGATTGCATCATATTATAACATACCAAGTAATAACCGGGAACTACAGCAGTGTTATGCACACTATAAAAGAGCAGACTATTATAACATACCAAGTAATAACCGGGAACTACAGCCCCCAAGTCTGTTCTGTACCTCTGTTTTCAATTATAACATACCAAGTAATAACCGGGAACTACAGCACTTTCTGTCTTCTTTTTTGCTTTACTGGAATTATAACATACCAAGTAATAACCGGGAACTACAGCCCGTCAGCACTTCTGCTTCTGTGTCGAACCATTATAACATACCAAGTAATAACCGGGAACTACAGCTATCTGCCACGGCGTTTCAGTTCGTCTGCAATTATAACATACCAAGTAATAACCGGGAACTACAGCACCAGTCAACGTGCAGGTCGTATGCCAAAAATTATAACATACCAAGTAATAACCGGGAACTACAGCAAACAGTACGAAGTTAGCAAAAGCCGGATTATTATAACATACCAAGTAATAACCGGGAACTACAGCTATTGGCAATCCCATTTTCTGTCTGCCTGTATTATAACATACCAAGTAATAACCGGGAACTACAGCCAATCTTCCGGATTTTCTATCAAGGATAAAATTATAACATACCAAGTAATAACCGGGAACTACAGCAGACCGAAGCAAGGATGTTAGAGAGCCGCTATTATAACATACCAAGTAATAACCGGGAACTACAGCCATTACAAGAACTTCCTGTAATAACAGATATTATAACATACCAAGTAATAACCGGGAACTACAGCATACATTGATTGCATAAATAAGATTTTTTATTATAACATACCAAGTAATAACCGGGAACTACAGCCCGCCGCAGAGGATTACCGCCGGATCACTTATTATAACATACCAAGTAATAACCGGGAACTACAGCTAGTTCAACATTTGTTAGTGCCGGAGAAACATTATAACATACCAAGTAATAACCGGGAACTACAGCAAAAACAGATAATGTGTCAAATGGTATATAATTATAACATACCAAGTAATAACCGGGAACTACAGCGTGTTTTTTTTAAAATATCTAAACATTCAAATTATAACATACCAAGTAATAACCGGGAACTACAGCTTAAATGCATATAAAGATGCCACCGGAACAATTATAACATACCAAGTAATAACCGGGAACTACAGCGTGCAAGTTACTGCCCTATTGACAAGTGGATTATAACATACCAAGTAATAACCGGGAACTACAGCTAACTTGTACACCACACACCGATAAAATAAATTATAACATACCAAGTAATAACCGGGAACTACAGCTGCTTCACTTGTCACCATACGCTCTTTTTATTATAACATACCAAGTAATAACCGGGAACTACAGCTAAATATATGAGTTCTCCCGTCACATAATCATTATAACATACCAAGTAATAACCGGGAACTACAGCCTTATCTTATCATAATCCCATTTACCAATAATTATAACATACCAAGTAATAACCGGGAACTACAGCAGAAAAAGCTGCAGGTTTACCCCGCAGCTTATTATAACATACCAAGTAATAACCGGGAACTACAGCTGATCTGTTGTGGGAATTGCTGTTGAAACATTATAACATACCAAGTAATAACCGGGAACTACAGCTGTGTTCATGTGGTGGGGTGTTAGAAAACTATTATAACATACCAAGTAATAACCGGGAACTACAGCATGAAGGAGGTGAGCTGATTGGCTGAAGTAATTATAACATACCAAGTAATAACCGGGAACTACAGCATCTCCGCTGTCCATTCCTTCGCCTATCGTATTATAACATACCAAGTAATAACCGAGAACTACACCCCTGGTCTTGGATTGACAGGAAAAGCAGCGAAATCCACTCCGTTTTTATGTAACCATTTTGCACCACACTTTGCCATAAAATCATTGGGATTATCTCCAAATAATCCAATAACCACACAGTCTGAGCCTTTCGGATTTTCATAATAAGTTCCATAGAAACCGTCTTTTTCGATTTCAAAAAATTGCTTTTTCACAACCTTTAATGATTCAATCTTATTGCATTCTACATTTATTTCTACGAAAAAAATAATACTTTAAATAAACGCGATCATATATAACGGTAATGTAATGATACCATCATCACTTACACCTATATTACCATCAACAAACTTGTATCCATAAGGAATATCTGCATTCGTTTTCAAAATAGATTTTAAGGAATTAGCCCGCGTATTTCCACTTTTAACCTCAATCGGAACTACCACACCATCTTTTTGGATCATAACATCAATTTTTCTCTTGGTTGTCTCATTTTTATAGAAATATAACGGATATCCTTTCTTGTAAAGTGCATCTGCTATGGCACATTCATATATACCGCCTTTTGAGTTTCCGAATAACGTATTTTCTACGATATGTTGCTTTAATGAAAAATCTTTCATCGCCATCAAAAGAGATAAATCCGTTGTGTATGCCCTGAAAAAGTCATCTCTTGCATAGTCATCCAGATCAAATCTGACATCTGTTACCAGTTTGCATAAATGCACCATATCCGCACGAAGCAGCCACTCAATACTTGAAAAATATTTTTGTGCCCGACCACCATGCTCGACCTCTTTATATTGAAATTTATGGTTTTCCTTATCCAGTAACTGTTTTGCAAGAGAAAGATAACACTTCTCTGCTTTTACCTTTTCCTCAGCTGTTGCATAATGTGCTATGTCATACTGGTATCCCTGTAAGAGGCTGCGCTGTATCCTGTCAATTTCCCTAAAATCTTTTGTGTCTATATATTTCTGTACTGCCTCTGGCATACCACCTATTGCAATGTACTGTCTGTAATAATTCATCATTTGCGAATGAATTGCTTCAGGCACAATCGTTTTAGAACGCAGATAACCACAGAGATTTTCTATCATATCCCCGGATATTCCCATTCCCCACAGAAACTCTTCAAAATCAATCCCATACATTTTCAAATAATCAACATATCCAACCGGATAAGAAGAGGCACGTTTGTAATCGATTCCAAGAAGTGAGCCAGATACAATTACATCATATTTATTATCTATCGCCCAAAATTTAAGTGATGTGACCGCTTCCTGACATTCCTGAATTTCATCCAGAAAAATCAATGTTTTTCCAGGAATAATTTTCTTTTCAGGGAAGCGGAACCGCATGCCCATAACCATAGCATCTACGGTAAGATCTCCAGAAAATATCTCCATCGCAGAAGGCATCTGTTTAAAATTAATTTCAACCAGTTCTTCATAATTTTCTTCGGCAAAACGTTCAACGGTATATGTCTTTCCTGTTTGTCTGGCACCCTGAACGACAAGGCACTTCTTATCCTTTGTGTTTATCCAGTTTTTCATAAAATTTGTTGCTTTTCTTTTTAACATAAGGCACCTCTGATCAACATAAATAACACTTTTTAATGCAAATCATCAACATTTTAGAAAGATAAAATATATATCTGTCAACATTTCAGAAAAATTATATCATTAATTTGAATCGATGAAAAGGATTATTGCAAATTTCATCCGCAGTACCTGTAAAAGTATGGCATAATTTCCACGAAAACAACTGTAATTTTCTTCCAGCATGTGCTATGATGATGACATAAATGTAGCAACACGAAAGACATTCCACTGCACTTTTCCGTAAGCGCTGCGGATTTATGACACACAGAAGGAGGATTTTATGTACGAATTTACAGAAGACTGTATGCTTCATATTGATGCAATCGATGAAGAACACAAGCGTCTGTTCCAGATGATAAATGAAGCATTCGAATTAGTTGAGAAAACAGAGGATGTGACAGCCATCGGTCAAAGCCTGATCGCAAACCTGAAAGATTACGCAGCTACGCACCTTGCTCATGAGGAGGCTTATATGGAGAGTATCCATGATCCTGAGCTTCCTCTCCAGAAGACAGAACATGCTGCATTTGCAAAGACGATCAACGAATTTAAACTGGATACCACATCACCACGCAATGCCAAGAGATCGTTAAATGAACTTCTTACTTACCTCGTGCACTGGCTTTATCATCATATTTTAAGCAGCGATATGATGATCGGGAAAATGATCCCTACGGAAGAATCTACAGAGGATCCATTTGCATTCACGGACAAATACAAAACCGGCATCACATTTGTCGATGATGAGCACCGCAAGCTGTTTGAGATCATCAGTGATACCAATGACCTCATCCACGACCAGCTTTTACATGATAAATACGATGAGATCATGCGTCTGCTGGCAGAACTGAGAGATTATACGGAATTACATTTCAGCGAGGAAGAGGCTCTGATGGAGCGCATCCATTATCCTGAACTTCCTTCACAGAAACGGGCACACGCTGCATTTGTAGACCGTCTTGTAAATATCGATCTGGATGAAATGGAGGATCTGGATGACAACCAGCAGGTATATCTTCTTGATCTGATCCAGTTTTTACTGAACTGGCTTGCAAACCACATTCTTGCCTGTGATAAAAAAATTGGTGAATATATGCGCGAAAATCATATTTCTGAATAAGCAGGAACGGTTGTATGGGTTTTCACCCGAATGATAAAAGATCACTAGTCATCCGGTCAAAAACTCATACAACTTTTTTTATTTTCTTACTTGACAAAGTCAAGTATCGGTTTTATACTGTGTGCAGTTGGAAACGAAAATACTCAGTTTTCGATATGAAAATTGGATTTCGCTTTGCGATGTAAGGAGGATTTATGCTAATATCAACTCTTTCCTACTATACAACTGAACTATATAAAGAATTTGCTGCTTACACAACAGAAAAGCTCCATGAGTTAGGTCTTAACTTTGGTCAGATGTACTTTATCATTTATGTGGGCAAACATCCTGAGTGTACCCCATCAGAACTGACCAGCGCCTTAAAACTGGACTGGGGACATTCGCAGCGCTCCGTTGCGAAACTTGCAGAAGATGGTTTTCTGATCAAAGAAAAGAAATCCGGCCGCAGTTACCGGTTAACCTTAACCCCTCTTGGGAAACAGGCTTTTGATGTCTGCCATCAGGTACTTTTCGACTGGGATGCCACCAAATTGACCGGTCTTACCAATGAGGAGCAGCAGCTCCTTTTAAATCTGCTGTGTAAAATATCAATTCAGAAAGTGTGAGATTATGTACGAAACAATTCAGACTCCCTTCAATTATGGAGGATTAACCTTAAAAAACCGCATTATTTTTGCCCCTACAACATTCGGTTTATCGGATGAAGATTACTTTGAAAAAATACGCCGGATCGCAGCTGGCGGCTGCGCTATGATCATTGTCGGAGACGTTCCGGTTGGAAAAAGTCATTTCGGAAAATCACTTTTTGACAAAAAAGGCTTTGCATTCTATGAAAAAGTGATCGGGATCGCCCATGACAATGACTGTAAGGTATGCGCCCAGCTTCATCAGTCCGATTCCAATATCAAAGCCATGTTAAAATATGTTCCGGGCGTGCTCACAAAACGGATCAGCATGCAGGAACTCCGCCCTCTTTTAAATAATGAGGTTGCTCCATATATTACGAATATGCCTCACAAAAAAGTAAAAGAGATCACCTCTGCTTTCGGCACTGCCGCTGTTCTCGCAAAAAAAGCAGGATTTGATATGATCCAGATCCACGGTGACCGTATGTGTGGAAGTTTCAGTTCTTCCATTTACAACCACCGCACCGATGAATACGGCGGAACTGCCGAAAACCGTGCCCGTTTTGCAGTGGAGGCTGTTTCTGCCGTCCGCGAAAAACTGCCGGATATGCCAATCGATTACAAGCTTGCCGTCCGTCAGGAGAATCCACACTACGGAAATGCAGGTGTTATCGAGGATGAGCTGAAGGTATTTGTTCCAATGCTTGAAAAAGCAGGCGTTACAAGCTTCCATGTCACACTCGCAAACCATTCTGATCTTGAGAATACCATCCCACCGAAAAACCATCCATATTTTGGTGAACCGGGATGTTTCCTGAAATTCTGTGATGAGGTAAGACAGTACACCAATCTTCCAATCTGTGGTGTCGGCGGACTTACCGATCCTGATTTTGTGGAAAAACAGCTTGCCGATGGCCGTATCCAGTGTGCTGCCATGAGCCGCCAGTTACTGGCTGATCCTGACTGGGTGAACAAGCTGAAAAATGGTCATGCAGACCAGATCCACCGCTGCGTCCGCTGCAACAAAAAATGTCTTGGCGGGCTGATGCAGCATCAGGGAACACACTGTATTTATGAGAAATAATTTTTTAAAAAAAGAATGCATCCGGATTAATTTCCTCCGGATACATTCTTTTTTATTTGTTCTTACTTTTTTATTTATTCTTACTTTTCTATTTCTTCTTAGTGTTTTGGAACGATCTTCTCAATTCCACCCATATATGGCTGAAGTGCTTTTGGAATGTTGACGCTTCCGTCCTCATTTAAGTTGTTCTCTAAGAATGCGATCAGCATACGTGGTGGAGCAACAACTGTGTTATTTAAGGTATGTGCAAAATATTTGTTTCCGTCTTTTCCTTTTACCCTGATCTTTAAACGTCTTGCCTGTGCATCTCCTAAGTTTGAGCAGCTTCCAACTTCGAAGTATTTCTTCTGTCTTGGAGACCATGCCTCTACGTCGCAGGATTTTACTTTTAAGTCAGCGAGATCGCCGGAGCAGCACTCTAATGTACGGACCGGAATATCTAAGCTGCGAAACAGGTCAACGGTGTTCTGCCATAATTTATCATACCAGATTTTGGATTCTTCCGGTTTGCAGACAACGATCATTTCCTGTTTCTCGAACTGGTGGATACGGTATACACCACGTTCCTCGATACCGTGTGCTCCTTTTTCCTTACGGAAACATGGAGAGTAAGAAGTCAGTGTGTATGGTAATTTTTCTTCATCGTTGATCGTGTCAATGAATTTACCGATCATGGAATGTTCGGAAGTTCCGATCAGGTAAAGATCCTCTCCCTCGATCTTGTACATCATAGCATCCATCTCGTCAAAACTCATAACACCTGTTACAACGTTGCTTCGGATCATGAATGGTGGTACACAGTAAGTAAATCCACGGTCGATCATGAAATCTCTTGC
>OLNM01000704.1_pt1 | contig 29908 bp, 25 predicted proteins | sample 1672391 | NCBI WGS metagenome assembly OLNM01 (sample SAMEA3136680, study PRJEB25190) | human gut metagenome | reverse complement strand
ACTCCACCTTCTTTATTATTTATTATTTTTTATTTATTATTTGCACATCGCACGCCTTATCTTTTTACAGATACCCATACCTCTTTCTCCCCCTCACAACAAACCCTCCGGTGCATACCAGCGCCATGGCCTCGGCGGCAACTACCGCAAGCCAGATGCCGTCCACGCCGATGATAAGCGGCAGGGTCAGGATGGACACGACCTGGAACAGCAGCGTGCGCAGGAAGGAGATAGCCGCCGACACTGCGCCGTTGTTCAGCGCCGTGAAGAACGCCGAGCCGAAGATGTTGAAGCCTGACAGGATAAAACTGATACAGTACAGCTTCATGCCGTGGGTCGTCAGCGCCAGCAGCCCCGCATCGTAGCCGACGAAGATTTTGGCCAGCGGCTCGGCCAGCAGCTCACTGGTAGCCAGCATCGCCACACCGGCTACCGCAATGATGCCCGCACTTTTGCGCAGCAGGTTTTTCAGTTCGTCCTTATTGTCCGCGCCAAAGTGGTAGCTGACAATGGGCGCTGTGCCCTGAGAATAGCCGATGAACACCGCCGCGAACACAAAGCCCACATACATAAGCACGCCGTAGGCCGCAACGCCGTCCGCGCCGAACAGCTTGAGCAGCTGCATGTTGTACAGCGCACCGACCAGCGACATCGAGATATTCGTCATCAGCTCGCTGATGCCGTTGGTGCAGGCTTTGAACAGCTCCCGCAGGCTGAACAGCGGCTTTGTGAAATACAGGCGGCAGCCGGGACGGCGCTTAGCAAAGTAGAAAATGGGCGCCACACCGCCGACCATCTGGCTGATGACCGTCGCCGACGCCGCACCGGCCAGCCCAAGACCCGCCACGCCGACGAGCACGGAGTCCAGCACCATGTTGGTCACGCCCGCCGCCACCGTGAAGAACAGGCCCAGCTTGGGCTTTTCCGCGGCAATAAAGAAGCTCTGGAACAGGTATTGCAGCATAAACGCCGTTTGGAATGTCAGCAAAATGCGGCCATACAGCAGACAGCTGGGCAGCAGCTCGGGCGTTGCGCCCAGCAGCAGCGCCACGGGCCGCAGCAGTGCCAGGCCGATGGCGCTGAAAATCGCGCCGATGCCCACAGTCGCAACGGCCAGCATACTGAACAGCCGGTTTGCGCGCTTCTCATCGCCCATGCCCAGCGTCATGGCGACCAGCGCACTGCCGCCCGTGCCGATCATAAAGCCGAGGCAGCCCAGCATCTGGATATAGGGGTAAATGAGGTTCAACGCCGTGAACGCCGTTTTGCCCGCGCAGTTCGAGACAAAGAAGCCGTCCACAATCGTGTAGATCGACGTGAAGATCATCATAATAATGGGCGACGCCGTGAATTTCAGCAGCCGCCCCGTGGTAAAGTGGTCGGACAGCTGGATCTGGTTTGATTTTGACATAAATGCTCCTGTTTTTGCGGCAGGCACGCGCGTAGGGGCCGGACATGTCCGGCCCTGCACCTTGCCTTTACCTCTCTGTTTCCGTTATGCTGCGGGCCGGGCATGCCCGGCCCCTACCGCGCAATTTTTTCAAACTCCCGCTGCAGGCATTCCAGATGCCGCTGCGCCAGACGGTGCATTTCCTCGGCGCTTGCAAGGCCAAAGGCGCGGATGGCCTTTTCCTCGGCGGCGATGACCGGCACGACGGTGCGCTCGGCCAGCGCACGGCCCTCGGCGGTCAGGGTCACGATCTTTCCGCTGTGGGCTCCTTTTCCCGGGCAAAGCGCCAGCAGGCCCTTTTTGACCATGGCCGCCACGGCGGAGTTCAGCGTCTGCTTGGGGATACCCCAGTCCGCCGCAATGCGGTTCTGGGTCAGCGGCTCACACGACGTCACCAGCGCATACAGCGTCCAGAACGCTGCGTCCGACAGGCCGCACCGCTGCGCCGCCGCGTGGTACAGGGCGTTGCACTCATTGAACTGGCGGTTCGTTTTGTCCAGCAGGGCGCGGGCCTGGGATTCCTTTTCTTCCATTCTCTTTCCTCTTTAAAATCCGATTTCGGATTTCCAGTATAGTCCGAAATCGGATTTATGTCAAGTGTCGAATTTTGATGCTGCTTTTTGTGCAGCTTTCACATTGTCTGCACCCGCCGCGGATATTATAATGAAAGAAAAGCAAAGGAGGCTTTCCTCATGTACCAAGCCGCACAAAACCGCTATCAGGTCATCCCCTACCGCCGCTGCGGGGCCAGCGGCCTTATGCTGCCCGCTGTCTCGCTGGGGCTGTGGCATAATTTCGGTGACACCGCCCCGTATGAGAATATGCGCGCGCTCTGCCGCACGGCGTTTGACCACGGCATCACCCACTTTGACCTTGCCAACAACTACGGCCCCGAGCCGGGCGCTGCCGAGCGGAATTTTGGTAAAATTCTGCGGGACGACCTCGGCGTCTACCGCGACGAGCTGATCATCTCCACCAAGGCCGGTTACCTGATGTGGGACGGCCCCTACGGCGACTGGGGCAGCCGCAAGTATCTGCTGGCCAGCCTGGACCGGAGCCTGCAGCGCATGGGGCTGGACTATGTAGATATTTTCTACCACCACCGCATGGACCCCAACACCCCGCTGGAGGAGACGATGGGCGCACTGGCGCAGGCCGTGCGCAGCGGCAAGGCGCTGTACGCCGGTCTGTCCAACTACGACGGCCCGACGCTGGAAAAGGCCTCGGCCATTCTGGACGAGCTGCATGTACCGTTCGTCATCAACCAGAACCGGTATTCGATCTTTGACCGCACGATTGAGCACAACGGGTTAAAGGATACCGCCGCGAAGCTGCACAAGGGCATCATCACCTTCAGCCCGCTGGCGCAGGGGCTTTTGACGGACCGCTATCTGCACGGCATCCCCGCCGACAGCCGCGTCCACACCGACGGGCGGTTCTTGAAGGAGAAGGACATCACGCCGGAGCGCCTTGCGCAGATCAGCGCCCTGAACGACCTTGCCCGGCAGCGCGGTCAGACCCTGGCCGAGATGGCCCTTGCCTGGCTGCTGCACCACGACGAGGTCACAACGGTTCTGATCGGTGCCTCCAAAACGCAGCAGATTCTGGACAACATCAAGGCCGTGGAGCACACGACGTTCACGCCCGACGAGTTGGCCGCGATCGACAGGATCAGCAAGTAAACTCTATGTACGCACAATAAACCGCCGCCCGCCGGGGAAGTTTTCCACGACGGGCGGCGGTTGTTGTTGAAAGATGGGTTTGCAGGATGTACGCCCGCGGTTCGCCACTGTAGGGGGCGGCAGCGATTTCCCGTAGGGGCGGATTCTATATCCGCCCGGGGTGGTTCCCGCAGACGGACGCTTTCCGTCAGGCCGCGGGCCGGGCATGCCCGGCCCCTACAGGGTTGCAATAGTCCCGGGAGGGATGACCTTTTTGCGGGCTATGCGTAGGGCGGCCTGCCCACAGGCCGCCGCGGACGTCTGCCATAGCGGGAAAGTTCGCGGTTCGCCGCCCTACATACAAACCGCAAAAGGGGCGGCAGCGGTTTCCCGTGGCCGTGATGCTGCAATTTTTTTGCGCTTCGCACAAAAAAATCCCCCACCGTCCGGAGCAGAGAACGATGGGGGCAAAACGCAATAAGCAGACCGCTAAAAAGGCGCAGAGCAAAACGCCAAAACGGAGGCGCAGCCTGTTATTGGCAGGAACCGCACCGGAGAGGCAAACAGCCGGTTGACGGTTCGAGGTTGGTTATGGTTAGTAGACGCTAACCACGCATATACTTTACCATATTGCAGCAGTGATGTCAAGCATTTTTCCAAAATAATTCCCAGTATTTTTGTAGAAATTACTTTGCGGTGCTGCCCTTGGGTGCATCGGGATAATCGCGCACATGCAAAAGCTGCTCCGCGGTTTCGACCTCCTCCGCCGTGGGTACGCGCACGCCGTCCAGCGGGTACGGGATACCGAGGTTCTGCCACTTGAACAGTCCCAGCGTGTGGTAAGGCAGAATTTCTACGCGGCGCACGGTGGGCAGCGTTTTAATAAAGGCATCCAGTTGCCGCAGGCCGTCGGCGTCATCGGTCAGGCCGGGGACCAGCACATGCCGGACCCAGAGGTCCACGCCCCTGGCCGCCACATACTGTGCCATGGCCAGAATGTTTTTGTTGCTGTGGCCGGTCAGTTTTTTGTGCTTCTCGTCGTCAATTTCCTTTAAATCTAAAATGACGAGGTCGGTGTTTTCCAGCAGACGGTCAAAGCGGGCCATCCATTCGGCGTTGTCGGGCGCAAAGGGCTGGGCGCTGGTGTCCAGCGCGGTCTGTACCTTTTTGGCGCGGGCCAGACGGAACACCTCGCTGACAAAGTCCAACTGCAAAAGCGGTTCGCCGCCGCTGATGGTCAGCCCGCCGTTGCCGCGCCAGTAGTTGCGGTAGCGGTAGGCGGCAGTAAATGCCTCCTGCGGGGTGCTGGCGGTGTCCTTCGTAAACGCCCAGGTCTCGGGGTTATGGCAGTATTGGCAGCGCATGGCGCAGCCCTGCAAAAAGATGATATACCGCACGCCCGGCCCGTCGACCAGACCGAAGGTTTCAACAGAATGGATGTAGCCTAGAGTTTCGGACATAAGTTTGCCTCCGTTTATCGGGAAAATGAATTGGTAGGGAGCGGCGTCCTCGACGCCCCGCGGCTGCCGCACACGTCCCGGGAGGGATAAATCCCTCCCCTACGCATTCCTTTTGCGGGCGCTCGTAGGGCGACCAGCCCTCTGGCCGCCGCAGAGGGGTCAAGACCCCTCCCTACAATGCAATTTGAAAAGGGGTGCTGTAAAACGTGAACGGGCAGCTTGCGCAAACCTGCGGGCCGGGCATGCCCGGCCCCTACATAGTGCTGTGTGTTATACCTTTTGATACACCAAAAACCGGAACCCGATCTCTGTCGTCAGGCGTTCACATTCCGCAAGCCGGGCTGCGCCGTCGGCGGGAGTGTTCCAGTAATAGGGCGTCATGGCGAACAAATCCTGCACACTCTGCCCTTCCAGCGTGATGACAGCGGTGGACTCAACGGCCTTCACAAACGCAAAGCCATCGTATTCGGTCTGCCGGACCTCGTTTTCATACGGGCAGTCGTACAAAATCTCTTTCAGGCCGAACAGATGCCGCGCGGTGGGCACGGCGTAAACAAGATGCCCGCCCGGGCGCAGCATACGGGCAAACTCGGCCTCGGCCATAGGCGAGAAGATGTTCAAAAGCAGGTCGGCCCAGCCGTCGCGCACCGGTGCACAGAAGCTGCCGCCGACACAGAACGCCGCGTCGGGCACGAGCTTCGACGCCAGCCGCACGGCCTCCTTGGACAGGTCGAACGCCGCAATCTGAGGGCAGCTCAGCGCGTCATACAGGTACTTGTCATAGCTGCCCTCGCCGCAGCCGGCGTCCACAATATGGTCGTGGGGCAGTGCGGCGCAAAGCGCGGCCAGCGTCGCCATCAGCGGGGCGTAGTGCCCTGCCGACAGGAACGCGCGGCGGGCGCGGACCATGGCCTTGCCGTCGCCGGGGTCGGCGGCGTGCTTCTTCTGCATCGGCAGCAAGTAGGCGTAGCCCTCTTTGGCAAGGTCAAAGCTGTGGGCTCCGGCACAGCGCAGGCTGCGCCCGGCCAGCAGCAGCGGCCCGCCGCATACGGGGCAGCGCAGGGCTGCCGCGGTGGCGGGGGTCATTCGGCAGCCTCGGCGGGCGTGGCCGTCTCGGGGGTGTCCGCTGCGTCCGATGCCTCGGGCGGCAGCGGCACAGTCATACCGCCGTGGGCGGCGAGATAGTCCTCGAAATTTGCGAACTTCTGCTTCGGCGGGCGGCGGGAGATCAGATCGAGACCCGGCTGCTCCGGCGCGGTGCTGCGCGGGGCGCGGGCATTGCGGGGCGGACGCGGTGCCTTGGGCTGGTCGCGCAGCGGCTGGCTGGGCACCTGCGGGGCCGGGCGGGCATTGCGGCGCGGCGGCTGGGGCGCAGCAGGGCGTGCGCTCTGGGGCGCATTCTGGGGTGCAGCCGGGCGCTGGGCCGGGGCATTCTGGCTCGGTGCCTGCTGGCTCTGCGGTTGGGCGGGTCTGCCCTGCCCGCGGCGGGGGTGGCTGCCATTGGCGCGGGGCGCATTCTCGCTTCGCGGTGCCTTGGGGGCTGCGGGCGCAGCGGCCTGCGGGGCCGGCTTGCGCGGCTGTGCGGGGGCTTTCCCCTCACGCGCGGGCTGCTGCGCCTGCGGGGCGCTGCCATTGCCGGCAGGGCGACGGCGGCGGCGACGGTGCGGTGCACCGTTCGGGGTTTGTGCAGCTTTTTCCATAATTCACCTGAATCCTGTTATACGCCGATGACACGGCATTCATTGTAATATCGTTTTTCCTCGGCATGGCCCATGCTGAAGGTCTTGCGGGGCAGCACGCCGCCCAGCACAACGCCCTTAAACAGGTCAGCCTTCGCAAAGTCGGGCAGCAGAATGGCCGTGGCTGGTTTGGCCGGGTCGGAGGCCAGCGCCAGCGCCGTGCTTTCGCCGTGGATGTAGTCCACGGTCACGCCGGGATGGGCGGGCAGGAAGTCCGCCAGAAATGCCTCCACACTGCCGACGGTCAGCGGCGCGGGTGGGTTGGCCAGCGCGACGGCACTCTCGCCGTGGGCATCGGCCAGGCGCAGACGCTGGTCGGACATCGTCGTACTGCTCCCCTGCTGCTGGTCCCAGGCGTCGAGCGCGGCATACAGCTCCTTGGCACCGACGCCGAACACGACGCGGTGGATCGGCTCGATCTCAATGGCGGGGCTGTGGACGTTGCAGACCTCGGCCAGGCACCAGCGCGCCGGATGGGTCCTGCGCTGCTCCTCGCTCAGGGTGGGCTTCAGCTCCTCCCAGTAGGCTTTGGCGGTGGCCAGGCTGTGATTGCCGTCACCGACGGCCAGTACCATCGGCTGCTGCCCTTTGGCAGCGGGCCAGCGGCGGGCAAAGGCGGCAGGGTCGGCCAGCGCCGCCAGCGCGGCGTCGATCCCGGCGATCAGCGCGGGGTCCTCGACGGCCCAGCCGCGCAGATGCCCGCCGCCCAGCATCAGCTCACCGTCGTAGAGCGGCGGCAACTGGTTCTTCATCAGCCCGATGGGCTCGATCAGCGTGCAGTCGGCGTCGTCGGCCAGCATCATGACGTGGGGCGTTTCCAGCGTCGCCCCGCGGCGGACCTTGAGGCGCGGCGGGATGCGCTCCACGACGGTGCTCTCGCTCGGGCGGATGGCGGGCTTGGAGCCCTTCGCGTAGTCGTAGGCATCAAGATCGACAGCGCCGACAAGGCCCTGCCGGACCGTGCCGTCCATCTGGGTACGCTCAACATAAACGTAGCCATGTACTTTCCGGGTCAGAACGGACTTGCGGTACTCCTCCATCGTGCGGCGGATGCTCTCTAAGCGCTCGGCCTCGTGCGGGGTGCCTAAGTACGCCTCCGGCAGAACAATGTGCAGGGTGCTGGGCTTGCCGTCGGCCAGGTGCTCGGCGCGCTGCCAGTACTCCGGCTGGGAGGTGAACTGGTCAACGGCAATGCAGGCCCACGGGTCCAGCGGGACCCCGGCAGCGGGCAGTAAAATATCGGCTGCGGTAAAGCAGGCTTCGGACATAACAACGACCCCCTAACAGTTACAGAACAACGGTGTGGCCAACCAGGGCGTAGATCGCCAGCGACAGCACGCCGACGTAGATCATCGAGCTGGGCAGACCCTGGAAGATCGAGGAGATGGCCTTGCTGCGCAGACGGCGGCGGCCCTCCCGAACGATAAAGACGGCAAAGACATAGCCCAGCCCGCTGCCCAGAGCGAATGCGACGCTTTGCAAAATCGTATAGTTCTGGTTCGCGCAGATGAGCATCGTGCCCAGCACGGCGGTGCTGCAGGTGGCAAGGCTGAGCTGGCTGCGGCAGCTGGCGCGCAGCTTGCGGGGCAGCACGCCCAGCAGCAGCCAGGCCACGGCCATGGCCGCGATGCCGCAGGTCAGGTAGACGATGGGCCGCAGAGCCGAAATGGGAAGCCATGCGGGCAGATAATCACGCAGCCACGGGAAAAACAGGTCGTGTGCGGCCCAGCCGGCAGGTGCGGACAGCGTGATGACCAGCAGCAGCGGCAGGCAGAAATCCCAGACCTGCGCGCGGTGGTCGGGCACGAGCTTCATCAGGCGGGTGACGCCCAGCGCGCGGGCCAGGATGACATTCTCCGCAAAGACGGCCAGCACCATATAGCTGATAAACTGCACAACACCGTTTAAAATCGGCTGCAGCTCAGTGCTTACGGTCAGCATACAGGCGGCGCACCTCCTCATGTTTATAATCGGTGTACAGGTTGGCAGCGGCGCACCAGATGGCGGCCAGGATACCCACGATGACAAAGCCGCCCGCGGGCAGTGCAGCCAGCGGCAGCAGCGCATTGTGCAGGATGACGTTGCCAAAGACCGCGCCCGTGGCCAGCAACTCACGCAGGCAGCCCACGATGAGCAGCACAACACACATGCCGAGCGCGTTGTTGAAGCCGTGGCGGAACGCATCCCTCACGGGTTCAAGGTCGGAGAACTCCATGCGCTTGACAATGGCGGGCTCCACGACCATGATCGGCAGGTAGATGCCCAGCAGCGTCAGGTCAGAGCCGAACAGTGCGTAGAGCAAAACATACGTAGGAATGTAGAGAAGCGCCGCAGAGTAGCAGTACACCACGGGGCGGAAGCGGTTCTTTGTCAGGTGGCAGATGGCCACGGCCAGCACACGGGTGAAGGTGACCAAAATCAGCGAGGCGATACAGAGCATGAGCGCCCGCCGGCCGTCCAGCGCGGCACCGATGACCGGGGCCATGCCGAGGCCGCGCACAAGCACGGGGTTGGACAGCCAGATGTGGTCGGCGCGGATGCGCTCGTTCAGGGCAGCCTCCGCCGCGGCGTAGGAACGCGAGGCGCTGGCTTTTTTGGATTTCGGCGCAGGGGTCGGCTCCGGGTGGGCGGTGTGTTCTGCCGGGGCGGGCGCAGCCGGTGCCGCAGGGGCCGCCTTTTGTACCGGCGGCATGACCTGCGTGGGCTGCTGGGCGGGCTGTGCCGCGGGTGCAGGGGGCTGCACGGCATGGGCGACAGGCTCGGCAGTTCTGCGCTTCGGGATCGAGATCGTGCGGGTCTCGTCAGCTGCCGCGGGCGTCTGGTTGCTGCGGGCAGCGGGAGTGGGCTGGGGTGCTGCGGACGGTGTGACCGCGGGGCTCCTGCCGTACTCCCGGTCCCGGTAGCTGCGGAACCGATCTTCCTCGGCCTGGGCTTCCGCCTGGCGGGCGGCCTCGCGCTCAGCCTGGCGGCGCTGGACCTCCTCCAGCATGGCGCGGCGCTCCGCGGCGGTATACCGCGGGCGGCTCGTCGGGATGATGCCGCCGCTGCGGGCGGCATCACTGCGCCCGGGCGCGGGCTGCTGCGGTGCGCCGGGCTGCTTTTCCGGTGCAGGGGCCGCCGGGGCGGCGGGCACCTTGCCGGTCTGCATGGCGGCAAGGGCGGCCTCGATCTCGGCGCGGGAGGCGCCCTTCTCCGCCATGGCGCGGGCGACCTCGAGCATCTCCCTGGTGATGTGCGGGATAATTAAGGTCTCGGAGCGCTCCTCGCCCCGGCGCTTATTCGGGTTTTGTTGAATTGGCAAGGCGCTGCTCCTCCTCTCTCATAAAGCGGATGCGTTCGGTGCGGTGGCTGATGAGGTCGAGCCATTCGGGGATGGAGCTGACGATCAGCAGCGCACAGCAGGCCGCGCACTCATACGGGCTGAACACGCGGAACACATAGGTCATGATGCCCAGCGCCGCGCCGTAGATGATGCGGCTCATGCGGCGGTCCGGCATCGTGACCGGCTCACAGATCAGGAACAGGCCGGTGAACAGTGCCGTGCCGGACAGGACGACATATTTTTCCAGATAGAAGCGCTGGCGGATATATTCCCACGGCAGGCTGAAGGTCGGCAGCTCGTTCAGATTCGGGAAGAACCACGGCAGGCCGATGACAAAGATAAAGAACGGAATAACGACAGAAAGTTTGATGTGCCCGCGCACAAGCAGGAACAGCCCGCAGGCCATCACGACCAGCGCTGCGCTGGTGCCTATGGCGGCGGAGACGTTGCCGGTCAGCAGGTTCATCGTGCTGGCACTGGGCAGACCGCCATCCCGCAGAGTGGCGTTCATGCCCTCGACGAGAGTGGTGTTCACGCTGCCGAACAGCGGCAGCTGCGTGCCGGGAATGGGGTACGAAAAGACGTCCTGCGGCCACGAGATACCGGCCACGACGACGCCGACGGCGGCGGGATGGAACGGATAGTGGCCCTCACCGCCGAACGCCTCCTTGACGAGCACGGCGACGATGACGGCGGAAATGACGATGGGATACGAGATGCTGGCAGGCATCAGCAGCGCGATGAGCGCGGCAAAGCACTCACTGGACGGCTCATGGGACTGGTAGCCCGTGCCGTGCAGCGGGGCCAGGGCACAGTCGCACAGGTAGGCGGTCAGCAGTGCGGCCAGCAGTAAAAGCACCGGGCGCGCACCGTAGTAATACCACGACATGCCGATCAGCGGGACTGTGCACCACAGCAGGTCACTGTAGTAGCTGTAGTTCGCGCTGCGTTCAACTTTTTTACGATTGGGCATAGGGAAAAAGCTCCTTTACTTGCTGTGCAGGACGTTTACCACAGCGGCAGGATCCATGGCATGGAACAGCGAGCTTCCGGCCACGAGCCAGTCGACCCCGGCAGCGATGCACAGGGGGCCGGTCTCGGTGTTGATGCCGCCGTCCACCTCGATCAGGGTATCACAGCCGCGGCGGGTGCGCTCGGCACAGATGGCGGCAATGCGCGTGGGGGTGGTGGGGAGGAACTTCTGCCCGCCGAAACCGGGCTCCACGCTCATGACCAGGATCAGATCGACAACGCCCAGATATGGGAAAACAGCTTCCACCGGCGTGCCGGGGCGGATGCTGATGCCGACCTGGCAGCCCGCAGCGCGGATAGCGGCGATGACCTCCTCTGCCGTGTCCGGCACCGCTTCGAGGTGGAAGGTGATGAGGCTGGCCCCTGCCCTGGCAAAGTCGGCGGCGTAGCGGGCCGGGTCACTGATCATCAGGTGGACGTCGTAGTAGACGTCGGGCATAGCGGCATGCAGGCATTTCAGCACCGGCGCGCCGTAGCTGATATTGGGTACAAAGTGCCCGTCCATCACGTCAAAGTGCATCAAGTCGACACCGGCCTCCAACAGGCGGGTGCAGTCATGCTTCAGGTTGGCAAAATCAGCCGACAGGATCGATGCGGCAATTTTAGTCATAATGTATATACTCCCTTGATAGTCCCTCTTTGTTGTACGTAGTATGTGCAGTGCGCACATATAAAACTATTATAGCCCATTGCGCCCCAAAAAGCAAGAAGCCCGCAGACCGGGTGTCCCGGTTTGCGGGCTGGGGCAAAAGGGCTTCCCCCGAGGGGGAAGCTGTCACCGCAGGTGACTGATGAGGGGAGAGCTTACGGAGAAAGCCCGTAAACGGGCGGCTGCCGCAGGCTTGCCCCTCATCCGGCCTCGGGCGGGGCCTCGGCCTCCTTCCCCCGAGGGGGAAGGCTTATTTCTTTTCACTGTGCCAATGATGCACGGTCTGCAGCTGGAACTCAAAGTCGCGGGCATCCTTGGCAAGCTGGCTTGAGAGGATGATACCCGAGATAAACAGCAGCAGCGCCGCCACCAGCACAAAGCAGCAGACGATCAAAGTCGGGAAGCGCGGCACAAGGCCGGTCCGGAAATACTCGCCCAGCACCGGGATCATAAAGCCGATGCCGAACACGGCCAGGATCGCGGCCAGAATGCCGAAAAAGCTGAACGGGCGGTAGTTCTTGAACAGCCGCGCAATCGTGCCCAATACTTTAAAGCCGTCGGAGTAGGTGTTCAGCTTGCTCTCCGACCCTTCCGGACGGTCACGGTAGTCAATGACAACGTTCTCGACCTGCATATTGCGCTGCAGGGCGTGGATCGTCATCTCGGTCTCGATCTCAAACCCGCGGGACAGCACGGGATAGGTTTTGACGAACTGGTAGCTGAACGCGCGGTAGCCGGTCATAATGTCCTTGATCTTGCCGCCAAACAAATGATTTGTGAAGAACCGCACCAGATCGTTGCCGAAGTTGTGGAACGGGCGTTTGTTCTGGGTGTAGTAGGTGCTGGACAGGCGGTCACCGACGACCATGTCGGCCTGGCGCCCGGTCACGGCAGCGACCATCTCGGGCGCGGCCTCCGCAGGGTAGGTGTCGTCGCCGTCCACAAGAATGTACGCCTCTGCGTCGATCTCGCGGAACATGCGGCGCATGACATTGCCCTTGCCCTGCTGGTACTCGTGGCGGACAACGGCCCCGGCTCCGGCGGCCAGCTCGGCCGTGCCGTCGGTGGAATTGTTGTCGTAGACGTAGACGGTGGCGTCGGGCAGGACGCGGCGGAAATCCGAGACGACCTTCTCGACAGTCTTGGATTCGTTGTAGCAGGGGATCAGAACGGCGATTTTATCCATAATAACAGGACCTCCGGGCGGATTTTACATCCAGAATTGAACAAGGCGGCTGACGGTGTAGTAAAGGGAAGGATTCATGCCCTGCAGATACGGCTCCATGGCGAAGAGCGTGCAGAAGCGGTAGACGGTGGTATATGCCACAGCGGCGGCCATGACGGTGTGCAGTGCGGGCAGCGCCGCAGCGGCAGTGCCCTCCCCCAGAGCTGCGCGGCGGGAGAGTGCGCCCTCGGCGCAGAACCAGCACAGCGCCGCACCAAGCAGCAGCACGGGGCTGTAATCCATTAGATAACGGTAGAGCACCCCGGCCATCTCGCAGTCAACGACGGTCATGACGACCATGGCGGCCAGGCTGCCGTAGACCACACAGGCGGTGACACGGCGGCGGTGCAGACAGTGGCGGAACGCGGGAAGCAGCGGCAGCGCCAGCACCCACAGGTACGGCGTGGCGGCCAGAATGCCGCCCGTGAACTTCTCGCTGATCGTGCGGATGACGGCGTTCGTCTGGACGTCGGTCTCCCGCAGGAACGGGAAAACACCCTGCCAGCTGGGCAGCTCGAACAGACTCGTGAACACAGCCGGGCCGATGCGCACGGCGTTGAAGCCGCGCTGGGTCATATCGTTGCCGGTCAGGTTGTAGTTGGCGCCAAAGTCAAAGGGCGAGCCGAACCGCGCAGCGTTGTACCACATGAGCCCGGCAGCGACCAGCACCACCGGCAGCAGGAACGCGGCGGCCTCCCCTGCCCCGGCGCGGCTGCGCAGCCGCTTCTGCCCGATGTACCGCGGCCAGAAGATGGGCACGGCCAAAAACGCAAACAGCTCCATCTGGGGGCGGCACCCGGCGACGAGCGCCACGCAGAGGCTACCGAAGACGAGCTTGACGACCAGCGCACCGCGCTTTTCCACCGGCGTGCTGACGGCGGAGAGCCAGAGCCAAAGCCCCAGCATCAGCAGCGCCGCACCGCAGAGGATGGCATATTCATAAATGTAGGGGCGCAGCAACAGATAGTAGAACTGACTGCCCAGTGCTACGGCGGCCACGGCCAGCAGGTACGCCGCGGCGGACGCCTGCGGGAACCACCGGCGCACGGCCTGCCCGACGACGCCGAAGCAGGCGGCGAGGAAGATCAGCCCCAGCAGGACCATGCAGGGCGCATAGGCCAGGTTCTGGATGCCGGTCAGTGCCTCAAACGGCAGCTGGAACAAAAGACACGGTACAATGCCAAAATAGACGTAGTAGCGCCCATTGTAAAAGGCGTGGTCCCAGTGGATGTCGTTGATTTGCGCGGCATCGCGCGCCCCGGCATCGTAGGGGTTGTCCAGCGCCAGCAGCTCGGCGGGCGGGTCGGCCTCCAGGTCAAGGCGCCCGTTCAGCAGGCTGTGCGCCAGCGCGCCGTACTGCTGGTAGACGAAGCTGACCGTGCTCTCCCCGTCCCAGAACGCGGTGTTGTAATCTTTTGTGGCAAGGCCGGTGTTGCTCGGCTCCCAGAACGGGATGACCACGACGAAGGCAGCCAGCACAAGGCCCAGCACGGCGGCTGCGGCGCGGTCACAGACGTTGCCCGCCAGCCAGCGGCGGTGCCACAGCCCGCTGGCCGGGCGCAGGCCGTAGACGGCCAGCAGCGCCAGAAATATCGCACAGAAGCGCAAAATCGAGAAATCCAGCGCGCGCGGCGCGTTGGCCGTGATGCCGCGGAAGGTCAGCGCCACCGGGAACTGCGCGTAGGTGGAGCTGTACCCGGCGGCGGTCAGCGTCAGCATCCCGACGGAGCCGGTCAGGTCCAGGCTGATGACCTGGGTGCGCGGGGCCTGCAGCCCCACCTGCCAGCTGCCGAAGCGGGTCAGCTCGGTGTTGGCGGCGTCGGTGCCCTCAATGGTGAAGATCACGGCGCTGTCGGCGTGGAGCGGCTCGGTGTCGTCGCTGACCAGACCGTCAAACCGCAGGTTGTAGATGGGCTGGTCAATGTCGAGGAACCGCAGATAGGTGCGGCCCTCGTCGAGCGAGATCGTGCCGACGCCGCGCCCGACGTTGATGTTGTCGTCAAGGTAATCGACGAGCTGAAACGGCGTGTAGCTGTGGGTGTTGAAGTAGGCCACATTGCCGACGAACACCTCCAGCCCCAGCGCCGTGACGGCCAGCAGCGGGACGACGGCCTTTAACCCTTTGCGCCCGAGGCTGCGCAGCCCGGCGGTGACAAGCCCCGCCCAGCCGGTCATGGCGGTGAGGGCGACGAGCCGGAACGCGTGGAAGCCGACGGTCAGCCCGGGGCGGTGGTAGGCGCACAGAGCGAACACCCAGACGGCCAGCCAGAGCCCGGCGGCCCAGGCAGCGTCGCGGCGGGAAACCCTGCGGTGGGATACTACCGCAGGAACCGCACCGAAGATGCCGGAGACGAGCACGGTGAGGAGCAGGGTGATTATAATAAACATAAGAATAATGCTCCTCCTTTTGTGGGATAGGTGATGTGGCAGCGGGAAATGGCCAGAGCCCTTCCGGTCATCGCTGGCGCTCGACCACCTTCCCTGAAAAGGGAGGCTTTTTTCGGGCGTACGCCCGTGAAAGGCGCCCCACAGGGTGGGGAGCTGGCCGAGCTTGCGAGGCCTGAGGGGCCTTACCCTGCGGGAGTTGCCGCTTCACTGCTTTGCATACTTCTCCATCTCGTGCAGCCAGAAATTGGTGGTGCGGTTCCAGCTGTACTTTTCCAGCACTGCATCAAGGGTGGCAACAGGCTATATGGCTAGTGCAGCGGTTCCATCGGTGAAGTTGTTACAGAGTCTATATTTTTTGTTTAAGTTCGATATGAGCTGAATTACAAAGCTGAACCAGAAAACAGCTAAGTGCGAAAAATGTAATAGAGAGTTCACGATGTGTGAAACCGAAGTGAATATAGGAGTGATTCTGTGTAAAATAGTACCACACAAAAGGCATACAAGCAACTAAACATAAAGGGGAGAAAGCTAAAATATTATGCAAAGTCAAACAATGGCGGTGTAAAGCCAATACGATAGTAACTAAGAAAAGAAGAAGCCACAGAATTTTCCACGTACGTAAATCGTATGCCTGAAGATTGTTTTTTAGGGTAGCCATATAGGTTATGGTTTGCCCCAGTGTTTCATGAGAAGAACGGAGAATAATGCTGTTATATGCTTCAGAAAAGAGGTTTTCCTGCAAGATGACAGAACCAAGCAACCATTTTTCTGCCCAGAATCCAATATAACCAATGCCCCACGATAAAGAGCAAGTTGCAATTTGGAAAAAACGTTGAGAAGGAGAACTTGTCTCTAACTGTAAATACAGAATGAGGGGGATTCCTAAGGTAACAAGCGGATATGTCAGAAAATCAAAATAACTTGTTGCCATGCCAAGTGATAAGAAAAACAACCAATTAAATTTATTTATTATATTTGTATGGCGTAGAAGAACAACACAGCCAATAGCCATAATGAGAAAACACGGAGTATATTGAAGGCAGATGCCTGTAGCTATCGGGGTTAAAGAGCAGAACATTAGTGCCAGAGGAAAAAGAAGGTGAGTTAATGAATGACAGGATAACAGATGAGCAATCCATAACATTAAGAAAAGCTGAACAAGCGTATTCAAGCGTAAGATATCTTTGTAATCCAGCAACAGAAGAAGTGGTCTCAAAATGGCCAACTGACCCTGCCAATAACGATCATATGGGCCGTGGGCAGATTCGTTGGTTGCACTGAGTGAAGAAATTAGCTTTCGATAAGACCAATTTTCATCTCCCTCTGGTGGAAGGACGGAATAAATGGCGGCAGCCTTCACAAAAGGACTTTCATTTCCATCATAGATAGCTTCGGATAAAATAGTTGCTTCTGTTAAGTAATCCAAATGCGTAGCTAAATCATCCTTTACGAGGGCAACAGAACCGTTATAAAAAACATCAGGTGTGCTCTCTAAGTGACTGCGCATACGATTAGTGGGCAGGCAGAACGCAATAACTAAGAACAAATAGCCTAAAACAGCCCCCAAAAGCAGCCAAATAACAGTGGTACCGACTTTGCACTTGAATGTAAGTGAAGTCCCTTTGGATGGGGGAGAAATAAATTTCATAGAAGTTCTCCTAGTTTATGGTTTATGCTGTTACTGATTTGCATACTTCTCCATCTCGTGCAGCCAGAACTCGGCGGTCTTGTCCCAGCTGTACTTTTTCAGGACCTCGTCGGGCGCGGCCACGGGCTGGGCGGCCAGCGCGTCAAGATCCACATCATAATCATACGGGTCAAAATACCGCGCCGTATCGCCGTACAGCTCGGGCAGGCAGGTGGCGTTGGCCAGCGCGACCGGCGCGCCCAGGGCCAGCGCCTCCAGCGGCGGGATGCCAAAGCCCTCGAACACGGCGGGGTGCAAAAACAGCTTGCAGTGCTTCATCAGCGCGGCGTTCTCGGCATCGGACACATAGCCCGGGTAGAACACATTGTGGGTGTCCTTCGCCTCGGCGTCGTCGCCAAAGGCACGCAGGTCCTTGCCGCCCGCGACGACAAACGTCTTGTCGGGGCTGCGGCGGGCGACCTCTCGGATCCACTTGAAGTTTTTATGCTTTGCCAGACTGCCGAGGGCGTAGAAGTACTCCCCTTTTTTGACGCCGGGCATCTTGTCAAAAATGCTCTCGTCGGGGGTGACGTTCTTCATGTGCTCCCAGCCGTTGTAGGTGATGCCGATCTTGTCCAGCGGGATGCCGAGCTTCTCGCTGATGAGGTGGCGCTGGTTGTCGCTGACCGTGAACACCCGCTGGGCGAACCATTTGGTGGACAGGCAGTGTACCCAGAACTTGAAGCGGAAAAAGCCCTTGTCGGTATCCATGACCAGCGGGCGGATGTCGTGCAGCACCACGACGCTGCGGCGGGTCAGCAGCATATCGCTGGCAAGGCCCACGTAAAACGCATGGGTGCGGCGCAGGTAGGCGGGCAGCACGGCCAGATTGTAAAAATACGGGATGGACTTGAGCGGCACCAGCCGGATGTTTTTCAGCTCCGGCAGATGGATGGGCCGCCCGTCGTCGCGGTAGACAATGCGGACGTCCAGGCCGGTGCCCTCGATCAGCTTGTCCAGCCGGACGACATTCTCATAGACATAGCGCGGGATGCCGGTGATATTGTCACACAGTACCGTGCCGTTGATGACGATAGGGTTCAATCCAGTTCCTCCTTCTCCCAGTGGGAGCAGTCGAGCAGCTCCTGCTGCCAGTCGGCCATGCGGCGCAGGCAGTATTCCTTCAGCTCGCGCTCAAAGCGTTCCTCGCTGAAGGAGCGGCTGTGCTCACGGATTTCCTCTTTGGAACAGGCCACGCCGTCGCGCTCAAACCGTTCGATGCAGTCGGCCAGGCTCTCGACGGTCTGCTCTTTAAACCAGTAGCCGGTCCTGCCGGGCAGCACGCTCTCGCACGCGCCGCCGCGGCCATAGGCCAGCACCGGCGTGCCCGCGCTCTGGGCCTCGACGGGGGTGATGCCAAAGTCCTCTTCACCCGGGAAAAGGAAGCCCTTCGCGCGCAGGTAGTAGCTGCGCACTTCTTCGTCGGACAGACCGCCGCCCTTGAACTCGATGGTCGGCCCGGCCATGGCCCTGAGCTTGTCCAGCTCTCCCCCGCCGCCGATGACGACGAGGCGCTTGTTAAGGCGCGTGCAGGCCTGCACGGCCAGATCCACGCGCTTGTACCAGGTCAGACGGCCCACGGTTAGGTAGAAGTCCTCCTTTTCGACAAAAGGCGACTCGTTGATGTGGCAGCAGGGGTAAATGACATCGCTGTCACGCCGGTAATATTTTTTGATGCGCTGGGCGATATAATGCGAGTTGGCGATGAAATAATCCACGCGGTCCGCGGCGCACTTGTCCCAGATGCGCATTTTGTGCATCTGGCCGGGCATGACGAGCTTCGCCAGCCAGTTGGCGTTGGCGCGGTAGGTGTAGTAAAAATCCCACACATAACGGATCGGCGTGTGGCAGTAGCAGATGTGTACGGCATCCGGGCGGGTGATGACGCCTTTGGAACAGGAGGAGGACGACGACAGCACCAGATCGTACTCGGTCAGGTCGAACGCCTCAAACGCGCGGGGCATCAGCGGCAGCATGGCCTTGTACAGCCTGTTGGAGAAGGGCACCTTCTGGAACCAGCTCGTGCGGATGTCATAGCTTTTAAAGTGCTCGGGCATGTTTTTGGGGTCGTACACAAGGGTGTAGATGACGGCATCGGGGAAAACGCGCTTCATGGCGTCCACAACGCGGTCCCCGCCGGCGTAGCCGACAAGCCAGTCGTGAACGATGGCGACCTTGGGCTCCTTTTTGCTCATTACAGACACTCCCGTCCGGTAACGCACAGGGCGTTATTGTAGTTTTTCGTCGTTGACCATCTTGCCGCCGAACACGGTGCGGAAGATGATCTTGATGTCCAGCGCCACGGTCCAGTTTTCGATGTACCAGATGTCGTAGCGGATGCGCTCGGCAATGTCGGTGTCGCCGCGCAGGCCGTGGATCTGCGCCCAGCCCGTGCAGCCGGGGCGGACCTGCTGGCGCACAAGGTAGCGCGGAATCTCCTCTTTAAAATGCTCCACATGGTAGGGCACCTCGGGCCGCGGCCCGACGAGGGACATATCCCCTTTCAGCACGTTGAAGAACTGGGGCAGCTCGTCCAGGCTGAACTTGCGGATAAAGCTGCCGAAGTGGGTCTTGCGCGGGTCGCAGTCGGTGGACCAGCCGGTCTCCTGCTGCACATTGACCCGCATCGAGCGGAACTTGTACATCATAAAGGGCTTTTTGTTCAGGCCGATGCGCTCCTGCCTGAAGATGACCGGCCCGGGGCTGGACAGCTTGACGCCGATGGCCGTGACCAGCATGACCGGACTGGTCAGAATGATCAGGATCAGGCTACCGATAATATCAAGCCCGCGCTTGACAGCGGCGTTGAGCAGATTGTCAAACGGCGTCTGCCGCACATTGATGAGCTTGCACTCGTCCAGCACGTCAATGGTGGGCCGGGCGGGCAGATAGTCGCTGTAGAACGGTACCATCGTGATGCGCACGCCGTTTTTGTCGCAGGCGGCAAAAACATGGGGCAGCAATTCGATTTCGTCAGCCTCCAGCGCTACGACGACCTCATCGACGGCAACCTCGTCGAGCCGGGCGGACAGCGCATCATAGCTGCCCATGTAGCGCACACCAAGACCCGGTTCTTCGATTCCGGCCAGATAGCCGTCCACGACAAAGCCGTAGTAGGGGTTGTGCTCGAGCGCGCGCAGATAGAGCGCGGCGGATTTACCGCCGCCCACCAGCAGGATATGACGCAGACCCAGCCCCTTGCGGCGGCGGGCGCGGTCTACCCAGCGCAGGATCATACGCTCGATCACGACGCCTGCCGTGCCGAGGATATAGAACAGCGCCAGTACGATACGGGAGTAGTCGTCCAGGTGCATCAGATACAAAGCACCAATGAAGATCAGCAGTCCCGCCGCGTTGATGACGGCAATCTTGGTGCAGCGCTCGGCCAGGCCGCGCAGCCGCGTGGTGCTGTAGATACCGGCGACCCAGTAGATGAGCACGAGCACCAGCGACGTGGCCAGCCCGGCAATGATGTTGCGCGGGTCCCGGGCCACGGCCAGCGCAGGCCCTGCGCCGCCCGGCTCAAAGTAGCGGACGTAATTGAAACGGATATAGTTGGCAAGCAAAAAGCCGATGAAAAGCAGTGCTGCGTCCGCCAGCACATACAAAAGGCTTTTGAAGCGTTGGTTCTTTTCCAGCAAGAGGTGATGTCCTCCCTACGGTGATAGATTTAAACAATCTATTTTACCATATTTACGCCGGTATTGCAAATCAGCGGTAAAGCTCCTGCAGCTGATCCAGCGTTTTCTTCATTTCGGCGCGGACCTCCGGCGGGCCGGAGACGACGACGCCGGTGCCGAACCCGGCCACCCAGCCGAAGAACTGCGGGCTGACCTGAATCTCGGCGGTCATCGTAAAGTGCTCGCCGTCGGCGCAGGGCGTCAGGATCGGCGCGGTGCCGAACCGGTCGATCATCGCCCCGGCAAAGCGGTTCTCGCATTGCAGCGTTACCCGCTTGAGCGGGCCGTTGAACATGCCGAACATCTGCTGCATATACGTATTTACGTCGAAATTGGCATATTCCCCGGCACCCTCGCGGGTCGTGTCGGGCAGCTGGTGAACGTTCTGCATCTTGTCGACGCGGTAGTGCTTGAGCCGCCCCTCGGTGTAGGCGATCAGATAATAGTTGCCGTTCTCCCACACGAGCACCCACGGGCTGACGCGGTAGAGCTGGCCGTCGTGGCGCGGGGCCATCCGCTTTTGCAGGTTCCAGTCGCAGTATTTGAAGGTGACCTGCTCCCCTGCCGTGATGGCGGCGTGCAGCGCATCGACGGTGTACAGAATTTTCTCGTCGGTGCTCTTGATACGCCCGCTGACCAGTACCTTACGGTCCAGCTCCTCCTGCCGGTATGTGGAGGTGAACTGGCCGAGCTTGTCGATCAGGATCTTGGATTTGCGCGCCGTGATGAATTTGCTGGCGTAGACGGCATCGACGAGCAGCTTGAGCTCGGCAAGCTCAAACGGAGCATCGGTCATATAGTAGCCGCCGCCGCGCCCGCGCTGCTGCACGATCTCATATTTGGTGTCGGGCAGGTTGTTTAAGGTGTTCAGGTCATCGTAGACGCTTTTGCGCTCGGCGACGACGCCGTGCTCCTGCAATTTTTCCACCAGCTGGGGAACACTCAAGGGGTGCTTCTCGTCGGTTTCCCGGGCGAGGATCTCCAAAAGAACAAGCAGTTTGCGTTTCTGGCCTTCTTTGCGCGACATAACAGCGGCTCCTTTCCTGAGTCTGGCAGATATAGTCCTATTATACACCCTATAGGGGCGGGTGGCAAGACCGGGAACGGCTGCCTCCCGGGAGGTGCTGCTGCCTTTCGGTCCGCAGCCTTACCGTCCCAGCTCTCCCAAAATCCACCCTAGATCTTCAAACAGATCCCCCGGCAGCATGGCGGTCATGCTGCGGCGCTTGGCGCAGCGGTCTGCGGCGGCGCCGTGGAGCCATACCGCGCAGACCGCGGCGTCCTCGGGCGTGCGGCCCTGCTTTAGACCCGCTGCCAGCAGCCCGGCGGTCAGACCGGCTAAAATATCCCCGCTGCCGCCCTTGGCTAACCCGGCATTGCCGGTCTCATTGCGCCAGACCGTGCCGTCCGGCGCGGCAACCAGTGTGTGATGCCCTTTCAAAACGGCGACACAGTGATATTTTTCGGCCAGCGATACGGCGGCACCCTCGCGGTCCGCCTGCACCTCGGGCACAGTCAGGCCCAGCAGCCGCGCGGCCTCGCCGGGGTGGGGCGTCAGGATCGTGTTTGCGGGCAGATCCCCCCTGTACTTCCCCGCTGCCAGTGCGTTCAGTGCGTCGGCGTCCAGCACGGCACCGGCCCACGGGGCGTTCCTGCCGAGCAGGGCCTTACAGACATCGGCGGCGCTCTCCCCCAACCCGGGCCCGGCCAGCAAAACGGCATGCCTGTCCGCGAACCAGCGGCGCAGCGCGTCGGCGTCCTGCGGGTGGATGCCCCCGTTGGCCGCCGTGCGGCAGCCGCAGGCGCAGCATTCCGGCGTGCGGGAAAGCACCAGCTGGATAACAGGCTCGACGCTGGCCAAATACACCAGCCCGGCCCCGCCGCGCAAAGCACCCTCTGTGCAGAGCGCCGCCGCCCCGCGGTAGGCCATGCTGCCCGCCGCGGCCAGCACACTGCCGTAGCTCCCCTTGTTGCTCTCCGTCATGCGCTCGGGCAGCAGCCGGCGCACCAGCTCCCGTGTGATTTCGCGCTGCATCTTGCATCCCTCCGAAAATAGATTATAATAGGTATATTATAAGGCATAAAAGCCAAAAGCGAAAGGGGCAGTTTGCATGGTTCCGGCATTAGAGGAAATTCTGGCAGCAACAAAAAGCATGGTCTTTTTCGGCGGGGCGGGCGTCTCGACCGAGAGCGGCATCCCCGATTTCCGCTCGGTGGACGGGCTGTACCACCAAAAATTCAAGTACCCGCCCGAGACGATGCTCTCCCACACCTTCTACGAGACCCACACCGCAGAATTTTTTGACTTCTACCGCCAGAAGCTCATCGTCCACGGGGCAAAGCCCAACGCGGCCCACCTGCGTCTGGCGGCGTTGGAGCGCGAGGGCAAATGCAGGGCCGTCGTGACCCAGAACATCGACGGCCTGCACCAGGCCGCGGGCAGCAAGACCGTGTATGAGCTGCACGGCTCGACCCTGCGCAACTACTGTACGCGGTGCGGCAAATTCTTCCCGGTGCAGTTCATTGAGGATGCGGCGGGCGTCGGCGACGGCGTGCCCCGCTGCGACGAGTGCGGCGGCATCGTCAAGCCCGATGTTGTGCTCTACGAGGAGGGGCTGGACGAGGAGACGATGGAAAACGCCGTGCACGCCATCCGCGGGGCCGACACCCTCATCGTCGGCGGCACAAGCCTGGCCGTCTACCCGGCGGCGGGCCTGCTGCGCTACTTCCGCGGGGAGAACCTTGTTGTCATCAATAAGCAGCCCACCCCGGCGGACGCAATGGCTAATCTGCTGATCCACGCTCCGATTGGCCGCACGCTGGACCCCGATGCCCCCGTTGAAGTGTAGAAATTACACAAAAATCCATGCTTTTTTTAAAAAAGGCATTGCAAAACGCCGTGGAATTTTGTTATGATAGATTCATATTGAGTTTATAGGCAGAGTTGATAGAGGGAGACGGTTTTTATGGCAAATGCACTGACGGATTTTACCAAGAAACGTGAATTTCTGATTTGCATGGATTCCGACGGCTGCGTGATGGACACGGTGCGCATCAAGCATTCCACCGTCATGTGCCCCGAGCTCATCCGCGTGTTTGCGCTGGATGACCACGCGGATTTCATCACTGCCGCGTGGGATGAGATCAACCTGCACACGATCACCCGCGGCATCTCCCGGTTTGAGAGCGTCCGGCTGGTGTTTGACCGGTTGAAAAACCGCGGCATCGAGATCCCGGGCAGCGAGGATATTGCCGCCTGGGTCGATACCGCGACGGAGCTTTCCACGGCCAGCCTGCAGCGGGAGCTGCAAAAGACCGGCAGCCTGGCCCTGCGCAAGCTGCAGGAGTGGAACAACGCCTGCAACCGCCGTATTCAGGCGCTGGAGCCGACGTTTGAGCCGTTCCCCGGCGTGGAGGAAAGCCTGCGCCAGCTGCACGCCGTGGCCGATGTGGCCGTCGTCAGTGCCGCGAACGAGAGCGCCATTGCCAGCGAGTGGAAGCGCTACGGGCTGGCCCGTCATGCGGATGTCATCTTCGGGCAGGAGGTCGGCAGCAAGGCAAACTCCATCGCCACAATGCTGGCCTGCGGGTATGAGAGCCGCAAGGTCATGATGGTCGGCGACGCCATGGGCGACGCCCAGGCCGCCGCTGCCAACGGTGTGGCCTTTGTGCCGATCCTGCCGGGCCGCGAGGCCGACAGCTGGCGCCGCCTGCAGGAGGAGGCCCTGCCCAAGCTGCTGCACGGCACCTTCAGCCCCGCCTACCAGGCCGAGCTCCTGGCCGCCCTGAGAAGTGCGCTGCACGGGTAAAACTGCGCTTGCCTCCCTCTGCGGGGGAGGCGGCCAAGAAAAGACAAATTTCGCGCCGTCACTCTTGTGACGGCGCTTTATTTATGGTATACTAACTTTGAGTATGTATAAATAAACAACACTGCGCCTGCGGGTGATTCGTAGGGCGGCCTGCCCACACCCCGCCCTACATCCATGCCAAAAAGGGGCAGCGGAGATATTCCTGAAAAATTCTGAAAAGGAGCCGACCCATGGACCTTTTACAGCAAGCCCGTGCCGAGATCGACACCGTTGATGCCGAGATGGCCGCTCTGTTTGAGCGGCGTATGCGCGCGGTGGCCGATGTGGTGCGCTACAAGGCCGAGACCGGCAAGCCGGTTTTTGATGCCGCGCGGGAGGCCGCCGTGCTTGACAAAAACACGGCCCGCATCACCGACGAGGCGCTGCGCCCCTACTACCGCGCCTTTCTCAGCGATGCCATGAGCATTTCCCGCGCATACCAGCGCGCCCGGCTGGGCCGCGATACCGCCGCCTACCAAGGCGTGCCCGGCGCGTGGAGCCACATTGCGCTGCGCCGCCTTTTCCCCTTTGCGCGGGAGACGGCCTGCACCACCTGGGGCGAGGTCTTTGACGCCGTGCAGAACGGGGATGCACAATTCGGCGTTCTGCCGTTTGAAAACTCCAACGCGGGCGATGTCTCCACCGTGCTCGACCTGCTGTACACACACCCCGATATTATCATTGCCCGGATGTGCGACCTGCCGATCCGGCAGGACCTGCTGGGCGTGCCGGGCGCGACGCTGGAGACGGTCAGGACCGTCATCAGCCACCCGCAGGCGCTGGCCCAGAGCAGCGTTTTTGTACAGCAGCACGGCTTTAAAACGTCCACCTGGGGCAACACCGCCGACGCGGCCCGCCATGTGGCCGAGCTGAACGACCCGAGCGTTGCGGCTATTGCCAGCGCCGAGACCGCCGGGTTGTACGGCCTGCAGATCTTGTCCGCGGGCATCAACGCCGACGGCGACAACACAACGCGGTTCATCGTGATCGAGCGTGCCGCCGCCCCCGCCATGACCGGCGAGGGCCAGCGGCTGGCGCTGCTGTTCACGGCACGCCATAAGCCCGGCCAGCTGGCCGCAGCGCTGGATCAGATCGGCGCACGGGGCTTTAACATGGAGTGCATCAAGAGCCGTCCCCTGCCCCATGTTCCGTTTGAATACTATTTCTATGTACAGATCGTCTGCCCGGCGGGCAGCACGGGCGCAGGGTGCCAGACCCTGCTGGACACCCTGACTTCTGTTTGCAGCACCCTGCGGCTGCTGGGTGCCTTCACCCTTGACAGTACGGAGAAATAAGCCATGAAGATAAAGGATGTGCGAAGCATGAAACTGACGATGCAGCTTAAAAGCCGCAGTTACGATATTATTTTGAAGGCTGGATGTCTTGCCAACCTCCATCAGTTCACGAACGTGGCAAACCGCAAGGTCTTTGTGCTGACCGACTCCGGCGTACCCGCCGAGTACGCGCAGACCGTGGCGGCCCAGTGCCCCGATTCCACCGTCTACACGATCCCCCGGGGCGAGGGCAGCAAATGCCTGAAGGTCTACGGTCAGGTTTTGCAGGCTATGCTGGCGTTCGGCATGGACCGCAAGGATCTGCTGGTGTCCGTCGGCGGCGGCGTTGTGGGCGATCTGGGCGGCTTCTGCGCGGCCAGCTACATGCGCGGCATTGACTTTGTCAACTGCCCCACGACGGTGCTTTCGCAGGTGGATTCCTCCATCGGCGGCAAGACGGCGATTGATTTGGGCGAGACGAAGAACATCGTCGGCGCATTCTGGCAGCCCAAGGTCGTGCTTGTCGATTTTGACACGCTCAAGACCCTGCCCCGCCGACAGGTCGTCAACGGCCTGGCCGAGGCGCTCAAGACCGGCATCATCGGAGACCCGCAGCTGTTTGCACTGTTTGAGTGCGAGCACCCCGAGGATAACATTGAACAAATTGTTTACAGAAGTCTGAAATTCAAAAAAAAGATCGTCGAGCAGGACGAGCGCGAGGGCAGCGTCCGCGCCTGCCTGAACTTCGGCCACACCATCGGCCACGGCATCGAAGCCGTGCGCGGTGTGCGGGGCCGCCGTACCACGGGCCTGTACCACGGCGAATGCGTCGCGCTGGGTATGCTGCCGATGATCGAGGACACGGCCCTGCTCAAGCGCACCCGGGCGATTTACCGCGCACTGGGTCTGCCCACCCGTGCCGGGGCCAACAAGGAGAAGGTCCTGGCCTACATGCAGCATGACAAAAAGGCCCGCGGCGACCATATCACGGTCATCAAGTGCCCCGGCCTCGGCTGCTGGCGCGCCGACAGTCTGCCCATGACCGAGCTGCCGGCTTTGTTAGGTATGGAATGAGGGAAACGGCATCTGACGGCATGGCTCTCTCCCCCACCGGCCTGCGGGCCGAGGGCCTTGCCTCCCTCTGCGAGGGAGAGAGCCTGCCGGGATCGCCATTTTTCCATTCATAGAAAAATCGGGAAGGATATATGAAAAACACCTTTGGAAATGCCGTCAGTATGACGATTTTTGGTGAGAGCCATGGACCTGCCGTGGGGGCGGTGCTTGACGGGCTGGCCGCGGGCCTGCCGGTGGATGAGGCCGCGATTGCCGCGGCCATGGACCGCCGCCGCGCCCGCGGGGATGGGCTTTCCACCGCCCGCACCGAGGCCGACGCCGTGGAGCTCCTCTCCGGCGTGTATGAGGGCCGCACCACCGGCACAGCCGTCACCCTGATGATCCGCAACCTGAATACCCGCAGCGGCGACTACGCCAAAACCGCCGACCTGCTGCGCCCCGGCCACGCCGACTACACGGCCTACGCCAAGTACGAGGGCTTTCAGGACGCGCGCGGCGGCGGGCACTTCTCGGGCCGCATTACGGCGGCAAGCGTTGCGGCGGGCACGATCTGCGAGACGGTGCTGAACGGCCTGGGCGTAAAGGTCTACACCCATATTGCCGAGTGTGCAGGCGTGCAGGACGCACCGCTTTCCAGTGCTGCGGGGCTGGTCATGCCCGACCCGCAGCCCGGACACTTTGCGCTGCTGGATGCGTCGAAGGAGGAGGCCATGCAGGCGGCTATCCGCGCTGCGGGCAGCGAGGGCGACAGCGTCGGCGGCATTCTGGAAACGATTGTGACCGGTCTGCCCGCGGGCATCGGCGAGCCGTGGTTCGACAGCGTTGAGAGCGAGCTGGCCCACCTGATGTTCGCCATCCCGGCCTGCAAGGGCATTGAGTTCGGCGCGGGCTTCGGCTTTGCCGCAATGCACGGCAGCGAGGCCAACGATCCGTTCACGATGCGGGACGGCAAAATCGCCACCGCCACGAACAAGAACGGCGGCATCAACGGCGGCATCACCAACGGAATGCCCATCGTGTTCCGCACGGTGCTCAAGCCCACGCCCAGCATCTATAAGCAACAGCATACCGTGGATTATATCGGCAGGACCGATGCGGAGCTGCAGATCAAGGGCCGCCATGACCCCTGCATCGTGCCCCGTGCCGCCGTCGTGCAGAACAGCCTGACGGCGTTTGGACTGCTGGACCTTCTGACCGTGCGCTACGGCACGCTGGCCCAGAAGCACGGATTCCCCAAAGTGTAAAAACAGGAAGTGAAGAACTATGCAGCAACCGCTGTACGGATTGATTGGCGGCAAGCTGGGCCACAGCTACTCCAAAATCATCCATGAAAAAATTGCAGATTACACCTATGAGCTGCTGCCCCTGCCCACCGAGGCCGAGGCCCGCACCTTTATGGAAAGGCGCGCCTTTGCGGCCATCAACGTGACGATCCCCTACAAGCAGTTTGTCATCCCCTACTGCGACGTCGTTGACCCGAAGGCGCAGGCCATCGGCGCGGTGAACACGATTGTGAACCGTGACGGGAAATTGTATGGGTATAACACCGACTACGCGGGCTTTGCCTATCTGGCCGGGGTCCACGGCGTAGATTTTGCGGGCAAGACCGTGCTGATCCTGGGCACGGGCGGTACGCACTCGACGGTCACGGCGGTCTGCCGCGACGGCGGGGCTAAGGAGATTCTGACCGCCAGCCGCACCGGCAAGGGCGATGCCCTGCTGTACGGCGAGGCCATGCACCGCCCGGACGTGCAGATCATCGTCAACACGACGCCCTGCGGCATGTTCCCGAACGTGGGGCAGTGCCTTATCGACCCGAAGGCGTTCCCCGCGCTGGAGGCCGTGCTGGATGTGGTGTACAACCCCTTCCGCACCGAGCTTTTGCTGCGGGCCGAGGACTGCGGCGTGACCGCGGCGGGCGGCTTTGAGATGCTGGTGGCGCAGGCTGTGTTTGCCGCGGAGCACTTTACCGGCAGACAGCTGGACACGGCAGCCATCATCCCGGCGGTCAGCCGCGAGCTGCGGCACCAGCTGGCGAATGTCTCGATCATCGGGATGCCGGGCTGCGGAAAATCCACCGTCGGCGCGGCGCTGGCAAAGCGCCTTGACAAGAAATTTGTGGATCTGGACGCTGAAATTGAACGCCGCACCGGGCATAATATCCCCGACATCTTTGCCCAGGAGGGCGAGGCCGCGTTCCGCCGCTATGAGGCGGACGTGCTGGCCGAGGTCGCTAAGAGCAACAGTCAGGTCATCGCCTGCGGCGGCGGGGTCATCAAGAGCCCGGCCAACATCCGCGCACTGCGCCAGAACGGCCCCGTGCTGTGGGTGCGCCGCCCGCTGGAGGCGTTGGCTACCGGCGGACGCCCGCTCTCCAAGGGCGGCGCGGCCTTAAAGCAGCTTGAAGCCGAGCGCACGCCGCTGTATGAGGCCGCCTCCACCGCCGTGCTGGAAAATTACGGCACGCTGGGCGAAGCCGTGGACGCTGCGGTGAAGCTGTTTGAGACAGACGAAAAGCTGTAAAAGCCTTCCCCCTCGGGGGAAGGTGGCGCAAAGCGCCGGATGAGGGCAGAGCTTCCGAGGCCCGCCGAGAAGGAGCAGTGCCCGCAAGGTTTGCCCTCATCAGTCCGCTGCGGCGGACAGCTTCCCCCGAGGGGGGAAGCCTTCAGGCGGCGGGCCGATGCTTGGCATCGGTCCCTACAACACAGTATTTTATAGAGTAAAAAAGTATATAAGAAAGAGGCTCCCCATGATTATTTCCACTAAAAAAGGTACGCCCCAGGTCGAGCTGGACCGCATTGTCGATAACTTCGAGAAGCAGGGCCTGTCCGTCACGCTGATCCGCGGTACCGACTACAACGTCTTTGGACTTGTCGGTGATACGACGAAAATTGCCGAGAAGGACGTGCTGGCAAACCCCTGGGTCGAGAACGTGACCCGTGTGTCCGCCCCTTATAAGCGCGCCAACCGCCTGTTCCACCCGGAGGATACCGTCGTGGACATCAACGGCGTCCGGGTCGGCGGCAATGCGCCCATCGCCGTTATGGCCGGTCCGTGCAGCATTGAGGGCGAGGAGCACACCATCAAGATGGCCAAGGCTGTCAAGGCGGGCGGTGCCAACTTCCTGCGCGGCGGCGCGTACAAGCCCCGCACGAGTCCCTACTCCTTCCAGGGTCTGGGCACCGAGGGCATCCTGGATATGGTCAAGGCCCGCGAGATCACCGGCCTGCCTATCGTCAGTGAGCTGATGGACGAGGTCCACATCCCCGAGTTTGAGGAGTATGTGGACGTTGTGCAGATCGGCGCGCGCAATATGCAGAACTTCCAGCTGCTCAAGGCCGTGGGCAAGATGCACAAGCCCGTGCTGCTCAAGCGCGGCCTGTGCAACACCATCGAGGAGTGGATCATGTCCGCAGAGT
>OLNM01000703.1_pt1 | contig 29953 bp, 31 predicted proteins | sample 1672391 | NCBI WGS metagenome assembly OLNM01 (sample SAMEA3136680, study PRJEB25190) | human gut metagenome | reverse complement strand
GTTTCTAGGCCATGATGAAACTTCAACCCCCGTTTTCTAATTCCGAGAAACTATTTGAAATAAAAAAGAATGCTGATAAATCAACATTCTCTAACTGTATTTTTTTATGAAGATATTAACTTTTGTCTGTTTAGCTACCAAAAGGCTACCAATAAATTTGAATTATTTTTAATATGATTTTTAGTAATATACATTATTACTGAGTTTCTGAAAAATTAACTACTACTGTCAACAATTTTACATATATATGACTTATTTTATCCTCGTAAATTCTAATTTGATTATTTCTTTTTCTTTGGTTTTGGTGCTGGTAACTCATCATACATCGAATTTAATAAGCCAGTTAAATATTCTTTGTTGTCAACATCATCTACCAATAGCATTGCCTTTGCTCTATCATATGGTAACTCATACTTTGCATTTGGCATATATGCTATTGCAGATTCAACAGGTTTCACTAAAAACCTATCATCATAAATTCCACCAACAATTTTTCCGCGATAATAAACAATATATTCGCCCATCATTGTTCTATATGTTATTTCTTCCAACTCGGATAGTTGTTCTAAAATGAAATCTAAATATTCTTTACTTGAAGCCATTTTTTCTATCTCCCTTAATTACTAGAATTTCATTCTTTTTAACAATAGCATAAGGTTATCGTTAAAAGGTATTATCTCGACAAACCGGGAGTTCTAATTTAGTTTATAATCGTATGATTTTATTGGCTATATCCTCTACAAATCGCTTATCGTGTTCCACAAATATGAGTGTATGATTTGCTTCTTTTATAATTTCCTCAATCTGTATTCTTGATATTACATCTATATAGTTTAATGGTTCATCCCAAACAAATATATGAGCTGCCTTTGACAAACTTACAGCAATTAAAACTTTCTTTTTTTGTCCATCGCTATAGTTCTTCATATCCATTTCAAATAATTCTCTTGCAAAATCTAATTTTCTAAGAATTGTTTTGCACAATGTTTCATCAACACCTTGCTGATGAATATACTCATTTAAGCTACCTGTTAAATTTGATGTATCTTGAGGAATATACGATATTTTCAAATTATTTGCTAATTTTACATCACCTGAATACTCGTTATTTAGACCTAATAAAATTTTAATCAAGGTTGATTTTCCGCTACCATTACCCCCATATATAGCTGCTATATCTCCTTGTTTTATCTCAAAACTTACATCGCTTAATATCTGTCTTTCTCCATAGCATAATGATAAATTGCTAACCGATATTAGAGGATTTTTATGATGATGTAATGAATGCAATGATAGACTTTCCTTTGTTTCAATATCTTTTAGTAAATTTTGTTTTTCTTCTATTGCCTTATTTTGTCTCTTTTCCAAATTCTTTGATTTTTTCATCATCTTGGCTGACTGATGACCTATATGTCCCTTATCTGGTTTTACACCTGATACTTTCACACCATTTTTAGTGTTTTCAATTTTATCAGACCAAGTTTTACTTTGTCTTGCAGCTTCTTTTAATCGTTTAATATCTTTTCTTAATTTCTCGTTTTCACTAATTTCAAATTGGTCTTTCATCAATTTGTTTTCATACCAAGATGTAAAATTTCCTGATTGAACATCAATAGAATTCCTGTTAAGAGAAATAACATGATTGATACAGCCGTCTAAAAAATCTCTATCATGAGATATGAGCAAAAAACCTTTTTTACTTTTCAGATATTCACTGACATTTTTTCTTCCATCCATATCTAAATGGTTTGTTGGTTCATCTATAAGTAAAAAACCATCTTCTCTTGTAAACAAAATAGCCAAAAGGATTTTTGTTTGTTCTCCTTTGGATAGTGTTTCAAACTTTCTGTAAACAAGGTTCTCATCTACATTTAGCAAATGAAGTTCTCTAAATAATTTCCATTCTTCCTCATCTGATATTAGTTCTCTATATAACTCAATCCCTAATTTTGAAGTATCACTTAAATTGGGTGGGAATTTAATAAAGTCAACACTTTTGCTGATTTTCCCCTTATAAACTTCTTGGTTTAGAAGCAGCTTAAATAGTGTTGATTTCCCAATTCCGTTTCTTCCTATTAGCCCTGTTTTCCAGTTCGTATCAAATGAAAATGATACATTTTCAAATACAGGTTTTACATAGCCATAATATGAGAAAGTAAGGCTTTCAATTTTAATTGTTGACATAAAAACACCCCCTCAAATTCAGATTTGATTATTTCTTTTTCCAAACTTACAATATATTCTTTCAAGTTGCCTCGCCTCCTCATAAAATATCTATTTTCCTACAACGCTTTAATCTTCTCATTTATCAATTCAATAAACAGATTGGAGCAAATCAAGCCAAAATGACTGACTGTCTTGTCTTTCATTGCCACGGTTTTCCCAGCGTTTAATAAATGCTTTAGCTTGCTTTTTTTGTTCTCGGATGTTATTTACTTTTAATCCTCCAACCAATGCATTATTTTGACTTGTTTATTAAGAAGTCCTGTAAAAGACTAATAATTTGGTTTTTATCTTCCTCTGTTAATTCATGCTCTCTCAATAAACTAACTATCTCCTCAAGGCCATCATCTCGTCCTTTAAGAATCTCAAAAGAAGTATTTAAGATTTCAGCTAGTTTCTCTACTGTATCATCCTTTGGATTTCTCCCCCCGTTCTCCCACCTAGCATATTGAGCTTGAGCCACACCTAACTTTTCAGCAACTTCTAATTGAGTAAGTCCTGCATCTAGTCGGGCTTTTTTTATATTGTCTTTTAACATTTTAAAATTCCTTTCGTTTTTCTATTGACTTATAACCAAAATGGTTGTGTTATACTTATATAACCAAAATGGTTATATAAAAACAAAGCATACAAAATAGGTAATACTAGTTAGCTTATGAATATGCAAAAACACCCCAGAAAGCTCTGCAAAGCGTTCTGAGGCTTTCGTTTAAAACCAATACAATTATACCAAAATGATAATAAAAAGTCCATAAGAAGCGAAATATGGCTAGATTGAGGATATTATGACATCAACACAATTTACATTTCAAAACAACAAAATTAACAATACTCATTCTTTTTATTCGCCTAGTTTAGAAGAATATATTCAAGTAAATGATAATGAATTTGAAGATATTCGAAATGAAGAAATTGAGCTTAGAGCACTTGAATTGCTCTCGCAGTTTCTAGACAAGTATTTTGGGTAGTTTAAAAACTAATAAATTAGAGATTGGGAGACAAGTGCAAGGGCGCGGGCCGAAGGCAGAGCGCCCGAAGCTCGAAGTTCTCCCAATCTCTAACATAAAAACTGGCGTTTCTAACAGCCAGCAATCAGATACACTTAAGGCAACGCCCTAAGTAACGAGTCGTCGGCAAAAATCAATAGTAGCAACGAATTACGCAGATTTTAAGCATAGAAAGGAGGCGTTACATTGAAAAATACCATTCAATCTCTACGAGAATATCAAAGTCAAGTAGATTTATCAAAACTAGAAAAATCTATTTATATCAGCATTGACCGATTAACAGTAATCTTTGATAGTGAGAACCAATCACTTAGACGAATATTTCGTGAATTACGAAAATCACTCGATAATATAATTCAAGAATTTAGTATTCAAGAAAATCTAAAAGAAGACTATTTTACTCTTTATAAAACGATAAACGAAGATAGTATAAATCTAATTTTCTTCCAACTTTCTGATTATGGTGGTTATCAAGTCATACGCCTAGACTTCAACCCAAACTCACTAAAAGAATTTGAGGGTTTACAAGTGTGGAGGCAGATTATGAATTACGCTCGATTAAATCGATTAGAAATTAGACTGTCACGATTAGATCTTGCTTTTGATATCTTTAATAGGCCAGAAATAGTTTTTTTACAACATATCAAAGGAGGGGTTAGTCATAAAATATTCTACGGTAGAGGGGGCAATATAGAAAGTAAATACTGGGGGGCAAGTGGTAGTAACGTTCAAGTACGTTTGTACGATAAGAATATAGAGGTACTAAGTCACAAAAGAGCTGATAAATTAGATATAGAAATCAAACCCTTTTGGTGGCGGTTAGAGTTCCAACTACGAACAAAGGCTATAAACGAGGAAACCATTTCAGAGATTTCTAAACGATTGGAGAATTTTAGCTTTTTTAGTCTTTCAAGTGTTCCAGATGATAGCAAAGCATTTGCCTATATTTTTCTTCATGAACCAGCACTCTTACCCGAATTATTCCCCTACCTGAAACCTAACACTATTAGAGTGAAAAAGACCAGACTTAGAAAACACCTAAAAGCATTTGATAGTAGCTCATTTTCTTTAGAACTACAAGATGCACTTAAAGAACAAACCCCACGATTAAATAATGAACTCAAACAATTAATAGGAGAATTCCTAGAACTTACTAGTAAAGGAGAAACTGACTTATGAACGATAAGCTAACTATGACAGTACAAGAAATTATGGACTTAGGTTTTTCAAAATGGACTGCTTATAATATTTTACGGCAAGCAAAACATATTATGGTTGAACGTGGATTCGATTTTTATAATAATAAAGGACTTGGAACAGTTCCAGTATCAGTTGTAGCAGAGATACTTGGATTGGAGGAACTACATGTCAAAAACTAGATATACCGGTGTTACGAAAGATGATAAGACTGGCAAATATACTTATTATTTTAAAGCTGGAGTTGACCTAGCTACTGGTAAACCTTATCAAGAACGTAGACGTGGTTTTCAAACCGCAAAAGAAGCCTTTGAAGCACGTACAAGAGCCTTGAATAAGATACAACAAAAAGGAGGAATTAAGCATACTCAATGGACTTTTAAGCAGTTTATGGAAGAAGTTTTTATGCCAAATTATTACGCTACAACAAGTCCGGATCTCGAACACAGACGTCAAGTTATATTCAATGAATTTATTCAATACTTTGGTAAGAAAAAACCTAGAGAAATTACTACTTATGATGTGATTAATTATAGAAATGGTTTATTAGAGAGATATTCAAATTCATATGCAAGAAACAAGATGACATTGCTTAATCAAGTTTTGAAAACTGCAAAAAAATATGGGTTGATTTTTCATGAAATTCCCACAAGTAATATCAGTCCAATTCCAATCATAAAAAAACATATAGATTTTTGGACAAAAGACGAGTTCCAAAAAGTAATACAATCACTTGATAAAAAAAGTTATTTTGAGCACTTTGTTTATACACTTTTTTGGCTTTATTATTTTACAGGAATGCGTGTAAATGAGGCGACTGCTCTTTATTGGGAAGATGTAGATTTTGAAAAGAAAACTCTAGCAATCAATCACAACTTACAGTACATAAACCGTGAAAATTGGGTTCGGCGTAACAAACTAAAAACTGAAAGCTCCAGACGAACCATTGGCCTTGATGATAATACTCTAAATGTACTTAAGGAATGGAAAGAACGACAAGCAAAAGTTGACAAGATACCATTCATTCTATCACTTGATGGAAATCCATATCGTAAACGTAGTATTAGAGACCAGATTCTAAAATATTCTAAACGTGCAGGAGTTAAATACATTCAACCAAAAGGTTTAAGACACTCCCATGCGTCATTACTTATTAATGAATATAATGTAAATGCTCTATATATTCAAAGACGATTAGGTCATTCTGATGTCAAAACTACACTTAGCATTTATAGTCATTTATACCCAAACGCTGATTCCGAATTAACAGATAAACTCAATCTCATATCAAGTGATTTTATCGACTAAATATCTTTGGCTACCAAATTAGCTACCAAAAAAAAGGAAATACACCTCAAAAGCCTCATTTTAAAGGGCTTTTTTTCATATTTTCCCACTATTTCTAATAGGGGGGTTACATTTGGCAAAAACGCCAAGTCCACCCCTCCTCATTCCTTATGGGAGTTGGGTTTTCAATTTTTATAAAGTGTGTCACTTTCTTCAAAAAAGTGTGTCACTTTGTTAGAAAGAGGTGTTGCGATGAATGGACAAAATTAGTCCTTTTCATATTAAGAATTTCAGAAAACAAACAGGACTTAGTCAAAAAGCATTTGCACAAGCTGTTGATCTTCCTACACGAACCTACCGCTCTTATGAAACAGGCGAAAGAGGGCTAACGATTGATAAGTTTAGGGAACTAAAAGAAAGACTCGGTTACTATCAAGACTGCGATAAAAACAGACTTCGGGCTCAGATAGACTATCTACGATTGACCTTTCCGAGATTAAAGGATTTAGACGCTTTCTGTGAAAACTTCCTTCACTGTCACCTAAGCGAATTTACAGACCAAGAAACCCGTCTCATGAACTATACCCACTTGTGGCAACGAGGAAATATCTGGATTTTTGATTTCTTTGATAAGTCTGTGACCAATGACTACCAAACTTGTCTTCAACTATCCGGGCAAGGATGCCGTGAGTTAGAACTACTTCTAGAAGACAAGGGGATCACTTGGCAGATCTTTCTTCAAAATATTCTTTATTCCTATGAAGATGTTCGGGTAAAGCGTCTCGATATCGCTTTAGATGAACTCTATAAGGGTTATGGTCACGAGGACGAACAAATTCAAATTCCCAAATTGATTGATAAACTCTATTCCAAAGAGATTGTCCTAGACACGATCAAGAAATGGAATATTACGGGTGGTGGATCCTTCACTGACAACGAAGACATGGAGGCTAATCACGGCTTGTCCATTTACTTTGGGAGCCGTCAAAGTCAACTCTATTTCAACTTTTATGAAAAGCGCTATGAAATTGCTCGAATGGAAAACATCTCCTTGGACGAATCCTTGGAGATTTTTGGTATCTGGAATCGCTATGAACTCCGCTTTTCAGATCAGAAAGCTCAAGGCATTGTGGAGGAATACATCAACGGGGTAGATCTCGGAGAAATCGCAAGAGGTATCGTAAACAAGGAAATCCAAGTCTATGATGGTGTCACCCGTTTTGGAGCCTATAAGCCCGATGAAAAGTGGCAAGAACTCTTTGGAGGGGTTGAACCCCTAAAACTCTCAACCAGTCCACAACCCTACAGTATCGAACGGACCATTCGTTGGCTAACATATCAAGTCGCAAATTCTCTTGCACTCGTTTCTGAAGCAGACAAAATCATGCAAACAGAATACATGAAAATGATTCAAAATAGCGGTGAAATCACCGATCGTGGGGAGGCTATCTTAAGACTCCTCAAAACCAACAAACACTATGAACACTAGAAAGGAAATCCCTATGGAATACAAAGTCGAAATCAATTCACTAAACAACTTTAAAGCTTGGTCCGGTGGACTGAGTACCCTAAACACTGTCCGTGAACGTGGTGGGATAGACACCTTAACCACCATCTGTGAAGACCTCTTTTCCGGGAATACTCCTACCGACACTCAAATCAATGATTGGCTCTGGTTTGATACAGACTTTATTTACCAAGCACTAGGCTACGAGGACCTCCTAGAGGGCTAAGGTCATGCTTAAGAAAATCTATCAAGCAGACTTTCTCCTTCTTCCTGATCAGGAGTTTTGGAACATGTATATCCTCCTGAGAAAAGGGAAGGACTTCTACTATGAATGTGCTGGAAGATGCACCGAAAAACCTCCAGATGACAGGGGCTTCTACGACTATGAACATGCCTGTTTCACACTAGATGGTCAAGTTCTGAGTCTCAATAAACGGATGCGTCCCTCTCTCATTTCCTATATTCAACAGACCATCAAAAACAATCACGACACATTTAGAAAGGAAATTGATATGGCCACTAAAACGATTTTTGAAACAAAAGTTGGACAAGTTACCAACGAACTCGGAGAATTACTCAAAAAGAAAGACCACAAACAGGCTTGGACCAAGGCTGGAGAACTCAACGCTCTTCTCAAAAAAGAAGAAGCCAAAGACCTAAAACCTGAGTTCGTCGAACAACTGCATAATGAGTTACGAGGCTACTACTACATCAACAGTGAGATTGAAAAAGCCAATAAGCGACTCTACGCCAAAGGTTCCAAACTCATTGAACTCGCTAGTCTCTAGAAGGAGGTCCTATGATTAAAGCTAAACGTTACTTACTAAAAGCAAGGGAATACCTCTCAAACTTTAAAAAGGTGGAGAAGAAAGGTGGCCCACCAAAGCTAAAAGTCACTACGAAAAAGACCGTCAATATAGCTGTTATCGGAGGAATTTCTTTCCTCCTTTTTGTTGGTCTTATGGGATCCATACGTGCCATCACACTCTCAAATAAAGTGGGAACACTACAAGCTCAAGTGGAAGCGACTCAAAAACAAAAAGCACAGCCTATAGACGCTAATCGCAAGTATGACTACAAGCTCCAGTATTACCTCAATGACTATGTCTACGCCTACTTCACCCTCCCACAAGAAGGGGATAAACAACAAGCACAAGTCGAACACCTCAACAGTTTCTATAACTTCGTTCCAGACGTTAAAGCACAAGGTCAAGTGCGTAACCCAAGTACCCTGCTCTACTCACAATTAGTCACGGTCGAAGGGAAGGTAGCCACCTACAAGGTCAAATACAAGGAAATAATCCAACATGACAAAGACACCGAGGAAAAAGAACTGGTCACGGGGTTTAATATTCCCTTTGATGAAAAAGAGGGGAAATACTACGTTTCTGGACTTCCTTGGTTCTCAGCGATTGAGTCTTCACAAGCTGGACACTTTAGCGAAGACGACCAACTCCAACTCACAGCCAACGACCACGTCTCAGACAGTCAACACAAGAAGGTTGAAAAGTTCCTCAAGGTTTTCTTTACCAACTACACCACTAACCAAGATAACCTCAACCTCATTGCCAAGAACGTTGCTATTGTAGCCAATACCACCTTTAAAACGATTGATTACACCTATCTTAAGAAAGATGGGGCTGGTCTCATCGCCTATGTACAAGCAACCTTTGAGGTGGGAGGAACGACTCACTCTGAAAACTTCACCTTCACGCTCTCAGAAAAAGACAAGAGCTACTATGTCACAAAACTAGAACACACCATTCCTCTCAACTACGCAAACGATAAAGATTAGGAGAACTCTATGAATACAGACAATCTACGTACCTTCCTCCAGGGCGATGGGATTTGGATTCTCACCGCTATCGCTGTTTTGTTGGCTATTAAAGCTTGGCGAAACAGCTCTTGGCTTCAACTCTTCTCAGTCGTTGGCTTCTACGCCGTCATTGTCTCTATCGCAAAAGGACAAGACATCCTAAAAGTGGTCGGCTGGTTCCTACGACTCTTTGGTATCGATTCAGGACTTTAAGTATGGCTGAAGAAAGACTCTATGACTACAGTAAGGGCTTAAACGCCCCCTATTGGATCCAGGAAATCAAGACAAAAAAGGGGACTCGCCTGTGGTACTTTGCGACACCAATGCAACTATCCTTTTTCATTGTCTTTACCTTCGTTTTTGTAGCTATGTTGCTCTTTGGAGGTGTCATCTTGGTTCCCCTCGCAAAATTAACACACTCTATTTCACTACTGCTCTACTGGTACCTCCCCTATAAACTTGCTAAATTTTATACCGAATACGAACCACACGGTAAGAAGATGCACGTTTTCATTGGGGACTACCTGATTTACTTCTGGGATTTTAAGCTCAATAAAAAAGCAATCTACCATGAAGACCGAATAGAGCCTGTAGAAGAAATTGTCTTTGAAAAAACAAGACTCTAGAAAAGGAGGTCCTATGAGTATTACCTTAACCTATCCCATTAGGGAAACCCATGAAAATCTGGCCCTCAAAAAAGATCGAACGGTGGTAGCCTATTACCGTATTCCCAATACTCCCATCACCATTACAGATGAAGAGAAAAAGGACAAACACAAGATTACAGTTGCTCAGATGATGAAAAAGCTCCAGAAAAATAAGTCCTTTGAGATTTCACTCATTCCTAAAGACTATCTCTTAGAAGAGAAAATGAGGGACTTTTCAGAAGCATTGGCAGATGATAGCCGTGAACTGGGAGAAGAACTTCTACTTTACACGGTTGACCGTCTCACGGATGAAATGGAAATTCCTTATCAGTTTGACTGGGTCGTGGGAGTGACCTTACGCAAACAAAATCACGGGGCAACGGTGAAAGACTTAGCCTATGAGAGTTTTAATGAGTTCTCAGAGAAAATCGCAAAAGGTCTTGGCTACGAATACGCATTGAGTCCCACCTGGTATGACGATTACAGAGGTGACGAATTCACTATTTTCCAAGCTTTCTCCGTTCTACGTGCTAAACGTCTGACCAATGAAGAACTCTTCTACTACCAGCGGATGCAATACCTCCGCTACATTCCCCATTACAAAAAGGAGGTCCTTGCTAATCGCTCCCAATTTAATATCACAGACACCCTGATTAAAGTCCTAAAAGGAGGTTTCCTCAAGCTCGAAAGTCCCTATGGTTCTTCCTTTGTGACTATTCTTCCTGTTGGAAAGTTTCCTGTGCAATTCAACGGCTTTCACTTAGGAGAATTTGTCCAACGCTTGAACTTTCCTGTAGAACTACGCATCAAAGCAGAATTCATTGATACTAACAAAATCAAGGGGAGAATGGGGCGTTCTAATACCCGTTATCGAAACATCATGGAAGAAGCTGAAAATACAGACACCGTCCAACAAGATGAAATCATCATGGGCTCTATCTCCCTAAAAGACCTGATGAAAAAAGTCGGAAACAAGGAAGATATCATCGAATATGGAGCCTATCTCATTGTTTCGGCTTCTAGTGTTAATCAGCTTCGTCAAAGACGACAAGTAGTTCTCAACTATTTTGATGATATGGGCGTTGAAATCAGTGAAGCCTCGCAAGATGGTCCTTACCTCTTTCAAGCCCTACTCTATGGTGAAAACCTCCAAAAGAAAACTCGTACCTGGACACATATGGTCACAGCCCGTGGATTTTCAGAACTCATGCCCTTTACCAATACGTCCTCAGGAAACCGTATCGGTTGGTATATCGGGCGAGTAGACAACTGGACCGGCCGTTGGGACACTATCGCTAAAGCCATTGATTCCTCGAAAAATATCGTCCTCTACAATGCCACAGTCGGAAACAAAGAAGACATCGCTGGAAAGATTACCAAGAACCCACATATCATTATTACGGGTGCGACAGGACAAGGGAAATCTTTCCTCGCTCAGATTATCTTTTTAAGTGTGGCTTTACAAAATGTCAAAACCCTCTATATTGACCCCAAACGAGAACTTAGAAATCATTATCAAGAGGTAATCAACTCCCCTGAATTTGCAAGACGCTACCCTGAACGTAAAAAACAGATTGAACACTTTAACTTTGTGACACTGGATAGCTCACTGCCATCGAACCACGGAGTTTTAGATCCCATTGTAGTCCTTGATAAGGAACAAGCTGTAGAGGTCGCAAAGAACATGCTTGAGTTTCTACTACAAGCTGTCGATGACGTGACGATGGACCAAAAAACAGCCATCACAGAAGCCATCAATACTATCGTGGAACGTCGAGTAGCTGGTGAAAACGTTGGCTTTAAACATGTCCTGGAGGCCCTAAGAAAGGCTTCCTCTTCTGAGATTGCCTCAGTTGGACGCTACCTGACGTCCATTGTGACCAACTCTATCTTGGAACTCGCTTTCTCAGATGGTAGTACACCAGGTCTTAACTATGAGTCCCGAGTTACTATCCTAGAAGTCAATAACCTCAAGCTTCCAAAAGATGACTCCACAAAGATTTCAGACCACGAACGAAACTCTATTGCCCTCATGTTTGCGCTTGGGGCCTTTTGTACCCACTTTGGCGAACGCAATGAAAATGAAGATACCATTGAGTTCTTTGACGAAGCTTGGATTCTGATGAAATCTGCAGAAGGAAAAGCCGTTATCAAAAATATGAGACGTATTGGACGCTCTAAGAACAATACCTTAGCACTGATTACACAATCTGTCCACGATGCAGAAAATGACGATGACACGACTGGATTTGGGACCATCTTTGCCTTCTATGAAAAATCTGAACGTGAAGATATTCTCAGACACGTCAATCTCGAAGTCACTGAAAGTAACCTCGAATGGATTGATAATATGATTTCTGGTCAGTGCCTCTACTACGATGTCTACGGTAATCTCAATATGATTTCCGTCCACAATCTCTTTGAAGATATTGATATGCTTCTAAAACCTATGAAAGCAACGGTGTCTTCAAGTCTCGAAAATAAATACGCTAGTTAGGAGGTGAACCGATGCAAGAAGCTTTTGCCAAGCTAAAGGGAGTGGATATCTTCTCCCTAAAGTCCTACATGGAACCAACCAACTTTGGCTCCTTTAATGGGGCATGGGTTCTGATTAATGAACTCTTCGTTAACCTCTTCTTTTTCATTCTCAATGCCGTCGTTGGCTTCTTTTCCCTTCTCATTCGCATCTTAGAAAAGATTGATCTCTATGCCACCTATAAAACCTATGTCTTTCATGGGGCAAGCAGTATTTGGCACGGATTTACGGGCTCTAATTCTGGCAACATTACCAACAAATCGCTTGTAGGCACCTTGCTTTTGGTTTTAGCTTTCTACCTGTTCTACCAGTATTTCTTTTCAAAAGGCTCCTTTTCAAGAACACTCCTCCACGTCTGTCTAGTACTCCTATTAGCTCTGGGGTACTTTGGGACTGTTGCTGGAACCTCTGGTGGGCTTTATCTCCTTGATACTGTCAATAACGTCTCTAAAGACGTTACCAAAAAGATTGCAGGGATTAAGGTTGACTATGCCAAAGACAAGTCCATTAAAATTGGAAAATCGATGTCGGATAGCTACATTGCAGAAACATCCTATAAAGCCTATGTCTTCGTCAATACTGGCCAAGAAAATGGAAAATACAAGAACAGCCAAGACGGGAAAGAAGAAGCCTTTGACGACAGTAAAGTCCTTGGAACGAGTGATAAGAATGGAAACTTTAAGGCAGTCAAAGCGAAAGACCGTTCCAAGTATTTAGATGATTTAGGAGATGGCGCAAACGATGATGGTGAAAAGAACCGTTGGGTGTCAGCCATGCCAGACTTCATCTTCACTCGGATGTTCTATGTGATTTTTAAAATTGTAGAAGCCTTTGTATTAGCTGTCCCCATTATCCTCATTCAACTCTTAAATGTGGTAGCTCAAATCCTTGTCCTTACCATGATTCTACTCTTCCCAGTAGTCCTTCTCATGTCATTCGTTCCAAGGATGCAAGAGTTAGTCTTTGGGGTTCTTAAAGTTATGTTTGGGGGCTTGATCTTTCCAGCGATTACAACTCTCTTAACACTCCTTATTTTCTATATTGAAAAAATGATAGAAAACATTGTCACAAATGGGTTTGATGGTGTTCTAAAAACCTTACCGTCACTTCTCTTATTTGGTCTTGTCTTCAAACTCTTAGTATCGGTGGTTTCTAAAGGTGTCATCTATTTCCTCATCTGGAGATTTAAAGGCCAGCTCCTCCAATTCATTCTTGGCTCCAAAGCTCGAATGGTTGCGACAGATATTGGGACTAAGGTTGAACATGGCGTCACAAAAACCAAAGAGGTTGCTTCACAAGCCCCAACACGAAGCCTTGCGACGGCTCAACATCTCGGAAACTTTGCATTGGCTGGGGCTGGTTTTGGGACTGGGGTGATGATGAATGCCAAGAGCCATTTCCAAAATGCTGGTTCCTTCTTTACCCGTAAAGAAGCAAGCCAACCAGAAACAGTTATGCCATCTGGACCAACAGAGGCTCCAATAACGCCAGAAGCTCCAGAACCAATCATTCCTCCAACACAGACACCACCTGATAACTTCAGGCCAATTGAAGAAGAGAGCCCAACACCCCCTAGCGAGTCACCAATCATGTCAGAAGGAACACCTAGTCCAGAGGACGAATTCCAAACGCTCAGAGAAGAGTGGATTTCGCCATTCAAACAACACCGTATCAATACCCTAGAACGTAGATTGGATGCTTACAAGGACCCTCAAGCTATGTATAAAGCCCAAGGTTCCAATGCCTTCACCCGTGCTTATCGTAAGACCATGACACGAGACGATAAGATAAGAGCCAATATCGAGCGACGAGATCGTTTAACACAACGCCTAAACCAATTAAGAGGAGAATAGAATGAATACTAAAATACGCTCAAGAATAGCCTTTCCAAGAATGCTTGAAGAGACACTTTTTAAGGCCTACCAAGAAGGGAAACGCTCCGTCGATTTCCTTCTTTTATTTCCAGTCTCAGAAAAAGACAAAGATCAGATCATTGCACAAACAAAAGCTTATTCCGTCGTCTTAGATGCCAAATGGCGCTTTGGGACTGTTCTATTTACAGCCTATATCAGACATTAAGGTGAAAGGAGAGCCAATGAAAAAACTAAAATGGTATCTATTATCTAGTCTTATACCTCTCTTTTTTCCTGTTTTTATCATTATCATCATTATGGGAGCCGTCGGAGGAGGTAGCACTGGAGGCTCTTCTCAATCACTGAATGGTGCAACCTACACGGACCACTGGTCAAATGGTGATCCCTATACCCATAATTTACTCGTCCATCGCTATGGTATTAAAGCAGAGCAATTGGACGGTTTTTTAGATACTTTAGGAATCTCCTATGATAAGAATCGTATCAATGGGAAAAAGCTACTAGATTGGGAGGCTAAATCTAATCTAGATGTTCGTGCCATTGTCGCGATTGCCTTAAATGAAAGCTCACTTGGAACAGCTGGAGTTGCGACAAATCCTGGTTCCAACATGTTTGGTTTTGGGGCATTTGACTCTAATCCAGAAAATGCCAATAATTTTAACGATGAAGTAGCCGTTGTTGGACTCACCAATCAGACCATCATTGGCAATAAAAATGAAACCTTCAAAGTCCAAGATGACAAAGCACAAAAATTTGCGAGTGGGTCTCTCAATACGTCAACAGATGGTGGGGTCTACTTCACCGATACCTCTGGCTCAGGAAAGAGGCGTGCTGAAACCATGCAAAAACTCGATACTTATATCGATGAGCATGGAGGTACACCAAAAGCCCCTGAACAAACGACAGGAAAAACGAGAGACGGTGGCGGTGTCACAACAGGGGATGTCCCACAAGGCTATAGCCTCACCAAAGAAATCAATACCTCAAGCTATACAGGTCTGTCTTATCCATGGGGACAATGTACCTGGTTTGTCTACAACCGAGGAAAAGAAGTCGGTGTTAGCTTCGGAGAGTACATGGGAAATGGTGGCCAATGGATGAATGCCCCAGGTTACCAAACAACTCATACCCCTACCGAACACTCCGCACTATCTTTTAGCCCAGGTCAAGCTGGAGCAGATCCAACCTATGGTCACATTGCCTTTGTGGAACAAGTCAAATCAGATGGCTCCATTCTTATCTCTGAATCAAACGTCAAAGGACTAGGAGTCGTTAGCTACCGCACTTTTGATGCAGAAACAGCAAAACAATTTACTTATGTTATTGGAAAATAGAAAGGTCAATAATATGGATACACTGCAACAAGTAAAACTAGAAAAAATTGAAAGCCTACTACAAGTCTTAGTAAATCTTCTTGATAAAAAAACTGATACAAGTCATCTCGAAATTATGACTCAAAAACAAGTTCTCAAGGAACTTAATATTTCTCCAAATACACTCAAAAGTTGGGAACGCAAAGGATTACCACGCCTTGAACCTCCTATTGAAGGAACACGAACTGTATATTATAAACGTGGTGACATCTTAAAATTCTTGACCATTTAAGGAAAAAAACATGCAGATAGAAACTATAGAAAGAAACAATAAAAAAGTTCTTAAGAAAACAAAAAAAGATGGCACAATAACTTACTCGATGAAGGGGGCCTATCTAGGAACTGACAAAAAAACAGGAAAGCAAGTTACAACAACCATAACAGCCCCGACTCTAAAGGCACTAGATCGTAAATATTTAGAGGCTAAAAGGAAATTTGAAGAGAATGATTCTACTAGAAAAAACACTGTATCTATCGGCACTATACAAGAACTGTCTGAAATTTGGTATAGCAGTTATAAATCATGGGTTTCTTCAGATAATACAAGAAATAAAGTGAGGGGATATTTAGATACCTATATCATCCCAAAATTTGGTGATTATAAGATGGATGCTATAGAGTCTACGGAAGTACAGAAATGGGTTGACCAATTAGCAGAACAAGCACGAATTGAAGTCAACAAAGGTAAACGTAAGGCGGATAAAGGAAAAGCTTCTGATTATGGAGCTATCATTCATAAACTAATAGATATCCTTGACTTTGGAATGGTACACTTCAACTTAAAGAAAAATCCTGCTAAGCAAGTTAGAATACCACCAAAACCAAAGCCAGCTCAAAAACGAATTCAAGTTCTTCATGAACAAGATATCGCCATATGGCTGAATTATTTAGATACACTGCCTAATACAAGAGCAAACAGACGATTTAAAATCATCTGTAACACTCTTCTTGCCTCCGCTTTGAGAATCAATGAACTTTTAGCACTAGAAATAGATGACTTACTTTTTGATACTTCTGAAATAAATGTCAGTAAGACTCTCATGTGGAAGAAAGGGGATAAAAAATTAGGTACTAAAGGAAAGGTTGTTTGTAAAAATTCTGCGAAAACTGATTCAGGAAATCGTAAAGTTTCAGTACCAATTAGCATCCTTCAAGACCTTAGAGACTTTAATAGTGAAATGAATAGCTATTTTGAAAAACATGGACTACCAAAATCTAAACTAATATTTCCAACAATCTATGGAAATTACATGACTGATCGAAATGAACGAGCTACACTTACCAGACGTTTACATGAAATAGGTTTACCCAATTACGGCTTTCACTTGTTCCGTCACACCCACGCTTCCTTAATGCTCAATTCTGGAGCAGATTGGAAAGAATTACAAGAACGAATGGGACACAAATCTATTTCAACTACGATGGACATATACGCTGAATTAGATCCTAACCGCAAGAATGAAGCAGTCGATATTTTGATGAAACGTCTTGCAAAAATAAAAGGTGATAATTAACAGTAATTTAAACTCTACCTTTTTCTCTACCTTTTCATTCTCGAAAAATAAAATATTATTCAGAACATGATAATATCAAGGTTTATAGGGTTGTGAAAAAGATATTATTTAATACTTACTGAAGTTAAGTAGTCATTCACTACACGTCAGTTAAGACGAGAAACCTTGATTTTATGCGATTCTTGAATTTTTGAATTTCATTATATTGCAATAAAAATCAACCGAATGACTACATTTTTTGTGAAATAAATTTAGAAGTTCGGATATATAGAAGTCCCTCAAACCAGTTAGTTTGGGGGACTTTTTTATTACATAGCACCCTCACTATTGACCCCCGTTTAGACTTAAAAACTACCTTTTCTAGAGCATCAGCCTTATTTTTATCTTATCATTTAATTTTGTATAAAGATTACTATAATCCAAATGTGTAACAATCAGAGAAATAAGATAGTTAATCTCTGCTATCCTAATTAACTCACCGATTCTTTCCAGTTTTTTCTAGTAAATAACTGCTCTAATAAAATAAATTTCCAATCAAACTTGACATTATCTATCTCGAAAAATATTTTTAATTAGGTTTTCAACTTTCAGGATTCTATCATTATCACTCTTCTCCATATTATACAAAAACATTACTATGAAAATAATGCGAACTATACTAATTTATTTATAAATAAACAAAAAGTCGACTTCCAAAACGGAAATCGTCTTTTAATTATTTAAGTAATTCATATTCAAAAATTTTTGGTAAAAGATGAATATTGTAATATTCTTTAAGTTTCTCTCTTAGAGAGATAATGTAACCATTTAAAATTGGGTATTTATAGATTGTCTTCTTATTCTTTCCTACACCCTCTGTCCAAGATTTATTTAATTCAAGTTCAATTTGATGTGTACCGTAAGTATATTGGGAATCAAACTCATCACATTTCTTGGCTTCACTCATGATAAGAGACCATAATTTTAATAGTTTTTTCTCATCAGTGTTAAGTTGATAGTTATTTAATACTTGAAAAGATATTGTTTCCGATTCAGGAAAATCAAGACAAAGTTCATTCCGATAAAAAATACCATCCTGACCTTCAAAAGATAGGCAATTATTTTTATGTGACAGACAAGCATAAAGGAGACTAGCCTTTAAAAATTCTTTATCTTTCATATAGTCATCTCCTCTATCAGAAGTAGTGAAGTAAAAGTCTTTTTCAAACCAATTGCTCTGAGGAAACATTTTAGTAGCAAATAGAGGACAGATTTTTTCTAAGTTAGCTTTTGTAATAAACATACCTCTTCCATTGAAATAAGCCAGTCGTCCCAAATGGAATGAAGCAGAACCTTGGCAGAAATAGCCGATTACATCAGAATCATTGTAACTAGTAGTATCTTGTTTTTTTACAACTGGTCTCCCTTGACTATCACAAGAGACTATCGTCTTAGATTCACCTATATATCGCTCATTGTATGCAGAGAAAGGTTTATAAATCTCTTTTACAGTCAAGTCATTTAATTGTATTAATTGGTTATTCGTGTCGATATCGTATGTTTCTAGTACAATATCTTTAGGGAAATTATTTTTCCCATAGGACCATAAAATACAACTAATAGCTGATGGACTGGCATGAAAATGTTTTCTGTTAAAAAGAAAACCACTCTCAAATCGGTGATGGGGGCTATCAATTAGGCCAATAGATTTAAAGTATTTTACAGGAGAGAAAACAATGTAACAATCTGTTTCTTGTCTAAGATAATATTCAAAAGCAGACCAAATAAAACGATTTGCGAAATCTCTAACAGTGCTAATATTGCTGTTTTTAAATGTAGATTTTACGTCTTTCATTTGAGTATAGACAAAAGATTCTTTGTTTTTAGTACGATGTTTATTTCCCTCCTCATCATAAAAAGCACGAATTGAAGAACCATCATCATAAGGAGGATTTTCAAGCAGGATAATCGTGTATTTATCATCATTTACATACTGCATAATCAAAGGATTATCAATATATTCTTTTGTCATTGCATCTGCATTACTAATTTTACCATTTTCATAGACAACGTTGGCCTCTGTGGGTGGAATAATATTCTTTACTTTATCACCAATCCGTTCAGATAAAACTTTGTATTCATAATACTCATAAGTGCTAACTACACAATGTGAAATTAATTCATCACCATTTTTATCAAATTCTCCAATTAGAGCGGATTCTAAATTTCCAGTACCCGCACACCGGTCTATGATAACATAGTCATTTCCATCTGGAACTTTTGCAACAGCTTTTTTTACTAGTTCAACTGCTTTTTGACAGTAAACTGTAGGTGTGTAGTAAGCTCCCAAATCTTTTTTATTAAGCTTATCGTTAAGACAATCCATAAGGTATTTGAATTTGGCATTAGTTGCTTGTTGATAGCTATTTATCAAGCCTTTGAAATGTCTTGGATCTCGAATTTCACCATTAAGATTGATTTTCCCCGTGCCGTCTCCTAAGAAGTCTCCTTTTTTAGCAGTTGGCATTTCTCTATAATATCTCTCTGCCCAGCCAACGATGCAGTTTTCATCAATATCAATAGGGATATACCAATCTGTTTTATTTTCAACTTTGTTGATAAGTAACTTCTTTACCCTATCAGCATCAATGATATCAGAGTAATCATAAATAGCATGAGGAGTAACATCTTTTGAAAAAGCATCATTACCTTTTGAAGCTGAACCAATATAGACTGTCTGTATATCATCAAGATAATTTTTTGAATGATATTCGTAAACTTTTGTATTATTCAAATCAATCAATAAAATCCTTGCAGGAACAGATCGCCCTTTTACTCTTAATTTTGACAGATATTTTATTGCTTGGAATAAAACCTTACCCGTATTAGTAATATTTAACTTAAACTCTAAAATATTACCATTATATACACCATCAGTGTTATCAACTAAGATGGAGTTATCTTCTAAATAAGGAATATTGAAATTATTGAAAAATTCAATCTGTCCTTGTCTCTCAGTCTCATAGTTATACTTAGGCAAGTCTACCACCGCCTTTCATAACTTCTTCTAAAACAGAAAAACAAAAAACTTCCTCACAAAAATGCGAAACCCTATGCTTTATTACTTGACAAAAAAAACGTCCTATTACATAATCAGCGTGAGCTATGAATACGTTCATCCCAATCATTTCCTTTACTTTTTGATATGTCTATTATAGCAAAAAAGAATCGACTTCAACGAATAGAACTTTACCTTTTGTTAGTGGTTACATTAGAATTAATTATAACATAATCAATTATTAAGGAGTCCATCTTTCCCTGACCAACAGTCATATATAAACTATTTATAAAATATGATCTGGAATTATTTTATTATCACTTTTGATACTACCTCCAGGGTCTATCAATGTAATATCAATAAGTATCAGTTTAAATTATTTTTACCAGTTGTAAATTCAATAAAACCATCCCTATGTTCTTAATTCTGAGAAACTAATTAAACATAAAAATAATGCTGATTTATCAACCTTCTTTTTATATCCGTTTTGAGACAAGTATTACATTCTATCTGTTCTGCTAGCACTACATCATATAATCTGTATCATTGACTCGTAATGAACTTTATCCATTGTTTTAATAAATTCCATAAGAAATTTACTGTTTGCTAAGATTTCGTCACTTCTAATTGGACGATGTGACAACACATTTATAAAGGAAAGAAAACGTCCCAGTTCTCTTTTTTTTTGCTCCAACATTTCATTTCCTGTCGCTTTCCAATACATATCCTCTATACATGATTGACTACCTTTTTGAGGAAGCAAATTGGGTTTCTTGAAATTTAAAAACTCTTCAAACACCCTTCTCATACTATTCGCGGCATGGTAATTGTCACAGTTATCCAAAGCGCTCGAGTCTTTTTTAGAAAGATCATTTAGTTCAGTAAATAGCTTCTTGTAAGGTGATATATTTGTAGCACATTCTCTAAGTGTACTTTGAAAATCTTTTTTTGAGTCCTTATATATCTCTAATAACTTTACATTTGAGTTGTTTTTTAATTTATATGTTATTTGACAAAAATCATCCCACGAATGAGTTAAAACAAATATTTGAGGGGTTTTTTCATCTAAGATTTTTTTTACAATTTCCAAAACATAAAATTTGTTAGCATCATCCAAACTAGAAATTGGGTCATCAACAACTATTAATTTGATAACTTCTTTTAATTTTTTTTGCTTTACATCGCTATATAATTCAAAGTAGAAATACAGTAAGGATAACAAATTTTTTTCTCCTTCACTGATATCGTCTATTGTTAACTCTAATTCTTCTATCGTATGTTTTAAATAATAATTTTCTTCCTTTAAAGTTAATTTTATTTGGATTCCTAGACTTTCTAAAGAATTATTTAGAAAGTTCATAAAGTCAATATATTCAGATTGTTTATCCAATAATTCTTTTATTTGTTGATCTAGTTTATTGTTTGCTTTGATGATTTTTAATATTTTTTTCTCTATTTTTTTGATATTTTTCAATCGTTTATTAACATAATTATCTTTTAAAACAAGAGCAATCTTTCCTTTTGCTATGGTTTCTATGTTATTGATAGTTTTATCAATTTGTTTCATTTTATCCTTATGAGCCCTTTGGATTATATCTCTTGTTCTATCTATCTCAAGCTCAAAAATAGGAATACAGTCACTGTTTTCAAACACAACACTCATATCTTTCATCTTATCATCAATAGTGGACACTAGACTTTTCATTTGATTGAAATAGTGACTCTTATAAATACTATTCATTATACTAGGTTGAATACCAATTTTTAGCAAATTATCTTTAAAACTTTCCCCTTTATCTACAATCTCTATATTCTTAATTACTACACTTTTTATATTCTCTAAACGCTTGAGGTCCTTTTGCATTTCATTTTCTTTATATTCCTTTAGTCTGCTTATTACATCATAAATATTGAAAGAATTTTTACAAAATTTACATTGGTTATCTTCATCGTTATGAAGGAAAAGACCTTTTTCCAACCAACGAATTTCTTCCATTGAAGGGATATCATTATCAACTCTATACGATTTTTTTAAAGTGTTTTTTAGAAACTCCTGGTCTTCTTCACTAATTTTTTTGATAATTAGGTTAGGAAAAAAACTCATTTCTAGAATTGCTTTTCTCTCTTCCAGTTCTTCACTATCACCTTGAGCTTCTTTTATAAACTCATCTGATAGAGTAATTTCATGTGCTTTTTTTAAGTCTTCATTATACAAACGAATAACTTCCTCAATCGATAAATCAGCCTTCTTTTTATTAATTCTAGCTTTTCCTCTATTTCGTTCGTGAAGTTGATCAATTGTATTTCTGAGTCTCTTCCTGCTTTTGTCTACATTATCACTTAAAACTTTTACGTCGTATTTTTGGACTTCCAATTCTCGAATTTGTTTAGCAATTTCTGCATCATTTTTGCTAAAGGTAACTTTTACTCCTTTTATTATGGACTCTTCCCCATTTAATAATAAAGTTTCTTTTACATAATCCCTGTTGAAAAACCTAAATGAATCTTCTGTATCATGACTAGATTTATAAGTATCAATAATACCTAATGCAAAAGAACTTTTCCCCCTACCATTATATCCAAACAAAACATTTTTTTTCTTAAAATAATTAGCAGGAGAAGTATAGTCTTTAAATGACTTCCGAGAAAAGTTTGAAATTTGTTCAATCATTTTAAAACCCCATCTAAATAATTCTTTATCAATTGTTTAATTTGTAACTTATGTTATTCATCCAATTCATATTCTCTCAATAAACTAACAATTTCTTCGAGTCTATCATCTCGCCTTTTAGGACTTTAAAAAAGTGTCGGAAATTTCAGATAACTCTTATTATATCATCCTTGGGGTTCCTTCCCCCATTTTCCGACCTAGCATATTGAGTCTGAACTACCTCAAGTTTTCCAGAAACTTGTAATAGAGTAAACCCTGCATCTAGTCGGAGGGGGTATATTGTCTTTTAACATTTAAAATTCCTTTCGTTTTTGCATAAAGTAATAACTAAAATAGTGATATAAAACAAAGCATACAAAATAAGGGACACTAGTCAATATGAAAAAACACCTCAGAAAGCTCTGCAAAGCGTTCTGAGGCTTTCATTTAAAAACAATACGGATTATACCAAAATGGTAATAAAAAGTCCATAAGATGCAAAATATAGCTAGATCGAAGATATTATGATACCTATACAATACGCGAGAAAAGACGACAGTATTAACAATACTCGTTCTTTCTATTCGCCTAGTTTATAAACATCTATTCTCGTAAATGATAATACATTTATTGAAATTCAAGACGAAGATATTGATGAACAGAGGCTTTTAGTGAAGGCTAAAATTATCATAACCATGTATAGAAAAGCTGGCATTTCTAACAGCCAACAATATGAAACAAATGCTATTTATTGGGAAGATGTAGACTTTGAAAAGAAAACTCTAGCAATCAATCACAACCTATTACAGTACATCAACTGTGAAAATTAAATACGACGTAACAAACTAAAAACTGAAAGCTCTAGACGCACTATTGGACATTACAAAAACACCTCAAAAACATTATTTAACAGGTCCTTTTTTTAACTTGAAAATCCATCTACTCATGTGAACTTAATTCAAAATAATATATGTAGTATCCCATTCTCGTACATTCCATATAACTGAAAGTATGTCACTGGGTTACAAAAGACGAATAAGGCTTGTATACTAACGATTGTGAGTATTATAGCACTCACTTGAGAACTCTCCAAATTTTAGTGGCCACTGAATTTTTGGACGGATTGAAATAAAAAAGAAAATATTATACTTGATATTTTCTGAAAAAAATTTCGCCGTTCTATTTCAGTGTGCTTTTTTCCACACAAAACGGCTTTTATTTTATTTCTCTTCCGTCCTGACAGAGATGAAAGGAAATATTTACAATGATTAATAAAGTCGAAAAACGTCGTGATTATAAAATTAAAAAAGCTGCAAAGAAAAATAATTGGGATAGCGTTCTACATCTACTCTCTCAGCCATTATTGAATCTTGAACGTAAAGATCGCTATTACAACTTGCTGAGTTTAAATGCTTCTATAAAAAGTGATGAACATAATACAGAATTTCTAGATTTATATCAAGATAATACTTACAATGCACTTGAATTAGTACTCATTAAAGAACGTAATCAATATCTTTACAAAGCACTCGAAAAACTTCAAAATGATGATCTTATCATCTTCTTATCAATCGCACTCTATAACACATCTGCTTTACAACTCACAAAGGAAACTAAATATAAAAGTCATAAGACTATCCAGATACATTATGAGAAAACATGTCAAACTCTAAGAAAAGAGCTCAAAAAATATTTTTAAGAATCTTAGCAAGAATTACCAATTTCCTGCTTTTTTCTCCTGATTAATAAGGAGGTGAAAATATGATTTGACCAAAATATAAAATCTATCTCTAACTAAACATGTCAGCAAACTTACTATCTCACAAAGAAATTTAAGGAGAACCCCTATGAAAACACGTAACAGAAAAACTGGTTATTCGGCAAACACTGCAAATGAATATATTGACAACAAACAAGCAATTTACTGCCTAAGCACTGAATTAGAACCACAAATTAAATTTGAAGATAACCAACCAACTGGCGAGATAATCGCTTATAAGGCTTGGTTCACCCAGAAAGGACTTCCCCCTTTCACCGTGAAATTTGAATCTGAGGTAACACTTCCTCCCTACTTGAATATAGTTACCCTTGACAATCTTATGGCTTGCGAAGTTGGATTTAATGTCTATTTTAAAGCAGACGGAATCAAAGAGGTTAGATAATGACAAAACGAGAACTAGAACAATACCTTCTCCAGAGTCTTAATATGGGGCTCGGTACTCTAATGCAAGGTGAGACAAGCTACACTAATAGTTTTGACTGTAAAATTATGGACGATGGTTTTCTCTTTTTGCCCCGCTTGCCAGCAAGCTATATTATCGACGATGAACTCTACCAAAAAATTTTCCTAATTGCCAACGCATCACTTTACCCACGATATACACTATTAAAGCAAAACTCTGCTTATTTTATGGCTCTGGATACTGATGATATTCATGTTCAACGTGGATTATTCTTTCCATGGAAAGTTGGTATATCTGAGCGTCTTATTATCTCAGACTTAGATGATTTTACCAAAAATAATAACGGAGATATTATCCCAATCATGGAGAATCTTGTCCTAGACTATAATAAGGTTACCTCGTTAGCAATTGCAGGAAATAGTGGCTCTGGAAAATCATATACGCTTACTTATTTTCTTAGTCTATTAAAAAATATTTCAGACCTGATTATAGTAGACCCGAAATTTGATACCCCATCTCGTTGGGCTCGTGAAAATGAAGTAGATATTATTCATCCTCAAAAAAATAGGTCTAAATCAGATTTTGTTTCTGAAATCAATGAAAATCTAAGTGATAGTCTTAACCTTATTCAACAAAGACAAGAAATTTTATATGATAATCCAGATTATCGATTTAAACATTTAACTATTGTTATTGACGAGGTTTTAGCATTGTCAGAAGGAGTAAATAAGACTATCAAGGATTCTTTCTTTTCTCTAATGTCTCAAATTGCCCTTATGGGACGAGCCACAAAAGTTCACTTACTTCTCGTAAGCCAACGCTTTGACCACAATACTATTCCTGTATCTGTACGAGAACAACTCAACATTCTCATTCAAATTGGAAACATCAATAAGAAAACTACCCAATTTCTTTTTCCCGATCTCGACCCCGAGGGTATAGTTATTCCAATTGGCAAAGGAACTGGACTAATTCAGATAATTGATAATGAGCATCCCTATCAAGTTCTACCACTTCTTTGTCCAACTTACTACACTAAGAAAGGAATCTTGTAAAATGAAAAAAAGTTTCTTTCAGAAGACCTATAATATAAATATTAATCTTCTGGTCTCTAGCATTATCAGCCTTAGTTTTAGCTTTTTCATGCATCTGCTTATCAAAACAATTGATCAATTAAATATTCCATCTCTTAGTACTACGTTTACTTTGCTACAGTATAAATTAGAGTTAGCAGAACTATACTCAAAACTTCTCACAGTTATTTTGCTAGTAATTGTAACCACCCTAATTTTTGTGGAATTATTTCAGCGCTACACCAACGATTCTATTTTTAATTACGCTAAATCTGTTTATCAAACTATATGCTTACGACATTTTTTAAAACAAGATGGAAATTCCGAATCTGTCATTTCTATTGATAGTCAAACTACAGTTACAAAGTTTAATCCAATTCTAAAAAGCTTCAATAAAACAATCTCTAAATGTTCCGTTGATGTTAGAAAAGAAGAGGTTATCGTCTTTATTAAATATCCTAGAACTCAACAAGCTCAACACCTTTTAAGAGAAATGGAATCCCATATCAAGGAAGAGACTTCTAGTCGCAATCCTGATTATTATTTCTCCTCTCCATATAGAGAAGGTAACAAACTCTGGTTCATTGGTACACGAAGATAAGAAAAAAGGCGGTGCTTGGCTCACAAAGTGAAAGCCAGGAGCACTGCCTTTTTAATATCTATATAAATCAATGTGATGGGGCTACTACGACCCCCATTACATCAATAATCAATAATCATAAACTTCTAAAACTACCAAAATCAATCCTAAATTCTCCTAAAAGATAAGATATAAAGAAATGAGGTAATTGACTATGGCGAAAGATAAACGGTCTAATAAATGGGCTTTTCTCCTATATCAAGAAAGTGCTCCTAAAAATTATATAGATATCCTTGAAAATTTGCATATTCCTTTTGTACTCAGCCCCTGGCATGATAAGGATATTAATAAAGAAACAGGTGAGTTCAAGAAGTCTCACAAACACGGTGCACTATTCTTCGACTCACTTAAAAGCTACTCACAAGTATCGGAATTATTAACTGAAAATCTTAATACACCTGCTCACGTGGAGATTGTTATGTCCCCTAAAGGATTGTATGATTATTTTATTCATGCCGAAAACCCTGAAAAAACACTGTACAACATCGAAGATGTAGAATCTGGATGTGGTTTTGAGTTGGATAAATTTCTCATCAGTAATAACAATGATGAATTATTCTCAACTATCATCGATATCATTGAAGAATACAATTTTACTGAATTTAACAACCTTGTAAAATATGCTCGTGATGAAAATCCAACTCTCCTAGGATTAATTATCAATAAAACTTACTTTTTTGCTAAGTATCTTGACTCACGTCGCCACTCTATAATTGAAAAATTGGAGGAACAATATGGGAAATAATGAAGTATCAAAACTAATTAAGATTGAACAACTGCTAAACTGCTTGCTCTCTATAATCGAAGATCAGCAAAAAAATCAAAATAACCACGGTCTCGTTACTCAAAAAGAATTATTAGCAATCCTTCATATATCTCCGAATACACTTAAATCATGGGAAAATACGGGTTTAAAAAGATTAGAACCACCGATTGAAGGAACACGTACAGTCTACTATAAAATGGATGACGTAATAAAGTATTTAACTCCTTAATCTCAACATTGTGCTAAAATAAAACTATCACATAAAATATTTGTGAGGTTGTTATTTTAGCCTTTTGTATATCCGAACAAAAGAAGGCTAATATGCAAAAAGAAATTATCATTCATAATAATAAAAAAGTAACTAAAACAATAAAAAATAACGGTTCAATCAGTTTTACTCAACGTGGGGTATATATAGGAATTGATATAAAATCTGGCAAAAAGGTTACTGCTTCTATTACCGCGAAAACTTTAAGAAGTCTTGACCGAAAAATAATTCAGGCTAGACTTGATTTTGAAGCCAAAGGTTCTACCTTAAAAGAGACTTTTGTAATCAATAATTTTGAAGATCTAGCAGAAGCATGGTTTACAAGCTTTACAACATGGGTATCCTCTCAAAATACCATCAATCGTGTCAGAGGCTATCTTGACACCTACATTATTCCAAAATTTGGAGAATATAAACCTGAAGAAATCAAATCAGCTGATATTCAGTTATGGATTAATAAGCTTGCGCAACAATCAAAAAAATCTGTTGAATCTGGCGTAAAAAAATCTAAAAAAGGTCATGCCAAGGATTTTGGAGCGGTTGTCTATAAATTGAGAGATATCTTTGATTTTGGTATCACTAATTTTGAACTCTCGCTTAATCCAGCGAGAACTATTAAAATCCCACCTAAACCAAAACCTCCTAAAGAACGAATTATGGTGCTTCATGAAGAAGATTTAGCTACTTGGTTACATTTTCTAGATAACTTAGCTGATACTAGGGCTAACAGACGATTCAAAGTAATATGTGATACTCTCCTAGCTTCTGCTCTTCGGATAAGTGAACTCCTCGCTCTCACTATTCAAGATCTTGACTTTGATACAAATGAAATAATCGTCAATAAAACTCTGATGTGGAAGAGAGGAAGCAAGAAGTTAGGAATTAAAGGTGAGGTTATTTGTAAACATAGTGCTAAAACAGACTCAGGAAATCGTCGAGTTGCTGTTCCTAAACAGACTTTGAAAGATTTACAAGCATTTCACAATGAGATGAATCTTTATTTTGATAAACACAGCTTGCCTAAAACAGATTTGATATTCCCAACAATCTATGGAAATTATATGTGCGATAGAAATGAGCGTACCACACTGAAAAAGCGTCTTACTAGTCTAGGTTTACCAAATTATGGATTTCATCTTTTCCGCCATACACACGCTTCTTTAATGCTGAATGCAGGTGCTAACTGGAAAGAGCTACAAGCAAGGATGGGCCATAAATCAATTAAGACAACTATGGATACATATGCTGAGCTTGCCCCTAAAAAGAAATCAGAAGCTGTTGAAATCTATCTTAGGGAAATTTCCAAACTTACATCTTAATAAGATGACTACATTTTTGACTACATTTTCTGTTGAAGAATAACAAAACGTTGATATTACAGCGTTTATAGCATGCTAAAATAACAATACCAAACCTTTACTGAGGTAAAATAAGGTTTCAATACGAATCAATACAAAAGAAAAACGCTGATTTCAAGCGTTTTTTCTTTTTGCAAAATGCAGTATATTGCACTGTATTTCAATTCAAACTCTACCTTTTGCTCTACCTTTTTCTTAATTGATTTCTGTTCATAATGAGCCAAGTCAACTTAATCTTGATTAAATAATAGCAATATATCTTATCTAATACTTTTCCTGTAATTAATATACTCGGTTAATGTCATAATTGACAAATTTCCAGATTTATCTTCAACAATATATAAATCATTTAGACCTTCATTACTATTATTATCGAGAATACTTTTTGCTTCGATAATTTTTTCTATCGACTCTTGGAGTTCATATTCAGAAATATCGCATGGCACTTCTAAATATATTGTTCCTTTACTGGTATTAGATTTAATGGTCAGTTTAGCAGTTTTTTCATTTTGTTTAGCATCAAGTATAACTACATTCTTTTTTTTCATCTTAGAAATAATCTTAATAATATCTTTCAAAATATCTACACATAGAGCTATTTCAAGATCATTCAAAAAATCATTATTAATCAACATTTCAATAAAAGAATTGAACGAAGCTTGAATCTGATCCCCCTTAAGGAAAGCAATCTCAATGTCATCACTTTTAAATTGTTTTTGAATATCTAACTGTTCGTCAACTGTAAAAAGATCTGGAGCTTTAATTAGTATTCCCTTTGCCATAAATATCCCTCCTTGAATTAATTAATTAGGACTAATGTCTAATTATCAATATTAATACTCTATTCTTTTAGTAATAGCGCTCTAAAATCTGTAGTTTTGTTTAAACTATAGAAGCTAGAGTGCTTTTTATATTATTTTAAAAAAACAAAAGTACAGATTTTACTGTACATCAGAATTTTAATAGGAATTCTGATTTTTTTATGCAAATCCATTTA
>OLNM01000688.1_pt1 | contig 30590 bp, 26 predicted proteins | sample 1672391 | NCBI WGS metagenome assembly OLNM01 (sample SAMEA3136680, study PRJEB25190) | human gut metagenome | reverse complement strand
TTAGAAGTTGCATTGATTCAGAGTACGGGAGCATCCAACCGAATCGAAGGTATATTTACAAGCGATAAGCGTTTGGAAGAATTGGTAAGTCAAAAAGCAGAACCCCGCAACCGATCTGAGCAGGAAATTGCTGGTTATCGTGAAGTACTTTCCACAATTCACGAAGGCTATGAATATATCAACCCAAGACCGAACATTATTTTGCAGTTACATCGAGATCTGTACTCCTATTCACAGGGATCTGCTGGTGGAAGTTATAAGAATTCCGATAATGTAATTGCAGAAACAGATGCCGAGGGTCATCAGAAGGCACGTTTTATTCCAGTTCCCGCATTTCAGACTGCTGAAGCGATGGAAGAACTTTGCACTCGCTTCCTTGAAGCATCGGAGTCTTTCTAAGCCTGATAGAATTAAAGCGGTTATTGATAACAAGGTTGGCAAAATTACAAAGAAAGAAATCATGGAGTTTTGTCCTGATATAAGCAAAATTACCGTGGAAAGGACTTTGACGAATCTGGTTAAGAGTGGGTATATCGCAAAAGTTGGTGCAGGTCCATCTACTGGTTATGTCCGTGTTTAAAAATATGAAAGCAGCTTATAAATTTGCCAGTCAAAACCGGCATTTTCTTAGCAAAAATCATTGCTTTTGTAACTCTATATAAATTTTTGAATGAAAATACTCATTCACAGATCTGTTTATGGTCTTGTGGATGAGTTTTTTATGTAATAGAAAATTACTTCGTAATGTTCCTATTACATAAAAAACGCTCCGCGAGGATGCGAAAAGCAGATCAGATGATGAACACCGACTATTCGATCCTGCTGTCGAGAAGGTTGTAGAGCTTGGTCTGGAGCGCCTGAAGCCATTCGAGAATCATCCGTTCAAGGTAAAAGAGGATGAAGCAATGGCACGACTCATGGAAAGCATTGAGAGATACGGAATTATGAATCCGCTGATCGTAATGCCGACAACGGAAGGATTCTATCGGATCATCTCCGGACATCGCAGAAAATACTGTGCAGAAAAACTTGGATATACCAAGGTGCCGGCTATTATCCGGTATATGAAAGAAGATGATTCAATCATATCTATGGTGAATTCGAACCTTCACAAGGAAAAGATCAGATCCAGATTCGGATATTCATCAACGATGGATACCAGATTCTGTTTTGTGTACCAGCTGTCACAAAAGATGATGATATGATCTTTGCTGTGAAATTCAGGCATAACCTGCCGGATCATGGAGGCTGCCAGTTCCAGTTTAGACTCTTTTTTCTGCCACATACGATAACCAAGAGGAACGGAAAGATAAGATACTTTATCCCCATTCCAGACAGGTACACAGAGCATGACACTCACAAAGCAGTGTCCATTCAGATAGTTGGAACCGTTGTGTGCGGCATGGTCAAACAGTTTTGAAACATTTTCAAATTTTGTGCCAAATTTAGATACCATCGTATCATCCACGCACAGAAATACAGGCTGCGTCTGCAATGAATCCGGTATCAGCTTCAAAACAATCCTGACAGTAGTATTCATAAATCTGGAATAATCAATCTTTGCATAGGAACATGCATAATAAAATACATTCAGTGATTTCTCCGTTATTCCGGATAAAAAATGCTGATACAGAAACCGGATGGAATGTGCAGATTCTAAGGTCAGTATGGATAATATCAGCAGAAATAAGGTATCTGCTGTCGGAACAGAAAAAGTTTCAAAATAAATCAAAAAATATTGATGAAGTCTACCAATCAGTGTTTTTTCGTTGTATAATGTTTTTGTCGTACAGGGTCACTTTCCTTTGTAATGTTTTGGGTCAAATTCTACCCCGATGATGTGCAGAAAGTTTTGTTTGCCAGAACGTTCGGCTGTGTCATCGCTTCGGCATCTTGATCAGCTGTATCTCAGGTAAATGGAGAAGAGAAGCTTAACTTGAGCATGGTAAGCGATGAGATTCCTGCAGGCGCCAAGCTTTACTAAGAAGCGATGAGATCAAAAGAAAAACGATGTCCTGTCTGTGGTGGTGCTATGAAACAGCAGTTCATTGGATTAAGACATTGCAAATGCGGTATCAGTTGGAAGATATCCGGACAAAGGGTGATATATCCAGTAGAATAGTATAAGAAGGTATGATGGTATGAAGATATTAGTAATTCCTGATGTTCATCTTAAACCGCAGATGTTTAAACAGGCTACAGCTCTTATGCATCAGGGAATTGCTGATCGAGCGGTATGTCTGATGGACATCCCTGATGATTGGGACAAGCAATATAATGTCGGACTTTATGAAGAAACTTATGATGAGGCTATTCGGTTTGCAAAAGCATTTCCGGAAACAGCCTGGTGCTACGGGAATCACGATTTGAGTTATCTGTGGCATTGTCTGGAGAGCGGTTATAGCTCCATGGCTTCAATGACAGTGCAAAGAAAGTTGTTGGATTTGCGAGAGGCTGTTCCAGAAGATAATCCCATTAAATATGTTCAGAGAATAGACAATGTTCTCTTTTCTCATGGAGGCGTACTGAATTTCTTTGTAGAGGAATATGTTCCGCGAGCAAAATATAATGATGTGGATGCTGTGCTAGAGACGATTAATCAGCTCGGAAGAATCGAGATGTGGAATGATGCATCGCCGATCTGGCTGAGACCACAGCATTCAAAAATGAGATTATATAAGCCACGTAAGTTGTTGCAGGTTGTAGGTCATACACCTATGGATGCAATTACGAAAGAGGGAAATCTGATTAGCACGGATGTGTTTTCAACTTACAGAGATGGAAAGCCGATTGGAACGGAGGAGTTCCTCTTGCTCGATACAGTGACATGGGAATACTGCGGAATTAAGATGTAGAATCCGATACGTAATTGGATGCATATTATAACAGACATTATTACGATGATGTCCGGGGAACGAGTGAAAGTAAAAACGAAATCGTATCAGAATGATATGGTGACATTTAAAAATAAAGATGACGTTTTAACTGCACTGATTCACTTAGGCTATCTGGCATACGATCGAAGAGAACAGATGGCGTACATTCCAAATGAAGAAATTCGCAGCGAGTTCACGGATGCGGTAAAAGAACATCAGTGTATCATTGAGAAGTATGAAAAATAAAAAGGAGTATGAAAAAATGTATTACGTACCAGACGGAACCAAAACATGTGGTTATTATGAATGCAAGAAATGCGGCAACCGCTTTTTATCCCTTCAGACGATGGAAAAAATCCCATGCCCGGACTGCGAGGCGGAGGTGGATTATGAAATCGGACCTGGCGAATCTTTGGAGGATGTGCTGGACACCGCAGTGCTGCTGCAAAAAATCGAGGGCGAAGAGGAAGTGGAAAAGATGGATGCACTCTTAAGTCTTGCGATTACCGGCGGAGATTTTGACTGGATCTGACATAACAGAGCTTTTTTCAAACACGCTCCAGACAGGTAGCGGATATTTGATGAATGCCAAGTCTGGCGTTCGCTCTGAATTTTCACAGAATTTTGCCGGAGTTTTTCCGCGATTTTAAAAGAAAACAAAGAAATTTCAAAGGTTCATGAGAAAAATGTTCAGAAACAACCGAAAAAACATCGGTGAAATTGTGTAAAATTGACAGAACTGATGCAAAAGACCGGAAATCATCGAAAAGTTTAAGGATTGACAAAAAGTGGGAATTCCGCTAGAATATGCCTATGTTGAAAAACAGCAGAGAAAAAGAATAGAGTAAAGATAACGCAACGGAGCGGTTCTGGGAATAGAATCGCTCCGTTTGTAATTTTCTCCCTTTCTCCAAGGTTTTATTTCTCCCAAAAAACACTCTCAGAAAACCGGAAAACGCTCTGTCTGTTTTTCAAGATAAACTCCATATAAGTAATGGATTCGCGAAGGCGCGGTACGAAGGGAAAGCTTCGTGCCGCGTTTTTCAATCCAAAGGAGAAACGTCAGTAAAGAGTTCGCAACGGGGCGATCTGGAAGGAAGATTTCCAGATCGCTTTTTGATTTTACCGGAAAGGAGAAAGTCCGATGGAAAACACAAACGTCTTATTTGACAGAAAGCGTCTGGTCCGGCTGATCGTACCATTGATTGTGGAACAGGTGCTGGCCGTTACCGTCGGTATGGCAGATATGGTGATGGTATCCGGGGCCGGTGAAACGGCTGTTTCCGGAATCTCACTTGTCAATACGATCTGCGTACTGCTGATCGTGATTTTCACATCGATGGCAAGCGGCGGTTCCGTTGTCGGAGCACAGTTCCTCGGAAGCGGGGATAAGAAAACAGCGTGTCACGCAGCCGAACAGCTCGTTATGATCTGCGGACTGATTGCACAACAGGAGGCGAGGCGTATGAAAGAAGAAAACTATGAGGTAGTCGTTTTTCAGGGAGACCCGGGAACCATCGATCTGACGTACGAAGAAATAGAAGCAGAGTGGAACAAAATGCTGCAGACCGTACCACAGATCGGAAAGTTCCGTATCATCCATCAGGAGAAAAAGAGGTACACCTTCGAAGATTACAGCAGTCAGATCGGGAACGCCGACGCAGCACTTGGTATCTGGGTCCACAAAGGAGTGATCAACGAAAAGCTCTTTGAAGCGCATCCGAATCTGAAATATATCGCAACGCTGGGACATGGATTTGAAGACTTCGATGTGGAAATGACAAGACGCCGGGGCGTGACCATAACGAATACGATTTACGGCGATGTCACGATTGCCCAGTATGCGATGGCACTGCTCATGAACATCTGCCATAACGTGACGGTACAGAGTGATTACACAAAAACAGGGTACTGGAAAGAAAAAGAAACGAATCCGCAGGCAAGCTACAATCAACTGTTCGTGCCGCAGATTGAGCTCTACCAGAAAACGATGGGAATCATCGGACTTGGCGCGATCGGTCTCTGGATGGCAAGAATGGCAAAGGGCTTTGGTATGAAGGTCATCGCAAACAGCCGTCACAAAAAGACGGGGCCGCAGTATGACGGCATCGAGCAGGTCAGCATGGAAGAAATTTTCGAACGGTCGGATGTGATCTCCATTCACTGTCCGCATACGAAGGAAACAGAAAACCTGCTGAACCGTGAAGCATTTGCCAAAATGAAGGACGGTGTCATCATTATCAACACCGCACGGGGAATCATCATCGATGAGGAGGCGCTGGAATCGAGAAAGGTTTATATGGCAGGACTCGATGTTGTCGCAAATGAGCCGCCGCAGTATCAGATTCCGCTGATGCAGTCGCCGTACACCTTTATTACTTCCCATATCGCCTGGCAGCCGAAGGCAGCAAGACTCCGCGCAGTAGATCTGGCGGTGAAAAACTTCCGGTCTTACCTGGAGGGAATGCCGACGAGTGTGATTAATTAAAAACAGCGGATTGTGAAAACAGCTGCAAAAAAACGAGTGTAAAAACAACTGTAAAAACAGCAGAGCTGCGGAACAGTCCAGGCATAAAAGAAGAGGTTAGAAAATCTGTCAGAAAACAGATTTCTATATAGAAGCAGCAGAGCCGGTAAATGAATGGAAGAGAAAACCGGGAAGGCGGATAAAAAAGAAATCCGCAGCCGGAAAAATCAGAAGCTGTACAGGAGCCGGTTCGGAAAGGGAGGGAAAATCATGAAAAAGCTGGAAATTGTAATTCGTCCGGAGAGTCTCGAAAACCTGGAGCTACTCCTCGAGGAGCAGAAGGCAAACGGTATGATGATCACAAATATCCTTGGATATGGAAATCAGAAGGGATATCGTCAGATGTACCGTGGAGCGGAAATCGTGGCCAAAATGCTTCCGAAGGTCAAAGTGGAAACCGTTGTGGAGGATGACAAGGTTCCGAAAATCGTTGATTTTGTTGTGAAAAACCTGTCAACCGGAAACTACGGCGATGGAAAAATTTTCGTTTACGATGTCGAAGATGCAGTGCGGATCCGGACAGGTGAGCACGGCGAACAGGCACTTTAAAAAATCTGAAAGCTACCGTTTCAGGATGACCGTTTCAGAAGATCTGCAGACGGGAACAGGTAAGATGGGAATGAGGAGGAACTTATTATGGAAAACACACAGGTATTACTCAATATCGTATGGACCATGGTCGGAGCCTTTCTGGTGTATTTTATGCAGGCCGGATTTGCCATGGTGGAGACAGGATTTACAAGAGCGAAAAACTCCGGAAACATTCTGATGAAGAATATGATGGATTTCGTGCTCGGCTCTATTTTCTTCTTTATTATCGGATTTGCGCTGATGTTCGGAGGAAGCAATGCCTTTATCGGAACAGCAGGTTTCTTTCATCCGAAATCGCTGGCAGATGCAGACGGCATGTTCAACGGACTGCCGATCGGTGTATTCATGATTTTCCAGACCGTGTTCTGTGCAACATCGGCAACGATTGTATCAGGAGCTATGGCAGAGAGAACCAAATTTATCTCTTATTTGATTTACTCCGCAGCCATCAGTATTTTTATTTACCCGATCACCGGACACTGGATCTGGGGCGGCGGCTGGTTAAGCCAGATCGGGTTCCATGATTTTGCAGGATCTACTGCAGTTCATATGGTCGGCGGTCTGTGTGCCCTTGCCGGTGCAAAAATGGTCGGACCTCGTATCGGAAAATACACAAAAGAGGGAAAACCGGTTGCTATTCCGGGTCATAACCTTCCGCTTGGAGCACTTGGTGTCTTTATCCTCTGGTTCTGCTGGTTCGGATTTAACTGTGGATCTACCACAGCAGCAACCTACAATCTTGGCGACATTGCCATGACCACAAACCTCGCAGCAGCAGCAGCAACGCTGGTTACCCTGATTGTTACCTGGGTACGTTATGGAAAACCGGATATCAGTATGACAATGAACGGCGCACTGGCCGGACTGGTAGCTATCACAGCAAGCTGTGATGTAGTGAACGACTACGAGGCACTGTTCATTGGAGCAGTTGCAGGTGTTGTCGTTGTATTTGCAGTTGAATTCTTTGATAAAGTCGTAAAAATCGATGACCCGGTTGGTGCAATCAGTGTACACGGTGTCTGTGGAGCACTCGGAACCTTATTCACCGGTATTTTCGGCGAGGGATGCAGCTTTATCACCCAGCTGATCGGTTTTGTAGCAGTTGCAGCATATACCCTGATCCTGGCGTTCATCCTGTTCTTCGTCCTGAAAAAGACCATCGGACTTCGCGTAACCGAGAAGGAAGAGATCGACGGACTGGATATGCACGAGCACGGATGCAGCGCTTATGCAAACTTCCACTTCCATAATGATAAATAAAAAAGGATCAATAAAAAAGGTGGTGCGGATATGAAAAAGCTGACAGTTATTGTCAAACCCGCGAACCGGGAGGATGTCATCGACATCATGGAATCGTGTGCCGTGTACGGCGTGATGGAAACGGATATCACCGGATATGGAAACCAGAAGGGTTACCGGGTGATGTACCGTGGAACCATGAGCGGACCGAATGTACTGATGAAATGCAAATTCGAGACCGTCGGTGACGATAAGACAATTGAAGTATTAAAAGGCTTCCTGGAAAAGAAGCTGTGTACCGGAAATATCGGAGACGGAAAGATTTTTGTCGAGAAAGTGGCAGATGTCATCCGGGTTCGTACCGGCCAGCGCGGCGAGGAAGCATTATAAAAACAAAAGACAGTAAAAAGGTGCAAAGAGGCAGCCAGAACAGATCGTTCGGCTGCCTCTTCTGAGCTAAAAAAGCCGGAACGGGAGGAATGCTGCATGGTAAGATACATCATAAAACGTTTATTCATCGGAGTGGTGACGATCTGGGCACTGATCACCATTACCTTTTTCCTGATTCGGATTATGCCGGGCAGCCCGTTCGAGGCGGATAATCTTTCCCAGAGCGCGATTGAACAGCTCGAATCGACCTACGGACTGGATGAACCCATGTGGAAACAGTATATTCTTTACATGGAAAATCTGATGCACGGAGATCTCGGCATTTCCTATAAAAAGAACGTTTCTGTTAATACACTGATCGCAAGAGGATTTCCGTACACGCTAAGCATCGGACTTCTCTCTATTGCGGTATCTGCATTCCGGGCTGGATCGGCATGGCTCGTCAGGTAAGAGGCCAGCTGATCGCCTTAAAGGAGCAGGAGTTTTCCATGGCAGCACTCGTCATCGGAGCAAGTGATGCGAGAATTCTCTTCCGTCACCTTTTGATCAATGCCATCGGACCGATCATTGTACAGATTACCTTCCTTGTTCCGAATGCCATTTTTACGGAAGCCTTCTTAAGTTTCATCGGAATCGGCATTTCCGCTCCGATGGCAAGCTGGGGTTCCATGGCACAGGATGCCCGTCAGGTGCTTACCATGCACCCGGGACAGCTGCTTTTGCCGACCATCTGCATCTGTATCACCATTTTCTCCCTGAACTTCCTCGGCGAGGGAATCGGCGATGCCTTTAATCCAAAGAAAACCAGGGGGTGAAGCGTATGAGTTTACTCGAAATCAGCCATCTCACAACAAAATTTGAAACGCAGCAGGGAACCGTCAGCGCAGTCCGCGATGTTTCCTACCATCTGGAAGAGGGCGAGGTACTTGGTATTGTCGGCGAGTCCGGTTCCGGAAAAAGTGTCGGCATGCTGACCCTGATGGGGCTTCTGGCATCGAACGGCAGAGTGGAAGAAGGAGAGATCCTTTTCGACGGAGAAAACATTTCTCCGCCGCACACGAAGGACCGGAAAGAAAAACGGGCTTATGAAAAGAAAATGCAGCAGATCCGCGGAAACCGCATCGGCATGATTTTCCAGGATCCGATGACATTTCTGAATCCGATCCTGAAAATCGGAATTCAGATGACAGAGGGAATTCGAAAGCATCAGAATTGCTCCAAAAAAGAGGCGGAAGCGAAAGCCATTGAGCTGATGCGGCAGGTCGGAATTCCAAGTCCGGAAAAACGGCTCGATCAGTATCCATTTGAATTTTCCGGCGGTATGCGGCAGAGAATCATCATTGCGACGGCTCTGGCGTGTGACCCGGAGCTGATTATCGCAGATGAGCCGACAACCGCACTGGATGTGACCGTACAGGCACAGATTCTGGAGCTTTTGAAAAAGCTGACGAAGGAAAAAGGAACCTCTGTTATCATGATTACCCACGACCTCGGCGTTGTCGCTTCTATGTGCGACCGGATCGCCATTATGTACGCCGGACAGATCGTAGAAGAGGGAACCGTCGATGAGATTTTCTACGAACCGCATCATCCGTACACGAAAGGTCTTCTGAACAGTATCAACAATTCGGCAAAGGATAACGACGAGCCGCTCGCTCCGATTCCGGGAACACCGCCGGACCTCTTAAAGCTTCCGAAGGGCTGTGCATTTATGAGCCGCGGTCCTTACACTATGAAGATATGTGAGGTACAGGCCTCTCCGGTGACAACCTACAGCGAGACGCACTGCTGCAGATGCTGGCTGGAATGTATGGATGAAACAAAAATCACAGTTTCCGGGGAGGAGGCGGCGCTGGAGGACTCTATGGCGGGTAGCCATTTTTATCCTGATTTTGCAGCAGTACTGCTGAAACAGAAGGTAGCGGAGCAGTACGGATTAAAAGCAGAAAATGTACTGACCGGCGCCGGATCGAGTGCGATGATCGATATGATCGGACTGACCTTTCTGGACGATGGAGATGAGGTGCTGTTTTCCGCGCCGACCTACGGGCATTTGCCGATATGGCATACTTAAACGGCGGTGTACCGGTTACCGAAGAGCAGAAATTTAATCTCTCTGCCATGAAAGAAAAAATTGGTGAAAAAACAAAAATCGTGGTGATCTGCAATCCGAATAACCCGACTGGAACGTATGTGCCGATCGGGGAGCTGGAAGCATTCGCAGATACCCTTCCGGAGGACGTTCTGCTGGTGATGGATGAGGCATACATGGAGTTTGCCACCGAGCCGGACTGCTGCAGTATGGTCGATTATATGAAAGCGCATCCGGAAAAACCGATTCTGGTTCTCCGCACCTTTTCCAAATATTATGCGATGGCAGGCCTTCGTGTCGGCTATGCGCTGGGCTCCGAAGGGCTGATTGGAATCATGCGGAAATGTTCCGCTTCCTGGAACCTGAATGTCTGTGCCCAGAAAGCGGCAGTGGCAGGCCTGGCAGACCAGGAATATTATCAGGAGCAGAAAGCCAAAATCGTGGAGGGAAGAGAATATCTGGAAAAAGAGATGATAGCGCTTGGCTGCAGGGTTTATCCGTCCCAGTCGAATTTCATCTACTTTGATACCGGAAAAGATCCTGCCTGGATTCAGGAACAGCTGATGGAAAAGGGCATCCGTATCGGTGCCTTTGAGATGAGCCGTGTAAGCGTGGGAACGATGGAAGAGTGTCAGCTGTTTCTTCAGTACCTGAAAGAGATTCTGGAAACGGCATGAATCGTTACAGAGACCGTATAGATTTTGATACCGGATTGCTGCGTGCTTTGCACTCCCGAAATCTTCAAAAACATTTGTAATCCGCTCATTTTTCTCCGAAAAATGGTTACTTACTCATGTTTTTAATCTTTTGACCCTGGTATCAGTACATAAAAAAGAGAGAAGAGACCGGATTTTCATGGTGAAAAATCCGGTCTCTTCTCTCTTCTTTTGCAGGAATGACAAAAATACAGAGAAAAAACAATCTTTCGGAAATTAAGGCTTGCCATTCGATGAAAATTGGAATATTATATGTGCAAACGCCTATAGATGAAAAAAGATGTATCACATCCTGAAAGGGGAAAGAAAATATGCTTTTTAAAACATACCAGAAGATCACGACGTTATTTAAAGAACATCATGGATATATGAGCTTCGCAGACCTCAGAGATCATCAGGTGACCGTACTGCAGCTGGCAGAAATGGAAGAGGAAGGAAGTCTGGAACGATTTGCACGCGGCTGGTACTGGTGCAAGGATTGTGGTTATGAAAAACCGGAAGACTATCAATATATCGAAATTGCGAAAGTAAACCCACGCGCAGTCATCTGCATGGACAGTGCTGCATGGCTTGCCGGAATGCTGAAAGAAGAGCCGGCTACGATTGCAGTTGCAACAGCACGGACAGACCGAAAAAAAATGGATCTGGAAAATTTTGAAATCAGACGTTTTTATTTCCAGAATGCCGATGTCCCGGGCGAAATCTGTGAGAAAAAGACAGAGTTTGGTTCCTACAAATATTATTCTCCGAAGAGAACCTTTTGTGACTGTCTGCGCATGAACAACAAGATGCCGGAGGAAGTAAAAGAAGAAATCCTCACCTGGTGCCGGAAACAGAAATATTCCAAAGAAGAGATTCTGGAATACGCGAACAAGCTCCGTGCGGTAAAAAATATCGAGGAAGAGTATCAGAAATAAAATTTCACAGGAATAGATAAGGAAAACTCCCGACGGAAGATCTTATACGAGAAATTCTGCCGGGAGTTTCTGCGTGTATATCGGATGGTTACGCATACACGATTTCCTCGTATGTTCCCCTGTGTCATTCGCAAAAATCGCATAAAATGAGAAGCAAAGAGCAATACTTGACTAGCCGAACGGGAAACGTGGCGATACAATAGAGGCAACAAATTTCGGGAGGATTTTACCTATGAGTAAAGAGACGAGAGAGTATGCAAAACAGCTGGTTTCCCAGATGACGCTGGAAGAAAAAATGAGCCAGATGGTCTATCAGTCACCGGCGATCGAGCGTCTTGGCATTCCGGCATACAACTGGTGGAATGAAGCGCTCCACGGAGTTGCCCGCGCCGGACAGGCCACAATTTTCCCGCAGGCAATTGGACTTGGCGCCACTTTTGACACCGAACTTCTGGGACAGATTGCAGATACCATTGCTACCGAAGGTCGTGCCAAATACAATGCATATTCCCAGGAAGAAGACCGTGACATTTACAAAGGTCTTACCTTCTGGTCGCCAAACGTAAATATTTTCCGTGATCCAAGATGGGGACGGGGACATGAAACTTACGGTGAAGATCCTTACCTTACGAAAGAGTTGGGAGTCTCTTTTGTAAAAGGGCTCCAGGGCGATGGCAAAGTTATGAAAGCCGCTGCCTGCGCCAAGCACTTTGCAGTCCATTCCGGTCCGGAGGCCATCCGCCATGAATTTGACGCAATCGCAACTCCGAAGGATATGGAAGAAACTTACCTCCCAGCATTTGAAGCTTTAACCAGAGAAGCGGACGTGGAAGGCTTCATGGGTGCCTACAATCGCACCAACGGAGAGCCTTGCTGCGGAAGTCCTTCCCTTCAGAAAATACTTCGCGGCGACTGGGGCTTCCAGGGATATTTCGTTTCCGACTGCTGGGCCATCAAGGATTTCCACGAGCATCATATGGTAACCAGCACCCCGGCAGAGTCGGCTGCATTAGCACTGAACAATGGCTGCGATCTGAACTGCGGAAACACTTATCTTCACATTTTGAAAGCTTATGAAAAAGGACTGATCTCCGAGGATACCATCACGGAATCCGCCATCCGCCTTTTCACTACCAGATATCTGCTGGGATTATTTGAAGAAACAGAATACGACAAAATTCCTTATTCTGAGGTGGAGTCACCTGCCCATCTGGCACTTTCCCAAAAAGCTGCTGAAGAAAGCTTTGTACTTCTGAAAAACAATGGGATCCTGCCTTTGAACAAAGAGAAGATCAAAACAGTTGGAATCGTTGGACCAAATGCAGACAGCCGTAAGGCTCTGGTAGGCAATTATCACGGTACAGCTTCCCGCTACTGCACGATCCAGGAAGGTATTCAGGATTACCTTGGAGATGATGTACGTGTGCTTGCCTCTGTAGGATGTGACCTTTTCCGCGACCGCACCGAGCATCTTGCTTTTACTCAGGACAGACTTGCGGAAGCGAAAATCGTTGCAGAAAACAGCGATATCGTAATTCTCTGCGTGGGGCTTGATGAAACACTGGAGGGTGAAGAAGGAGATACCGGAAACAGCTATGCTTCCGGTGACAAAGAGACCTTGCAGCTTCCACAGGTTCAGCTGGATCTGATGGAAGCCATGGCTGAATCCGGCAAACCGGTTGTTCTTTGCTTGATGGCAGGAAGTGACATTGATCTTTCTTATGCAGAAGAACATTTTGATGCAGTGATGGTTCTGTGGTACCCAGGTGCTGAAGGTGGAAAAGCCGCCGCAAGAGTACTGTTCGGAGATGTCTCCCCATCCGGCAAATTACCAGTGACCTTCTACAATACCCTGGAAGAGCTTCCGGATTTTACAGATTATGCCATGAAGGGACGTACTTACCGCTATATGGAGAATAAGGCGCAGTTCCCATTTGGATATGGATTGACTTATGGGAAGGTAGTAGTGACAGATGCAGTTGTCAGTGAAAACAGCGCAGCCGACACAAATGGTACAAGTGTTTCCGGCAAGGCAGGTTTCGAAAGCGGCACTAATACCACAGCAGCACCAGTTACAATCCAGGCCACTGTCACCAACCAGGGCGCAATTGATACCCGGGATGTGGTTCAGGTTTACATAAAGAATGCAGATTCTTCTCTGGCCGTTCCAAACCCGGAGCTTGCTGCTTTCACTCCTGTTTTCCTGAAAGCAGGCGAAACAAAAACCGTCACACTTTCCATTGCTCCAAAGGCCTTCACCGTAGTAGATGAAACTGGAGCAAGAACAGAGGACGGCAGCCACTTCCATATTTACGTTGGCTGTACACAGCCGGACAAGAGAAGTATGGAACTTGCAGGTGTGAAACCAGTGGAAATTGAATATAGTAAATAATCTTTATAAGGCGAACTACTATCTTAGTTGTTCGTCTTATATTTTTCCTCCTTTAAAAGCATCGAATATTAAGTAACCGCCATTCATACCTATCTCAAGGTACAAACAGCGGTCACGCAATTCATCTCAGTTTTCACTCAATATTTTCCTGTCCATAATAAGCATTTGCACCATGTTTTCTATAGTAATGCTTATCCTGAAGCTCCTGCGGAGCAGGTTTCACATTCGGATTGATCAGCTCGCAGCGGGAAGCCATCTTGGCAACCTCTTCCAGAACTACTGCATTATGCACTGCCTCGTGCGCATCCTTGCCCCATGTGAAAGGACCATGATTCTTGCAAAGAACAGCCGGAACAGCCTCATAATCTCTCTTCTTGAAATAGTCGGCAATGAGAATACCAGTATTCTTCTCATAAGCTTCCGCAATCTCACTCTTATCCAGATTACGGACGCATGGAACCTCACCGTAAATATAATCAGCATGAGTGGTTCCATAGCATGGAATTGCGCGGCCGGCCTGTGCCCAGCTGGTAGCCCAGGAGGAATGAGTATGTACGATTCCACCGATCTTCGGGAAAGCATTGTACAGAACTACATGGGTCGGAGTATCAGATGATGGGTTATATTTACCTTCTACTTTATTACCTTCCAGGTCTACAACTACCATATCTTCCGGTGTCAGTTTCTCATATTCCACACCACTTGGCTTGATTACGAAAAGACCTTTTTCACGATCAATTCCACTTACATTTCCCCAGGTAAAAGTAACCAGGCCGTATTTCGGCAGGTCCATATTTGCTTTGTAAACTTCTTCTTTTAATTTTTCAAGCATAGCTGTATCCTCCTTTTTATACATGCAAATGTCTTATATTTTTCATAAAAACTTGTATCTTATAGTTTTCATAAAATTTCATCACTCATAAAGCGGAATCTCATAGCCCCAGGATTTCCTGATTCCATCCATGATCTCCATCACACGCACAGTCTCATCATGAGGCATTTCCGGGCATTCCTTTTCGCCCTGTGCGATTGCTCTGGCGCAGGCCTCAACCTCATACTCATAGCCTGTGATCTGTGCCGGCGGCAAATAAGCTTCAACCTCCTTATGCTCCTTGTCAAACACGGTGATTTTCTCCGGATTATTAATATTCTGCACCTGAATATAACCTTTGGTTCCAAAAATACTTCCCATTCTGTCAGAAATTTCACGGGCACCACACTGCAAGGTAGCCATGCGGTCGCCTTCAAATACCATAGCAATCGTATCCAGCATATCCACACCTTCACGGAAAATAGCAGTTGCCTGTACATCCTTCAACTTATCCCCAAGAACCATGCTTGCGAAATTAATGGTATAAACACCAACATCCAGAAGCGCACCGCCTGCCAGCTCCGGCTTACGGATACGTTCCACCTCACTGATGGCATAGTTCAGATTGGCTGTAACAGCTGTCACCTCACCGATCACACCGCTTGAAATAATATCATCGATCATCTTTCTGGATGGCATATATCTGGTCCAGATTGCCTCTGTGATCAGCAGGTTTTTCTCTTTCGCCAGGGCAAAAAGCTTTCTTGCCTGGTCTGCATTTACAGTAAACGCCTTTTCACAAAGCACATTTTTTCCTGCCTCCAGGCACATCTTTGCATGAAGATAATGATGGGAATGAGGGGTTGCAATATAAACCAGATCCACCTGCGGGTCTGCAAGCATTTCCTCATAAGAGCCATAAGCCTTGGAAAAACCGTATTTCTCGGCAAAAGCCTGCGCCCGTTCAAAGCTTCTGGCTGCCACTGCGTAATTCTCCACATCCTTCATTCCAGCTACTGTTTTCGCCATCTGAACTGCAATTCCTCCAGCTCCAAGTATTCCAATTTTCATTTATGTAAACCGCCTTTCTAATAAAATTTCCTGTTTCGCCATTCTCAACTGACCTCCCTGTATGGAGATATCTCTAAAGCGATACAGTTATTTCGCTCACATGATATTCATATAGTCTCACCTCATGCAGACATAAACTCTACAATCGCATAAGGTTCGCCATTCTCCGTGGAAAGCGCAACCGTAACCTTTCCCATTTCCAGCTTCACTGCCGGATAAAAAACGTCTCCAAGCAGTGCCTGCTTCTTATATTCTGCCCTCATCTGGCGGATTTCAAAGCCTTCTGGCAGATAGTCTGCCCCCATGCGGATATACTGACAATTATTAACATGGTGATGGGTGTCCAGATGATGTTTCTGTATTGCAAAAGACTCCTGAGCTTCCATCCCTTCCGGAAGGGCAATCTTACGTGGCGCATAATCCATCTCCAGCTTTTCATCCAGTTCGTATCCTCTGGTGTCTTCGTCTGTAAGTCTGGCCGGCAGACCGGTCTCTGTATCAATATTGGTCCAGATACTGTTTGCATAGGATAAAAGCTCTCCATCTTCTGTTTTCAGAGTGAAGTTACGCATTCCAAGAAAGCCTTTGAAGCCATATGGCGCCGTTGATGCCACAATCGTCTCTCCCAATCCCGGATATCGGTTCACCACAATCTGCCAGGATGACAACACCCAGGCTCTCTGGCGTTCCTCCAGCGCCTTCATTCCCTGCCCTATATTCTCAGATTGAAAGGTGCAGCAATCCTGATAATAATTCTGAATTCCAGGAAGAGTCAGGCAACCATCTTCGCCTATTTCACTGTATCTGACACGGCCTTTAAAACTGTAACTCATGTTATGTCAATCTCCATTCTAGAGCCTGTTTGAAAAATCATTCCCGCAATCTGCACGCCCCACTTTGTGGGAGATTTTGCAGAAAGCCTTTTTCAAACACGCTCTAATTTCTTGTCCGCAAATTTTACTTCATTATATAACAAATCCAGCAATAAAGATATGAAAATGTAGATTTTTTTGTGAAAATCCCCTTGATTCTGCACCCTTTACCATGTACAATAAAGGTATAAAATAAAAACAGCAAACGCTTATATATGTCCATAATCTGGTTGGACGTTTCTACCAACTACCCTAATAGTTGTCTATAAGCTGCATGCGAAGAGGTATGCAGGTATGGCATTTTCCGGGTGGTTTTTTTATTGCTGAATCAGCCCGAAATCACATTTTGCATGTTTCCGGCAGTACGTTCTCAGCCGCAAACTATCCCGGAGTTTTACTTTGCCTCGCCTCTGGCAGAAAGGATGGTCTGATATGAAAAAAGATTTGTTTGCTTTGAAAGGTACAATTTGTTACAGCAAGAATCAGAAAGAACTTGTTTTTGCAGAAAACTCTTATGCTGTCTGTGAAAACGGGCTCTGTGCCGGTGTTTTTTTCCAGCTTCCAGAGAAATATAAAGATATTCCTGTAAAAGACATGGGTGATCGACTGATCATCCCAGGATTCACTGACCTTCATCTGCATGCTCCCCAGTACGCTTACCGCGGAACCGGCATGGATCTGGAGCTGCTGGACTGGCTAAACACCATCACTTTCCCGCAGGAAGCCAAGTACGCTGACCTGTCCTATGCAAAAAAGGCTTACTCCATTTTCGTGGATGACTTAAAGCACAGCTTCACCACCAGAGCCTGCATTTTCGCCACCTTGCACCGTCCGGCAACGGAGCTTCTCATGGACATGCTGGAGGAAAGCGGCCTGACAACTATGGTTGGAAAAGTAAATATGGATCGCAATGGAGCACTGGAGCTTCAGGAGAAAAGCGCACAGGCTTCTGCACAGGATACACGCCAGTGGCTGGAAGAGATCAAGGGACGTTACGACCACACCTACCCAATCCTAACCCCACGTTTTACCCCATCCTGTACGGATGAACTGATGACCGAGCTGGGAAAAATCCAGCGGGAATACCACATTCCAATTCAGTCTCATCTGTCTGAAAATTTCGGGGAAATTGCATGGGTAAAGGAGCTTTGTCCCACAAGCAGATTTTATGGGGATGCGTATGATATGTTTGGATTGTTTGGAACGAAACCTGCAGCAAACGAAGAAGTCTCCAATCCTGCTTCTGCAAGCAGCAATACATGCCCTACTATCATGGCCCACTGTGTTCATTCCACAGATGAGGAAATCCAGATGATCAAAGACCAGGGTGTTTACATCGCCCATTGCCCGGAATCCAACACCGACATTGCTTCCGGAATCGCTCCCATCCGCCGTTATCTTGACATGGGACTTCACGTAGGTCTTGGAACTGATGTTGCCGGTGGATTTTCCCTTTCCATGTTCCGCGCAATTGCCGATGCCATCCAGGTTTCCAAGCTCCGCTGGCGCCTGATGGACCAGACCCAGGCCCCGGTTACTCTGGAAGAAGCCTTCTACATGGCTACGATCGGTGGTGGTTCCTTCTTCGGAAAAGTCGGCAGCTTCGAAAAAGGCTATGAATTCGACGCCATGATTCTGGACGACAGCAATATCCGTCATCCCCAGGAAATCTCCACCCGTGACAGACTGGAAAGGCTTGTTTATCTGTCCGACGACCGCAATTTGGTTGGGAAATATGTACAGGGACGGAAAGTAATTTAAATTTCAGATTTTCAAAATTACGCTTTGATATTTTCTTAAATAATGGTAATCTAGAGCGTATTTGAAAAAGGCTTTCTGCAAGATGTGCGTCACAATTTGTGGGAAATTTCGCTCGGATGAGGGCGCCGTAGCGGGCTACGGCAACCGAATTCGGGTGAAATCTCCCGCAAAGTGGGGCGTACAGATTGCGGGAATAATTTTTCAAACACGCTCTAGTCAATATGGCGGTTACTTAATATTCGCTGTCCCCAGATACTCCCGTATCCGCGCCTCATTCATATTCTCCCCGATCACGATCACGACTTCCTGGCCTGCGGAAATGGGCCTTAGGGAAAATTCTTTACGGGTGGCGTTTAATTCCAGCCAGTTATTGTCGGCGGACACTTTCTGAGCGGAGCCCGAATTCATTTTTTCGTTTTCGGTTACCGCGGCAGCATTTTCTTCTAATTTCACAAAGCCCTTAATTCGGAAAACATCCCCACATTCCGGATCATCCAGGATCTGATGCGCTGCTTTCCCCAACTGTGTCTCGGAAATCCTCAGCTCCATAAAATACAATGACTGGAACCCTTCTTTCTCATCAAAACACTGTTTCTCGAAATCTTCCATCACATATCCGCTGTTGAAAATCCTCTGAAAATCCTCATCTGTAAACTTTTCCCAATTCTTATTCAGTATCTCATTTTCCGTAAAACGTCGTTTGCATTTCACGCTTTCCAGTGCGCGATTCAGATGTTTCACAGTTCCACTAATCTCTTCCTCAGATGCCTCCTGGCTCTTGCTCAGAACAATACAACCTGCATCAGCCGCCTCTGAAGCCAGAATATACTCTGCCTGTGGCTGCAGCTTCTCCTCCAGTCTGGCATCCAGAATGGTAATCACATTTCCAATCTGATACCACTTATCCAACGGCTCTTCATAAAGGGCATCGAAAAACTCATCCACATCAAAAATCCCGGAAGGCTCAATGAGAACTCTGTCATATCCGCACATTCCCATTGCGATCAGCTTGGTCTTGAAACGTCTTCTGTGGCAGTCCGCATCACATCCACCTGAAACCATTTCCAGCTCGCAGTTCTCACCTTCCAGATCATGAAGCAGCATCATGTCCACATTCACTGCACCAAAATCATTCTCCAGAATTCCAATATTCTGCCCCTGACTCATCAGCCATGCAGCATATTTCTTTATGAAAGTCGTTTTTCCTGAGCCAAGAAAGCCTGTAATTAAATCAACTTTAACCATTTTTTAATCTTCAACCTCACTTTTCAATATAAAGCTGGCCTGGAACCTGTTGCCGACCGCTTCGAAGTGACTGGCTCCGCCATGTTTTTCGCAAAGTTTTTTCATGGAAAGAATGCCGATTCCTTCCTGTTTGTTTTGCCGTTTTTTTGAGTAAATTTTCCCATTTTCCTGGAATAATATTCCATCAAAAGAATTGTCTACCGTAATCAGAAGCATGTCGTGTTTCTTCTCCGTAGCAACTTCAATAAAGCGTTTTCCCTCATACTGACCGGCGGCAGTCACCGCATTATCCAGGGCATTGCCCAGAATTGTACAAAAATCAGTATCCGGAATAGCAATATCTTTCAGATAGCAGCATACGGAAAACTCGATATTTTTCGCCCTGGCAATACAGCCGTAATGATAAAGGACGCCGTCTGCCGCGGCGTTTCCTGTATATGGAATTGTTACTTTTCCCATCTCTTCCAGTTCCAGATCATCACAATATCCCCGCAAGCCCTCCATATCATTTTTATCAAGAAAACCTTTAATAGCTGCTACCTGATGACGAAAATTATGGCGTGCTTCACGTTCTGCCAGAACCTGCTCCGTGAGCGCATGATAGTAGCCTTTCTGCTGATCGATCTGCCGGTTCAGTTCTTTTTCATTCAGAAAATGCTGCTGATCATAAGACACCGCAAAGCAAATCAGCAATGTGGCGACGCCGATCAGACATTTACTCAACATTTGGGGAAAAGTGGTAGTGTAGATATCCACTCCTTCTGAAAATATACTGGAAAAAAACATGGCAATAGGAATGAACCATAAGGTCTCCCAATAATTTTGGCATTCAATTTCAAGGAATGGTGTTACTGTATAACGGAGCAGGCTGCTAAGCAGCGGATATAGAAGCGCATACACTACAATTGCAATTGCGCTGGTTTCTGCAATTCCAATCGCATTTCCCTGCATTCCCAAAAGTGAACTGACATAAGCTCCGATTGACAGTGCAATCATGACAATATCTGCCACAATTCCAAATACAAACAAATGCACCTTGGTGTATCCAGGGACAAGCCAGATATTTACAGCAGCCATTACAATACAGAAAGCAATCAGATTTATCTTATAAAACGGCACGTCAATTTCCCGGTAATTTCCCACCCACATGCAGATTCCGAAGTCCACAGCCAGACCAATTGCATAGATTACAGTCAGTCTGATCCTGTCTTTATCTGAGATTTTTTCGTGAAACGGAACAATTCGCAGGATCAGAGTGGGGACATGAGCCAGGATACAGAGAAAACTTACAATTGCGATTATAATTGTATTTTCCATATATTTTTACCTCGTTTTAAAGTCCCCCGAGAGGCGGTCTGCCTCTCCGTTTTTCTTTTCCAGCCTCTTTAATTCCGGCAATATAGTCAGCAGCATTGTAACGAAACAAAGGCTTCCGCCAATTACATTAGATACCGGCTCTGCCAGGAATACTCCGTGAGTTCCCATTTTAAACACGTAGGGAAGCAGGTATGTCAACGGAACTACAATAAAAACTTTTCTCAAAAGCGAGAAGAAAATGGCCTGTTTTTTCTTATTTAAAGACTTGAAAACAGTCTGTCCAATGTACTGCAGATCCATAAAAATAAAGGCTGCAAAGTAGGTTTTCAGTGCCGGAACTGCATCCTTTATCAAGAGCTTATCGGAGCTGAAAATGGCAATCAGATAATCCGGAACAAAGATAATCACGTTCCACATTACTGCTGTATAAACCAGAACCATTACTGCCAGAGTGACCATTGCCTTGCGGACAAGCTTCGGTCTTTTTGCCCCATAATTATAGCTCAGAATAGGTGATGTTCCTTCATTTATAGCATAAATCGGCGTCTCTACCATCTGACGGACACTGGATACGATAGTCATAACAGATATGTAAACATCCCCTCCGGTGACCCCCAGAACATTGTTGCAGCAGATGGTTACCAGGCTGTTTGTCAGCTGCATAATGAAGCCTGCAGTACCAAGACTGACAATGTTTTTTGCATTCTCTTTGCAGCTTTTCAGCTCTGTTTTTTTCAAAAGCCGAGCTTTCATTTCCGCTCTTTTTTCAAGAAAAAGTAGTACATAAGCAGCTGATAGGAACTGGGAAAGAACAGTCGCAATGGCAGCTCCTTTGATTCCGAAACCAAGCACAAAAATGAATAATGGATCCAGGATCAGATTGGCGACTGCACCAATTGCTACAGAAAGCATGCCAGTTGTCGCGTATCCCTGTGCATTGATAAATGGGTTCATTCCTGTGGCGATCATGGATGGAACCGTTCCGATCAGGTAGATCATCATGTAGGGATATGCATAAACCAAAGCATCCTCAGATGCTCCAAAAAGTACCAGCAGAGGTCTTGCAAAAAGCATACCTGTTATCATCAGAATGATCCCGCTTCCGCACACCATAGTAAAGGAAGTATTCATCACCTCTTGCGCTTTCTGGTTGTCTTTCATACCTCTGTTTATAGAAAAAACAGGCGCGCCGCCACTGCCAAACAGATTGGCAAAGGCAGTGATAATCACGATTAACGGGAAACATAAACCGACTGCGCCAAGCGCCGTAGTTCCCACTTCAGGGATTCTGGCTATATAGATTCTGTCTACAATATTATATAAAAGACTGAGTATCTGCGCCACCAGCATGGGGATTGCAGCGCTGAAAATGTTTCTGGTTACCGTGCCATTTTCAAAATCAATTCGTTTCATTTTGTTTCACAACTTTCTTTTTAATTCATATTTTTATAATACTCTTGTTCTGTCAGTACAAATTGTTCCATTTCTTATGGAAATCTGGTAATCTTCGACATTCAGACAGTCCCCATTTTAGAGCGTGTTTGAAAAATCATTCCCGCAATCTGCACGCCCCACTTTGCGGGAAATTTCACCCGAATTCGGTTGCCGTAGCCCGCTACGGCGCCCTCATCCGGGCGAAATCTCCCACAAATTGTGACGCACATCTTGCAGAAAGCCTTTTTCAAACACGCTCTAGAAGGTTGTTTTTATGCAGAATGGGTTACTGCTGCGTAGGGCATCCTGGCCGGAAAGTGTCTTCTAACTCCAGTTTTCCGGTGCCTTTAAGTGTAAAAACTCCTGTCTCATGATATAATTTCTCCTGAAATTGTTTGAACTTTATAGGTTTATTTTGCACATTACGTGGAAAAATGTCAAGAGAAAAGGGACTATAACAGATGAATGTCACTTCATACGCAGCACGCATCTATTACAGTCCCTTATATATTCTCTTGTTACATTAATTTGATCCGCCTATTGCTTTTTCGATGTTTGAAGATCCAACTGCTATATTTTCCATACCCGATTTTTCCTCTTTAAATCCACTATAAATACGTGAGTAAAACTGCTCCTTTGCAAACCCGACTTGTATAACAATCCAATCCCAGCCTTTCTCACTATCTTTTCTGCTTTTAATTTTCAGAGTATCACAATTTAAACCGGCCTCCTTTAATATAGTCTCAACACCATCATTATAAGACTTCCACCCAACGCTTAGTGTACCGTTTACTGAAACTCCGGAATTTGCTCCGCAATAGATATTTTTTCCCTTAAACATAGTTGAAGTATATCCATTTGGCAGTTCACTTGTGTCGCGACATATTACTACCCAGACACCACTTCCTAAAGTTTCTTTGTTTCCAGCTTGCTTCGGAATATCCATTCGTCCTTCATTATATGCATTCGTCAATGCCGACTTAATAATTCGTGCATTTTGCATATCCACTGCCCTGCGTGCTTTTTCCAGCTGCCCATTAAAAATCGGGATTGAAACAGCAACCAATACCGCAATAATTGCAACTACAATCAATAGTTCCGCTAGTGTAAAACCGTTTTTGCTTCGGTATTTCATACAAAACCTCCTCATAACACAAACAAATATTACATCTTCTTTATTACAATCTTTTTGCTTATGCCTCGTTTTACAAAAACCGTTTTGTAGCTCTTTGCCTTTTTCCTGGGGACGTAGACTTTCATCCTGGATGGAGTGCCTTTGAAGGCATTGGAGCCTACGTATTTGGTTTTCAGGCGGGATGTGTAGATTCTCATTTCGTTTAACTTCTTGCAGCCATAAAAGCTTTGTTTTCCGATAGCTTTTACTGAGCCGCCGATTTGTACGTAAGAGAGTTTCGTGCACTTATAAAAGGCATAGCTCTTAATCTGGATTACATTGTTTCCTATAATAGCCTTTTTCAGGTATTTATTGCTCTTGAATGCTTTGGAGGCTATTGAGGTTACTTTGTAATTCGCGCCCTTTAGATTTACGCTGTCTGGAATTGTGACAGTGCTTACTTTTTTCTTTATCGGTTTTATATACTCTACTGTGTCGGTGGCGGTAACTTTATAATATCCGTTTGTCGCTGGATGTTTCACTGTTGTGCCCACTTTATATCCAGTCGGCGCAGGTGTGTTTGTCGGCGTTGCTGTTGGCACCGGCGTGTTCGTCGGCACTGGCGTTGCCGTTGGTACCGGCGTGTTTGTCGGCACTGGCATATTCGTCGGCACTGGCGTTGCCGTTGGCACTGGCGTGTTTGTCGGCACTGGCGTATTCGTCGGCGTTGCCGTTGGTATTGGTGTGTTCGTCGGTACTGGCGTATTCGTCGGTACTGGCGTTGCCGTTGGCACTGGCATGTTTGTCGGCACTGGCGTGTTTGTCGGCGTTGCCGTTGGTATTGGTGTGTTCGTCGGTACTGGCGTATTCGTCGGCACTGGCGTGTTTGTCGGTACTGGCGTGTTCGTCGGCGTTGCCGTTGGTACCGGCGTGTTCGTCGGCGTTGCCGTTGGTATTGGTGTGTTTGTCGGTACTGGCGTATTCGTCGGCACTGGCGTGTTCGTCGGCGTTGCCGTTGGTACTGGCGTGTTCGTCGGCGTTGCCGTTGGTACCGGCGTGTTCGTCGGTACTGGTGTGTTCGTCGGCGTTGCCGTTGGTACCGGCGTGTTCGTCGGTACTGGCGTATTCGTCGGCGTTGCTGTTGGTACCGGCGTGTTTGTCGGTACTGGCGTATTCGTCGGCGTTGCCGTTGGTACTGGCGTGCTTGTCGGTACTGGCGTATTTGTCGGTACTGGCGTATTCGTCGGTAAAACAACCAACTTCGGAATTTCCTCTTCGCGTTTGCTCTGGCACACAGTACAAGTATATGTCTTAATTCCTGTACTTGAAGTGGTAGCCTCTTTCGTTATAACTCCGGCATCCCAGGTATGCGTATGCTCAGTTTCCCCGGAACCACCCTGCGTTTCATCATAAAAAACGACTGTAACCGTATAGGTTATCTTCGTTACGCCATCTGGCGCTGTCAGAACATACTGTACCGGATTTGTAAAATCATGAGATCTTCCACTGGTAAACTCATCTGCCACCGCTGTTCCTGTACCAGAACCATAATCAATATTCGGTGCCAGCCTGGTAACATTAGTTCCTTTTGGCAACCGCAGCGTAATCTTACGGTTCTCATTATCAATTTCCCCAACAACATCCTCTTTTAACTGGGAATTAAACGCCTTGTTAAGTACAAAACTATAAAATCTTGCCTCATTAGAAGCCGTAACTATAATTTTTATTGTAACTGGCAAAACTGCCTTTGTTCCTATATCCACAATTTTATACTGTGACTCATAAATTCCCACTGGTGCAGTGACAGTCCCGGAAAAAGTAAAATATTTACTTCCATAAGAGCCTCCGCCAGGAACCGCAAAAACAGTTAAACCAGCCGGTAAATTCTCAGAAACAACCTGAGTTTCATACTTACCACTTCCACCTGTAACAAAGCCTGAATATATCCACTGCTCTTTTCCAGTTCCTGTAACCGCGTACAGCTCAGTATCTGTAATCGCCAATGGTTCTGTTACGCTCATTATTCCAAGCACAGCGATCACGGCACCATATTCTCCCGGCAGCTTATCAGACACATAAGCAATAAGATCTTTTCCATTATCTGATGACTCTGTTATTCTGCCATTATCAATCACAGCCGATGAACCGCTTCCACTTCCAAGCGCCAAATGTATTCCATAAGTATTCAGATCAGCCCCTGTAATAACCGGCGATACTTTTCCATTGCTATATGTAATCTGAAGCTTCACTCCGGTCAGATCGAGTTTATCTCCAGCTACATAATTCAGTTTCTCAGGAGCTGCAAGCATAGTCAAGGCCGCTGGTGCATTCGCTGCAACCGTAATCGCCCACGGTATTTTTACTCCAAAGTAATCAAAAGTAACCTTAGTATCCGAGGTTTTCAGTGGGCCTGTTTTGTCATAGGTAAATCCACTGTAAATATAAGCTGCACGATCACCAATCGTTGCATACATGCTGGCTCTGGATGGATTAAATATATCTCCTTCCACATAAGATTTCTTCGGCTGTCCTGATATTACAATGCTGCTGATATCACTGGTTTTCGGCGCAACAACTTCCATTGAATAGCCAACCTGTTTCCCCTTATATTCTACATAAACATGAGTAGTTCCTTCAGCAGAACTGTCAAAGCCGCTTATCATATCGGCTGTAATCTCAGAATAAGTTGTACCATTTATCAAAAGCCTGCCCCAATACCACGGTTTTTCTCCCACGTAGCAGAAAGTCCAGTTGTTTTTTACCTCCAATGAAGTAATCTCCGGATTCTCCACCCGCTCTGGCAAACCTTCCTCTGAAATCTTCCAGTCAGTTCCAAACTCCCAACCCACGTAAGATTTGGGATCTTTCATCTGTGCCTCTGTGAGAAGTCCACCTGTTCCAATGGAAGCAGCAGTTCCGCCCACAAAATTCCCCTCTCCACTCTTTCCATAACAGTTCAGCACATGTCCGCTTAAACCGTAAGAAGAGCTGAGTACATTATCAGCAGCAGTTCCACACATCTGTCCTACACGGTTGTTTGCTGCAGTTACTGTGATTTTTCCTGCATGGAGGCATTCTTTGAGCACACCGCCCATGCCCCCAAACTTCTGGATTTCTCCCGCAATTCCGCCCACATAGACCGGATATTCATTTCCGTTTGTCTGGGTAACACGAATCGTACCGGTGCTGACACACTTGCTTATAGTACCAATGTTCAGACCTGCAATTCCACCTACCCAGCTTTTCATAGGAGCCATTGTCAAATTAACATTCAGCTTTGATGTACAGCCAAAAATAATTCCGGCAAGTGCATTTTCACCTGCAATTCCGCCAAATTCCGGATATACAACAGCTCCGTTTCCGCCCATATATCCGCTAATCGTTCCTGTCACCATACAGTCTTCAATATTTCCTTCATTGTACTGTGTGATGACTCCCTGCACGTTCTGCATATCATCATCAAAATCTGCAGCTACGCGCAGATTCCTGATTTTCCCCTGATTCATGGCTATCAAAGGCTTTTTCAATCCATAGATCGTATGTCCGTTTCCATCCAGCGTTCCACCAAAATAAGAGATGGTAAAATTAATTCTTCCCTGTGTCTGAATATCTGAGGTCAGCTGATAATATGCACCCTGATTTTCCTCGATCAAATTCAGATCATCCAGAGAATCAATCTGATAAGGACTGCTGCTTGTACCATTTCCGCCAGCCGGTTTCACAGATGAAGTCCGGTTTCCTATTACACGATAAACAATTCCGCTTTCCCCATCAGATGGGACTGTAAATTTTCCATTCTTCAGTTTCACAAGGATCGCGGAAGCTGCCGGAATGGAATATTTTGAGCCACTGTCTCCGGAAAATACCGGAAATGCAGATGCCTTTTTTGCAGCTATCCGATCACCTGGAAAACTGTATACACCAGAAGCTTCTCCTGCTGCCACAGCTGTATAAAAATCTGAAAGAAGTGTTTTAAACGGAATTCCTGTTACCTTCTCCAGATAAGCTTCACAGGTAAGGGAGGAAGCATCTACTGTATAAAATCTCGGCAACACAGCCATAGGCTCATAGCTTCCTGCCATACGGTCAATTACGTATCTGACAAACAGGTATGGCATTCCATAGTCCTGGGCAATATCATCGCGATAACTCTTATACATCAAGGAAGAGCCGTTACGAATAGCGGTACTTCCTGCAATTCCGTTCATCCAGCCATTTGTGTCCGTACCGCCCCACAGATAATCCATGACCGTTACTGCAAGACCTTCGTTTATCCACATATATTTCTCGGAGGCATTGAATTTTGTTTTCAGCCAGAATACTGCGTGCTGTCCCTCGTGAACCAGCAGACCGTTTCTTCTGGTCATTTCACCGGAGACATAGGATGCTGCCGCCGGAGTGTTGATATGGATTGCTGTAATTCCCTCATCATACTGAAACTGACCACTTGCGCCGCTTAAGGTTTCCAGCACAATAGAGAGTTTGCCGGATCCATCTTCCCAGGGAAGATCGCCTCCTGCCAGTGTTTTCAGGATTTGATAGGGCTGTCTGTCATAAATACTCGCCATGTCTGATGCTATGAGAGATGTTTTTCCAGCGGCATCATAATCCGCTTTCATATTTTTGTCCATCCAGATATAGCAATGTTCACCAATCCCAATACATATATAGGTCTTGCCGCTGCCATTGCTTCTGTAAATATATTTCTCTTCTCCTATTGCATAAGTGGTAGTCGCTGCCTGGACGGATATACCATCGTCAGTCTCATCTGCTGATGTAATGGACGAAATAGCGCTTTTTTCCTTCAACGCAGTGACTGAGCTGGTGCTCCCTGCATTCAGCCCGGCCAGGCTTTGAGCTGCGGGAAGCTCACTTCCACTTGAAACTGACGCAGTACTTCCACTGTCATCAAAGATCAGTGTGCCTGCACTCCTCGAATCAGATGTATCCGTATTAATAATCACTGCATACTCCCCAGTAAGTATTTCCCCTGCCTTTCCCTCTGTCACTGCAGCAAAAACATTTACACTGCCCAGTATTCCCAGAAGCAGAAGACAGATTCCCACCCACAAACCAATGGATTTCCTTTTTTTCATACACTCCTCCTGTAAAAAATTTTCTTTCCTACAGTTTACCATTTTTACATTCTGTACACTATGTTTTTTTCTGCACTTTTCTGGTTAATTTCAACAAAAAATGGGGCGAATGTATCGTTTCCGCTGATACATCGCCCCATTTAGACTTACTTTATTTTCTTATTAAATTACTCTTCCTCAAACTCCAGATCCTTACGGCTCATCTCCTCAATCAGCTCTCTCTTCACCTCAAAAAGCTTCGGAGAAAGATCCACATAAACCTTCTGTGGGTTGGAGAATCGTCTGGACTCGTCCCAGAGAGTGCTCTGTTCTTTCTGGCAGATTGCGCGAAGTTCCATTACTGAAGGAGACGTATAAACGCGTTTTCCTTCCTTAATAACTGGAACCAGAAGCTCACGAACTTCGTAAGTGCCACCCAGAATCTTAGTTTTTTTCCAGGTGTCAACCGGGTCAAATACTACCATAGTTTCATCTGGGTTCAGCTTCTCGTCAGCAAGACAGATCAAATCAGCTTTAATCTTGCCTGTAGACTTGCTGTAAATACGATATACTGTCTTATTTCCAGGGTTTGTTACCTTAGCTGTGTTCTCAGAAAGCTTGATCTTCGGAACAAATTCACCTGTCTCAGGATTTTTCACTGCTGCCAGCTTGTATACACCACCAAATGCCGGATTATCATTGGAAGTAATCAGACGTGTTCCAACGCCCCAGGAATTGATCTTGGCATCCTGGGCTTTCAGGCTCTCAATCAGATATTCGTCAAGGTCACTGGATGCAGAAATGGTCGCATCATCAAAACCAGCTGCCGATAACATTTTATATGCCTCTTTGGAAAGGTAAGCAAGGTCACCGCTGTCGATACGGATACCATATTTTTTCAGCTGGATTCCCTCCTCCCGCATTTCCTCAAATACACGGATTGCATTGGGAACACCGGATTTCAGCACGTCGTAAGTGTCTACCAGAAGGATACATGCATCCGGGTACATTCTTGCGTATGTCTTGAATGCAGTATACTCATCCGGGAAGCTCATGATCCAGGAATGTGCATGGGTTCCAAGCACTGGCACGTCAAACATCTGACCAGTAAGCACACAGGATGTTCCGACACAACCACCGATCACAGCTGCACGGGCTCCAAAAATACCGGCATCCGGTCCCTGGGCACGGCGAAGACCGAACTCCATGATTCCGTCACCTTTCGCCGCATAGCAGACACGTGCTGCCTTAGTAGCAATCAGGCTCTGATGGTTCATAATGTTCAAAATCGCAGTTTCCACAAGCTGAGCTTCCATAATCGGTGCTACCACTTTCACCATTGGCTCTCTTGGGAAAATAACAGTGCCTTCCGGGATGGCATAAATATCGCCGGTAAAATGGAAGGAGCGAAGATATTCCAGAAAATCCTCCTCAAAAATGGAAAGACCGCGAAGATATTCGATATCTGCGTCTGTAAATCTCAGATTCTCAATATATTCAATTACCTGCTCCAGTCCTGCACAGATAGCAAAACCGCCTCCGCATGGGTTATCACGGTAAAACATGTCGAATACGACAGTCTGGTCAGTTGGGTTCTTAAAATACCCCTGCATCATGGTAAGTTCATAGAGATCCGTGAGCAGAGTCAGGTTATTTGCTCTCATGTTTATTCTCCTTATTAATGAGGCCAGTCTGAGAACCAATTACCTGAATAATTTTAAACAGGCTCCAGACAGGCTGTTTAATTATAAAAATTTTATACGGTAACCATAGACTCACAGGAACAAAGCGAAGTAATTTCTTATAAAGTAAAAAAGTTTCTGGCACTACTACCTTAGAGTGTGTCGAAAAAAACTCCAAAAGCTTCCCGCCAGCGACCTATGCGATTTCGTATATTTTGCTTGATTATAACACATTCATCTCAAAATGCACAGGAAAAAGAAAAGCGAAATCTTAATTTTTCCCCGAAAAATCAAGGCTTCACAGAAATTGAATAAATTTTTAAAAAAATTTGAAAAAAGGGGTTGACTTTTATATATGCATTGATATATAATACAACATGTCGCAAGCGAGAAACGACTTGCTAAGACACATAGGGCTATCGCCAAATGGTAAGGCAACGGACTCTGACTCCGTCATTTCAAGGTTCG